>Ga0207675_100002770_pt1 | contig 17213 bp, 16 predicted proteins | sample KBSSwiS42_FD_184305 | JGI IMG/M metagenome (GOLD analysis project Ga0207675, IMG submission 184305) | Switchgrass rhizosphere microbial communities from Kellogg Biological Station, Michigan, USA - KBS Switchgrass S4-2 (SPAdes) (version 2) | ecosystem: Host-associated > Plants > Roots >... | reverse complement strand
CATGGTCGGGCGAATCGTGACCGCCGCGCTGATGGTCGTGGCCGCGGGCCTCACGTTCGTCCTCGACACGGCGCAGGCGAGCTTCAACCTGCTGCTCTCGGTCGGCGCCGGAACGGGTCTCATCTACCTGCTCCGCTGGTATTGGTGGCGCATCAATGCGTGGAGCGAGATCGCGGCCATGGTGAGCTCGTTCGCGGTCGCTGTCGCTTTCTTCGCTGCCGGCCGCAGCGGCGTCGTGACGGCGCCTCACACGTCGCTGCTTGTCACCGTTGCCGTGACGACAGTGGTCTGGGTCGCGGCGACGTACCTGACGGCCCCCACAGATCGCCGGACGCTCGTCGCGTTCTACCGGCTCGTCCGCCCAGCTGGCGGCGGTTGGGAGCCCATCCGCGCGGAAGCCGCCGTCGGCCCATCACCTGACAGCGTCGCACACTCACTCCTCGGCTGGGTGCTCGGATGCGTCGTCGTGTACGCCGCGCTGTTCGGGGCGGGCAGCTTTCTCTACGGACGTTCCGGTCAGGGTATCATGTGGACCGGCGTGTTCGTGCTTGCCGCCGCTGGCATGATTCCGCTCATTCCCACCCTGTGGCGCACGGCGACATCGGAATCGCGGCGTCCGTAGCAGAGCTCACGAGGAAACCGAGTGGAAGTACAGACATAAGGATGCACGAAGCATGAAGGCAGTGATTCTCGCACGCGGCCTCGGCAAGCGCATGCGACAGGCCGATGATGACGCCAGTGTGGACGCTCGGCAGGCGGCAGTCGCAGATCAGGGCGTCAAGGCGATGATCCCCATCGGGCGGCCGTTCCTCGACTACGTGTTGAGTGCGCTTGCGGATGCCGGCTGCAGCGACGTGTGTCTTGTGATCGGGCCCGAGCACACCGTCGTCCGCGAGCATTACGAGCGGCCGGACCTGCTGCATCGCGTCCGCGTCAGTTTTGCCACGCAGGATGAGCCACTCGGCACAGCCGATGCCATCCTTGCGGCCGAGCGATTTGTGGGAGAGGATCGGTTTCTCGTGATGAATGCCGACAACTACTATCCGGTCGCCGCGTACGCGGCGCTGCGTGACATGAACGAGCCAGGGCTGATCGCGTTCGAGCGTGAGGCGCTGCTCGCTGACGGGCTCATCCCGCCTGACCGCATCAGCCGCTTCGCGCTGCTCGATGTCGGACCGGATGGCTATCTGCGACGCATCGTCGAGAAGCCCGACGACGCAACCGCGCGGGAAGTGTCGGACGTCCCCTTCGTGAGCATGAACGTCTGGGCGTTCGACCGCGAGATCTTCGACCCGTGTCGAACGGTTCGGCCGTCGCCGCGCGGGGAGCTCGAGCTGCCGGTTGCCGTGCAGCATGCGATCGACGACTACGGGCAGCGTTTCCGCGTCCTGCCCATGAGCGCTCCGGTGCTCGACCTGTCGAGCCGCGCCGACATTGCCGGCGTAGCCGACCGGCTGGCGACCGTCGATGTCAGACTCTGAGCGCGGAGGGTTGCTGGTGCGCGATGCGTCGGGGCACGCGCTCGAGGAGCGTCTGGCGCTCGCGGGCATCTCGGACGCCGAGGTCGGGCGGAAGAGTCGATTGTTTGCGCGTGCGGCGGCGGCGCTCGGACGGCGGCACGGGCTGCGGCTCTGGGTACCGGGCCGCATCGAGTTCCTGGGCAAGCACACGGACTACGCTGGCGGGCGCAGTCTGATCTGCACGGTGGAGCGCGGACTGGCCGTCGTAGCGGCCGCGCGCGACGACCGTCGGGTCAGACTCACGGATGCGGTGAGCGGCGACCACGTCGAGATCGAGTTGAGCCCGACGCTCCCTCCGGCCGATGGCAGCTGGGGCAACTACGCGATCACCGTCGCCCGACGCATCGCGCGAAACTTCCCCGGTCCGTTGCGCGGCGCGGACATCGCGTTCGCGAGCGACCTGCCACCCGCGGCCGGGCTCAGCAGCTCGAGCGCGCTCGTCGTGGCGACGTTTCTCGCCCTCGCGGACCTGAACGCGCTCGGCGCACACGAGGAATATCGTCGCGCGCTGCCTAACGCCGACGATCTGGCGGGGTATCTGGGCGCCGTCGAGAGCGGGGCGCCATTCGGATCTCTCACCGGGGACCGCGGCGTCGGCACGTTCAGTGGGAGCCAGGATCACACCGCGATCCTGTGCTCGCGTGCCGGCGCGCTCGTCCAGTATCGGTTCGCTCCCGTGCACTTCGAGCGCTCGGTTCCGCTCCCCTACGATCATGTGTTCGTGATCGGCGCGAGTGGCGTGCTGGCAGAAAAGACTGGCGCCGCGCTCGAGCTGTACAACCGGCAGGCGCGACGCGTCCACGGGCTGGTGGATCGCTGGCGTTGTGCGACCGGCCGCAGCGATGCGACGCTCGCGGCGGTGCTGGCGTCGTCGCCTGATGCGTTGAACCGGATGCACGCGATCATCCGCGACCCGTCGCTCGGCGCATCGGTTTCGGATGGCTTCGATGCGACGGACCTGATCACGCGCGTCGATCAGTTTGCGGCGGAGAGCCTGGAGATCATTCCGGCCGCGGGCGACGCGCTCGAGCGTGGAGACGTTGCGACGCTGGGCGAGCTCGTGGACCGCTCCATGCGCGGCGCCGAGCTGTTGCTCGGGAATCAGGTGCCCGAGACGTGCCACCTGGCGCGCTCGGCGCGCTCGTTAGGCGCGGCGGCGGCGTCGGCGTTCGGTGCGGGGTTTGGCGGCAGCGTCTGGGCGCTGGTTCAGCGGACCGAGGCGCCGCGGTTCCTGAAGTGCTGGCAGGAGACCTACGAGTCGCGATTTCCGGAGCCGGCGGAGCGGTCGTCGTTCTTCGTGACGGCGGCGGGGCCTGCGGCGATGGCGCTTTGAGATGGTGTGATGCTGTTGGGGTCAGAGTCCAAGGGCATCGTTTCAACGCGGGTCGCGTTGAAACGATGCCCTTGGACTCTGACCCCAACAGCATCGAAACGATGCCCGGGACTCTGATCGCTTGACGCACGCCGGGATTTCTGCTCGTTTGATAGTGTCGGAGCCAACCAGTCCATCAGCCATCTGGAGCGTGCCGTGAACTTCATTCGTGTTCTCACCGGAAGCTGTATCCTCGCTGCCGCCGCGTCGGCGTGCAGTCGCGCGTCCTCGTCTGCCGACGATCACGTGGCGCACATGTCCGCGAGCGACATGGCTGCGCCGAGCACGAGCGGGAGTGGGAGCCAGGGCACCGCCGGATTGCCCGCCAGCAACACGAACGCCGCCGCGCGCGTCAAGGACAGTCCACGGCACGCCGAGTGGGTGAAAGTGGCGTGGGAGCCCGGCTCGAGCGACTCGCTGATGGCCTGGGTCGTCTACCCGTCAACCTCGCGCACGAAATCCCCCGTGGTGGTCGTGGTGCACGAGATTTTCGGGCTGCAGACGTGGGTGCGTGGTGTCGCCGACCAGATGGCTGCCGAGGGCTTCATTGCCATCGCGCCCGATCTCTTGTCGCGCGTCCGCGGCGCTCCGAGCAGCGAGGAGCTGTCCGGCGACTCGGCCCGGAAGCTCATCCAGGGTGTGAACTCGACGGAGCGCAACAAGGGCATCATCGCCGCGGCGCGCTACGCCACGTCGCAGCCGTCCGCTGCGCAGAAGTACGGCGTGGTCGGCTATTGCTGGGGCGGCGCGACGGTGTTCATGCATGCCGTGAACGGCGGCACGACCGGCTTCTCGGGCGGCGTGGCCTATTACGGCCTGCCCTACATGACCGGAGCGGTGCCGAACGCGGACTCGCTGGCGAAGATCAAGGTGCCGGTGATGCTGCTGAACGGCTCGAAGGACGCCCGCATTGCGGCGGCGATGCCGGCGGTCGATTCGGCGATGAAGACGTTAGGCAAGAAGTACAGCGCGCAGAACTACGAGGGCGCGGTGCATGGCTTCCTGCGCGCTCAGGATGACCCGAAAGCCACGCGCGACCCGGCCGAGGAAGCCGCGAACCTCGCTGCGGCGAAGGACGCATGGCCGAAGACGGTGGCGTTTTTCAAGCAGAACCTGAAGTAGCGGGAGACGGGAGACGGGAGACGGGAGACGTAGGAACCCCCGGGAGGCACGTCTTGCATCGAGAGGCATCCCGGGGTTCCTACGTCTCCCGTCTCCCGCTTCCCGTCTCCCGTTCGCTAGACGTCAAACACCTCAAACGCCGCCTTCAACGACGTCAACGGATCACCCGTCGGCATGAACTCGTGGGCGACGAAGCCCGCGAAGCTCGTGTCTGCAATGGCCATCGCGATCGCGCGCCAGTTCAGCTCCTGCTTTGCGTCGAGCTCGTGGCGGCCCGGGACGCCGCCCGTGTGGAAGTGGCCGATGTGCGCGATGTTGTCGCGGATCGTGCGGATCACGTCGCCTTCCATGATCTGCATGTGGTAGATGTCGTAGAGCAGCTTCACGCGAGATGAGGCCACCCCTTTCATCACCTCCACGCCGAAGGCGGTCCGGTCGCCCTGATAGTCGCGGTGGTCCACCTTGCTGTTGAGCAGCTCCACACACACGGTGACCTGGTGCTGCTCCGCCAGCGGCTTGATCTTCGACAGTCCTTCGATCGACGCCGCGATCGCCGCGGCGTCGCTTCGGCCGCCGCGGTTCCCGAACATGGCGATCACGTTAGGCACCTCGTGCCGCGCGGCGAGCGGAATCGTCCGCTCGAGCTCCCGGAGCAGCATGGCGTGGTTCGCGCGGTCGTTGAAGCCGACGGTCAGAAAGTCGCGCCGCTCGGTCGGGTACCCCATGGAACACGTGAGCCCGTACCCCCGCACGATCTCCCAGTCGGCCGGCTGGAGGAGGTCGATCCCCGCGAGCCCGATACGCTTCGCGGCCTGGGCGAAGTCGCGGAGCGGAATCTTGTCGTAGCACCAGCGCGCGGCGGACTGTCGGAGCCGCGAAGCGGCTCGGGAATCGGGAATCGGGAATGGGGAATCGGGAGACGGCGCACCAACCACGAGGCTGGCGGCGCCGACTGCACCGGCGGACAGGAACTCGCGACGCGAATACGGCGCGATCGATTCCCGATTCCCGCCCGGCCGCCTTTCGCGGGCACCGCTCGATTCCCGGCGCGTCACAGATCGAGCCTCTTCATGTAATCGTAGCTGACGGTGATGTCCGCGATCGGCGACCTCGTGTCGTCGTACTCGACGTAGAAGTGCTCGATGCCCGCATCGCGACGCTTCGCGAAGATCCGCCCCCAGTCGATGTGCCCCTGACCCACCGCCGTCATCGCGCCGTTGCCCGCCATGTCCTTCACGTGAACGAGCGGAAACCGACTCGGCCACTTCGCGAAGTACTCGAGCGGATCGCGCCCGCCCTTCGTGATCCAGTACAGGTCGAGCTCCATCTTCACGAACTTCGGATCGCATTCCGCGAGGAGGATGTCATAGCCAATCTCGCCGCTCGGCAACGGGTGGAACTCGACATCGTGGTTGTGATACGCCAGACGGAGCCCGACACGCTGCAGCGAGTCGCCCGCGCGATTCAGGTCTGCCGCGGCACGGCGCCACCCGGCGGCGTCCTTCTGCAGGGACCCGTCGATCGATGGACAGACGACGTACTGGTTGCCTAACGTCTGCGCCTCGTCCACCACGCCCGGCAGGCCCGTCCTGAGGCGGTCCAGCGGGATGTGGCTCGATGGGGCGGTGAGCCCCATCTTGCCCAGCATGGTCGCGACCTTTTTCGGCTCCTTGCCGAACAATCCCGCAAACTCGACCTCGCGGTAGCCGATCTCCGCCACCTGCCGCAGCGCGTACTCGAAGTTCTCCTCCATCAGATCGCGGACGGTGTAGAGCTGGAGCCCGATCGGCTGCGGTCCGCGAATCATCGTCGTGGCCGGTTGCGAGTTCGGGACGCGGGCGCCGGCCATGCGCGGAACCGTCACCGCGCCCACGCCGGCGCACGCGGCGAGCACAAAGTCGCGTCGGGTCATCGATGGGGAGCCTAACGCGTCCTGCCGCGCCTCCGTCCGGTCGACGGGCTGGCGGGACGTCGGTGGGTTGGTACGGCGAGTCATGTTCGACAGGGTGAGAGGGCTCAGGGAGAGCTATGACCCACGCACAGCGTCGTCAACGGCGGGTTTGGACGACGCGGCGCGCACGCGACGCGATTCGGCGCTGACAGATGTCAGAACCGGTTCGCCCGTCTCGAGTTCCGCACGGGCCGAGCATTGACACCACCTCGGCGGGGGTCAACGTTGGACAGGCTGGACCATGTTGTCTCCTCGTACTCGCCGCCCATACCCACATGTCGTTGCTCCTTCCCTTCGCGCTGCTGGCGTCGCTCCAACAACCGCAACAGCAGCCGGCGCCGCCCATCCCGGAATCCCCGATCGCCCGGATCGTCGTTTCGCCCACGACGTACGAGATCACGGCCGGCGACACCGTCAGGTTCACGGCCGAGGCGCGTGACGCCGCCGGCCGCAAGATCGACAACGCGATCATCCGCTTCGTCCCACGGGGCGGACAGGGCGAGGGGTCCATCGACTCCGCCGGGACGGTCGTCGCCAGCTCCGTCGGCAAGATGCCCGTCAACGTCGTCGCACTCGTACCGGGGACCCGGCCGAAGGTGCAGCCGCTCGACCTCCGCATGGTCCCCGGTCCGGCGGCGCGAGTGGAGATCCGGACGCCCGTCGAGAAGATCGCCGTCGGGCAACAGCTGCGGATGGCCGCGCTGCCGTTCACGAAGGTCAACGACCGCGCGCGCGACGCGATTCGGTGGTCGAGCAGCGCACCGAGCGTCGCCCGCATCGACGCCGACGGCATGCTGACGGCCGTGGGCGCGGGCAAGACGACACTGACGGCGCAGGCAGGGACCGCCCGCGCGACGAAGAGCGTCGAAGTCGTTGGCGGCGCTCTCAACGCCGTCGCCATCACGCCGGCCAAACCACGCGCTCGACAGGGCGACGTCGTGCGGTTCAAGGTCTCGGCGAAGGATGCCGCCGGGCGAGTGGTGACCGGACTCACCCCGACGTGGTTCGTGTCGCCGGGGAACGGCCAGGTCGATCAGGACGGCGCATTCGTGGGCTACGAGCCCGGCGACTACCTGATCACCGCGAACCTCGGGACGAAGCAGGCGAGCACCGTCGTGCACCTCGAGCCGAGGGACGTGAGGCGCTCGGTGAGCGTGGTGGGCCGGCTGCCGCGGACAGCGTTCCCCACGTCCGAAGTCTGGATCCACCCGAACGGGAAGGTCGCCTACCTCGGCACGCACGGCGGTGGTGACCGCGTGTACACGATCGACATCAGCACGCCATCGAACCCGGTCATTGTCGACTCCATCGTCGTGAACACGCGGCTCGTGAACGACATGCAGACGACCGCGGACGGCAACTACATGGTGCTCACCCGGGAGGGTGCGGCGGACCGCAAGAACGGCATCGTGATCGCGGATACGCGCGACCCGCTGCACCCGAAGCAGATCGCGGACTTCACCGACGGCGTCACGGCCGGCGTGCACTCGGTCTACCTCTACGAGAACCCGAAGTTCGGGAAGTTCGTGTACCTCACGAACGACGGCACCGGCACCATCGACGTCATCGACATCACCGATCCGGCGACGCCGAAACGCGTGACGGACTTCAAGACGAACCGCCCCGATCCCGCGCGATACGTGCACGACCTCGACATTCACGACGGCCTGCTGTACGCGAGCTATTGGAACGATGGTCTCGTGATTCTCGACATCGGGAACGGCAAATGGGGCGGCCGCCCCGACAAGCCGACGATGGTCTCGCAGATGAAATACAACCTCGACTCGCTCTACAGTGAGGTCGAGGCAGTGTCCGGTGCCGGCTTCATGCGCGGGACGCACACGGCGTGGCGTCAGCGCGATGGGCACTACGTGTTCATCGGCGACGAGGTCTATCGCAACGGACCGGTGGAGGGCGCGAAGGACGCGTCAGCCGGTAGGATGTACGGGACTTTACAGGTCATCGATGTGAGCGATATCGAGCATCCGCGTTCGGTGGCGTGGTACAAGCCCGAGAACGGCGGTGTGCACAACTACTGGGCCGTCGGCGACACGCTGTACATCGGCGCGTACGACGCGGGCTTCCACGTGTTCGACATCTCCGGAGAGCTCAAGGGCGACCTCATGTCGCAAGGCCGGGAGATGGCGTCGCTCAACACGGCCGACATGAACGGCAACACGAAGAACGCCGCGTTCACCTGGGGTGTGGTGGTGAATCCGAAGGACGGCCTGGCTTACGTGAACGACTTCAACAACGGGCTCTGGGTCGTTCGCGTGAATCCGAAGAAGGACAAGGTGGTGCCATAGTGTTCAATGCCGCCTGTCATCCCGAGCGACGCGAGGGATCGTGCGTGCGAGCCCGGTGGTCGGCCACGGGTGCCGCACAGAAGATTCCTCGGTCGCTTCGCGTCCTCGGAATGACGATCGCGTTGGCGACGAGCCTGCGCGCACAGGCGCCGACGCAGGATTACCTGGTGTTCGTCGCGTCGGAAGGCAACGATCGCATCTCGCTCGTTAGGTTCGGGCCGGCTGGCGCTCGCGTCGAGCGGGTGTCGAAGATCGGGCGCAACCCCACCGAGCCGGTCGGGCCGCATGGCATCGCGCTCTCGCCCGACCGACGCTACTACTACGTCTCCACCGCGCACGGCTTTCCGAACGGCGAGCTGTGGAAGTTCAGCACGATCGGGGACTCGCTCAAAGGGACCGTCACGCTCGGTGCGTTTCCGGCGACGCTCCAGCTCTCGCCGGACGGGCTGTACGCCTACGTCGTGAACTTCAATCTGCACGGCGAGATGAAGCCGTCGTCCGTGTCGGTCGTGTACGTCGACGAGATGGCGGAGGTCTCGCGCATCACGACGTGTACGATGCCGCACGGGTCGCGTCTCAACCCGCAGGGCACGAAGCACTACTCGGCGTGCATGATGGATGACGCGCTCGTGGAGATCGACACGCGTACGATGACGGTCTCGCGGCACTTCATGCTCAGGAAGGGAAGCGAGCATGGCGAGGAAGGGCCGCTGCACGGCGGGCGGGAACAGGCGACGGAACACGGCGGGCACGGAATGGCGCCGCCGAAGCCAGGCGACGTGTCGTGTTCTCCCACGTGGGCGCAGCCATCGGCCGACGGCGCAAGGGTTTACGTCGCCTGCAACAAGACGAGCGATGTGGTCGAGCTCGATGTCGCCAGCTGGACGCTGACTCGACGGTTTCCGATGGGCCCAGGCGTCTATAACCTTGCCGTAACACGAGATGGAAAGCTCCTGATCGGCACGAACAAACGCGGTCAGTCAGTCTCGATTGTCGAGCTCGCGACTGGCAAGGAAATCGCGTTATTGCCGACGAAGCGGAAGGTCGCGAGCGGCGTGGTCATTTCTCCGGACGACCGGTACGCCTTCGTGACGGTGGAGGGGATCGGCTCGGAGCCGGGAACCGTCGAGATCATCGACCTGCGCGCGCTCCGCACCGTCGCCACGGTAGATGTCGGCCAGCAGGCGGGTGGTATCGATTTCTGGAAGACGGAGTCATCGGGCGGGCGTTAGGCCCCTCGACCCGCAACACCCCATCAGCGTTAGGCGGCCTCGGCCGGCATCTCCGCCGTCGAGGCCGCCTTTTTTTGCATCCTGCCATGCTGACGCGTTAGGCATGGCAGGTCGGTCAAATGGACCGATGTATGGGCGAGCGCTTGCATAACGCGGATGGCGAGCGCTTGCATAACGCGGCTCATGAATGACGACTCATCCGTGCAGCGGCGGCACGGTGAATGCTTTCTACCCGTGCGGTGCAGCGGCCGCAGGTGGCCGCTCGGGGCGCCGCCGAGGGCGGCTTCGGACACGGCAGGAGCCGGTGACCGGTCGAAGGAGGTGGATGCCCCGCCCGCTGAACGCCCACGGGGCTTTACGTCAGTGGCGAAAGTGTGGGGAGGATGTATGAACGTGAGATATTCAGTGGCGAGCGCGGTGGCGGTGGCGCTCGTATTGGGCGCAAGCTCGGCCGCTTCGGCGCAGGCCGATACGACGCGCCGAACGTCCTCGCAGCAGCGCGTCCGTGTCACGAAGGAATCGGCCGGGGAAGTGACGACGAAGGCGAGAGCCGACTCCATCGCCCGCGCCGACTCCATCGCGCGTCTGGAGGCGATGCGTCGCGACTCCGTCGCCCGTGCCGACTCGCTCGCACGCCTGGAGACCATGCGCCGCGATTCGATCACTCGTGATTCGACCGCTCGCGCCGACTCGATCCGCCGCGCGCGTCCGGACACGACGCCGACTGTACCGAGTACCACGACGTCCGACACGATTCGCTCGCCCGGCTTGCCGACCATGGAGTCGGATTCCTACGGCGTAAGCGGTCGCAGCTTCTATGTCGGTCTTGGCGGTGGTCCCACCATTCCAACCGGCGTCGTGAACGACGTCTACAAGTCCGGCTTCGGCGTCACGGTTCCGATTGGCTGGCAGCCGATGAACAGCCCGTTCGGGCTCCGTCTCGACCTCGGCTACTCGCGTCTCAACGGGCGCTCGGCCGGCGAGAACGGCCTGACCTCGCAGCCCGACGATCCGAACATCTGGTCGGCGACGGCGAATGCGACGCTCGACCTCGTGCGCTTCGGTGAGAGCCGCCGTGGTGCGCTGTATCTGGTCGGCGGCGGCGGTGTCTTCCGGTTCACGGACTTCTACAACTTCGACCGGAGTGACAACGATCCCGAGAGCGCGTTCGAGGGTGAGCCAGTCACGAAGGGTGGCCTGACCGGTGGCGCCGGCCTGGCGTTCCCGGTCGGCGGCACGAGCCTGTTCATCGAGTCGCGCTACACGACGGCCTACACCGAGGGCGAGAACACGAAGTGGGTTCCCGTCATCGTCGGCCTGAAGTGGCGGTAACAGAGGGACTGATGAATCGATTCACGGGTGGCGCCGTTCGTAGCAAGGATCACGGGCGGCGCGCCCAGTCGATGGTCCAGGATCGCATGAGCCGGATTGCGGCGGTGCGGGCGGTGGCGAGCGCGGTGACGCTTGCCCTGCTCGCGCTGGCCGCGATCTCGACGTTAGGCGGTGCGCAGGCACCGCGTCGTGACTCGAGCGGATGGGTGCGCGCGCCGCGTGTCGTTGCCCGCACGCTCGGTGACACGATCGCCGATCGTCGGGACGAGCGGCGTGGGGAACCCAGTGACTCGGCACTGCTGCTGGATGCAGCCACCATCGCGAGCTCGGTTCGCGCCATGGCCGATTCCGTCACCCGGGCGAACCCGCTCGTTCCCGTCTATCGGTCGCGCAGCGACAGCATCGCGTCGGTGCGCACTCGGCTCGCGGCCGACCGCGAGCGCGACCTCCGCATCGTCATCTCCCTGAACGACCGGCAACTGTGGGCGCTGATCGGCTCGGACACGCTGCTGCGGGCGCCCGTCGCCGTGTCGACGGACGAGACGCTCGCGTACGCGCGAAAGACGTGGCGCTTCGAGACGCCGCGTGGCGTTCGTACCATCATCGCCAAGCGCGAGAATCCGGTCTGGATTCCGCCCGAGTGGCACTACGCCGAGGTGGCGCGCGAGCATGCGTTGAAGCTGGCGGTCATGAAGCCGGGCAAAACCCTGTTGAGCGACGGTCGCGCGCTCGCAGTGCGGAATGGCGAGGTCGGCGTCATCGATCAGTCGGGCGAGTTTGCGCTGCTCCCGACGGATGAGGAGATCATCTTCGACAGCACGCTGTTCGTGCCGCCGGTGGGAAGCGTGAACCGTCGCATCGAAGGCGAGCTGGGCGCGCACATGCTCGACACGGGCAACGGGTTCCTGCTGCATGGCACGCCGCACAAGACGACGATCGGTACAGCGGCCACACATGGATGCATTCGCCTTCGCGACGATGACATCGAGTGGCTCTACGACATGTTGCCGGTCGGGACGAAGATCTACATCTACTAGCCTCGTCATTCCGAGCGGAGCACCGAAGGGGTGGAGGCGAGGAATCGCACTCGTCCCGACCGGGAGGCCCCTCTGCCGGAGGATGGCGATTCCTCGCCTCCGGCGCTTCGCGCCTACGCTCGGAATGACGGGCCGAGCCTAACGCTTCCCGAACGTCTCGATCGCCTCGGCCGCAGCGTGCTGCAGGATCGTCGCCTGAGCCGCCGGGATCGTGATGACTGCGCCGTTGCGTAGTCGCAATTGGGCCGGCATGCCGACCGGCGATCGGTCCAGCAGCATCGACGTGATCACGAGCCCGCCGACATACGAGCCGGCGACAGTCGGATGCAGTCCGTCGGAGGAGTACAGGGCGAGATTGGCATCGCGCCGCCAGGCCGCGCGCCACGCCTCCCCGACGGGGAACAGCATCCCGCTCACGTCGGCCGCGGCAAGCGTGTATGACTCGTTCACGCGGTCGAAGTCGAACTGCCTGCTCGCGTTAGGCCACACGGCGTACATCGCGGTCCGGGCCCCCGCCGCCCTGATCTTCTCATCGAACTTCTTCGTCCAGTCGCGGAGCAGCACGCGACTGTCCTCGAGGGCGGACGAGCCCTGTTGCAGGATCACGACGTTCCACGTGCTGCCCTCGATCGCCCTCACGGCGGTGCCGTCCGACCAGTGGTCGTACAGCGCATAATCGGGGAATGCGGCCATCGCGGTCGACAGCCGCTGTTCCGGCGTCAGCCCAGGGACCGAGTCGGCGAGTGCCTCGACGATCAGCGGCAGGTCGTTGAAATACGTGAGGCTGTTGCCGACGAACAGGATCGGCCGGCCTTCGCGTGATGACAGACGAGGACCCGCGGGACTATCCGCGCCCAGGCAGCCGAGGAGGCCGATGAGCGCGACGAGGCGAAGATTGCGAGCTGACATGACGCGAATCTCAGCCGACGTCCGCGGACCAGACAGCCGACCGTGATCAGGCGCGACGTGACGTGACGAGTCGTCCCGGTGCGGCGCGTGGATCAGGCTCGGAGCTGGAGCTCCGGCGCGGACGCCGGTCCGCCCCGCAGATGCCGAGCGAGCAGCTCGACGAGGCTCTGCTGGTACGCGGGGGCCGTCTCGTGCGGCCGCGTGACGGCCCACCAGCGGCGATGGAAGCCGCGCGCGGTGAGCGGTATGCCCACCAGGGACCGGTCGCGAAGCTGCGGCGCGATGGCCCACCGTGCGAGCACGCTCACGCCGAGCCCCGCCTTCACCAGCTCGACGATGGCCTCGGTGAGCTGGACGCGCGTGAGGTTTCTGGGCTCGACGCCTGCCGGCCGGAGGACTTCACGCAGGACGGAGTTCTCGGAGCTGTGAGTCGTGTAGAGAATCAGGTGCTCCTCGCGGAGGTCCTCGGGGTCGACGAACGCCTGTGACGCCAACGGATGATTCGGCGCCACGACCACAACCTGCTCATCCTCGAACAGCGCTGTGCAGCCGAGCCGACGTTCATCGACGTCGCCGGCGACGATGGCGAGGTCGAGCGCCCCGTCGAGGAGTGCACGAACCGGATTCGCCGTCGCTTCGGCGACGATGCGCACGTCCACCCGCGGCCACTCCTGCCGGAACGCCGTGACGACGCCGGGGAGCCAGTGGTAGCAGGTGTAGCACTCCGTCGCGAGGCGCACGATGCCCGCGCCGCCAGCCGTTGCCTCGGTGATGAGGTCGCGCTCGAGCGTTTCGACCTCGTGCAGCACGCGACGTGCGGAGGCGAGAATGCGTTCGCCCACGGCCGTGAGGACCATTCCGCGGCTGGCGCGGATGAACAGAGGGGCGCCAACGCGGCTCTCCAACTCGCGAAGTTGGTGACTGAGCGCTGACTGTGTCAGGTTGAGCTTTCCAGCGGCGCGGGTCTGTCCGCCGGACTCCGCGACTGCCGCGACGAGCCTGAGGTGGCGAAGGTCGATCTGCAGAGCGCGGGCGCCGTTTTCGTCGGAGGTCATGAAACGCCGTCATGCTATGAGTATCTGGAATGTGCCGGATTACTAATGAAGCGGCAACAAACGTGGGACCAACCGTTCGGCGTCCTTGGTTTCCGCGGCTGGCAGACTCTTTCTTCCCGACTCTCATGTCGACTGTCGTCCTTCCGGATTCGGAGCAGCTCGCGGCCTGGCGTGCCGACACGCCGGGATGTGCGCACAGGAATCACCTGAACAACGCCGGGGCGGCCCTCATGCCGCAGCCGGTGATCGACGCGATCACGGACCACGTGCGGCTCGAGTCCGAGATCGGCGGCTACGAAGCCGCGGACGCCCGGGCGGAGGCCGTTGCCGCCGGCTACGACGCGTTAGGTGCGCTGATCGGCGCTCGGCGCGAGAACGTGGCGGTTGTCGGCAGCGCGACGGCGGGATTCATCCAGGCGCTGAGCTCGTTCGACTTCGCGCCCGGCGACTCGATCGTCACGACGCGCTGTGATTACACGTCGAACCAGATTCAGTATCTCGCGCTGGCGACGCGGCTGGGCGTCGAGATCGTGCATGCGGAGGATCTGCCGGAAGGCGGTGTCGATCCGCAGTCCGTTCGCGAGATCATCGGCCGGCGGCGACCCCGGCTGGTCGCGGTGTCGTGGATTCCGACGAACTCGGGCCTCGTGCAGGACGTCGAGGGCGTGGGCGCCGTGTGCGAGCAGACGGGTGTCCCCTACATCGTCGACGCATGTCAGGCGGTCGGGCAGATCCCGATTGACGTAGCGCGACTCCGGTGCGACTACCTGTCGGCGACCGCGCGGAAGTTCATGCGGGGGCCGCGCGGAATCGGATTCATGTTCGCGTCCGATCGCGCGCTCCGGCGGGGCGACTACCCGTTGTTCGTGGACATGCGCGGCGCTCGGTGGACCGCGCCAGCCGCCTACGAGGTGGACGAGACGGCGCGCCGCTACGAGGACTGGGAATTTCCGTACGCGCTCGTGCTGGGGCAGGCCGCCGCGGCGCAGTATGCGCTGGACGTCGGGATCGAGACGGCGCAGGCGCGCGCGTGGGCGCTGGCGGCCCGGCTGCGTCTGGCGTTAGGCGCGCTCCCGCGCGTTCGCGTGCTCGACCGGGGTACGACACAGGGCGCGATCGTGACGATGACGGTGGAGGGGAAGCACGCGGACGCGATCGTCCGCGGGTTGAAGGAGCAGCGGATCAACACCGTGTCGTCGCTCCGCGAGTTTGGCATCTACGACTTCGAGGCGAAGCGTGTGGAGTCGGCGGTTCGGCTTTCTCCGCATTACTACAACACGGAAGCCGAGGTGGACGCGGCGGTCGAGGCGATTCGCGTCCTGGTGGCTTGAGTGGTCGCGCGCTCTGTCGGCGTGCCCGCGGCCGCCAGGCTGGTTTGGTCGCGTAGTACGGTGGCGGCCAAGACCTGACGCGGATTACGCGGAATCCGCGGAATCCGCGTTAGGTCCTGCCGTTGCCGTTCACGGCACTGCCGGCCGAGAGAAGCTACCTGCGCTTCGCGGTACGGGGCTTCGTGCGGTAGGGCGCGAGCACGGCGTTCACGTCGTCGCGGATCCAGCGCTCCGCCGGGCCGTCGTGGTAGAACGCCCAGGTCATCAGCGAGCCATTGACCATCGCCTCGACCGTGCGCGCGAGCGTGACCACGTCGGTGCCGCGTTTCAGCTCGCCGGCCGAGACCGCCGAGCCGAGGAGGTCTTCGAGGCCGGCGCGGGTAGCGCGCGCCTGCACCGCCAGCTGCTCGCGGAAGTCGGGATCGGCCAGATCGATCTGCAGGTACGCGAGGTTTCGGGCAAGCGCGGCAGGTGACTGCGCCAGCTGGGCCATGCATTCCGCGTAGGCGACCACCGCAGCGAGCGGCGATTTGTGGGCCGCCTTCAGCTCCGCGATGAAGCCCCCGGTCGACTCGGCCGCGCCACGCGCGAGCGCGAGCATCAGGAGCCGCTTCGAGCCAAACCGCTGCGCGAGGGCGCCCGCGGTGACGCCGGCTTCCTTCGCGATCTCGGCGAGCGTGAGCTCGCTCGGAGCGAGGCGATTCGTGGCGCGGTGCGTGGCGGCGAAGACCTGCTCGTCGCTGACTTTCCTGGGTCTTGGGCTCAACGGATCTTGACGTTTCTAAACGGTCATATAGTTTGAAACTAAACGCCAACGTAGTATAAGCGCGCGCACCGTGCACCACGCACGACCTGCGAGCGCCGGATCCACCCGAGCGGAGGATACGGGAATGCGCATCGTCACCTATGGCGCCGCCTGCAGCCTGGACGGGTTCATTGCACCGCCCGATGGCTCCATGGACTGGCTGCATTTCAGCCGCGACGTCCAGGAATTCATGAACACCTACTGGGCGTCGATCGACACCATGCTGATGGGTCGCAAGACGTGGGAAGCGGCCATGGCGATGGGTGGTGCGGGCGGCGGCGGAATGGGAGGCATCACCACGTACATCTTTTCGCGCACGCTCGCGAGCGTTGGACAGGGCGCGGAGCTCGTGCGCGACGATGCGGGCGAGTTCGTTCGACAGCTCAAGGAGAAGCCGGGCAAGGGCATCTGCGTCATGGGTGGCGGCGAGCTGGCGCAGTCGTTGCTCGCCGCCGGTGTGATCGACGAGGTGGGAATGAACATGCACCCGATCCTGCTCGGCTCCGGCGTTCCGCTGTTTCGTGATCCGGGGCGTCGCATCTCGCTCGATCTGATCGAATCGCGCGTGATCGATGGCGGGTGCGTGCTGTCGACGTACCGCGTGCTGAGAACGGCGCCGAAGAAACCCGCGAAGCGACGGAAGACAGCGGCCGCCTAGCGACGATTTCCACTCCGGCCATCGCATCATGCCTCTCCTCTTTTCGTACGGCACGCTCCAGCAGACCGCCGTGCAGCTGTCGACGTTCGGGCGGCTGCTTCACGGTCAACCGGACGAGCTCATTGGCTTCGAGCAGGCAGTGCTGAAGATCGAAGACCCGGAGTTCGTTGCGACAAGCGGCAAGGCGCATCACGCCATCGTCACGTTCAACGGGCGCGACGACAGCCGCGTCAGTGGTACGGTCTTCGAGTTGTCGGACGAGGAGCTCGCGAGCGCCGATGCGTACGAGCCCGCCGGCTACAAGCGCGTCTCCGCGAGGCTGGCGTCGGGCAAGCAGGCCTGGGTATATGCTGACGTTCGCGATTCCTAGCCCGGCTGTCATTCCGAGCGGAGCGGGGCAGGGATGGAGGTGAGGAATCGCCATCCGCCCAGTAGAGGGGGCTCCCGGCCGGGACGAGTGCGATTCCTCGCCTCCGCCTGCGCTTCGCGCGGGCTACGCTCGGAATGACAATACCTCCGCGATTCCTCGCCTCCGCCTGCGCTTCGCGTGGGCTACGCTCGGAATGACAATACCTCGGCGATT
>Ga0207675_100002767_pt1 | contig 17224 bp, 20 predicted proteins | sample KBSSwiS42_FD_184305 | JGI IMG/M metagenome (GOLD analysis project Ga0207675, IMG submission 184305) | Switchgrass rhizosphere microbial communities from Kellogg Biological Station, Michigan, USA - KBS Switchgrass S4-2 (SPAdes) (version 2) | ecosystem: Host-associated > Plants > Roots >... | reverse complement strand
GCGCTCGGTATCGCGCACGCAGCGCCGGTCGATGAGGTTCCAGGTCGCGCAGCTCACGGTCATGGTTAGCGTGCCGCAGGTCGGCAGATCGCTGCTGACGGCCTCGGGGGCGAGCGCGATCGCAGCCGCCGAGATCCCGGGGTTGTGTCCGATCACCATGAGATGGCCGACGCGCGGTCCCACGGCGCGGATGGCGCCGAGGATGTGATCGCCATCGGCGAGATACAGTGAATCGTCCGCCTGCAGCAGGCGCGCCGCGACGCCCAGCACCTTCGCGAAAGCCTCGGCGGTTTCGCGCGTGCGTACCGCGGCGCTCGCCAGGATCAGGTCCGGCGCCAGGCCGCGCTCCTGGAACCGGCGCGCCATCTCGCTCGCCTCGTTCTGTCCCTTGCGGCTCAGCGGCCGTTCGAAATCGCGCACGTCCGCATCCTGCTCGGCGTTGGCGTGCCGGACCAGGGTCAGCCGCTTGAGTTTGTCAGGCGCGCTCAACTGCGGACCTCGACGCGGCCGCCGGACTCCCGCACTTCGAATATGCGCAGCGGCTCGTAGGCCGGCGGTGCCAGCACTTCACCCGTGCGCAGGTCGAAGCGCGCGCCATGGCGCGGGCAGATGATTTCGCAATCTTCGATGGGGGCATCTTCAAACGGCGAGTCGTCGTGGGTGCAGCGGTCTTCAAAGGCGTACAGCGTGCCACCAACCCGCACCACGCGCACGCGGTAGCCGTCCACGTCGCCTTCCAGACGTTGTGAGGCGTCGAGCCCGGCGACGGCGCCGATGTCAGTCCAGTCGGACATGTTTGTTTGAGGCCCCGCTCAGAACATGCCGGTCTGCAGGCGTGCCGCCTCGGTCATCATCGACTGGTTCCATGGCGGATCGAATACCAGCTCGACATTGGACGCGGCCACGGTCGGGATGATTTCGAGTTTTTGTTTGATGTCCTGCACAAGCACGTCACCCATGCCGCAACCCGGTGCGGTCAATGTCAGCCTGACATTGATGACCCGCTGTCCGTCAGGTTGCGCGCTCACCGTGCATTCATAAATGAGACCGAGGTCTACAATATTTATGGGAATCTCGGGGTCATAAGATGTCCGCAGCTGCTCCCAGGCGACGGCTAACACGTCGTCTTCCGTCGCATTGGGCGGCAGTTCGGGGGCCTTGACGACTTCCTTGCCGATGGCATCGGCATCGGCGCCGGCCATCCGGAAGAGGTTGCCTTCCATGTACAGCGTGAAGCTGCCCCCCAGCGCCTGGGTGATGAATCCCGACTGCCCGGCCTTGAGCTCGATCTCGATGCCGGCCGGCACCATGACGGCCTTGACGTCCCGCTGCAGGACGAAGGGTTCGTTGTCGTGGGTGCGCATGCTGCCGGGCCTACTCGGTCTTGACCGGGGCCGCGCTGCGCTCCAGCGCCGCGTTGAGCGTGTGCCAGCACAGGCTGGCGCATTTGACACGCACCGGGAATTCCCGGACTCCCGACAGCGCCGCGAGTTTGCCGAGATCCTCGGGCACGGGCGCGTCGTGGCGCGTCAGCACTTCGTGCACCTCGTTGAAGAGGTGCGCGATCTCGCCACGTTTCTTGCCCTTGACGGCTTCGCACATCATCGACGCGGACGCCACGGAAATGGCGCAGCCCTTGCCCTCGAAGCGCAAATCCGACAGCCGCTCGCCGTCGACCCGCACGGTGATGTGCAACTGGTCGCCGCACAGCGGGTTGTGGCCGTCGGCAGCCGAATCGGCAGGATCCAGCCGGCCAAACAACCTCGGGTTCTTGTTGTGGTCGAGGATCACCTCGCGGTACAGGTCCTTGAGATCCATCAGGCCCACTCCATCAGGAAAATACCTCGCGCGCCCGGGCGAGGGCGCGGATCAATGCATCGATGTCGGAATCGCGCGAGTAACACGCGAACGAGGCGCGCGCCGTTGCCGGCACGCCGAAAAATTCCATGACGGGCATGGCGCAGTGATGCCCGGTCCGCACCGCCACGCCCTCGGCGTCGAGAATCGTGCCGAGATCGTGCGGATGGATGCCGTCGAGCGTGAAGGAGATCACCGCGGCCTTGTCGGGCGCGGTGCCGATGATCGTGAGCCCGGGCACGCGCATCAGCCTGGCGGTAGCGGCCTCGAGCAGCCGCTGTTCGTGCGCGTGGATGTTGTCCAGCCCTAACGACTCGATGTAGTCGATGGCCGCGGCCAGGCCGATCGCCCCCGAGATGTTGGGCGTACCCGCCTCGAACTTGAACGGCAGTTCGTTGAAAGTGGTTTTCGCGAAGCTCACGGTCAGGATCATGTCGCCGCCGCCCTGCCAGGGTGGCATGGCTTCGAGCAGTGACTCGCGGCCGATCAGCACGCCGATGCCGGTGGGGCCGAACATCTTGTGGGCCGAGAAAGCGTAGAAATCGCAGTCCAGCTTCGCGAGGTCGACACGTTGATGGGGCACGGCCTGCGCACCGTCGACCAGCAGAACCGCGCCGCGTGCGTGCGCCAGGCGTGCGATTTCGCGGACCGGCAGCACCGTGCCGAGTGCGTTCGAGACATGCGCGCAGGCCACGATACGCGTGCGCTCGGAGATGTTTGCCGCGACGTCCTCGAGACTCACGACGCCACGGCGGTCCATGGGCACGGCCCTCACGACCGCGCCGGTCTGCTCCGCGACCAGCTGCCAGGGCACGATGTTGGCGTGATGTTCGAGCGCGGTCAGCAGGATTTCGTCGCCGGGCTTCAGTCGCGGACGCGCATACGATTGCGCCACGAGATTGATGGACTCGGTGGTGCCGCGCGTGAAGATTACCTCGCGCGTGGACGCCGCGTTGACGAAGCCGCGCACGCGCTCGCGTGCGTGCTCGAACATCGCCGTGGCTTCCTGGCTCAGCTGGTGCACGCCACGGTGCACGTTGGCGTGGTGCAGTTTCTCGTAGGCGTCGACGGCGGCGATGACACTGGCCGGCCGCTGCGAGGAGGCCGCGCTGTCCAGGAACACCAGCGGCTTGCCGTGAACCTGGCGCGCCAGGATCGGGAAATCGCGCCACACGCGTTCGACGTCGTAGCTGCCGAGTGATTTCGGGTTGGCGCTCAAGTGCGTTCTCCGACCAGTCCGGGGAGCGCCGCCACCGAGTGCAGGCGCGCTGCGACCTGCGACTCGATCTCGCCGCGCAATGCCGCCGGTTCGATCTGCGATATCACATCTTCGATGAACGCCCACTGCAGCAGGGCCTGCGCGGCAGGGCGGTCGAGGCCGCGCGACAGCAGGTAGAACAGCATCTGCTCGTCGAGCTTGCCGGTGGTCGCGCCGTGTTTGGCACGCACGCGGTCGGTGTGGATCTCGAGCTGCGGGCGGGCGGCAGCCTCGGCGCCGTTGCCGGTCAGCAGGGTTTTCAGCGACTGGTCCGAATCGGCATCCAGTGCCGTTTCACGCACGATCATCTTGCCGTTGAACGCGAGCTTGCCGCGTTCGTTGGCGATGCCGCGGAAAATTTCGCGGGTAGTGCTGCCGGCGCCGATGTGCTCGATCTCGGCGAACAGGTCGTGGGTCTGGTTGCCGTTGGCGATGCTGGCGGCGGTGAGTTCGCAGCGCGCGTTGCGGCCGGCGAGCTTGATGAACGCGGTGGAGCGCGAGGTGAGGCCGCCGAGCGTCACCGTGCGCAGCCGGTACGCGGCGTCTTCGCCGACGTGTGCGACCAGCGTGTCGAAGACGGCGGAAGCGTTCGAGCAGTTTTGCAAACGCACGTGGTCGAGACTGGCGCCCGGACGCAGCGCGACGTCGAAGGACGCGTTGACGACCGCATCCACATCACCCGTCGTCAGGTGATGTTCCACGACCCGCAATCTCGTATTGCGACCCGCGACGATCTGCACACGTGGATATGAGGTCCCGTTCGCGGCCGGGGTCACTGCGCGGTAGACCAGTTCCACGTTCAGCGGAGGTGAGTCGTCCGGCAACTCGATCTGCAGGACTTCATTTCCGCGCGCCGCGTTGATACGTGCCAAAGTGAAGTCCACGCCGGCGGTAGCGAGGTCGGAATCCAGGAGAGCCGCGAAAGACTCACCGGCTTGGCGCGCGTCCAGCAGACGGATTCGCGCCTCCGGCGACGCGTCGAATTCAACGAAGTGTCCGTCCGAAAAATACCAGCGATCGAAACCGGCAAGCTTCCGGGCGATGGGGTTGGTGCTCATGCCCGGCGACCCGGGGGCACCCTCCAAGCGCGCCTTCGCCAGCGGCCGCAGGTTGGCGTAGCGCCAGTTCTCGTCGCGATTGGTTGGCAGCGCGGGTGCGGACATCAGGCCACCTCGAGCACCCAGTCGTAGCCGCGGGACTCCAGTTCCAGCGCCAGCGACTTGTCGCCGGACTTCGCGATGCGGCCGCGGACCAGCACGTGAACAAAATCGGGCACCACGTGTTCCAGCAGCCGCTGGTAGTGTGTGATCAGCAGCACGCCGCGGTCGGCCGAACGCAGCGAGTTCACGCCCTTCGCCACTACTTTCAGCGCGTCGATGTCGAGGCCGGAGTCGGTCTCGTCGAGCACCGCAAGCGTGGGCTCGATGACCAGCATCTGCAGGATCTCGTTGCGTTTCTTCTCGCCGCCGGAGAACCCCTCGTTCACACCGCGCGACAGAAAACTCTCGTCCATCTGCATCAGCTTCATCTTCACGCGCACCAGCTGCAAGAACTCGTAGGCATCGACTTCCGCCAGCCCTTGCGCCTTGCGGCGCGCGTTGAGGGCGGCCTTCAGCAGGTACACATTGTTCACGCCCGGGATTTCGACCGGGTACTGGAAGCCGAGGAACAGGCCGGCACGGGCGCGTTCCTCGGGTGAGAGCGTGGTCAGATCGCGCCCTTCGAATTCGACCCTGCCGCCGGTGATTTCGTAGCCCGGGCGTCCGGCGAGCACGTACGACAGCGTGCTCTTGCCCGAGCCGTTCGGCCCCATGATGGCGTGCACTTCTCCGGCCTTGATCTCGAGGCTGAGTTCCTTCAGTACCTTTTTTCCGCCGACCGTGGCAGACAGGTTTTCGATTTTCAGCAACGGCACACTCATCCCACGGCCCCTTCCAGGCTCACGGCCAGCAGGTTCTGCGCCTCCACGGCGAATTCCATCGGTAGTTCCTTGAGAACGGTCTTGCAGAAGCCGCTCACGATCATGTTCACGGCGTCTTCTTCGTCGATGCCGCGCTGCAGACAATAGAAAAGCTGGTCCTCGCTGATCTTCGAAGTCGAGGCCTCGTGTTCCACCGTGGCGCTGGGGTTGCGCGTCTCGATGTACGGGAAGGTGTGCGCGCCGCAGTTGGGACCCATCAACAACGAGTCGCACTGCGTGAAATTCCGCGCGCCTTGTGCCGACGGCAGGATCTTCACCAGACCCCGATAGCTGTTCTGCCCGTGACCGGCGGAAATGCCCTTCGACACGATGGTGCTGCGCGTGTTGGCGCCGATGTGGATCATCTTGGTGCCGGTGTCGGCCTGCTGGTAGTTGTTGGCGGTAGCCACGGAATAGAACTCGCCCACGGAGTTCTCGCCCTTGAGCACGCAGGAGGGGTATTTCCAGGTGATGGCCGAGCCGGTCTCGACCTGCGTCCAGGAAATCTTGGAATTCCGGCCGCGGCACTCGCCACGCTTGGTGACGAAGTTGTAGATGCCGCCGACGCCTTTTTCGTCGCCGGGGTACCAGTTCTGCACCGTGGAGTACTTGATCTGCGCGTCGTCTTCGGCGATCAGCTCGACGACCGCAGCGTGCAGCTGGTTCTCGTCGCGCATGGGGGCGGTGCAACCCTCGAGATACGAGACGTGCGAGCCCGGCGCCGCGATGATCAGCGTGCGCTCGAATTGCCCCGTGTTCTTCGCATTGATGCGGAAATAGGTGGACAGCTCCATGGGGCAACGCACGCCCGGCGGCACGTAGACGAACGAGCCATCCGAGAACACCGCCGAGTTGAGTGCCGCGAAGAAGTTGTCGCCGGTGGGAACCACGGTGCCGAGGTATTGCTCGATCAGGGCAGGGTGGTTGTGCACCGCGTCCGAGAACGAACAGAAGATCACGCCGGCCTCGGCAAGCCGTTCCTTGAACGTGGTGGCCACCGACACACTGTCGAACACCGCGTCGACCGCGACACCCGCCAGCCGTGCGCGCTCGTGCAGCGGCACGCCCAGTTTCTCGTAGGTGGCCAGGAGCTTCGGGTCCACCTCCTCCAGACTCTTCGGGGCATTGGCGTTCTGCTTCGGCGCCGAGAAATAGGAGATCGCCTGGTAGTCGATGGGATTGACGCGCAGCTTGGCCCAGTGCGGCTCGCGCATCGTCAACCAGTGCCGGTACGCCTTCAGGCGCCAATGGGTCAGGAACTCCGGTTCCTTCTTCTTGCGCGAGATGAAGCGCACCACGTCCTCGTCGAGACCGGGCGGCAACGTGTCCGAATCGATGTCGGTGACGAAGCCGTGGCGGTAACTCTTGCCGAGCAGTGCGTCGATGTTGGTTTCGCTGCTCATGTCACCGCCTTGGCGCGACCCATGTACTTGAGTTCGCGTTCGATCGGCATCACCGGTGTGCGATTGTCGAGGCCGGCCAGCTGCGCCAGCGAAACCTCGTTGAGCGAACGGCGAATGGCGACGCTGAGACGCTGCCAGGTGCGCCCCACCGAGCAGGTGTGTTCGATGTCGCATTGCCCACTGCCGACCGCGCACTCGGTGAGCGCGATGGGGCCTTCGAGCGCGTCCAGGATGCAGGCCGCGCTGATGTTCTCCGGGTCCCGCGCCAGCTGGTAACCGCCGTGTGTGCCGCGCGTGGAATTCACCAGGCCCGCGCGGTGCATTTGCTTGAGCAATTTGGCCACCGTGGGCGAGGCGATGTGCGTGCGCTCGGAGAGTTTCGAGGCCGTCAGCAGCCGCGAACGGTCCGAGGCCAGGGTGGCCAGGATTACCGTGGCGTAATCCGTCAGTTTTCCGATTCGAAGCATGCGGTGGGTCCTCTTGGCCGGGCCTTTTGGGGTCGGTTTAAAGTGGGACCATTTTAGTACGGATTCAACCGGGCAGAAAGCCGCTGGGGTCGCCTTTTGTTATTCTTCGCGGCCTTCGAATGAGCGATGTAAAGAATTCCAAGTCGAACGGATCGCCGGCGCAAGCCGGCGATGCCGTTATTGAGGTCCGCGATGTGCGTTATGGCATCGGCGGACGGGTCATTTTCGATGGGCTCGACATCACGGCGCGCCGTGGGCGCATCACCGCGTTCATGGGCCCGTCGGGCACCGGCAAGACCACGTTGTTGAGGCTCATCACCGGCCAGTCGCGCGCCGAACGCGGCAGCGTGCAGGTGTTTGGCCGGGAAGTCGCGCAGATGGGGCGCGCCGAGCTGTTCGCGCTGCGCCGGCGCATGGGCATGTTGTTCCAGAACGGCGCGCTGCTCACCGACCTCGACGTGTACGAGAACGTGGCGTTCCCGCTGCGCGCGCATACCAAACTACCCGAGTCACTGGTCCGCCAGCTGGTGCTGACCAAGCTGCATGCCGTCGGCCTGCGTGGCGCGGCGCGCCTCATGCCGGCGGAACTGTCGGGCGGCATGGCGCGGCGGGTGGCGCTGGCGCGCGCCATCGTCATGGATCCCGACATCCTCATCTACGACGAACCGTTCGTGGGGCTGGACCCGATTTCGATGGGTGTGATCTGCCGCCTGATCAAGCAGATGAACGAGGCGCTGGGTATCACCAGCATCGTCGTGTCACACGACGTGCACGAGCTCGCGGCCATCGCGCACGAAAGCTTCCTGCTGTCGGGCGGCAAGGTCGTGGCGCGTGGCACCCCCGAGCAGCTGAATCACAGCGACGTCGCGGAAGTGCGCCAGTTCATGGGCGGGCTGCCGGACGGACCGGTGCCGTTCCACTACCCGGCGCCTGACTACCGCAAACAGTTGCTCGAGGAGACGGCATGAACGCGCACGCCGATTCCTTTCCGGTCGCGGCATTGCGGCGCGTAGGCGCGGTCGCGGTGTTCCTCGGCCAGATCCTGGCGCGCGTGCCGGCCAGCCTCGGCAAACCCTCGCTGCTGGTCGCGCAGGTCTACAACGCCGGCGCACGCTCCCTGATCATCGTCATGATGTCCGGCCTGTTCGTCGGCATGGTGCTCGGCCTGCAGGGATTCAACCTGCTGCAACGCTTCGGGTCCGCCGACCAGGTGGGCGTGGCGGTGGCGCTGGGCCTGCTCAAGGAGCTGGGGCCCGTGGTGACTGCGCTGCTGTTTGCCGGGCGTGCGGGTACCTCGCTGACCTCGGAAATCGGCCTGATGAAAGCCACCGAGCAGCTCACTGCCATGCAGATGATGGCCGTCGACCCGGTGCGACACGTGGTCGCGCCGCGATTCCTCGGCGGCTTCATCGCCATGCCGCTGCTCGCTGCGATGTTCAGTATCGTCGGGCTGTACGGCGGGCAACTGATCGCGGTCGCGCAGATGGGCGTCGACTCGGGCGCGTACTGGTCGAACATGCAGAACGCCGTGGCGCTGCGCGAGGTGCACGAAGGCATCTGGAAGAGCGTCGCCTTCGGCCTGGCCTGCAGCCTGGTGGCGGTGTACGAGGGTTATCACGCCGAGCCCACGGCCGAGGGTGTGGGTCTCGCTACCACGCGCACCGTGGTGGTGTCGTCGGTACTGGTCCTGCTGATCGACTTCCTGTTGACCGCCGCCTTCTTTACCACCTGATCGGGTTCCGTATGCAAAACAATCGTTCACTGGAAATCGGGACCGGCCTGTTCGTGGTCCTGGGCTTCGCGGCGCTGGCGTTTCTAACTACGCAACTGCCGGGCAGCTCGCTGCGCCTCAAGGGCGCCGACAGCGGCTACAAGGTCACGGCCGCGTTCGACAACATCGGCGACCTCAAGGAGGGCTCGCCGGTCACCATGGCGGGCGTGCGCGTCGGGCGCGTCGAGTCGATCGTGTTCGATTCGAAGACTTACAAGGCCAATGTCACCCTGCGTATCGACCAGCAGTACTCGGAGATCCCCGAAGACAGCGACGCCAGCATCCAGACCGCGGGCCTGCTCGGCGGCAAGTACATCGGCATCGGTCCCGGGGGTTCTGAAACCTTCCTCAGGGACGGCGGTCAAATCGAATTCACGCAGTCGGCCATCGTGCTCGAGAGCCTGGTTAACAAATTCTTCGCCAACATGGCGAGCAAGGGCCCGGACCAGCAACCAGCACAGGCACCGCCGGCGGACAATGGAAAGGAGCAGAAATGATGCAGTCAGTGAAGTCGCGGGTTCAGGTGGGATTCATCTCCGTGTTGTTAGGGGCGGGCGCTGCTTTTGCAGCCACGCCGGCCCCGACGCCGGCGCAGACGCCGGCTCCGGCCACCACTAATGGAAAACCTGCGCCCACCGCGGTCGACAACAGCGGCCCGTCGCAGCTCATCGAGAGTTCGGCCAATGTCATCCTCTCCGGCATCGACGCGCATCGCGCCGAGTACCGCAAGGATCCCAGCGGGCTGTACGACCTGGTCGAACAAACGCTGCTGCCGAATTTCGACACGCCGTACGCGGCGCAGCTGGTGCTTGGCCAGAACTGGCGCAACGCCACGCCGGAGCAGCGCAAGCGCTTCGTCGACGCGTTCTACAAGTCGCTGCTCTATACCTACGGCGACGCCATGGTCGACTTCACTGCCGATCGGCTCAAGGTGCTCCCCACCAGGGTCGCGCCGGAGGACACCAAGGCCACGGTGCGCACCGAGATCAAGCGTTCGAACGGCACCAAGGTCGCGGTCAACTACACCATGCGCAAGGTGAACGGCGTGTGGAAGGCCTGGGATGTGGTCATCGACGGCATCAGCTACGTGAAGAGCTACCGCGAGGACTACGGCGCCCAGGTGCAGCAGCAGGGCCTCGACGCCGTGATCCAGCAGCTCGAAGCCCGCGCCGCCAGCGCCAAGGCCAACAGGGCCAACAAGCCAAAAAGCACCTGAGCAATCGCATGAAAAGGGAGGCCGGCCAAACCACGCGCGTCGAGATCACCGAGTCCGGCCCGGGACGTGTGATGGTGCGTGGCGAGCTGACCTTTGCCACCGCGCGCCTGGCGCGTGAACTGGGTGTGCGGGTGCTGGAAGGCCAGCGTGCCGAGCGAATCCTGATCGACTGCGCCGCCGTGAGCCGCGCGGACAGCGCCGGCCTCGCGGTTTTGCTCGACTGGCTCGCCTGGGGTCGGCGGCGAAACCGCGTCGTCACGCTCGAGAATCTACCGGCATCGCTGGTCGCCATCGCGCGCATTTCCGAAGTCGACGAACTACTCACCGCGGCCGGTTGACTGCACCAGGATGTGGGTGGCCACCCTCTGCACGTCTGATTCTCCGCACAGTGCCATGCTGATCTCCAGCTCGCTGCGGATGATCTGCAGTGCCAACGCTACGCCGCTCTCGCCGCGCGCCGCGAGGCCATAGAGAAACGACCGCCCGACCAGGCAGCCATTCGCTCCGAGCGCCAGCGCCTTGAGCACGTCCTGGCCGCCGCAGATGCCGCCGTCCATCAGCACCTCGCAGCGTCCCTGCACCGCCTCTGCCACCTGGGGCAGCGCCGCGATCGTCGAACTCGCACTGTCGAGCTGGCGACCGCCATGATTCGAAACCACGATGGCATCCGCGCCGCTGTCCAGCGCCAGCCGCGCATCGTCGGCGTCGAGAATGCCCTTGAGAACGAGTTTTCCCGGCCAGCTCGCGCGCAGCCACGCCACGTCCTTCCAGGTGAGTGCGCAATCGAGCTGACTGCCCATCCATTCCGAGAGCGCGGCGGTGCCCTTGCGCGGAAAGAACTTCGCCAGGTTGCCGAACGTCCGGCTGCGACTGCGCACGACGCCGAAGACCCATGACGGCCGGCGGACGAAGTCGCGCGCGCTCGCCCAGGTCAGGCGTGGTGGCACCGCGAGGCCGTTCTTGGGATCGCGGCGGCGCAGCGCCTGGATGGGCAGATCGAGCGTCACGACGAGGGCCTTACAGCGCGCCGCACGGGCGCGCTCGATCATCGACTCGTTGAACGCACGATCGCGCATCACGTAGAGCTGGAACCAGAGCGTGCCGTCGAATCCGGCGCGCACGTCTTCGATCGAGCAGATCGACATGGTGCTCAGGCAGAACGGCACGCCCGCCGCGTGTGCGGCGCGCGCCGCCTGGATCTCGCCGTCGCGGTGAAAGAGTCCGGTGAGCCCGGTAGGAGCGAGGGCCACGGGAAATTTCCACGACTCGCCGAGCACCGTGGTCGCGAGCGACAGCTTCGACACGTCGACCATGACGCGCTGGCGCAGCGACAGGGCGCGCAGGTCTGCGCGATTGCGCGTCCAGGTGAGTTCGTCGTAGGAACCGCGCTCGATGTATTCGAACAGCGCGCGCGGCAGCCGGCGCCGCGCGAGTTCGCGCAGGTCGGCGATTGAATTGATTACCGGCAATCAGGCCTGCGCCACGACCTGGCGCTGGCTGCCGAGCTTCTCGATGCCGAGCTCCATCACGTCACCGGGGTTGAGGAAGATCGGCTCCGGCTTGATGGCCATGCCGACACCGGGCGGCGTTCCAGTGGTGATGACGTCGCCGGGCTGCAGGCTCATGAACTGGCTGAGATAACTCACCAGGAAATGCGGCTTGAAGATCATGGTGCGCGTCGAGCCGTTCTGGCGGCGCGTGCCGTTGACGTCGAGCCACATCGCGAGATTCGCCGGATCGCCGACTTCGTCGGGTGTCACCAGCCAGGGGCCGATCGGGCCGAAGGTGTCGCAGCCCTTGCCCTTGTCCCACTGGCCGCCACGTTCCAGCTGGAACGCGCGCTCGGAGATGTCGTTCACCACGCAGTAGCCGGCAATGTGTGCCGGTGCCTCGGCCTCGGTGACGTACCGCGCGGTCTTGCCAATGACCACGCCGAGTTCCACTTCCCAGTCCATCTTGGTCGAGCCGCGCGGCTTCAGCACGGTATCGTTCGGGCCCACGATGCAGCTCGTGGCCTTCATGAACACGATGGGTTCGGCCGGGATCTTCGCACCGGTTTCGGCGGCGTGATCCGCGTAGTTGAGCCCGATGGCGATGAACTTGCCGACACTGCCGACACAGGGACCGAGGCGCGCACCCACGGGAGCGCGCGGTAGTTTGCCCAGGTCCGCGGCGCGAACGCGCGCCAGGTTTTCCGGACTCAGCGCCTTCAGCGACAGGTCCGGAATCACCTCCGAGATGTCGACGATGCCGCCACCCGTGAGGGCCAGGCCGGGGCGCTCCGCGCCGGCGGATCCAAAACGTACCAGTTTCAAGAAACTCTCCTGTCCTCAGGCCGCCGGCAGGCAGGCCGGGCCGATCGGTTCGAATTGTTTGTAGGTGAGGATGAATTCCTGGTGGCCGAGTGCCTCGGACTTGGAGGTTTCGCCGGCGGCGACCCGTTGCACGAGGTCGAAGATCTCGCGGCCCACTTCGTCGAGCTCCGCGCCCTGCAGGATGCGGCCGGCGTTCACGTCCATGTCGTCGCTCATGCGCTCGAAAGTGTCCGGGTTCGCGCACACCTTGATGACCGGCGAGATGGCGGATCCGACCACCGAGCCGCGGCCGGTGGTGAACAGGATCAGGTGCGAACCGCAGGCGATCAGTTCGACGATCTCGGCGTTGTCGGAGATGTTGGGGAATCCGAAGCGCGGTTCGCCGTCCGGTACCACGTCGAGCAGGTACAGGCCGCTGCGCGGCGGGATGTCGCCGGGCTTGATGAGCCCGGAGATCGGCGAGGACCCTGACTTCGAGTACGCGCCCATGGATTTCTCCTCGAGCGTGGTCAGGCCGCCCTCGGAGTTGCCGGCCGCGAAGCTGCCGTAACCCATGATGCGATAGTAGTTAGCCGCCTTCTCGACGCACACCTCGATCTCGCGGCCGAGCTCGGGCGTAATGGCGCGCGAGGCCATGATGCGTTCGCAGCCGATGAGCTCGCCGGTCTCCTCGAAGATGCAGGCCGCGTCGTTCTCGATCAGCCAGTCGAAGCAGCGGCCGACCGCCGGGTTCGCGGTGATGCCGCTGGTGCCGTCGGATCCGCCGCACACCGTGCCGACGATGAGCTCGTTCAGCGCCATGGGCACCGGCGCCTGCTTCGCCAGCTCCGCACGCATGCGGCGCACGACGTCGAGGCCGGCGTTCAGGGTGCGCGTGGTGCCGCCGGATTGCTGGATGACCAGCAGGTCGACGGGCCGGCCGCTGGCGTGGATCGTGCGGCGCAATTCCTCGCGATTGAAACTCTCGCAGCCCAGCGACACCAGCAGCACGGCGCCGACATTCGGATGCGTGCACAGCCGTTTCATCATCTCGAGCGCGTACTTGTTGGGGTAACAGCCCGGGAAGCCGATGAGGTGCACGTCTTCGGAGCCGGAACGCTGCACGATGAGGCGCGAGACGTGGTGCGCGCACTCGACCAGGTAGGCCACCGCAACCACGTTGCGGATGCCCTTGCGGCCGTCTTTGCGGAGGTAACCTCTCATCGCCTCGCCTTGTTCAGTGCCCGTCGTTGCCGTCGCGGCTCGTGGACTGGATGTAGTCGCTGCGCAGATTGTGCAGGTGGACGTGTTCGCCGCGCGCGACCGCCGCCTTCATCGAGCCGATCGGTGCGCCATATTTGAGGACGCGCGTCTCGGCCGCAAGTGCGCGCCGTGCCAGCTTGTGGCCGAGCTCGACCGTGGCCGGGATCAGGAAACTTTCACCATCGAGCTCGACACGCTCGCCGGCGGCGATGTCGCGGCGGGCCACCACGATATTGTCGTCGGGATGCAGCAGCAGCAGCGGGGGAAGCCTGAGGGAGTCGTTGGGGGACACGCTTTACCTATGAAACCGGTTACTGCGCCGGTGGCGGCGGCGGGGCGGATGCCGGGGATGCGTCCTGGGGCGCCGGCTCCGCCGGAGCCGCGTCCGTTTCCGGTGCGTTGTCCGCGGGAGGTTCTTCGTCCATGCCTTCCTCGAGCTCGAGCGACGGATCCTCGATCTCGCCGTCGGTCACCTGGAACTCGCGCCGCTGCAGCCAGGCGTTGCGGACGAAGGAATAGCGGTCATAACTGCGGTCGAGCTGCGCGTCGAGATCGAGCAGGCCGGCACGCATGTCGAGCAGGCTGACGCCGCGGATGATGTAGCGCGTGCTGTCATCCTCGAGGTAGGTCACCGGGTAGGTGAACTGGTCGACCACCTTTCCCACCGAGTCGCGCGCCGTCGAGGGGCCGAGGACCGGCCAGACGATATAGGGGCCGGGTTTCATGCCCCATTTGCCGAAGGTCTGGCCGAAGTCTTCGTCGTTGAACTCGAGGCCGGCGGGGGTCGCCGGGTCGAACAACCCGGCGAGACCGACGGTGCTGTTCAGCAGGAAACGGCAGGAATCGCGCCCGGCCTGGCGCATCTTGCCCTGCAGGACGTCATTGACCACCGTGTTGATGGTGTCGAGGTTGTTGAAGAAATTGCTGACGCCGGTGCGCACGAAGCGCGGCGTGACCTTCACGTAGGCCTTGGCCGCCGGCTTGCCGATGGCCTTGTCCATGGCATCGTTGAACGCGAACGTGGAGCGGTTGAGCTTTTCCCACGGATCCCGGGGATCGGGTTTCCCCGAGGGCAAAGTCGCGCAGCCCGCGAGCAACAGGGTCGCAAGCGCAAATAAGAGTCTGTGCATGCGGCAAATTCTACCGGAAAGCCGGCGCGCCTAACGCGAGGCACGTCTCGGGCTATCCCCCTCGGGGTGGTCCTTGCGTTGTTGTTGCTTCTCCGCTTCCTTGCGGCGTTTGCGGTCGCTGAACATGGCCTCGCGGACCTCGTCGAGGCGGGCCTGGAAGCGGCTGCGCTGCACGCCGGTGATGTCCGGCACGGCCAGCGCCATCTCGAGTTGCGCAACCGACAGCGGCAGGTTGCCGGTGGAGATGTGGTATTCGCTCATGTAGTAAGCCGCATCAGCGGTGTCCCCGGCACTGCTGGCCGCAAGCGCCGTGAAGCGGATCTGCTCCGGAGTCGGCGCGACGTTGTTGAACAGGTCCAGCAGCACCGCGTGCGCGGTCTTCGCCTGGTTTGCCTTGAGCAGGGCATCGGCGTAGCGCATGGTGAGCGGTACGTTGCGCGGCGAAAGCGCCAGCGCACGCTGAAAGGTGGCCAGCCCTTCGTCGGTGGCGCCGGAAGCCATCAGTGCCTGGCCGAGCGCCGACTGCAACATCGGCACCTGCGGATACTCGCGCGCCAGCACCACCAGCGAATCGAGCGACGCGCGCGAGTTGCCGCTCTGGAAACTGGCCAGCGCCTCGCCGTAACGCTCGCCGACGGTCTGATCCTGTGCCGCGCGCCGCTCGGAGTAGTAACGGCGCACATTCTCTTCCGGAGGCGTCACCAGTACCCGCAGGCGTTCGCGGGTCAGCGAGTAGCTGACACTTTCCGGCGTCGGATGGACATCCTTGAACAGCGCAGCACGCGAGCGCGACTCGGCGATGCGGTTGGTCGTGACGGGGTGGGACTGCAGGATTTCCGGCAGCGCGTTGCGGTTCTGGCCCTGCAGACTGGTGCGCCGTCCCATGGTCTCGAAGAAGTCCGGCATGCCGTACGGATCGAAGCCCGCGGCAGCCAGGAAACTCATGCCGACCCGGTCGGCTTCGTTCTCGTTGGCGCGCGTGAAATTGATCTGCTGCTGCATGGCGGCGCCCTGCGCCACGGACATCGTGCCGAGCGCCGCATCGGAAGAGCCGGTGGCCGCGCCGATCAGGATGGCAGCGAGGATCGCAGCCATGGTGGCGATGCTCTGGCGGCCCTGCGAATGTACGCGCCGCGCGATGTGCCGCTGGGTCACGTGCGCGATTTCGTGCGCGAGCACGCCCGCGAGCTGCGACTCGTTGCGGGTCGCGAGCACCAGTCCGTAGTTCACGCCAATGAAGCCGCCGGGCAGGGCGAAGGCATTGATGGTGTTGTCGCGCACGAAGAAGAACTGGAACTTCTGCGCCGAATCGCCCGTGGCCTGCGCGACGATGCGGGAACCGAGCGAGTTCAGATATTCCGTGGCCTCGGGGTCCTCGATGATCTGGCCCTCGTCGCGGAGCTGGCGCACCACCTGCAGGCCAATCCGGTATTCGTCCTCCTGCGAGAGGGCCGAGGAGGCAGGGCTGCCGATGTCCGGCAGGTCGTTGCCGACACCCTGGGCGAACAACCGGGGCGGCAGCGACAGCAGCAGGCTCAGGCCTGCCGCCAGCAGTCTCATCGGGGAGGATTTTCGGGCGGAGGTCGGCATCGCGGATTGGACCGTGGCGGCCGGGTATGAGTTTCGGCCGCCGGGCTCCTAGAGGGTATCAGAGGCAAAATCGGCCAGGCGCGAGCGTTCGCCTCGAACCAGGGTGATGTGCCCGGCGTGCTGCCAGCCGCGGAAGCGGTTCACGACGTAGGTGAGCCCCGAGGTGGTTTCGGTCAGGTAGGGGGTGTCGATCTGGGCGATGTTTCCCAGGCAAACGATCTTGGTGCCCGGCCCGGCGCGCGTCACCAGCGCCTTCATCTGCTTCGGTGTGAGGTTCTGCGCCTCGTCGAGGATCACGAAGCGGTTGAGGAAGGTCCGTCCGCGCATGAAGTTCAGCGAGCGGATCTTGATGCGGTTGCGCAGCAGGTCGTTGGTCGCGGCGCGACCCCAGTTGCCGCCTTCACCTGAACGGGTCAGCACCTCGAGGTTGTCCATGAGGGCGCCCATCCACGGCTCCATCTTTTCCTCTTCCGTGCCGGGCAGGAAGCCGATGTCCTCGCCGAGCGGAATCGTCACGCGCGTCATGATGATTTCGACGAAGCGATTCGATTCCAGCGTCTGCATCAGCCCGGCTGCGAGCGTGAGCAGCGTCTTGCCGGTGCCGGCGGGGCCGAGAATCGTGACGAAGTCGATCTCCGGATCCATCAACAGGTTGAGGGCGACGATCTGGCTGAGCAGAGAGGGGCGCTTCATGGCTTCCCAGAGCCGAAACTGGCCCGGTTGGGGTGGCGCCCGGAGCAAGATCGGGTGCCGACCCCATAGGGATTCGGCCTACCGTGGACGATACTTGGACGCGGCATGGCAGCCGTTACGTTGGGCATGAGAAGCCCTGAGTCTGTGGTTGGAGACATGAACCAAGCTACGCAAGCAAATTGGAAAGCGGGCCTGCGGACGACGATCCTGCTGGCGACCCTCACGGGTCTGCTGGTCGGGCTGGGGTATCTCATCGGTGGTCCCGGCACCGCTCTGACATTCCTGTTCATCGGCCTGGCGATCAACCTGGCCATGTTCTGGT
>Ga0207675_100002766_pt1 | contig 17240 bp, 16 predicted proteins | sample KBSSwiS42_FD_184305 | JGI IMG/M metagenome (GOLD analysis project Ga0207675, IMG submission 184305) | Switchgrass rhizosphere microbial communities from Kellogg Biological Station, Michigan, USA - KBS Switchgrass S4-2 (SPAdes) (version 2) | ecosystem: Host-associated > Plants > Roots >... | reverse complement strand
CCGTCGAGCCGCGCTCCGAGCCGGAATAACGCCACTCCTTCGGCGCTTGCCCCAAGCGAACCACCGGAGGAGGGCTCATGGCTGTGCGGCTGAACCGCGCGGCGGGATTCGTCGCCGTCACCGCGATGCTCGTGCTGTTCATGGCGGCCGCGGGCGCCCCGACCCCGCTCTACGTCGTATACCAGCAGCAGTGGGGCTTCCCGACGTCCACGCTCACGCTGGTCTTCGCCGTCTACGTGCTCGGGCTGCTGGCGACGATCCTGGTCGTGGGCGCCCTGTCCGACCACGTCGGACGGCGCCCGGTCCTCGTCGCGGCGATCGCGCTGGAGGCGGTCGCCCTCCTCCTGTTCCTCGTCGCGGGTGGGGTCGCCACCCTGCTCGCGGCCCGCCTGGTGCAGGGCATCGCGACGGGCGCGGCGATCACCACCCTGTCCGCGGCCGTCGTCGACCTCACCGCGCCGGGCCGGGCAGGCCGGGCGGGGCTGGTGACGAGCGTCGCGACGCTGTTGGGGCTGGCGGCCGGATCGGTCGGCACCGGCGCGCTGGTGGAGTTCGCGCCCGCGCCGACCACGCTCGTCTACGTCGTGCTGTTGGTCGGCGTCTTCGCCGCCGTAGTGGCAACGGCGCTGCTGCCCGAGACCGCGCCCCGCCGACGCGGCGCGCTGGCCTCCCTGCGACCGCGCGTCGGCCTGCCGGACTACCTTCGGTCGGAGTTCCTGACGATCACACCGATCCTGCTCGCCAGCTGGGCGCTCGGCGGGCTGTACCTCTCGCTCGGCCCGTCTGTGGCCGCGGGCTCGCTGGGCATCACCGACCACCTCGTGGGCGGGCTGGTCGCGATGCTGCTCTGCGGCACCGGCGCGCTCACCGCGTTCGTCCTGCGCAACTGGCCGCTCCCCCGCGTGCTGATGCTAGCTGCCGTCCTCCTCGCGGTGGGCACGGTGGGCACCCTCGTCGCCGTCGACGCGGGCTCGGCGCCGCTCGCCGCCCTCGGCACCGTCGTGGCGGGGGTCGGCTTCGGCGCGGCAGGCCTCGGCGCATTCGGCACCATGGCGGCACTGGCGCGGCCGACCGAGCGGGGCGCGGTGTTCGCGCTCACCTACGTCGTGTCCTACCTCGCGTTCAGCGTGCCCGCGGTGGCGGCCGGGGTCGCGGCGAACGTGGTCGGCCTCGGCCCGACGACGACGGTTTACGGCGGCGTCGTCGCCGCGCTCGGGCTGATCGCCGTGGCCGCGCGGCTGCGGCGGAGGCGCGCACTCGCCGACGACGCCCGCGTCGCCCGGTCGGGCGTGTGATCGCGCCGCCCGCGACCTAGGGTTACGACCGTCCGTCCCGAGGTCCGAGAGGTGCAACGATGACGTCCACCGAGTCCCCCGTCCTGTTCACGTTCACCGGCCGGGACGGCACCGTGATCACGGCCTACCGGTGGGAGCCGTCGGGCGCGCCCCGCGCGGTCGTGCAGCTCACCCACGGCATGGGCGAGCACCTGCTGCGCTACGACCACCTCGGCACGACACTCGCGGCCGCGGGCTTCCTCGTTCAGGGCCAGGACCACCGCGGCCACGGCGCCACCGCGGGATCGCAGGAAGCGCTCGGCGTGCTCGGCGCCGACGGCTGGAACAGCCTTGTCGACGACATCGACGTGCTCGTGGAACGCACCCACGACCGGATGGAGGACGTGCCGGTCGTGCTGTTCGGGCACAGCATGGGCTCGTTCGCCGCCCAGCAGTACCTGCTCGACCACTCCGGGCGGATCGCGGGGCTGGCGTTGTCGGGCACGGCGGCGATCGACCTGCTGGAGCCCGCGCTCGACCTCGACGCCCCGATCGACCTCTCGGCGTTCAACGCGCCGTTCGTGCACCGCACCGGCTACGAGTGGCTCTCCCGCGACGACGCGCAGGTCGACGCGTACGTGGCCGACGAGCGCTGCGGGTTCGGGCTGGACGCCGAGGGCGGCAAGGCGATGTTCGCCAGGGCCCGCGAGGTGGCCGATCCCGACCGGCTCGCGGGGATCCGCAAGGACCTGCCGATCCACATCATGGTGGGCGAGCTCGACCCGGTGAACGGTCAGCTCGCGCTGGTCAACGCGCTCGTCGAGCGGCTGCAGACCGCAGGCCTCACCGACGTGACGCTCACGGTGTGGAGCGACGCCCGGCACGAGATCTTCAACGAGACCAACCGGGACGAGGTGGAAGCGGACCTGCTGGCATGGCTGGACCGCGTCGTCCCCGCACGCTGAGCAGGCCGAACCCGAGCACGAGCGCACCCCAGATCGCGAACAGCGCCACCTGGCCGGGCTGCGCGAGCGACGGCACCAGCCGGGCCACGTCGAAACCGGAGAGCCCGTCGAGCACGCCCAGCGCCGGGCTCCGGCCCTTCTGCGCGGTGAAGCCGCCGGTCGGGCTGCAGACCGCGAGCGTCGTGAGGCCGAGGCCCACGGCCGTGAGCAGCCCGCCGACGGCGAGCGTGCGCGGCCCCGCCCGCTGCCACACCAGCGCGACGTGCCCGGCCAACATCGGCAGCACCACCGCCAGGAACCGGGCCGGGGGCGACCAGGCGCCGTCCCACGCCGGGAACGACGTGATCACCGCGACGTAGGGCACCACGACCGCGGCCACGTGCCACGTCAGCGGCGTGCGCCACGCGAGCAACAGCCCGGGCAGCACGAACAGCAGCACCGGGAAGTTGGGGAAGACGCCCACCTCCTGGTCGAGCAGGATCCCCAGCAGCGGCCGCCACGGGTCGGCGGTGAACGGCACCGCGCCCGCGTTGACCTGGTTGGGCGCGAGCCCGAACGTGCGCCACACCAGCGCGTTGTAGAGGACCAGGCCGCCGACGAGCACCGCCGCCGGGCCGAGCAGGCAGGCCAGGCGCGCGGGCGAGCGCCGCTCGCGCCACACCAGGAACGCGCCGAGCACCACCGGGAACAGCAGGAACCGGCTGTGGATCCAGGGCAGCGCCCCCAACGCCGCCGAGACGAGCAGGAGGTCGCGCGGGCGCGTCGTGCGGGACTGGAGCACCCGCAGCGCGTACACGCACACCAGCGCGCCCAGCGGCTCGACGAACGACAGCGACGCGTACATCAGGATCGGCGTGCCCAGCCCGAACGCCACCGCGACGCCCACCGCCACCCGCTGCCGCACGTCCAGCTCGCGCGCCAACCAGTAGACGTTCGCGACGATCGCCAGCGAGACCACGGTCATGAACCCGACGACGCCCGCACGCCCCCAGAGCGCGAACGGGAGGAACCACAGCAACGGGCCGCCGATGCTGTGCAGGGGCAGTGGCCGTCCGTCGGGGCCGGGCGAGAGGTGCGGCTCGAGCGGGAGCGGGTAGTAAGCGGAGTAGTCGCCGTGGGCGTACACCTGGGCGACGTCGAGCGAGCCGTACAGCTGCAGGGCCTGGCTGATGACCAGGTAGTGCGGCTCGTCGCCCTGGGGGAACTGCAGCACCACCCGCAGCACACCCAGCACGACGAGGGGCACCGCGACCACGGCCATGGCGACGAGGACGCAGAAGCGCTCGCTGCGAAGCCCGGGTTCGGTCACCGCAGCACTATCGCAGGCCCACCCCGACGATCGAGAATGCCGCTGCCGAAAGATCCAGGAGGAGACGAATGGGCGACGACGTCGAAGCGCGCACCTTCACCCGCGCCGACCGCACCCGCTACCGCCAGAAGGTCCGCCACAGCCTGGACGTGTTCGCACGCATGCTGCGCGAGGCCCGCTTCGACACGTCACGTCAGACGATCGGCTGCGAGATCGAGCTCAACCTCGTCGACGAGCACGGCGACCCGGTGATGCGCAACGAAGAGGTGCTCGCCGCGATCGCCAACCCGGACTTCCAGACCGAGCTCGGCCAGTTCAACGTCGAGATCAACATGCCGCCGCGGCCGCTGTCGGGTACCTCGCTCGCCGAGTTCGAAGACCAGGTGCGGACGGTGCTCAACGGCGCCGAGCAGGCCGCGCGCGGCATCGGCGCGCACCTGATGATGATCGGGATCCTGCCGACGCTGCAGCCCGACCACCTGGACCTCAACACGCTGACGACCAACCCGCGCTACCGGCTGCTCAACGAGCAGATCTTCGCGGCGCGCGGGGAGGACATGCCGCTCGCGATCGACGGGCCGGAGCGGCTGCGGGCCATGGCCGAGTCGATCGCGCCCGAGTCGGCCTGCACCAGCGTGCAGCTGCACCTGCAGGTCGCGCCGGAGTCGTTCGCCAACTACTGGAACGCGGCACAGGTGATCGCGGGGGCGCAGCTGGCCGTCGGGGCGAACTCGCCGTACCTGTTCGGCAAGGAGCTGTGGCGCGAGACGCGCATCGCCCTGTTCGACCAGGCCACCGACACGCGCTCGGACGAGCTCAAGGAGCAGGGCGTGCGGCCGCGGGTGTGGTTCGGCGAGCGCTGGATCACCTCGATCTTCGACCTGTTCGAGGAGAACGTGCGCTACTTCCCCGCGCTGCTGCCGATCTGCGACGACGAGGACCCGGCGGTGGTGCTCGACCGCGGCGACCCCCCGACGCTGTCGGAGCTGCGGCTGCACAACGGCACGGTCTACCGGTGGAACCGGCCGGTGTACGACATCGTCCGGGGCGAGCCGCACCTGCGGGTGGAGAACCGGGTGCTGCCCGCCGGGCCGACGGTCGCCGACACGGCCGCGAACGCCGCGTTCTACTACGGCCTCGTGCGGGTGCTCGCCGACGACGAGCGGCCGCTGTGGTCGCGCATGTCGTTCGGCGCGGCCGACGAGAACTTCCACGCCGCCGCCAAGCGCGGCATCGACGCGCTGCTGTTCTGGCCCGGGGCGGGCGAGGTGCCGGCGGCCGAGCTGGTGCTGCGGCGGCTGCTGCCGCTCGCCGACGAGGGCCTGCAGCGCTGGGACGTCGACCCGGCGGTGCGCACCCGGCTGCTCGGCATCATCGAGGCGCGGTGCCTCACCGGGCAGAACGGGGCGGCCTGGCAGGTCGCGACCGTGCAGCAGCTGCAGGAGAAGCGGCACCTGGCCCGGCCGCACGCGCTGCAGGTGATGGCGCTGCGCTACGCCGAGCACATGCACTCGAACGAGCCGGTGCACACCTGGCCGGTCGAGGGCTAGCCTGCGTCCACCCACCGGTCGGCGGGGATCTGCGGCAGGGCGCGCCGCACCTCGTCCAGCACGTCGGAGACGAACACCAGCACGACATCCGGCTCCGCGGCGACGAGCTCCTCCGGCGCGATCACCGGCACGTCGGTGCCCGGCATGCGCCTTCCGAGCTTGGCGGGCGAGGCGTCGGCGACGCCCGCGAGCAGCGTGCGGTCCGCGCCGACCAGGCAGAGCAGCGACACCGCGCGCGACGCCGCCGCGTAGCCGTACACCCGCCGACCGGCGGCCCGGTGCTCCTCCAGCCGTGCGCGCAGGGCGGTGACCGTGCGGCCGACCGCCTCCCCCAGCGCGCCGACCGCGTCCGCGTCCGTGACCCCCGTGGCCCGCTCGGCGGTGAGCAGCTCGTCCAGAGCGGGCGGCTGCGCGCCGCCGCGCGAGGCCGTGAGCACCACCGTGCCGCCGTACAGCGGGAACCGGTGCGCGGAGGTGACGGTCATGCCCAGCTCGGCCAGCATGCCGACCATGCCCGGCGTGGAGTAGTAGGCGTAGTGGCCCAGCCGCAGCGCGTTCCACTGGCCGCCGTCCATGATCGCGGCGAGGGAGTGGAACATCAGGACCAGCGTGCCGTCCGGCGCCACCGCGTCGACCCGCGTGCGCAGCGCGGCCTGTTGGTCGGCCTCGTGCATCACCCCGAAGCACGCGTCGACGACGACGTCGGCCCGCCGCCCGAGCGGCACCGCGGCGAACCCGTGGCCCGCGAGGCCGTCGAGCCAGGTGCCGCCGTGCGGGCTGGGGAACTCCATCGCCGTGCCGCCGCCGGGGGGCAGCACCCCCGCGGCGGCCACCGCCGCGATCGCCGCGCGCCGCTGCTCGGTGAGCGCCGCGGGCTCGCGGCCCAGCACCTCCTCCGGCACCACGGTGTCGTCGGCGAGCTGCGCGAGCCCGCACCGCGCGCACAGCCACATCCGCAGCGGGTACACCGGGTCGGCCCCGGCGTCCCCGACCTCGGGGAACAGCTCGGACGAGGGCTGGTGGCCGAGGTCGAGCACGATCCGGCCGTCGTCCTTGCCGCAGAACCGGCAGGTTGGGTTCAGCACGGCGCTGATCGTGGCACACCGGGGCGGCGCGTAAGGTCGGCGCCCGTGCAGGTGCAGACGACGAGCCTCGACGGCGTGCTGCTGTTCGTCCCCACCCCGTTCCGGGACGAGCGCGGCTTCTTCTCCCGCACCTTCGACGCCGCCGACGCGCGGGCCGTGGGGCTGGATCCGGACGCGTTCGTGCAGGACTCGCAGTCGCGCAGCGCGCGCGGGGTGGTGCGCGGGATGCACGGGCGCCGCGGCGGCGGGGAGGCCAAGCTGGTGCGCTGCGCCCACGGCGCGATCCACGACGTCGTGGTCGACGCCCGCGCGGGCTCGCCGACGTTCGGCCAGATGGCGGCGTTCCAGCTCGACGACGAGAACCTGCACACGCTCTACATCCCCCGCGGGTTCCTGCACGGCTTCCAGGCCCTCACCGACACCGCCGACACCTGCTACCGGATCGACGCGCCGCACGACCCGAGCGAGGACGTCTCGGTGGCGTTCGCCGACCCGGAGCTCGCCATCGCGTGGCCGCTGCCGCCGTCGATGGTGAGCGACCGCGACCTCGCGGCGGGCTCCTGGGCCGAGGCCCGCGCGCTGCTGGCCCCCGCCCACGCCTGACGGCGCGGGCTACCCGCCCGCGGTGGTAGTCGCCGGAGCCACCACGGACGCGGGCACGGTGGTGGGGCTGCTCGGCGCGGCGACGGTGGTGTTGACCGACCGCGACAGCGCGGCCGGGGCCCCCGTTCCCGTCGCCGTCAACGTCACCTTGTGCGCCGCCCCGTCGCACGGCACGGGGATCCGCCCCACCCCCGTGACCGGGAAGCCCGCGGCGGCGGGCAACGGCTGACCGTCGACGGAGAAGCTGACCGCCTGGGTGTTCTGCGTGACCCAGGCCGCCGAGACCTCGACGGTTGTACCGCTGCACGTGACGTCGTCGAGCACGTCGAACCGGCTGATCGACGGCGCGGTGGGCGGCGGCGGGCTGTTCGAGGTGTTGACGTGGCGGGCCAGGCTGACCTGGCCGCCCTGCCCGGACGCGACGAGCAGCACGAGGTGCTCGCGGCCGTCGCACGGCACCGGCACCTTGCCCACGCCGCTCACGGGGTAGCCCGCGCCCGCGCTCACCGGCTGGCCGTCGACGGAGAAGCTGACCGCCTGCGCGTTCTGGGTGGTCCACGACGCGGGCACCGACGCCTGCGCGCCCGAGCAGGTGACGTCGTCGATGAGGGTGAACGCGGTGATCACCGGGCCGCTCACCGGCGGCGGGGTGGGGGTGTTGCTGGTGTTCACCGACCGCGACAGCGAGGCGGGCGCACCCGTGCCGGTCGCGGTGAGCGTGACCTTGTGCGACTTCCCGTCGCACGGCACCTGGATGTTGCCCGCCCCGGTGACGGGGAAGCCCGCCGCGGCGGGCAGCGGCTGGCCGTCGACGGAGAAGTTGACGGCCTGCGCGTTGGTCGTCGACCAGCCCGCGGCCACCTCCACCGTGCTACCGGTGCAGGTCACGTCCTCCAGCAGGTCGAACGCGGTGACGGACGGCGCGGTGCTGGGCGGCGGGCTGTTGGAGGTGTTCACGTGCCGCGCGATGGCGGCCTGGCCGCCCGCGCCGGTGGCCTGCAGCACGACGGAGTGCTCGCGGCCGTCGCAGGGCACCACGATGTCGCCGACGCCGTTGGTGGGATAACCCGCGCTGAGCAGCGAGTTGTCGACCTGGAACTTCACCTCTCGGGCGTTCCGGGTGGCCCACGACATCGGCACCGAGGCCTGGGCCCCCGTGCAGCTGATGTCGTCGATGACCTGGAACGCCGTGATGACCGGGCCGGACGCCGCCGGGGCCGCGGACGTCGCCGGAGGCGTGGTCGCCGGGGTCGACGGCGGCGCCGCGGGCTGCCCGCACGCGGCGAAGACGGTCACGACGAGTACGCCCAGCACGACCGAGGGCAACCGCATAGATCAAGAATGGCAGCGCTTTACCTTCATCAACAAGACGAGAGCGCCGGACGGTCGGCATCGGCGTAGCGTCGTCGGTGTGTTCCACCGACGCCCCGCCCCGGTCGTCGTCACCGACCTGCACGAGCCGCTGTACGTCGTCCACGGCCGGATCATGCGCTTCCGGCTCGTGCTCTTCGGCGTGTGGCTCGTCGGCTGGGTGGTCTCGGGCCTGCTGTGGCGCGAGGGCTGGCTCGCCACCGCGATCCTGCTGGGCAGCGGCCCCGGGGTGTGGCTGGTCATCGGGCTGATCAGGTCCGGACGGCGGCCGGGCCGCCGCGAGCCGGTCGGCCGCCGGGCGCTGGGAGGACCTGGCGCGGGAGCAGCGCACTGACCGGGGTGCCGAACCGCTCCTCGCGGGCCCGCCACTCCCGCGGGTAGCCGAGCGACGCCTCCACGAACCGCACGCCGTCCTCGAACGTCACCCGCGGGATGTGCAGGTGCCCGTAGACGACGGCCGCGGCGCGGTAGCGCACGTGCCAGTCGGCGGTGGCCGTGGTGCCGCACCAGATCGAGAACTCCTGGTGTCGGAGCACGCGCGTCGGCAGCGGCGTGAGCGGCCAGTGGTTCACCAGCACGGTCGGCAGTTTCGGATCGAGCGCGTCGAGGCGGCGCCCGGTCTCCGCCACCCGCGCCGCGCACCAGGCGGGCCGGGACGGGTGCGGGTCGGGGTGCAGCAGGTACTCGTCGGTGCAGACCACGCCCGCCCGGTAGGCGGCGGCCAGCCCCTCGTCGGGCGTGCGGGCCCCCGCGGCGAGGACGCTGTAGTCGTAGAGCAGGAAGAGCGGCGCCACGACGGCCCGGGCGGCCCGGCCGTCGAGGCCGCGGCAGGTCTCCACGAGGTGTCGGTAGCGCGCCTCACCGCGCAGCGGAACCGGGTCCTTGCTGCGCGTCCACAGCTCGTGGTTGCCGGGCACCCACAGCACCCGCGTGAACCGCTCGCGCAGCAGGCCCAGCGCCCACGCCACGTCCTCGACGCGCTCGCCGACGTCGCCCGCGACGATCAGCCAGTCGGCGGCGCTCCGCGGCCGGAGCCCCTCGACCACGGCCCGGTTGTCCGCGTGGCGGACGTGCAGGTCGCTGACGGCCCACAGCGTCGGCAGGGTCACCGGGAAACACCTACCACACCGTAGGTTACCGGTAGTAAGTTAGCGGCATGCGCCAGTTCTTCCGGTGGGGTGTGCGGCACGGGCTGATCCGGTGGTCTTCCGCGCGGGGGGCGCGGGCGGGCGAGGTCACGGCCGCGCTCATGGTCGACCCGGCCTACGCGCTCGACCCGTTCCCGCACTACGAGACCCTCCGCGCCAAGGGCCCGCTCTACGACAACGGCTTCGCGATCACCACCGTGTCGCACGCGGTCACGACGGCGGTGCTGCGCAGCCCCGATTTCGGCGTCATCGGCGGCTACTCCGGCAACGTGCCGCGGTGGCTGCTCCTCGCGCAGGCCATCGGTGGGCGCGGGCCGCTCGGGCCGGTCGAGCCGCCGTCGATGCTGGCCGTCGACCAGCCCGACCACACCCGCTACCGCAAGCTCGTCTCCCGCGCGTTCACCGCGCGGGCCGTGGCCGCGCTGCGCAGCCGTACCGAGGAGATCGCCGACGAGCTGCTCACCGGCCTCGAACGCCGCCGCGACGTCGACCTGATGACCGAGTACGCGAGCCTGCTCCCCGCCACGGTCATCGCCGAGATGCTCGGCGCGCCGGTCGCGATGAGCCGCCAGTTCCTCGCCTGGGGGGCGGAGGCGGCGCGCTCGCTCGACGCCGGGCTCTCGCTGAGCGAGTTCCGCCGCTCCGAGCGGGGGCTGCGCGCGTTGCAGCGGTGGTTGGAAGGCCACTTCGCGCACCTGCGCGCCCACCCCGGCGACGACATCCTCTCGACGCTCGTGCACGCCCAGAGCGCGGAGGGCAAGCTCACCCAGGACGAGCTCACGGCCACCGCGATGCTGCTGCTCGCGGCGGGCTTCGAGACCACGGTGAACCTCATCGGCAACGGCACGGCCCTGCTCATCGCGCACCCGGAGCAGCACGACCGGCTGCGCGCCGAGCCCGCGCTCTGGCCCAACGCCGTCGACGAGGTGCTGCGGCTCGACTCGCCCGTGCAGCGCACGGGCCGCGTCGCGCAACGCGACACGGTGCTGGCGGGTGTGCGGGTGCCGGTGGGGAAGCCGGTGATGACGCTCCTCGGCGGGGCCAACCGGGATCCCGAGGTGTTCGACGAGCCTGCGCGGTTCGACGTCGGCAGGCCCAACGCGGGCGAGCACCTCGCCTTCTCCTCCGGCATCCACTACTGCCTGGGCGCGGGGCTGGCCCGGATGGAGGGCACGGTGGGGCTGCAGGCGCTGTTCGACCGCTTCCCCGACATCGCGCTCGCGGGCACCCCGCACCGGCGGGCCACGCGGGTGCTGCGCGGCTACGAGTCGGTGCCGGTGCGGCTCAGCGCTCCTGCGCGTCAGGCCAAGGCGTCGTAGGCCGCCTGGGCCTGCACGTACACGCCGTCGAGGCGGTCCGCGGCCGTCTCCCCCTCGCCCTCGCCGAGCGCGCCGCCCTCGTAGCGGCTGTACACGCCTGCCTGGATGCAGGCCGCGCGCCAGCGGGCGAAGGCGACGTAGAAGTCGACGTCGCCGACGTCGCGGCCGGAGCGCTCGGCGTACCGGGCCACCAGCGCGTCGCCGTCGGGGTAGCCGTCGACCTGGTTGGGGCCTTCGATCGTCACGCGCACGGTGTCGGCAGGGCGGCCCCAGGAAGCCAGCAGCCAGCCCAGGTCGGCGAGCGGGTCGCCCAGCGTGGCCAGCTCCCAGTCGAAGATCGCGCGCACCCGACCGTCGGACCCGTAGGCGAGGTTGCCGGGGCGGTAGTCGCCGTGCGCGATCCGGACGTCCGAGGGCGGCAGCGCGGCCGCGCGGGCGGTGAGCCGCTCGTGGGCGGCGTCGACGATCTCGAGGTCGGTCAGCGACGACGCGTGGACCTGCCGGTGCCAGCGGCGGAGCTGGCGTTCGATGTAGGAGCCGTCGCGGCGGAAGTCGGAGAGCCCGGCGGTGTCCGGGTCGACGGCGTGCAGCGCGGCGAGGACGTCGGCGGTGTCGAGCCCCGCGGTCGTGCGCGGCTCGCCTTCGGCGAGGCGGTGGCCGGAGTCGGCGTCGCCGAGCACCTCGCCGTCGACGAACCCCATGATGTAGAACTCCGCCCCGATCACGTCGGTGTCCCGGCAGAACGCCACGGGCGGCGCCACGGGCACGTCGTACGGGGCGAGCGCGGAGATGAAGCGCCACTCACGGCCCATGTCGTGCGCCGTGGCCAACACCATGCCCAGCGGGGGTCGGCGCAGGGCGAACGGGGTGCCCGCCGCGTCGGTGATGCGGTAGGTGAGGTTCGAGTGGCCGCCGGAGATCCGGTCGACCGCGACCGGCCCGTCGCCGACCTTGACCTCCGGCACCTCGGCACGCAGCCATTCGGACAGGGCGGTGGCGGGCACGGGGTCGGCGCTCATGCGGGTATTGAACCCCGGCAGGCGCTCACGCGCCGACGGTCTCCCGTTCCTTGCGCTGGGCCAGTACGTGGTCGAGGCTGAAGCGACCCGGTCCGCTCGCGGCCAGCGACAGCACGCCGGCGATGATCACGCCGACGAGCTCCCAGCCGTCGTCGCCGGTGACGCCGCCGAACCAGTGGCCCGCGAACCAGCCCGCGCCGAGCATCACGACGGTGACGAGCGCCGCGGCGACGGGCGTCAGCAGCCCGAGGACCAGCAGGAGCCCGCCACCGGTCTCGACGCAGCCCGCGAACGCGGCCGAAAGGCCCGGCATCGGCACGCCCAGGCGGGCGAAGCTCGCGGCCGTGGCACCGAGGCCCTGGCCCACCAGCTTCTGGTAACCGTGGGCCAACAGCACCACGCCGAGCAGGAGTCGGGCGGCGAGCGCGAGCAGGTCCCGCAGCGCGGGGGGCAGTTGGAGCACGGTCATCGACCTCCGGGGGTTGACGGTTCGTCCCATTTGTTCCAAACGCGGCCGCTCCCCGGTCGGGAGCGGGCCGCGCCGGACGTTCACCCGGCCGAGTGGGCTCAGGCGTACGGGCGGACCGCCGAGGCGGGCGGCAGGTCGGCAGCGCGCACGCGGCGCGGGAGCCCACCCGGCACCGACGTCGCGACGGTGATCGTGTCCGTCTCGACGGACATCGGCGGCACGACCGGCAGCGCCGTCGTCGGGGTGAAGTCGAGCGGCGACTGCACGGTGACGCCGAAGGGGGCGGGCGCGTCCGCGTCGGGCCGCCCCGCGCGCTCGGACAGCGTCCGGTGCACGCCCGCGCTCGCCATGCGCGGCGAGGGCTCGGCGCGACGCGCCTTGCTCGGCGCGGGGGCGTGCTCGGCCTCGGGCGCAACCTCCTCCGCGGGGGCGGCCTGCACGGCGGGGAACGCGTCCGTCGTCGGCGTGTCGACCGCGGGCTCCGCGACCTCGACGTCCGCGGCCGCCGGGGTGACGGCGGCGAACCCACCGGTCGGGAAACCGTTGGACGACCGCGGCGCAGCGGCGAACGCGCTACCGGGCACACCGGTGGACGCCCGGGGAACAGTGGTGGACGCACCGATCGGGACACCGGCGGACGCCCGGAGAACGGCGGCGAACGCACTCGTCGACGCGGGAACACCGGTGGCGGACGCCCCCTGCGCACCGCCCGCGGCCGGGTCGGCGGCGGGCGCACCGGTCGAACTGCCCGCGGCCGCGGTCGCAGCGGCGAACGCGCCGGTCGAACCGGCCTCGGCCGGGTCGGCGACCGACGCACCGGCCGATCCGGTCGCGGCCGGAGCGACAGCGGTGAACGCGCCGGTGGGCCCGTCGGCCGCCGCGAAATCCGCAGCGGGAGTGGCGAGCGCGAAGGCGCCGGTGGGCGCGTCGGCCACGGCGAACGCGCTGGTCGCAACGCCCGAAGACGGGGTGATCGCCCCGAACCCACCCGTCACCATCGCGGCCCGCGGGTCGGTGGCCGGGGTGAACGCCGCCGACACCACCGGTGCCTGGGCCACCGGCGCACTCCGCCGCCGTTCCAGGTCGGCGCGCTCGCGGGCGCGGCGGCGGGCGACGACGTCGTCCACGCTGTAGCGGCCCGGGCCGAACGCCGCGAGCGCCAGCTCCACCGCGACGATCACGCCCACCAGCTCCCAACCGCCGTCCTTGGCGAAGATGCCGTGCGTGACGTGGACGAACCCGGCCGCCCCCACCATGACGACCAGGTCGAGCGCGACGACCGTGGTGGTCAGCGCACCCAAGATGATCAGCACGCCGCCCACGAACTCGACGAAGGACGTGAAGGACGCCGACACGATCGCCAGCGGGATGCCCAGCTTCTCGAACTGGCCGTAGGTGTCGGAGATGCCATTGATCATCAGCTTCTGCCACCCGTGGGCGAACAGCACGACGCCGAGGATGATCCGCGCGATCAGCATGGCGATGTCACGCGCTGGAGCGGGGAGTGGTCGGTTCAGCATGTACGGGCCTCCGTACCCTCTGTAGGCGCTCTACTTCGTTCAGTTACGGAGTTAACCGGGCCGCCGAGAGGTCGATACGCCGGTCGGCGCATCGCTCGGCGGCCGAGCGGCGGCACGCGACGAGCAGTAGCCGACCTGCGCAGAAAGATGATCTTCCGGCGACCGCACACGACCGACCACTCACCCGCAGCGTTGCTCCGACGGTGTGATCGCCATGCCCCGGTCGCGACCCTTCGCGATCACGGACTGCCCCGCCGCACTCGGACGGGACCGCGACGGCCCGGCCGTCACCACGCTGCGTCCCCCGGTCGTGCGGTCGCATCGCGTGCGCGAGCGTCGCCAGCGGGATAACGTCCTGCCGTCGCAGTTGACACGCAGACGAGGGGGCGAAGATGACCGACGGACCGCTCACCCTGGCGATCGACGTGGGTGGCTCGGGGCTCAAGGCCACCGTTCTCGCCCCCGACGGAGAGATGCTCTCCGAGCGCGTCCGCCGCGATACGCCCTACCCCTGCACGCCGCCCGTCCTGCTGGACGAGCTGGACGCGCTGGCGAAGACGCAGCCGCACTACGACCGGGTGTCCGTCGGCTACCCGGGCGCCATCCGCCGCGGCATCGTCCGCGACGTCACCGCGTTCGTCCGGCCTGCGCCCGGCGAGCCGAAGGACCCGAAGCTGATCAAGGAGTGGATCGGCTACGACCTGCAGAGCGCGCTGGCCGAACGCTTCGGCAAGCCCGTGCGCGTCGCCAACGACGCCGACGTGCAGGGCTGCGCGGTCATCGAGGGCCGTGGCATGGAGCTGGTCATCACGCTCGGCACCGGCGTCGGCTGCGCGGTGTTCTTCGACGGCACCCTGCTGCCGCACATGGAGCTGTCGCACGGCCGGTTCGGCGACGGCCTCAGCATCGAGGTGGCCTGCGGGGAGAACGAGCGGCACAACGCCGGCAAGCACGAGTGGCGCAAGCGGGTGCTCAACGCGCTCGACGCGTTCGAGGAGATGGTGCTGCCCGACCACATCTTCATCGGCGGCGGCAACGCGAAGAAGCTCGACCCCGACACGATCGGCGCCAACCGCACGATCGTGCCCAACATCTCCGGGCTGCTCGGCGGCATCGCGCTGTGGGACCGCACCGAAGGGTCGGCGATCAGCAACGCGGAGACCCCGCTTCCGTCGCGCACCTGACGATCACACGGCAGGATGTCGCCCGTGGCCGACTACCCCGCTGACATCACCGCGACCGAGGAGTGGTCGGCGCTTGCCGAGCACTTCGGCGCGATCTCCGACCTGCACCTGCGCACGCTGTTCGCCGACGACCCCGGCCGGGCCGATGCGCTCACGGCGTCCGGGGCCGATCTCGTGCTGGACTACTCGAAGCACCGGATCACGCGCGACACCTTGCCGCTGCTCACGGCGCTGGCCCGGCGCGCGGGCCTGCCCGAGCGCACCGAGGCGATGTTCGCGGGCGTCCACATCAACACCAGCGAGGACCGGGCGGTGCTGCACACGGCGCTGCGCGCGCCGCGGGAGCTCGCGCTCGCCGTCGACGGCCAGGACGTGCCCACCGACGTCCACGCCGTGCTGGGGCGCATGGGCGAGTTCACCGACGCCGTCCGGTCCGGGGAGTGGACGGGCTACACCGGGGAGCGCATCCGCGCCGTCGTCAACATCGGCATCGGCGGCTCGGACCTCGGTCCCGTCATGGCCTACGAGGCGCTGAAGGACTACGCGCAGCGCGACCTCACGATGCGGTTCGTCTCCAACATCGACCCCACCGACGTCTCCGAATCGCTGCGGGACCTCGACCCGGCGTCCACGCTCGTCATCGTCTCGTCCAAGACGTTCACCACGCTGGAGACGCTGACCAACGCCAAGGTCGCCCGGCAGTGGCTGGTCGAGGGGCTCGGCGAGGAGAAGGCGGTCGCCAAGCACTTCGTGGCGGTGTCGACGAACGCCAAGGAGGTCGCGGCGTTCGGCATCGACGAGGCCAACATGTTCGGCTTCTGGGACTGGGTGGGCGGGCGCTACTCGGTCGACTCCGCCATCGGCCTCTCCCTCATGGTCGCGATCGGCAAGGAGCAGTTCGCCGAGTTCCTGGCTGGCATGAACGCGATCGACCGGCACTTCCGCACCACGCCGCTCGAGGAGAACCTGCCGGTCATCCAGGGCCTGCTCAACGTCTGGTACAACAACTTCTTCGGCGCGGAGACGCACGCCGTGCTGCCCTACAGCCAGTACCTGCACCGCCTCCCCGCCTACCTCCAGCAGCTCACGATGGAGAGCAACGGCAAGTCGGTGCGCGGCGACGGCACCCCGGTCACCACGCACACCGGGGAGATCTTCTGGGGCGAGCCGGGCACCAACGGCCAGCACGCGTTCTACCAGCTGATCCACCAGGGCACCCGGCTGATCCCGTGCGACTTCATCGGGTTCGCCGAGCCCAACCACGTGATCGCGGTGGACGAGCGCACGGACATGCAGGACCTGTTCATGTCCAACCTGTTCGCGCAGACGTCGGCGCTCGCGTTCGGCAAGACCGCCGAGGAGATCGCCGACGAAGGCACGCCCGCCGACGTGGTGCCGCACAAGGTGATGCCCGGCAACCGGCCGAGCTCGACGATCCTCGCCCGCAAGCTCACCCCGTCCACCCTGGGCCAGCTGATCGCGTTCTACGAACACGTCACGTTCGTCGAAGGCACGATCTGGGGCATCGACTCGTTCGACCAGTGGGGCGTCGAGCTGGGCAAGGTGCTGGCCAAGCAGTTGGTTCCGGTGCTCACCGGCGAAGCCGGCCTCGAGGGCCTCGACGCGTCCACCGCCGCGCTCGTGGCGCGCTACCGCATGTGGCGCGGCCGCGGCTGACCGTCGTCGTAGGAGGTGGGGATGTCCGAGGAACGGCCCGATCAGGGCATCCCGCCTGCCGGGCTCCCCCACCACCCGCCGCCGCAGCCCGGGCCGCGACCGAGCCGGGTGGCCGTGCTCGCCGCCACGCTCGTGGCGTTGGCCGTGGCCGCGCTTTGGGCGGCGTTCTCCGGCGTCGGGCCCGCGCGGTTCGACAACGCGGCGCTCGCCGAGTCGATCGAGGAACGCACCCCGGGCACCACGACGGTCGCCGTCCTGATCACCACGCTCGGCAGCACGGCGGCGATGGCGTTGCTGGCGGTGGCCGTCGGCGCGTGGTGTTGGGGGGTGGGACGGCGCGCCGACGCGGTGCTGGCCGTCGGCGCGATGGCGGGGGCGAGCCTCGTGTTCACCGTCCTCAAGAACGTCCTCGACCGGAACCGCCCCCCGGTGCCCGACCGGCTGGTCAGCGTCACCAACGAGTCGCTGCCCTCGGGCCACGCCACGATGTCGTTCGTCGTGGTGGGCACGATCGTGGTGCTGGCCTGGGCGGGGCGCAGCACGCTCGCGCGCGTCCTGCTGGTGGTGGCCGCCGCGGCGTGGGTCGGGGCGGTCGGCGCCACGCGGGTCTACCTGGGTGTGCACTGGTTCTCGGACGTGCTGGCGGGCTGGGCGGTCGGGGCGGCGTGGCTCGCGCTGTGCGTCACGGCGTGGCGGCGGTGGCGCGCCCGTGTGCCCGCGTGATGACCTCGTCGGCGACCCAGCGCG
>Ga0207675_100002765_pt1 | contig 17242 bp, 16 predicted proteins | sample KBSSwiS42_FD_184305 | JGI IMG/M metagenome (GOLD analysis project Ga0207675, IMG submission 184305) | Switchgrass rhizosphere microbial communities from Kellogg Biological Station, Michigan, USA - KBS Switchgrass S4-2 (SPAdes) (version 2) | ecosystem: Host-associated > Plants > Roots >... | reverse complement strand
GTGCCGCGCTCGGCGACCGCGATCACCGCGATCGCGTTCGGCTGGCCCTTGGCGGTGAGGCGCGTGCCCTCGAGCGGGTCGACGGCCACATCCACCGCGGGCCCGTGGGCGTCGCCGACCTCCTCGCCGTTGAAGAGCATCGGCGCCTCGTCCTTCTCGCCCTCGCCGATCACCACGAGGCCGGCCATCGCGACGGTGTCGAGCACGGCACGCATACCGTCGACGGCTGCCTGGTCGGCGGACTCTTTGTCTCCGCGGCCGATCCAGCGCCCGGCACCGAGCGCGGCCGCCTCGGTCACGCGCACGAGCTCGAGTGCGAGGTTTCGATCCGGACGGTTACCCGTGGGCCGTGCGGCGATCGAGAGATCGGGCCGGGCCATCGAGGAATCCTAAACCGCAGGGGTCGAAGCACAGGGGCGGCCGGCGCACCGGCCGCCCCCGGCGTAGTCCCTAGCGATCGATCGGCTCGTCGGTGCCGCCGTAGTACGTGCCGAGCTCGGACCGGTAGGTCTGGTCCTTGTACCGGTCGGGATCGAACTCGGGCGCGTCCTTGATCTCGTCCTTCGTCTTGTTGACGAAGACGGTCTCGCTGTCGGGGTCGATCCGGTCGATCGTCCCGGCCGGAAGCACGACCTTCTTGCCGAAGATCCAGATGCCGGTGTCGACCACGATGAAGCTGGCGCCGACGTCGTTGCTCGTCTCGTCGACCTTGCCGATGCCGCCGTCGCGGGCCTCGACCGAGAAGCCGGTGAAGTCCTGCGCGAGCAACGGATCACGGTACGTCCAGAGATCGGTGTGCGTCCTCTCCATGGTGAACCCCTTTCAGACTGCGTTTGCGGTCGCCCCTAGAAGCCTCCCCCTAGGCCTCACCGACCTCCGCGCGTCTCAAACACCCATCGCGAAAGGACTACTACATGCGTTCCGGGGCCTCGACGCCGACCAGGTCGAGGCTGCGCGCGATCACGGCCTGCGTCGCCGAGACGAGGCCGAGCCGGAAGGCCTGCGCCTCGCTCTCGAGCACGCGGTGATGGTGGTAGAAGCGGTGGAACTCGTCGGCGACACGGATCGCGTAGGTGGGGATCGCCTGCGGGCTACGCCGCTCGGCGGCGTCCGTCGCGATCGCCGGGAAGTCGGCCAAGCGCTTGATCAGGTCTCGCTCCTCTTGCGCCAGGCCCGGCGGCGGCTCGGCCGAGATCGCGGCGTCGCCGGCGTTGCGCCTGATGCTGGCGATCCGCGCGTGCGCGTACTGGACGTAGTAGACCGGGTTCTTCTCGCTGCGCTCGGAGGCCAGGTCGACGTCGATGTCGATGGTCTGGTCGGGGCCGCGGTTGACGAGGAACCAGCGCGCGGCATCGACGCCGACCTCGTCCATGAACTCGTCCAGGAAGACGACGTCCCCGCGGCGCTTCGACATCTTCGCCTGCTGTCCGCCGCGCGTGAGGTGGACGAGCTGGTAGAGCAGCACTTCCAGGCGCTCGGGGTCGTAGCCGAGCATGCGCGCGACCGCCTGGTACCACTTGCGCGTGCCGTGGTGGTCGGCGCCGAGGACGTAGATCGCACGGTCGAAACCGCGCTCGAGCTTGTCCACGAGGTAGACGATGTCCGCCGCGCGGTAGGTCGCGGTGCCCCCCTGCTCCGGCGAGCGGATGAGCACGCGGTCCTGATCGTCGCCGTAGGCCGAGGCGCGCGCCCAGACCGCGCCGTCCCGCTCGTAGGTGTCGACCCTGGGCAGGTATTCGGACAGCCGCTGCTCGAGCTCGCTCTGAAGGGCCCACGAGTCGAAGTGGATGCGGAAGCGCTCGAGCGTGGCCTCGATCCGCTCGAGCATCTTCGGAACCGGGTCTCCGTCCTCGGCCGCTAGCTCCGCGACGTACTCGCCGCGGTACCCGTCCTCGGGCGGCTCCTCCCCACGCCGGACCGCCTCGACCGACTCCCGGAACTTCGCCATCTGCGCGCCGGCGTCGTTGTAGTAGTACTCGCGCTCGACGTCGTTGCCGGCAAACGCGAGCAGGCGCGCGACCGAGTCGCCGATCGCGCCGTTTCGCGCAGAAGCGACGGTGAGCGGTCCCGTCGGGTTCGCCGAGACCATCTCGACCTGGATCTTCTGCGGCCCCTCCGCGGAGCCGCTGCCGTACGCCGCTCCCGCCTCCAGCATCTCCGCGAGCGCCTCGCCGAACCAGCCGGGAGCGAGCCAGAGGTTGACGAAGCCGGGGCCCGCGACCTCCGCGCGCTCCACTTCCTCGAGGCCCAGGGCGGCCTCCGCCAGCTCCTCCCCCAGCTCGCGCGGGGACCGCTTGCGCACGGGCGCCAGCTGCAGGGCGACGTTGGTCGCGTAGTCGCCGTGCTCAGGGTCGTTCGGCCGCTCCAGCTCGACCGGCACTCCGGCCAGCTCGGACAGCCGCGCCTCGAGGCGCGCGACCGCGCTAGCCCGCACGCGCCTCGCCGAGAGCAGAAATCACCCTCGTAGTATCCTCGACGGGTGGACGAGGACGCCCAGGAGCGCCAGCTCAACATCCATCTCGATCCGGAGAACCTGGCGGGCGTCTACGCGAACTTCGCCAACATCAGCTTCTCCGACTACGAGTTCACGCTCACCTTCGCGCGCATCGACCACGAGGTCGAGGAGGGCGACGTGCCGGGCGTCGTCGTCTCGCGGGTGAACATGTCGACGAGGTTCATGAAGGAGCTGCTCGACGCGATGCAGGACTCGTGGTCGAAGTGGTCGTCGCGTGAGGGCATCCGCAACCTGCCCGAGACGCCCGAGAACGACGACGACGACGCGGCCTAAAGCTAGCGCTCCACAGATCTCCAGGCCCGCGCCATCGCGATCCGCTGGACGACCGTCGGGTGGTCGTCGATCCACACGTACGACCAGCCGGGCGGGTTGGGCTGCGAGAGATCGTAGAGCGTGAACTTGCGGAAGACGCTCTCCGCGCTGCGCGGATCCCGCGTCGCCTGCAGGGCCGACCAGTCCGCCTCTGCCTCGTAACGGCGCGAGACCGCGTTCCCGAACGGCGTGATCAGCAGGCCGAAGACGGCGAGGACGAGCAGCGCGAACGGCACCACCTCGGGCCTCTCCATCCCACCACGGCGGCGGGTGAGAACGGCCACGACGAAGAAGCCGGGGATCGTGATCAGCGCCGACCAGCCGATTCCCTTCCAGATGTGGCGGTGGGCAACGTGACCGAACTCATGCGCGGCCACGACCTTGATCTCGCCCGGCGTGAAGCGACCGTCGAGGAACGTGTCCCAGATGAAAACCCGTGCCGAGGGGCCGATCCCGGTCGCCATCGCATTCGCCGCCGTGGTCTCGGCGCGAACCTTGTCGATCCGCACCGGCGTGCTGCCAACGCCTTCCTTGCGGGCGAGCTGCCGAATCTGGGCGGCGAGCTCGGTCCTGTGCATGGGTCGTGTTCCGATCGTCTGCAGGTACGGGAGCACGAGCACGAGCACCAGGCCGATGAGGACGAAGAGCGGCCCGGCGACGAGCCACCAGCGCTGCCTGAACCGGCCGGCGAGCAGCAGGAGGATCGTGAGCGCGATCGTCAGGCCGGCGACCTGCCCGAGCAGGCCCGGCCACTGGCTGAGCGCCCACTCCCAGTAGCTCTGCTTCTCGATCCCGTAGCGGCGGCCCCACCAGAGCGAGACGAAGCCGAAGGGGAGCCCGGCCGCCCAGAGCGCGAGGGTGGTGACGGCTCCGACCATCACGCCCTTGCCGACCCGGCCGAGTTCCCAGGCGCGCGCCATCTTCGGGCCGAGTAGCGCGAGCACGGCGAGCGTGGCGAGCTGGATGAATGTCGCACCCACCCACAGCCAGCGCAGGAAGCCGTCGTAGCGGGCCGAGCGGTGCAGGATGGCCGCGCCGAACTCGCGGTGTGGGTCGACGTGCGGCAGGTGCAGACTGCCGGGAACGGAGGTGCGCCAGAGCAGCCACGCGGCCACGACCCAACCCGCGGCGAGCGCGACTAATGTTGACGCCTTGGCCAGGCGGGTCGCGGTCATCTCCGACATCCACGCTAACTGGCACGCCCTCCAGGCCGTGCTCGACGCCGTTGAGCGGGAGCAGCCGGACGAGCTCTGGTGTCTCGGCGATCTCGTCGGCTACGGGCCGCGCCCCAACCCCTGCTGCGCAGCCGTCGAGAGGCGCGCCGCCTTGTGCCTGGCGGGCAACCACGACCTCGGGGTGCTGGGCGAGCTCGACCTCGACGACTTCAGCCCCGACGCAGTGGAGGCCGTGCGCTGGACCCGCGGCGTCCTGCCCGAGAGCTCACGCTCCTACCTCGAATCGTTGCGGCCGACGGCCCGACTCGACGGCGTCGAGCTCTTTCACGCGAGCCCGCGTGACCCCGTCTGGGACTACGTGCTCAGCGCCGAAGCGGCCGCGGCCGCCCTCGAGCTGACCGAGGAGCCGCTCGTGCTGGTCGGCCACAGCCACGTCCCCTTGGCGATCGCGATCGAGGATGGGGCGCTCGCCGGCGGCCTCGCCCCACAGGGAACGGAAGCCGATCTCGGCGCGGGCCGCCTCCTCCTCAATCCGGGGTCGGTCGGCCAGCCGCGTGACGGCGACCCGCGCGCCGCCTGGCTGCTGCTCGACTTCGAGTCTCAGCGCGCCTCGTTCCGGCGCAGCGTCTATCCGGTCGAGCGGACGCAGGCCGAGCTTCGCGAGAGGGGGTTGCCCGATGCGCTGGCAGAGCGCCTCGCTCGCGGCCTCTAGCTGCCTGGTGCTACTCGCGGGCTGCGGCGGGGGCGGTGCGGCCGAGCGAACGACGCCTCAGCCGAGGCTCCCGAAAGCGGAGGCCCTCCTGCTCGCGGCCAGAGCGGACCGGATCGCCTCCCGCCTCGACGCGGGTGACACCTGCGCAGCGCTCGCCCAGGCGACGGCCCTACGCTCGGAGGTGACCGCCGCGATCAACGCCGGCCGCATCCCACAAGCGTTCCTCGAGCCGTTGTCGAGCTCGGTCAACGGCCTCGTCGACCGAGTCGGCTCGTGTCAGCCGGCGGCCGCGGACGGCCAGGGACGAGACGAGGAGCATGGGCACGGCCGTGGGCGCGAGGAGAAGAAACGCAAGCACGACAAGCAGGACGAAGGCTGACTCAGTGGTGACCCGAGTCGCTGCGGGGTAGGAATCACCCGATGGGCGGGCAGACCGTCGGAGGCGGCCGCTACCGGCTCGAGCACCCGCTCGGGCATGGCGGCATGGCCACCGTCTACCTCGGGCGCGACGCGGAGCTGGACCGCCTGGTGGCCGTCAAGGTGCTCGCCGAGAGCCTTGCCGGCGACGAGGCCTTCCGGCGGCGATTCCTTCGCGAGGCCCGCCTGGCGGCGCGGCTCTCGCATCCGAACGTGGTCGGCGTGTACGACGCCGGCGAGGACGCCGGCGGCCCGTTCATCGTGATGGAGTACGTCGAGGGGCGGACACTCGCCGAGCTGCTCGGAGAGCGGGGTCGGCTACCCGCCGACGAAGCGGTCGTCCTCGGGCTCCAGGCCTGCCACGGGCTCGAGCACGCGCACCAGGCCGGGCTCGTCCACCGCGACGTGAAGCCCCAGAACCTCTTGCTCCAGAGCGACCACACGCTCAAGATCGCCGACTTCGGAATCGCGCGTGCCGCCGAGGGAACCGCACTCACGCAGATCGGCACCATCCTTGGCACCGCGGCCTACCTCTCCCCGGAGCAGGCTCTCGGCGAGGACGTGACCTCCGCGGCCGACGTCTACTCCCTCGGCGCCGTGCTCTACGAGCTGCTCACGGGCCGACCGCCGTACGAATTCGAGTCGCTCGCCGACCTTGCCGCCAAGCAGGCCCAGGGAGCGATCACCCCCGTGAGCGAGCTGGCGCCCGCGGTGCCACGCTCGGTGGAGGACGCGATCATGCGCTCGCTCGCGCGCAACCCGTCCTACCGGCCCTCATCCGCGGCGGAGCTCGCCGCCGAGCTCGAGCCCGGCGGCGAGGCGCCGACGACGCCGCTCCCACGGGCGGCCTCGCGGGACAACCGGAAGCTCTGGTGGGCGCTGGCCGGCGTGCTCGCCGTCGTGGGGCTCCTGCTCGGAATCGCCCTCGGCACGCGCGGGTCGAACGGACATCCGCAGCCCGAGCCGGCAGCACCGGTCGTCCAGCCGATCCCGCGCGGCACGACTCCGCAGCAGCAGGCGCGGAATCTCAGCGCCTGGCTTCGCCGCTATTCGCGCTAGGAGGATTCGGTGGAGGCGGTGGCGCGCTCGGAGCCGAAGCTGATGCCCTCGCGCCCGAGCGCGAGCTGGACTTCCTCGCGCGCCTTGTAGATGCGCCACTTGACCGTGGCAAGCGTGATCTCGAGCGAGTCGGCGATCTCCGTGTACGAGAGTCCGACGACGTCACGCAGAAGGAGCGCCATCTTCAGGTCGGTGCTGAGATCCTCGACCGCGCGCCAGAGCGCGTCGATCTCCTCGAGCCGCTCGATCGGCGCATCCAGCACCTCGAGCGGGGCGATGTCGTCGAGCGCTACGACCGACCGCGGCCTGCGCTCGCTGGCCCGCAACTCGTCGAGCACGCGGTTCTTCGTCACCTGGAACAGCCAGGTCGTGAACTTCGAGCGGAGCGAGAACTTCGGCAGGCCCTGGTAGACGCGCAGGAAGACCTCCTGCGTCAGGTCCTCTGCGAGCGAGCGGTTGCCGCCGACGAGCCGGAGCACGTAGTTGAAGACGGGCGTCTCGTAGGCGCGGAGGATGAGCGAGAAGGCTCTCTCGTCTCCGCGCTGCGCCTTTCGAAGGACGCCTGGGTCGGGCTGGGCTAGCGACAAGGCCTGCGGAGTATAGACGCGGAGACGGCCGGATGCATGCACCCAAAATGGGTCATATGCAGACATTTTGTCCGCTCATCTGTAAGGGTTTCGTGAGCCCGAGGTAAGCAATTGCGGTGGGCGCGAGATCGTTCAGCTCGCCGTGGTCGCGGAGGCGGATGCCCCGGTCGGTCACCACGAGCGGGACCGGGTTCGAGGTGTGCGCGGTGTGGGGGCTCGTGCCGTCTGGCTCCAGCATCGTCTCGGCGTTGCCGTGGTCGGCCGTTATCAGGGTTACGCCGCCGAGGCGCCCAACGGTTTCCACCACGCGGCCCAGGCACGCATCCGCGGTCTCTACGGCCTTGACTACCGCCGGGATCACGCCGCTGTGGCCGACCATGTCCGGGTTGGCGAAGTTCACGATCGCGAAGCTGAAGCCGTCCTGCTCGAGGGCCGCGCAGAAGCGCTCGGCGACCTCCGTGGCGGACATCTCCGGCTTCTTGTCGTAGGTGCCGACCTCCCGCGGGCTCGGGACGAGCAGCCGCGTCTCCCCCGGCCACTCCTCTTCACGGCCGCCGTTGAAGAAATACGTGACGTGGGCGTACTTCTCCGTCTCGGCGGCATGGAGCTGGCGAAGGCCGTTCTCCGCGAGCACTTCAGCGAGCGTCTCCTCCACGTGTTGTGGTGCGAAGGCGGCGGGACAGTCGAGCTCGTCGCTGTAGCGCGTCATCGTCGTCACATCGAACCCGTCCTCGAGCAGCTTCCGCGTCAGCTGGCGCGCGCGGTCCGGGCGGAAGTTGAAGAAGATCGCCGCGGCGTCCGCCCTGGAAAGACGAGGCCTGCCCCCGAGCACGATCGGCTCGATGAACTCATCCGTGACCCCATGCTCGTAGCTGCCCGCGACGGCGGCGATCGGATCCTGCGCCTGCTCGCCCTTCCCTTCGACGATCGCGTCGTATGCGCGCTGCGTCCGCTCCCAGTGCTGGTCGCGGTCCATCGCGTAGTAGCGCCCGACCACGGTCGCGATCCGCTCGGTCGGGAGCTCAGCGAGGTCGTGCACAGCCGAGGTCGGCGAGACGTCGCGGCCGTCGGTGAAGGCGTGGATCCAGGTCCGCTCCGGCGCGAAGCGCAACAGCGCCTTCAGATGGTCGAGGTGCGAGTGGACCCCGCCCGAGGAGACGAGCCCGAGCAGGTGCACGTCGCCGCCCTTGTCGAAGGCGGCCCTGAGCGCCGGGTTCTCGAAGAAAGAGCCGTCCTCGATCGCGCGGTTGATCCGCTGTAGGTCCTGGTCGAGCACGCGCCCGGAGCCGATCGTGAGGTGACCGACCTCGGAGTTGCCCATCTGGCCCGCCGGGAGGCCGACCGCCTCGCCCGAGGCCTTCAGCGTCGTGTGCGGGTACTCGGCCCAGAGCCGGTCGAACACCGGCGTCTCGGCGAGATCGACGGCGTTGCCGGGTCCCGGCGGGGCGCAGCCCCAGCCGTCGAGAACGACGAGGACTACGAGTTTTCTGCGGCCGCGCGGCAAATCGCCGTGAACGATTCCACGTCGAGCGACGCGCCGCCGACGAGGGCGCCGTCGATCCCCTCCTGTGCGAGCAGCTCGGCCGCGTTCTCGGGCTTGACCGAGCCGCCGTAGAGCACCGGCACGTCGAGCAGCCCTTTGATGAACGCGTGGGCATCCCGGGCCTGCGCGGGCGTCGCAGTCTTGCCGGTCCCGATCGCCCAGACCGGCTCGTAGGCGATCACGAGCCCCTCGCGACCGGCAGCGGCATCGGCGATCGCCTCCACCTGAACTCGCAGAACGAGGTTCATCCCCCCGGACTCGCGTTCTTCGAGCGACTCGCCCACGCACGCGATCACGCGCAAGCCGTGCTCGAGCGCTTCAGCCGTCCGGCGGGCGACGCTCTCGTCGGTTTCGCCGAAGTACTGGCGCCGCTCGGAATGGCCGACGATTGCGCCTGCGACGCCGATCTCCCGGAGCATGAGGGCGGAGACCTCGCCGGTGAACGGGCCCTCGGCAGCCCAGTGGACGTTCTGCGCGAACGTCGTCTGGCCGCTGTCCACCACTGCATCCAGAGCCGGGAACGCGGGGCAGACGACGGCCTCGACTCCATCGGGTGGCCGGAAGGCGGCGCAGAACTCGCTCGCCTCCCGCGGCCCCTTGTACATCTTCCAGTTCGCGGCTAGCAGCATGGCCGCGCCATCTTAAGAAGCGGAAGGGAGCGGCGCTGAGGCCGCTCCCTTCATCCCCACCCTGTTCTCGCCTAGCCCACGGGGCAGGCGTTGGCCAGGTTGCCGCTGTTGAAGTTCTCGAACCGCTGGACCGTCGTGAAACCGGCCACCGGATAGGTGGTCGACAGGAGCGATCCGAACTCGGCCGAGCTTCCGCCGAAGTCGTTCACCGTCCCGGGGATGAACGGGCCGCCCTCCTGCCAGCTGCAGGAGGCACCGTCGGCCCGCGTCGAGTAGAAGGGGTAGAACTGCGACCCGGGCGGCGGGTTGACGCAGCCCGCACCCGTGACCGTGTTGCAGGAGTTCTCGATCGCGGGCAGGTCGGCCTCGAAGTTGATCACCGGATAGTTGTGCCCGCCCGTCGTGGTCGGGCTCGTGAAGAGCACCGGTTGTGGATGAAGCTTCTGGTCGACCTTCGGGTCGGGATTCGTCCCGGGCCAGTCGTTTTGGTACGAGGGCCCGTCGAAATCGTCGTCGGCCCCGAAGCAGCCGTTGATGTGCACGACGAAGGCATCCTTCCCCGGAACGCAACCGACGTCGTCATCGTCCAGCGTCGGGTCGTCGGAGCCCGCAACCGCGCAGTTGAAGTTCGCGTCCAGCTGGAGGCAGTGCTCGAAGTGCCCGATCTCGTCCGAGAACGAGACGTTGGTCGTGTGCGCCGACCACGTGTTCCCGCGCGGATTCGCGGTGCTGTACTCCGCGTGGAACGCGTAGGGGGCAGCCTGGCAGGCACCCGAGCCGGGCGTGTAGAGGACGTGCGCGAACCCGTTGGCGACCGAGGCCGTCATCGAGCCGCTCTGATGCGTCTTCAGGTCGAGCAGGTCGGCCCGGTACCCGGCCGGAGTGTCGTGCAGGTGGATCCGGATCCGATCGCCCGGGCTCATGAGCAGATCCCGGTTGTAGTCCGGGTTGACCGCTGAGAAGTTCGGATTGTCGAAGGTCCCCGTGAAGAGAGGGTTGGCCGGAGCTTGCGAGATGCCGCTCTTCGTGATGTACGCCCAGTTGACCGGCTCTTGGCCGCCGAGGATGTAGTTGTCACAGTCGCCGGTGTTGAACACACCCGTGTTCTGGTTCTCGGTCACGCTGTCGATCGTCATCGCCGCGCAGTAGCGCGTCGCCGCGCAGCCGAAGCCCTCGAACTGCGGCACGTAGCCCGGTCCGTAGAACTGCAACTCCATGAAGGCGTTGCCGGGGTGCTTGCCGATGTAGTCCGGAGCCGCGGGGTTCGTCCCGACGAGGTTGTTCGCGTCCGAGTCGGGCGTGCACGTCTTCGTGAACTCGGGCGCCGACTCGGAATCGCAGAGCGTCAAGCCGAGCCAGAATGTCGGCCGGAGCTCGAACGTCCACGTACCGCCCGAGCCGTCGTTCTTCGGCTTCGTCGGCGGCTCCTTCGGCAACGTCACCTCGTACGTCATGTCGTTCCCCGAGCCGGGCTCGGACGACCTGAAGGCAAGCGACGGCTCGTCGTGCCCTACGTACTCGGATCCCGGGGTCTTGAACGCGTCGCGGCAGAGCGACGCGTGGCTCTCGCAGAGCGGTTCGGTTCCGCCCGTAAGCCCGGCCGTCGGCGTGAACGCCGCCGGCGTAGCGGGCCTGGCCGATCCGGGGCTCAGCAGTAGGGCCCCTCCCAGCGCAGCGAGCAGGATCGCTGCGCGAAGGATCGACCGCGAGGCCTGCCGTGCTCTCCCCTGACGGGGGTTCCTCATGGTTCCTCCTCTCGGTTTCCTGAGGAAGCGATCGGGCATGCGAGCGCGGCGCCGCCTGCCGTTCGGGATCCGCATCGCGGAGCCCGTGAACGCTCACGGCTCGACGCACCCCTCGCTGGAGACAACCACATTGGTACCTGGCTCGTGTGTCCCCCTCCTCGTTGGCAGGCGCGAGTGTGCTGACGCCCCCAGCCCCTGTCAAACCGCGGTGTCAGGCAGGGTCGATTACGGATACTCCTGGCAGTTCCTTGCCTTCCAGGAGCTCCAGCGCAGCCCCGCCGCCGGTCGACGCCCAGGAGACCCGATCGGTCAGGCCGAGCTCGTTCAGGGCGCGAATCGAGTCGGCGCCGCCGACGATCGAAAAGGCGCCTGCGCCGGCGACGGCCTCGGCGACCGCCTTCGTCCCCTCCGCGAACCGGGGCCACTCGAACACGCCCATGGGGCCGTTCCAGAAGATGGTCTTCGCCTTCGCGATCTCCTCGGCGAAGGCCCTCCGCGTCTCCGGGCCGATGTCGAGCCCGAGCCACCCTTCCGGAAGCTCGTCGTACGGCACCACCTTCGTTTCGGTGTCCGCCTCGAAGGCCGCCGCCGCGACCACGTCCCGGGGGAGCTCGACCGGAAAGCCGAGCGGATTCTCCTCGCGAAGCTGCTCGGCCATCTTGCCGCCGACGAGCACGGTGTCGGCGCGCCCGCCGAGCTTCCGCAGCACGCCCAGCTTGTCCTCGACCTTCGCGCCGCCGGAGATGAGCACGAACGGGCGCTCGACATCGCCCAGGAGCTTTCCAAGCTCCTCTAGCTCGCGCTCCAGCAGGAGACCGGCGTAGGCCGGAAGGATCTGTGCGACGCCGACCGTCGAGGCGTGCGCGCGATGCACCGAGCCGAAGGCATCCTGGACGAACAGGTCGCGGCCCTCGGCGAGCTTCTGGGCGAACCCGGGGTCGTTCTTCGTCTCGCCCGGATCGAAGCGCGTGTTCTCGAGCACGTCGATCCGCTCGTCGGGAAGCAGCTCGCGGAGCCGCCTCGCCACCGGAGTCATCGAGAGCGACGGGTCGGGGCCTTTCGGGCGGTCGAGATGCGAGCAGACGGCCACCTCCGCAGCATCGTGCTCGAGCAGGTACTGGAGTGTGGGCACCGCCTTGCGGATCCGGGTGTCGTCCGCGACGCGGCCCTTCTCGAGCGGCACGTTCAGGTCGGCGCGCACGAGCACGTGCTTGCCGTTGACCTCGGCCTCGCGGACGGAGCGCGGCCGGTGCAAGAGCTAGGCGGAGACGGCGGCAGGCAGCGTCGCCCCGACCTTCGCGACGAGATCGACGAGCCGGCACGAGTAGCCCCATTCGTTGTCGTACCAGCCGAAGACCTTGACCATCGTCCCGTTCGCCATCGTCAGCTCGCTGTCGACGATGCACGAGTAGGGCGAGTGCACGATGTCGGTCGAGACGAGCGCCTCGTCGGAGTAGCGCATGATCCCTTGGAGCCGCCCCTTGTCGGCCCGTGAGAAGTAGGCCTGGTTGACCTCCTCGACGCTTACCTCCCGGCCGAGGCGGCAGACGAGGTCGGTGATCGAGCCGATCGGCACCGGTGCGCGCATCGACATCCCGTCGACCTTGCCTTTGAGGTCGGGCATCACGAGTCCGATCGCCTTCGCCGCGCCGGTCGAGGTCGGGATCAGGTTGATCGCGGCGGCCCGCGCCCGCCGCAGGTCCTTGTGCGGCAGGTCGAGGATCTGCTGGTCGTTCGTGTACGCGTGGATCGTGGTCATGAAGCCCTGCTCGATCGTGAACTCGTCGTGCAGGACCTTGGCGAGCGGCGCGACGCAGTTCGTTGTGCAGGAGGCGTTGGAGATGACGTGGTGCGACTCGGGCTCGTACACGTCTTCGTTGACCCCGAGCACAATCGTCACATCGGGATCGGTCGCGGGTGCGGAGATGACGACCTTCTTCGCGCCGGCCTCGAGGTGCTTCGCGGCGTCGTCGCGCGTGGTGAAGAGGCCGGTCGACTCGATCACGACGTCCACTCCGAGCTCGCCCCAGGCGAGGTTCGCCGGATCGCGCTCGGCGAGGATCTTGATCTCGTGACCTTCGACGGAGATCGCGCCCTCGCCGGCCGAGACATCCTTGCCCAGCGGGCCGAGCACGGAGTCGTATTTGAGCAGGTGCGCCATGGTGGCGGCGTCACCGAGATCGTTGGCCGCGACCACCTCGAAGTCTCCGCCGCGCTGAAGGTGCGCCCGGAAGAAGTTGCGCCCGATTCGCCCGAAACCGTTGATCCCAACTCGAATAGCCACCGCGCCTCCCCGTCGCTTTCGCGTCGAGTCTAACGGCCTCGACGCTCGCGCCACGGACGCGCGCACGGGGTGACAGGATCCCCCTCCATGCGCCGGGTTCACGGTCTCGCGACGTCGGCCCGGCGGGTGCTTCTCGGGCTACTGGCGGTCGGACTGCTCGTTTGCTGCCCGACTGCGGCCGCGAGCCTCGGCGACGAGCAGGCCCTTGCCGACCGCTACGCACCTGTCGTTCGCGTCGTCCAACAGAAGGAGGAGTGCGGGCCGGGCGAGCCCTACGAGCCGATGGACGTGAACGCGCTCTTCGGCGCGCCGACGGTCGCGCTCCGAGGTCCGTGGAACGCGACCGACCTCGTCAAGATCGGTCCGACCGCCAAGGATCTCTCCCGCGGCCTCTACGAGTACCACCTCGACTTCCCCGGGAACGCCCTCGAGCCGGGCTGCTCCTACGAGCGCTGGGCGCGGCGCATCACGAAGGGGCACGACCCCACCGTGTACGCGCACGTCGTCCGCGATCCCATGCACCCCGGAAAGCTCGCGCTGCAGTACTGGATCTTCTACGCCTACAACGACTGGAACAACCTGCACGAGGGCGACTGGGAGATGATCCAGCTCGACTTCGCGGCCGACGACGCCCGGCAGGCCCTGGCCGGTCGGCCCCAGGCGGTCGGCTACAGCCAGCACGAAGGCGCAGAGCGGGCCGACTGGGGAGACGACAAGCTCGACCTCGTCGACGGCACCCATCCGGTCGTCTATCCGGCGGCCGGCTCACACGCCAACTTCTTCCGTGAGGGCCTGTTCCTGGGCCGGTCGGCCGAGCAGGGCGTCGGCTGCGACAACACCACCGGGCCGCACCGCGACCTGCGTCCGGCCGTCGCCACGATCCCCGGCGACGCAGGCCAGGCCCTCGCCGCTTATCCGTGGATCGGCTTCCAGGGCCGGTGGGGCGAGCTCCAGCCTGCCTTCTACAACGGGCCGACGGGGCCTAACCTCAAGGCCCAGTGGACCGAGCCGATCAAGTGGTCTGACGGCTGGCGCGACAGGAGCTTCACCGTTCCGACGGGGAGCCTGTTCGGCACGAGCGCGACCGACTTCTTCTGCCGCGCGATCGGCACGGGCTCGCGAGCCCTCGTCCGTCTCGTCAACCGCCCGCTCGAGTTCGCTCTGATTCTCGCAGCGCTGGCGCTCCTGCTCCTCTATGCGATCTCGCGCACCTCGTGGCGGCCGCTCGCCCCCTTCCGCCTCGCACGCCGTCGGGCGTGGGGCCAGACGCTCGCGGCCTCCGCACGCATGTACATCGGCAACCTGCCCCTTGTGCTCGGGATCGGGGTGCTGTTCATTCCGGTCTCCCTCGTCGTGTCGCTCCTGCAGACACTCGTCCTGCACGGGACGAGCGTCCTCGGCGTCCAGACGGGCGACGAGAGCAGCGGAGTCCTCGCCTTCTTCGTGGTCGCCATCGGGACCGCGCTCACCCTGCTCGGGCTCGGCTTCGTCCAGGCAGCGACCGCGCAAGCGCTCGTCGAGCTCGACCGCGGTCGCGCGATCGGTCCGCTGAAGGCCTACCGCCTCGCGAGCGACAGCGTGCGGCCGCTGCTGGGCGCGCTCTTCGTCGCCGTCGTGGTCGTCTCGCTCCTGGCCAGCTCCCTCTACCTGATCCCGATCGCAATCTGGCTCGCCGCGCGCTGGGCTCTGATCGCGCCCGCGATCGAGCTCGAGGACCAGACCGCGATCGGAGGCCTCGGGCGGAGCAGCCGCCTCGTGCGCGGCAAGTGGCTGAAGGTCGCGTCGCTGGTCGTGGTCGGCGCCCTGCTCGCGATCGTTGCCGGCCCGCTGATCGGTGTGCTCCTGATCCTCGTGACCGACGCACCCTTCTGGCTCGTCAACGTCGTGGCCGGAGTCGTCTACGTGCTGACGATGCCGCTCGTGGCAATCGCTACGACCTACGTCTACTTCGACCGCAGAGTCGACGACGAGCTGGCCGGCGAGAGGCAACCCAGCGTCCTTCCTGCCGAGATCGAGCTCTCGAGCTAGCGCCGAGATTTCCCACTTTGAAAGGTGTAGTTTTCCTCACCCGGCGTAGGTAATACTCTTGGCCGGCGGGTTCGCGCTCGTCCGGCGATGGATTCAGACCCCGTCCGTCGCCAAGGTCCGGAGCGCGACAATGCGGAGGGGGAGGTCGTCCTCGGAGCTTCCCCTCCGGCCCGCCAGCTCCGCTGGCGGGCCGGAGGGCGTAAACGGGCGCACGGGCAAAGCCCGCACGCCCTCTCATGGTCGGCATCGCAAGCGTGCTAAACGGGCGCACGGGCAAAGCCCACACGCCCTCTCATGGTCGGCATCGCAAGCGATGCCTTGGCGGCCCGCCTGGCGACCCACTACCGCCGCGCGATTCGAACGACTGCTGTCAAGCGTCGATGAGCGGTGGCCTTGCTTGTTGCCGGGCTGCACTTGGCGCCGAGTTCGCGCAGCGAGAGGGACGGATGCTTCAGGCGCAGCTGCGCGATCTCCCGCAACGGAGGCGCGAGCTCGTCGAGGCGACGGGCTCTCTCCAGGCGGCGCACCGCATCGAGCTGGACGTGAGCCGCACGTCCCGCACGCACGAGGTTGGCGTGGTCGGCGTTCGCCAGGCGGTTCGCCCTCGCCTTGGTCGCTCCGAGGACGGCGCGCTCCTGCAGGACGAGCGCGGCGTCGTTGGCGCCCGCGGTCGCCAGCACTCCGGCGATGCGGTCGATGCCCTTCGCGTAGGCGAGCGCATGGTCGCCCCGCTCGACGACCCGGAGCTCCGCGCCCTCGGTCGCCGCGGCCGCCGCGATCGCCTCCGCGCCCGAACGGCTCTCGCTGCGGATCTCGAGATGAGGCGAGGGCGGCGGGCTGACGGAACCGGCCGCGAGCAGCGCCCCGCGCAGGAATGCGGCGCGGCAGCACGAGCGCGAGAGGACCCGCTTTGGGGTCCGCTCGCGCGGCACGTGCCTGGCGTCGACGACACCCGCCTGCTCGAGCAACTCGAGCGCGCGCGGCCCGCCTTCGACGTGGAGCTGGTACCGCGTTTCACGGCCGAAGGCATGCCGCCGATAGGTGCGGATCTCGGAGCTGACACCGAACGCGCGCAGGAGCGCGAAGGCCCGCCGGGCGACGCCCGCGCTCGCCAAGTCGAGGTGGAGGCTCACCTCGCCGCGGCCGAGCAGATGCAGGCGACCGGCGTATTGGACGAGCGCCGAGAGCTCGGCCAGGCGGTCGCAGTCGCGGGCCGGGGCGATCGCGGCGAGCTCGCCGCGCACGTCGTCAGAGAACGGCATGCTCGAGCTCCAGCAGGCGCCGCTTGTACCCGACACCGAGCGAGCCGTAGGCACCGAGCCCACCGGCTGCGACGACGCGGTGACAGGGGACGATGAGAGGAAAGCGGTTCGAGGCGCAGACCGAGCCCGCGGCACGTTGCGCGTTCGGGTGGCCGGCCAGCGCCGCCACCTCGCCGTAGGTCGCCGTCTCGCCGTACGGGATGTCCCGCATCGCCTCGAGCGCGGCCCGCTGGAAGGGCGTGCACCAGTCGAGGTCGAGCTCGACGTCGTGGAACTCGTCACGCTCGCCCCGGAAGTAGCGGCGGATGCGCTCGGCCAGCGGGTGATCCCCGCGCGTATCCGAACGGGCCGAAGGAAGGTCGTGCCACACGAGCAGCCCCTCGGCGAAGACGAGCTCGCCGGTCCCCCAGCCCTCCACGTCGTAGGCGAACCGCTCGACCATCCCCGAATCGTAGAATCCGGGCGATGAGCAGCCCAGGGATCTTCCGACCGCCGCCCGCACGCAACGAGCCGGTCCGCGAATACGCGCCGGGAAGCGCCGAGCGCGCCGAGCTCCAGGCCCGAATCGAGGAGATGCGGAGCGAGCGCCTGGAGATCCCCTGCATCGTCGGCGGCGAGGAGGTCGAGACCGGCAACACCTTCGAAGCGGTGATGCCGCACGACAAGGACCACGTGCTCGCCACGGTGCACAAGGGCGGCCCTGCGGAGGTCGAGCGCGCGATCGCGGCTTCCGCAGAGGCCTGGGAGGACTGGCACCGGCTGCCCTGGGAGGAGCGCGCCGCGGTCTTCCTCCGGGCGGCGGACCTGCTCGCCGGCCCCTGGCGCTCGACCCTCGTGGCCGCGACGATGCTCAACCAGTCGAAGACCTCCTACCAGGCCGAGATCGACGCGGCCTGCGAGGTGATCGACTTCTGGCGCTTCAACGTCGAGTTCATGGTCCGGATCTACGAGGAGCAGCCCGTCTCCTCGCCCGG
>Ga0207675_100002763_pt1 | contig 17252 bp, 21 predicted proteins | sample KBSSwiS42_FD_184305 | JGI IMG/M metagenome (GOLD analysis project Ga0207675, IMG submission 184305) | Switchgrass rhizosphere microbial communities from Kellogg Biological Station, Michigan, USA - KBS Switchgrass S4-2 (SPAdes) (version 2) | ecosystem: Host-associated > Plants > Roots >... | reverse complement strand
GATGGTCGAGCAGCTGCTCGCGCTCGGGATCTGCGTTGGGTTCCTGCTGTGGCCGTACCTGAAGGAGCGACGCGGCAACCTCCGCGGGCCGGCGCTCCAGCACGGATCGCGGTGAGCGCTCCGTCCGCGTCTTCCTTCAGCTTCGAGCCCCTCTTCCTCGTGCTCTCGGCGGCCGCGGTCTACGGATACGTCCGGCTGGCGAAGACCGTCGAGCGTCCGAGCGCCTGGCGCGTGACGCTTTTCGGCCTCGGCATCGCGCTGATCGCGATCTCCCTCAACTCGCCGCTGGAGACGATCGCGATCCACTACCTGCTCGTCATCCACCTGCTGCAGAACGTGATGGTTGCCGACTGGGCGCCGCCGTTGCTCGTGCTCGGGCTCACGCCCGCGATGCGCGCCGCGGTGTCGGCCCGGGGCGGACGCGCCCTCGCTTTCGCGACGCGACCCCGAGTCGCGCTCCCCTTCTGGCTCGCCGTCTGGTACGGCGTCCACCTTCCGGGCTTCTACGACTTCGCGCTCCGGCATCCCTGGCTCCTGAACGTCGAGCACGGGCTGCTGATCCTCGCCGGGCTCGTCTTCTGGTGGCCCGTCTTCGCGACGGAGCCGCAGCGGCTCTCGACCGCCGTCCGCCTCGTCTACCTCGGGGCCGCCTACGCCGGCTCGGCCTTCCTCTCACTCGCTCTGATCTTCTCCTCGAGTGCCTTCTACAGCTTCTACGAAGAGGCGCCGCGCCTGTGGGGCCTCTCGGCGGAGAAGGATCAGAACCTGGGCGGGATCCTGATGAACGCGGAGCAGATGCTGGTCTTCTTCGTGGCGCTCTCCTACTTCCTGCTGCGGCTGCTCTCCGAGGAGGAGGAGTCCCAGCGCGCCCTCGAGCGGCCATGAGGCGAGCGCTACTCATCGCGGCAGTCTCCGCGCTCCTCGCCGTCCCCGCGGCGCAGGCGAACGGCGACCCTGCGAGCGACGTCCTCATCACCCAGCAGGTCTTCATCCCCTTCGAGGCGCCGATCTCGACCTCGGCCAAGGACGAGCTGATCAAGACCGTCGCGGCCGCCAACGAGCGCGGTTACAAGATCCGCGTCGCTGTGATTGCGTTCACGGGCGATCTCGGCACCGCCGTCAGCCTCTGGCGCCACCCGCAGAGCTACTCGAAGTTCCTCGGCAGCGAGCTCGCCTTCGTCTACTCGAACCGGCTCCTGATCTCCATGCCGTCCGGATTCGGGTTCTACCGAGGCCGCAAGCCGGTGGCCAAGGAGCAGGCCGTCCTGGTGAAGATCCCGCCGGGCAAGACGCCGACGGAGCTGACCGAGTCGACCACGAAGGCCGTGCGTGCGCTCGCCGCCGCCGACGGGGTGGTCCTGCCGAAGATCTCGAGCGGAGGAGGTCACGATTGGCGCGACCGGCTGATCATCGCGGGAGTTGCCCTCCTCGGCCTGCTCGTGATCTTCGTCCCTGCGCGGTGGCTCAGGAGAGGCCGAGGCGGGCGCTCACCATCCGCTGCGGATCGCACGCCCGAGCCGGACTGAGGTCTGGCGCGGTCACCTCAGAGCCCGAGGTGGCGGGCGATCACCATCCTCTGGACTTCATTGGTGCCCTCGCCGATCTCGAGGATCTTCTGATCCCGGTACAGGCGAGCGATCGCAGACTCTTCCATGAACCCGTAGCCGCCGTGGATCTGCAGCGCCGAGTTCGCGACGCGGTGTGAGAGCTCGCCGGTGTAGAGCTTGGCCATCGCCGCCTCCTTGGCGAACTCGCGGCCCTGATCCTTGAGCCACGCCGCCTTGTAGGTCAGGGCGCGGCCGGCCTCGATCTCGACGGCCATGTCGGCGAGGGCGAACTGCACGGCCTGGAATTGCGCGATCGGCTTGCCGAACTGCTCCCGCTCCTTGGCGTAGGCGACCGCGAGGTCGTAGGCGCCCTGGGCCAGGCCGACGCCCATCGCCGCCACAGAGATCCGCCCGCCGTCGAGGATCTCCAGGAACTGGCGGAAGCCGTTGCCCCGCTCGCCGAGCAGGTTCTCCTCCGGAACGGTGACGTCTTCGAACGAGAGCTCGCGCGTATCGGAGGCCCGCCAACCGAGCTTGTCCATCGCCGCCGAGATCTCGTAGCCGGGAGTGCCGTTCGGGACGATCAGGTTCGAGATCTCGTCCTCGCCCGTCCGCGCCGTGATCGTGACACAGGCGGTGATGTCGGTGCCCGCGTTCGTGATGAAGATCTTCGAGCCGTTCACGACCCACTGCCCGTCGCGTAGCTCGGCGGTGGTGCGCGCGTTGGCGGCGTCGGAGCCCGCGCCGGGCTCTGTGAGACCGAAGGCGGCGAGCTTCTTGCCCGAGGTGAGGTCGGGAAGCCACTGCCGCTTCTGCTCCTCGTTCCCGTAGAGGAAGATCGGCATCGTCCCGAGCGAGGTGTGCGCGGCCATCGTGATCGCCACGGACGAGTCGATCCGCGTCAGCTCCTCGACGGCGATCGCGTACGAGAGCGTGTCGGCCCCGGCGCCGCCGTACTCCTCCGGGAAGGGCATGCCCATCAGGCCGAGCTCGGCAAGCTCCGCGACCAGCTCGTACGGGAAGCGGTGCTCACGGTCGAGCTCGGCGGCTACCGGCGCGACTCGCTGCTCGGCGAACTCGCGGACGGTCGAGCGGACGAGCTCGTGCTCGGGCGAGAGGTCGAAGTTCACTCTGCGGAGAGGCGCGAGGCGAGCTCGACGATCAGCCGCACGCCGTACCCGGTGCCGCCACGCTGAGTCAGGTAGTCGCCGCGGGAGCGCTCGAAGAACGCGGGCCCGGCGATGTCGGCGTGAGCCCACGGGCCCTCGCCGGCGAACTCCTGCAGGAACTCCGCCGCGAGCACGGCGCCGGCCTGGCGCAGGTCGGAGGAGTTCTTCAGGTCGGCGAAGACGGAATCGACGTAGCGGCGGTAGCGCGGGTGCATCGGAAATGGCCAGGCGTGGTCGCCGCTCGCCTCGCCTGCCGCGACGACCTCGTCGCGCCAGTCGTCCTCGTTGGCGAAGACCCCGGCGTAGAGATCGCCGAGTGCGACCTCCATCGCGCCGGTGAGCGTGGCCAGGTCGAGGATGTGCGTGGCGCCGTTCTCACGCGCGTACCAGAGCGCGTCGGCGAGCACGAGCCGGCCCTCGGCATCGGTGTTCGTGACCTCGATCGTCTTGCCGTTCGCGGCCGTGAGGATGTCCCCCGGCCGGTAGGCGTGGCCCCCCGGCATGTTCTCGCAGGCCGCCGCGACCGTCAGCACGCGGATCGGCAGCCCGAGGTCGGCGATCGCGCCGGTCGCCTCGATCACGGCTGCGCCGCCGGCCATGTCGCCCTTCATGTCCTCCATGTGCAGCGCCGGCTTGAGCGAGATGCCGCCGGTGTCGAACGTGATCGCCTTGCCCACGAGACCGAGGACGAGGTCGGGCTTGGTCGGGCTCGGCGGCTCGTAGCGCATCACGACCAGGCGCGGCGGATTGTGGCTCGCCTGGGCGACCGCGGCGAGGGCGCCCATGCCCTGCTCGCGGATCTCGTCGGGTCCGAGCGCGTCGGCCTCGAGGTGCTCCTGCTCCGAGGCGATCTCGGCGGCGCGGGCCGCCAGGCGCTCGGGCGTCGCCTCGTTCGGCGGGCTGTTGACGAGGTCGCGGGCGCGGTTCGTCCATTCCGAGATCTGGAGCGCGCGCTCGGCGGTCTCGGCGACGCCGTCGGCTTCGGAGCAGAGGATGAGCGTCTCCAGCTTCGACGGGTGCTCGTCGTCGTGCTTCCAGCGCGCGGGGTCGTAGGCGCCGAGGAGAGTGCCCTCGACCAGCGCTCGCGCCTGCTCCGCAGCGGGAACCGGCAGCGACTCGTCGATCACCCAGGCGATGCTGGTCGCGAACTCGCGCGAGTTGCGAGCGACGGCGGCTGCCGCCGTGCGCAGGCTGTCGGCGTCCGCGTGCTCGGCTTTCCCGATCCCCGCCGCCGCAACGCGGCGCGACTTCAGCGTGTCGCCCACGTGGACGAGGCCTGTGTGCCCGAGCTCGGCACGCAGCTCCCCTTCGGAGACGAGGTTTGCGAGGAGCCCGTCGAGGCTCGGATCGAGCGAAGCCGCCGCGCCGGTCAGACCGTTCTGCTCCGTGAGCGGAACCGCGAGAACGTCCGCTTCGGCCTGCTCGGGGGACACCCCCGTGATCTCGAGTCGCATCGGGGCGCGATGCTAGCCGACCTCCGGCGTAGCCTGCGGCCCGATGAGGGGCTTGACCTCCGCAGCATTCGCGCCGATAACGTGAATGTGGCACGCGGCAGGCCTCTGCGGCACCTGCGTCCAGCTCGGTTTCGGCGAAGCCGGACCCGCGCGGACGTGGAGCACCTGACCCTGCAGATCGCAGGGCTCGTCGCCGAGCGCCAGGAGCTGCGGGTACGCGGGGCGAGCATCGCGTCACTCGAGCGGAACCGGTTGCAGATCGCCCGTGCGCAGTGGGAGCTCGGGCACGCGCTGATCGACCGTCACCTCCCGGAGGCCGCAGCCCAGAGCGCGGCCTAGGTTCTCGGCGCAGGGGGTAGGCTCGATTCGTGCGGGCCGAGCTCGACAAACGAGCGATGGCCGCTCTCTCCGCAGGCCATCTCGCAACCGACTTCGCGAACGGCGCCCTGCCGGCGCTCCTGCCCTTCATGGTCGACCGCTTCAAGCTCTCGTATGCCCTTGCGGGAGCGGTGATGCTGGCTTCGGCGACGTCGTCCTCGTTGATCCAGCCGCTGTTCGGCGCCTGGTCGGATCGCCGCGGGGCGCTGTGGTTGCTGCCGACCGGGGTCGCGGTTGCAGGGATCGGGATCGCCCTGGCCGCCGCGTCGCCCGCCTACTGGCTTGTGCTCCTGCTCGTCGTCGTCTCCGGCCTGGGAGTCGCCGCCTTCCACCCCGAGGGCTCGAAGTTCGCCGCCTACGCGAGCGGACAGCGCCGGGCGAGCGGGATGAGCGTCTTCTCGGTCGGCGGCAACATCGGCTATGCGCTCGGGCCGACCGTCACGACGCCGCTCGTGCTGGCGTTCGGCCTCACCGGCGGACTGTTGCTGGCGCTGCCCTGTCTCGCCGTCGCGGCAGCGCTCCTGCTGACGGTTCCGTTTCTTGGCAGCTTCGCCCCCGAGCCGGGACGCGCACGGGAGGCCGTCGGTCGAGACCAGCCGGGCGCGCTCGTGCTCCTCCTCGGAGTGATCGCATTCCGGAGCGTGGCCTGGTTCGGGCTGATCACCTTCGTGCCGCTCTGGGAGGTGTCCATCGGCAACTCGAAGGCCCAGGGCAGCCATCTCCTCTCGCTGATGCTGTTGGCCGGAGGGGTCGGGACCCTGCTCGCCGGCCCGCTCGCCGATCGCATCGGCAGGCGCCCCGTGGTGATCGCGAGCATGCTCGCCACCGGGCCGCTGATCCTCGTCTACGTGCTCGTCGGCGGCGTCCTGGGCGCCGTGGCACTTGCCCTCGTGGGCGTGTGTGTGATCAGCACCTTCGGCGTGACGATGGTGATGAGCCAGGAGTACCTGCCCAGCCGGATCGGAATGGCGTCCGGTCTCGCGATCGGCCTCTCGATCGGCCTGGGCGGGATCGCCGCCGTGGGGCTCGGCGCGATCGCGGACTCGATCGACCTGCGCTTCGCGATGCTCGCTGCGGCAGCCGCTCCGGTCGCCGGGTTCGTCCTCGCGCTGATGCTTCCATCCACCCGCTCGCGCGGCAGACTCGCGCCAGAGCCGGTGTTATAGGCTCGCGTCGATGCCTGCGAGCCCGAGAGAGTTCTTCGAGAGCCTCGAATCCCGCGTCGACTCGACCAAGGCGGCCGGGCTGACCGCGAGCTACCGCTTCGAGATCGACGGGGCCGGCACGTGGCACGTCGACGTCGACGACGGCAAGGTCAGCGTGAGCGAGAACGGCGGCGACGCGGATACGACGATCTCGGCTTCCGCCGACACCTTCATGAAGATCGCGAACGGCGAGCAGAACCCGACCTCGGCCTATATGTCCGGCAAGCTCAAGGTGAAGGGCGACATGGGCCAGGCGATGAAGCTGCAGAAGCTTTTCTGACGATGCGCCTGCTGGTGGTCGCGCTGCTCGCGTTGACCCTCGGCGGCTCGGCTGCGGCCTACGACCCCTACACGGGCGACATCTACGTCGTTTCGGTCGCCGGTGGCGGCCGGCACGCGCTCACCGACGCACCCGAGCAGGAGTATTTCCCCGCGCTCTCGCCGAGCGGGCGAAGGATCGCGTACGTCCGCGACGCCGAGCCCGACCCCCAGCTCTGGCTGATGAACGCCGACGGGAGCGGCCAGCACCAGCTGACGACCAGCCCCGGCGAGAAGCTGCGGCCCCTCTGGTCTCCGGACGGGCGACGGATCGCGTTCATGGTCTGGAACCGAAGCCTCTGCGAGCCCGAGATCGTCCTCTGGTGTTCCTTCACCGACATCTGGACGATCAAGCCTGACCGCTCGGGTGAGCGCAAGCTGGCCGCGCGGGCGATGCAGCCGTCCTGGTCCCGCGACGGCAAGCGGCTGCTCTTCCAGGACTTCCAGCCGTATACGCCCTCGACGGCGACCGCTGTCCGGGTCGCGCGCAACGACGGCTCCGGTGCCCGGACGATCTTCCGCGGCACGATGGAGCAGGCGTTCCGCTCACCGCCGGCTTGGTCGCCGGACGCGAAGAGGATCGCCTTCGGCACGACCACGCCGGCCCTCGAGCACCGTGTCCAGGTGGTGAACGCAGACGGCAGCGGGCGGCGGCGGCTCGCGGTGGGGCTGTATCCGGCGTGGGCACCGGCCGGCACGTCGATCGCGGTGGAGCAGGACACCGGCGTGTTCGTGCGACCGCTCGGTCGTGGCCGCGCTCGGCGGGTCGGCGGGCGAGCAGGGTTCGGCGGCAGCTGCCCCACCTGGTCGCGCGACGGGAAGCGCCTCGCGCTCCTGCTGAACGCGAAGCTGAGCGTGGTGCGCGCGGACGGCACCGGCCGCAAGGAACTCGCGGGTGCGGCGCTGTGCCTGCTGAACATGTTCCCGTCGCCGCCGGTCTGGTCTCGCGACGGCACGCGCATCTACTTCGCTGGTTAGCTACTCCTCGAGCTCGACGAGGAGCTGCCCGCCGGTGACCCGGTCGCCCTCGGCGACATGCACGGCGCGCACCACCGCCTCGTAGGGCGAGACGACCGGCGTCTCCATCTTCATCGCCTCCAGCACGACCAGCGGCTGCCGCGGCTGCACCTCGTCGCCTTCCTCGACCAGCACTCGGATCACGGTTCCCGGCATCGGCGCCGTCAGGGCGCTTTGCTCGCCGGCGCAGCGCGTGTCGTGCGCGGCCGCGACCGGATCCGGTGGGGCCGCCGGCGCGGGAGCCGGCAGGTTGAGCCGGAAACCGCCGGCCCAGACCGGGTCGGCGAGGCGAATGGGCGGTGCCGAGAGCGGGGGATGCTCGGTGAGGAACGCCGTCGTTGTCCTCCCCGCCCGCAGCGCCGGGTGCGCCACGAGCCAGCGCAGGAACGGCAGGTTCGTGACCACGCCCTCGACCTCGGTCTCGGCCAGGGCCCCGGCAAGGCGGTCGAGCGCCTCGTCGCGCGTGCCGCCGTGGGCGATCAGCTTCGCGATCAGCGGGTCGTACGCCGTGCCGATCTCGTCGCCTTCCTCGACTCCGGCGTCGACGCGTACGTCGGACGGAAGCCGCAGCCGCTCGACCCGGCCCACCTGCGGCAGAAACGTGCGTGGATCCTCCGCATAGAGCCGGACCTCCACCGCGTGTCCGACCAGGCGCGGCTCGGCCCGGAGCGGCCCGCCCTGGGCAATTCGGAGCTGCTCCTGCACCAGATCGGCGCCGGTCACGAGCTCCGTCACCGGGTGCTCGACCTGGATGCGGCCATTCAGCTCCAGGAACCAGAAATCGCGGCCGTCGAGCATGAACTCGGCGGTGCCCGCGCTTCGGTAGCCGATCGCCGAGGCGAACGCGACGGCCGCCTCGCTCATCCGCGCGCGCAGCTCCGAGTCGAGAGCGGGGGAGGGCGCCTCCTCGAGCACCTTCTGGTGCCGCCGTTGCACCGAGCACTCGCGCTCGCCCAGTGCGACCACGTTCCCGTCAGCGTCGCCGAGCAGCTGGATCTCGACGTGCCGGGGGCGCTCGACGAAGCGCTCGCAGAAGACGCGCTCGTCCCCGAAGGCGGCCTTCGCCTCCCGCCGAGCCGCCGCCAGCGCCTCCTGCAGCTCGCCTGCCTCGCGCACGAGACGCATGCCACGGCCGCCGCCACCCGCGGCCGCCTTGATCATCAACGGGAACCCGATCTCGTCCGGCTCGCCCTCGGGCACGACCGGCACGCCGGCCTCCCTGGCGATCCGCTTCGCCTCGAGCTTGTCGCCGCCGGCCCGCAGTGCCCGGGGAGGAGGCCCCACCCAGGTGATCTCCGCCGCCTCGACGGCCTCGGCGAAGTCTGGGTTCTCCGCCAGGAACCCGTACCCCGGATGAATAGCGTCCGCCCCTGTCTCCCGCGCCGCCCGCAGGTGCTCTTCGGGATCGAGGTACGAGGAGATCTCCACCGCCTCGCCCGCCGCGCGCTTGTGCTCCAGTGCACGATCGTCTTGCGCAAAGACCGCGACCGTCTCGATCCCGAGCTCGCGGCAGGCCCGAAACACCCGCAACGCGATCTCGCCCCGGTTGGCTACGAGGAGTTTCGCGATGCCCACGAAGGGTTGCGCTTCTCGAGGAATGCCCGCAGGCCCTCCTGGCCCTCGTCGGCGGTCCGGCGCTGGGCGATTCTTCGCTCGGTCCCGAGCCCGTCGGGCCGCTCGAGCACGAGCTTCTTCGCGTGCCGGGCGGCCTCCGGCCCCGCCGTGCGCAACTCCGCGACCACCCGCTCGACGGCTGCGTCGAGATCCTCTGCGAGCTCGTGGACGAGCCCGATCCGCAGCGCGGTCGCCGCGTCGAAGCGCTCGCCGGTGACGAAGTAGCGCCGCGCCGCGCTCGGCCCGATCTTGGCCAGCGCGAACGGCGAGATGACCGCCGGGATGATCCCGAGCTTGACCTCGGAGAAGGCGAACCTGACGTCGGGCGCGGAAACCGCGATGTCCACGCAGGCGACGAGCCCGCACCCGCCGCCGAGCGCGTGCCCCTGGACACGCGCAAGCACGGGCGCCGGGCACGAGTCGATCGTCTCGAGCATCATCCGCAGCCGCCGCGCGTCGGCCACGTTCTCCTCGTAGCTCAGCTCGATCGCGTTGCGCATCCACTCGACGTCGGCGCCGGCCGAGAAGCTCTTGCCCTCGCCCTCGAGGACGACCGCCCGCACGTCCTCGCCGACCTGCGAGAACGCGGCGGTCAGCTCCTCGATCAGCGCGGCGTCGAACGCGTTGCGCTGCTCCGGCCGCGCCATCGTCACGCGGAGGAGATCGCCGGCTTGGTCGACGCGCAACGCTTCCATCCGCGCGGCATCCTAAGGCGTCTGCGATGCCGATCTGAAGGCAGCGCCGGCCCTGCGGGTGCGGCCGCTCTAAAGTTGACCGCGATGCTGCGCGGAGCGCTTGCGGCCGCCGTCACGCCTCTGCGCGACGACGGCGCCGCCCTGGACGAGGAGGCCTTCGGGCCCTACCTCGAGTTCTTGGCGGGCGCGGGGCTCGACGGAGTCCTCGCCCTCGGGACGACCGGCGAGGGCATCCTGCTCTCCGCCGCCGAGCGGCGCCGCGCCACAGAGCTCTTCCTCGACGGGCCGCTCCCGGTGATCGTGCACTGCGGCGCGCAGACCACGGCGGAGGCCACCGCGCTTGCGGGGCACGCGGCCGAGGCTGGAGCCGCCGGGGTGGCCGTGATCTCACCGCCGTACTACGCGCTCGACGACGAGGCGCTCCTGGCGCATCTCGCCGCCGCCGCGCATGCCTGCGCCCCGCTGCCGTTCTACGTCTACGAGTTCGAGGCGCGGAGCGGGTACGCCGTCCCGGTGCCCGTGCTCGAGCGGCTCCGCGAGTTGGCGCCGAACCTCGCCGGGCTGAAGGTCTCCGACCGACCGTTCGAGGCGGTGGAGCCCTACCTGCTCCCCGGGCTTGACGTGTTCGTCGGCGCGGAGGATCTCGTCCTGGCGGGGATGGAGCGCGGCGCTTCGGGAGCGGTTTCAGGCCTCGCCTCGGTCTTTCCCGAGCGGATCGTCGCACTCGTCCGGGACCGGTCTGGTGACGTCTCCGAGCTGCGGCGCACGCTCGACCGCTACCCGTTCCAGGCTGCGGCGAAGTTCGTCCTCGGTCGCAGGCGAGTTCCCATCCGGGAGGACGTGCGCGCACCGCTCCGCACGCTGCGCGACGACGAGAAGCGGGAGCTGGAGACGTGGCTCGAATCGTTGTAGGCGGCGCGGGCGCGATCGGCGCGTCCGTCGCGTTTCACCTCGCATCGCTTGGAGCGCGAGAGGTTGTCCTGGCCGACCGTGGGCAGATTGCCGGCGGAGCCACCTCGAAGGCGATGGGCGGAGTGCGGCAGCAGTTCTCGACCGCCGCCGAAGTGCGGCTCGCCCAGGCGAGCATCCGGTTCTTCGAGGAGCTCGGCGCCCCGTTGTTCGACCAGGTCGGCTACCTCTTCCTCGCCTCGACCGACGAGGGGCTCGCGGAGCTCGAGACCAGGCGCGCGCTGCAGGAGGAGCTAGGGGTTCCGGTTGAGCGCGTCGAGGCGTCGTTCGTCCACGGCCTGCGACACGACGACGTCGCCGGTGCGGTCTTCTGTGCGACCGACGGCGTCGCGGACCCGCCGGCCGTGACCCGCGAGCTCGTCCGGCGGGGGCTCAAGCTCGGCGTCGAGGTTCGAGAGAACGCCGCCGCCGAGAACCTCGCGGCCGACGTGCTCGTGATCGCAGCGGGGCCGTGGTCGGCTGAGGTGGGGCAGGCCCGAGGCGTCGAGCTTCCGGTGCGCCCGCTCTGTCGCCAGCTGCTCGCGACAACCGAGCTGCCGGAGCTGCCCGACGACCTTCCGATGGTGCTCGAGGCTGAGACCGGCTTCCATTTCCGCCGCCGGGGCACGAGGCTCGTCCTGGCGATGGTCGATCCCGAGCCGCGCTGGGGCTTCGAGGAGCGTGTCGACGAGACCCTGTTCGACGACCGGCTCCAACGGCTGAGGCATCGCTACCCTCCGGCGGCAGAGGCCACGATCGAGCGAGGGTGGGCCGGGCTCTACGACATGACCCCCGACGGGCACCCGATCCTCGGCGAGGTCGCCGACGGTGTCTATGCGGCCTGCGGCTTCTCGGGCCACGGCTTCATGCAGTCACCCGCGGTCGGGCGGGCGCTTGCGGAGGAGATCCTCGGCCTGAGCCCGAGCCTCGACCTGACGCCGTACAGGCTCGATCGCTTCGAGGACGACGCCGCCTTCCCGGAGACGCTAATCCTCTAGCTCGAACTCCTCGCCGATCTCGGGATCCTTGCCGATCAGGTCCCGGATGCCGCCGAGGGCGCCCAGGGAGCCGGAGAAGGCGATCAGGCCGAAGCGGTCGGTGGCGGCATCCGAGATCCAGACGTCCCCGTCGGGTAAGGCCGGCAGGTTCGCGCGCAGCTCGTCGAGGGTCGTCTTCGAGTCCGCCAGGTTCCAGAGCAGCAGCCGAACGGTCACGTGTTACTCGTCGGGCACGCCGGGTGTCGGCAGCTTGGCGATCAGCTCCTTGATCCGGCGGAGGACGTCGGCCTCTTCATGCCCGAAGTCGTCCAGGTAGGCGTGGAGCGCCGCGCGGAGGAGCGGCAGCTCGTGGTCTTCAAGCTCGATCGTGTGGTTCAAAACGGCCCCCTTGGCTCGTAGCTTCCGCGGCGGGCGCCGACGGCGATGATCGTCAGCCCCTCCGGCCCGGCAACCGGAATGCGCGTCGTCTCGGGATCGAATCGCATGAACGTTCCAACCCGAACCGGAATCTCCTCGCCGTCGACCCTGTAGACGCCTGAGCCCCGGATGATCACGGTGACCTCTTCCTGGCGGGTGTCCTCCTCGTCGTGCTCGTTGCCCTCGGTGTTCGGCGGGATCTCGAACCAGTTGATCCCGAACGCCTCGACACCCAGCTCGCGCCGGACGAAGCGAACCGCGCCTCCCGGCCCGGCGGCCTCGATCTCGTCGACGTTGATCATCGAGTAGCCCATCCGCTACATCCTGAAGACGCCGAAGGTCGTCTCGGGGATCGGGGCGTTCAGCGCGGTCGCGATTCCGAGCGCCAGCACCCGACGCGTGTCGAGCGGGTCGATGATGCCGTCGTCCCAGAGCCGCGCGGTCGAGTGGTAGGGGTTGCCCTCCGCCTCGTACTTGGCCCGGATCTCGTCGGGGTCGGCGTCGCCCACCATGGTCAGCACCGTCGCCGCCTGCTCGCCGCCCATCACGGAAATGCGCGCGTTCGGCCACATCCAGAGCTGCCGCGGCGAGTAGGCGCGCCCGCACATGCCGTAATTGCCGGCGCCGAACGAGCCGCCGACGATGACGGTGAACTTCGGCACCTCCGCGCAGGCGACCGCGGTCACGAGCTTCGCACCGTCCCTCGCGATCCCGCCGGCCTCGTACTCCTTGCCGACCATGAACCCGGTGATGTTCTGCAGGAACACCAGCGGGACCTTCCGCTTGCAGGCGAGCTCGACGAAGTGCGCGCCCTTCGCCGCCGACTCGCCGAAGAGGACCCCGTTGTTGGCGAGGATCCCGACCGGGTAGCCCTCGATCCGGGCGAAGCCGCAGACGAGAGTCTCGCCGTAGAGGGCCTTGAACTCGTGGAACCGCGACCCGTCCACCAGGCGGGCGATCAGCTCCCGCGGGTCGACCTGCTGGCGGAAGTCGGTCGGGATCAGGCCGTAGAGCTCGGCCGGATTGGCCGCGGGCTCCTCCACTGGAGTCACGATCCAGGGCGGGTCCTTCTCCGGCTGGTTGAGGTTGCGGACGATCTCGCGCATGAGCGCGAGCGCGTGCTCGTCCGAGGTCGCGTAGTGGTCCGCGACCCCGGACTGGCGCGCGTGGACGTCTGCGCCGCCGAGCTCCTCGGCGCTGACCTCCTGGCCGGTGGCGGCCTTCACGAGCGGTGGCCCCCCGATGAAGATGGTCCCGGTTCCCTTGACGATGATGGTCTCGTCGCTCATCGCGGGCACGTAGGCGCCGCCGGCCGTGCAGGACCCCATCACCGCCGCGATCTGCGGGATGCCTGCCGCGGAGAGCCGGGCCTGGTTGTAGAAGATCCGGCCGAAGTGGTCACGGTCGGGGAAGACCTCGTCCTGGAGCGGCAGGAACGCTCCGCCGGAGTCCACGAGGTAGATGCACGGCAGCCGGTTCTGCTGGGCGATCTCCTGTGCGCGCAGGTGCTTCTTGACCGTCACGGGGAAGTACGTGCCGCCCTTGACCGTCGCGTCGTTGGCGACGAGCACGCACTCGCGTCCTTCGATGACTCCGATCCCGGTGACGATTCCTGCGCCGGGAGCCTGGCCGTCGTAGAGCTCCCAGGCGGCGAGCGCAGAGAGCTCCAGAAACGCCGTGTCCGGGTCGACCAGCCGGTCGACGCGCTCCCGAGCCGTCAGCTTTCCGCGCGAGCGGTGCTTCTCGAGCGCCTTCTCGCCCCCGCCACGGGCTACCTGCGCCGTTCGCTCGCGCAGTTCGGCCACGAGCTCCTCCATTTGGGCCCGGCGCCCGTCGAAGGCGTCAGAGGCCTCGACCTGCGAGCTGAGCACCGTCACGGGGGTGAGCCTACCGCGCGTGGTTGCCGGGGAGTTCAGGCGTCTGTTTTCGCGGCCGCTCCGTCGGTGGATGGTGGCTCGAGGATGAACGTCTCGACGGCGAGGTCGGGGTCGACGTGCACCTGCGAGAGGAAGCCGACGACCTTGCGTTTCGACAGGCGTTCGACGGCTTCCACGAAATTGTCACGCATCGTGTCCTGGAAGGCCGAGCGCGTCGCCTGGACGGCCGGGAACCGGCCGGCGTCGATCAATGTTCGTTCAACAGGGGTGTAGATGTCCTCGAGGAAGCAGATGATGTAGTCGGCGCCCATCACCGTGCGCGTTCTCTTGGCGCCGCGCCCGAAGTACTCGCGATGAATCCCGACGATCGCGTTCGAGATCGCTGCCGACAGCTTGCCTCGGTCGCGCGCTCCGTCGCCCGAGTCGTCCATGGGTTGTCCTCTCTTCCGCCCCTTCAAATGAGCGCCCGGAAGGAAGAAGAAGCGGAGAGAGCGACCCGGCGGGCGGCGTACCTCTCCATCGTACTCGCTCGGGTCTGGAGCGTAGTTGGCACGCCGACCCATCGAGGGCTACCATGGGTTTCGGGTCACGGCGCGCCCGAGGGTGGCGCCGAAACCGACAGAGGAAAGCGCGGGAGCGCGTCTGGTCCTCAGTGGCCTGGAAGCGCCCCTCGGGCAATTGGTTGCTCGGATTAAAGGGGCGCACGTTGGATGTGCGGGTCGGAGTAGGAGAAGCCGGTTCGGCCGGCGACCTGATCAGCAGACTGGTCGGCAACGTCGAGGCCGAAGGAGTTTCAGGCATCGCCCCAACGCACGGCCGTCCGTACGTGCTTGGAGCCGCGAGCGTCGTCGGGGGAACCGCGTGAGCGTGGAGGTGTCCGAGCTGGCCCGGCCGAGGCTCGTCTTCTTCTTCGACAAGTACTCGGGCAGGTCCCGGCGAGTGGAGGGCTACCTCTCGCAGGTGTTGCAACGGCGACACAACCACCAGTCCTTCAGGCTCTACAACGTGGACGTCGCCGAGCACCCCGAGCTCGCGACGCGCTTCGGCGTCGCCGAGGTGCCAACCCTCGTCGTCGTGGACGGCAAGCGGGTGAGCGCGCGCTTGTCCTCGCCGCGCGGCTGCCGCCAGATCGAAGAGCTACTCGGCCCCTGGCTGCGCTGACCCACGCCCGCGGCGACCTGGTAACAATCCACCAGACGCCCTAGCGATTTGCGCCCGGCGGTGGCCAGGAACCGCCGTCCGCCCGGCGAAGCCCCCATCCGCTGGTCGACTCAAACTCCCTCACGCACACCGTGTTGCCCCGTTTCCGCAAGCCGTCTTGGCTGCTGGCCGTATTGGCAGCCTGTGTCGCCGGCTCGATCGCCGGAAGCGCCGGTCACGCCTTCGGTGCTGCAGCCGCGGTCGGGGATTGCACGGCCGGCTCCGACTGGGGGACACCGAAGCAGAGTCTCGCGCCGGCGGTCCTGAACCTCGTCAACGCGCACCGGAGCAGTCTCGGGCTCTCGCAGCTTCGGATCTCGCCGACCCTCACGAATGCCGCGCTCTGGAAGGCCCGCCACATGGCGAAATACGGCTACTTCGGGCACGACGACCCGGCGCCACCGGTCGCCCGCACCGCCTTCCAGCGGATCGCGGCGTGCGGCTATCCCGGCGTCGAGGCCGGCGAAAACATCGCTGCCGGCTACCGGAGCCCGGCGAGTGTCATGCAGGCGTGGCTGCTCTCGCCCGGCCACCGCGCGAACATCGAGGCTCCGGCCTGGAAGGTGCTGGGAGTGGGGGTGGCCCAGAGCGCCGGGGGAACGCTGTTCTGGGTGCAGGACTTTGGAGTCGCCGACGACTCCAACACCCCCGCGAACCGTGTGCCCATCGCGAAGCCCGACCGCCGGGCCGTGCGGGACGGCCGCCGGCTCGTCATTCGGGTGCTCAGGAACGACCGCGACCCCGACGGCGACCACCTGCGCGTGGTCAGCCTCGTGAAGCCTCCGCACTGGGGGCGGGTCAGGGTTCTTCCCAACGGCTCGATCGTGTACCTCGCCCCGCGCAAGTTCGCCGGCCGCGACCGGTTCCGCTACGAGGTCAGCGACGGCAAGGGCGGCGTCGCCTCGGCGCCGGTGCTCGTCCGCATCCGCCGCTAGCCCGCTCAAGGCAGATCCTGGCCCGACCGATCTACCTGGGGCCGGGTGGCTGCTGCGGGAGAGAAGCTCATGCGGCAGGCCGCCCGGCAATGAGAGATACTCGCCACGCGTGCCTGTCGCTGGCGCGAGTTGTTCCTCGAACGGGACTCTCTCCCCCCGCTTCGGCGATACATGCATGGCACGCCTTGCGGCCCGCGTCCCGCCCCCGTTCGTGGGCCGCTCGCTTGTCCGGAGACGTTTGGTCAGCCCGGTCGCCCGGGCTTAGCCCGACGGTTCCTGCTTCGCTCGAAGAGCGTGGCATTCAGGACCGCCGAGCCGACGACGAGGCGGCCGATGAAGAGGAGGCTGAGGAGAATCGCGGCGGCGGTTCCCAGTGTTCCGTACGTGTTCGCCCTGGACGCGTGCACGTTGTCGAGCAGGTACACGTTGAATGCGTTGACCCCGAGCACCCCCAGGCCGTAGAGCGCCGAGCCGGGGAGGAGATCCGTCCAGCTCGCGCTCGCATGGGGTAGGTGCAGCGACATCCACAGCCAGATGGTTGCCAGAGCCGCGGCATAGACGGCGAGGACGACGACGCCCCCGGCCGAGGTCTGCGCGCGCACCGCTCCGACCGCGACGGCAAGCGCCAGCTGGACGGCGAGCCCGAGACCGAAGATCCTCAGCGATCGCGCCCGGGCCTTCGCGGACGCGGCCGATTGCTCCCATGCGAGGGCGTGGACGATCACCACGGCGCGATAGAGGACGCGGGTCGCGTACGCGAGCACGACGACGGAGGTCAGGGCGACCCAGACGCCGGATCCGCCCTTCGCCGTGTCCGAGACCTCCTTCGTCACGAGCCCGACGAAGCCGAGATCTTTGCCCAGGCCGCGCGGTGTGATCCCGAGCGCGTCCGCGACCAATCCGAGCCCCGACACGAGGAAGAAGGCGAGCGGGAGGAAGAAGAGGAACAGCCGGTACGCCAGCGCTCCGGCGAGGATCCCGCCCCCGATCTCGGAGTCACGCTCGATGACGTCGAGCCCGGCGTCGAGCACCGGATGGCCTGACCGTGCCCGCTCGAGGCGGGCTCGAGCCAGACGCGTGTGCTCGAGTGCGGACGCCAGCCGCTGCATCAGGCTGGGCTTCGTCGGCGGGAGCGGGAGCGGCTCGGGCTTCTCGCGGCTCTTGTCCACAGGTTGAGTATCGGGCGATCCGGGCGTGCGCGCGCCGCCTGGCTCCGTGTCGCCACCCGACCGTGATGAGAGAATCGTGTCCTGGCGCCGGTGACTCGAGACGGCAACCTGGGGCTCGCACCGAGCGCGTGAGCATCGATCGCGCCTCTACAGCGGCCAAGGGCGGCCAGCTCGTGCTGCTCACGCTTGCAGCCGGCCAGTTCCTGATGACCCTGGACAGCTCGGTGATGAACGTCTCGATCGCGACGGTGGCGAAGGACGTCGGCACGACGGTTGCCGGCATCCAGGGGGCGATCACGGCGTACACCCTC
>Ga0207675_100002762_pt1 | contig 17260 bp, 13 predicted proteins | sample KBSSwiS42_FD_184305 | JGI IMG/M metagenome (GOLD analysis project Ga0207675, IMG submission 184305) | Switchgrass rhizosphere microbial communities from Kellogg Biological Station, Michigan, USA - KBS Switchgrass S4-2 (SPAdes) (version 2) | ecosystem: Host-associated > Plants > Roots >... | reverse complement strand
CCCTGCATCGTCGCGATGAGCTCCGGGCGGGCAATCTCTTTCGGATAGATCTTCAGATTCGTCAACGGCGGCGGCGCCGGCGGTTGTCCTCCTGCCGGTGGGGTTTGCGCCAGGGCCGGCGAAGCCATTCCGATGGCGATCAGACCAGACAGCATCAATCCTGCGAACGCACGCGTCATGAGTTCTCCTCTCGTTTCACGATTCACCACGCTATTTGCCGCTCATGATCCGGGCGAGCAACGGGATGTCCTTCGCGTCAGGTGACACGGGCAGGCTTTTGATATACGCCCACACGTCGCCGAGCTGCGCGTCGGTGAGCAGCCCGGTGGAATACGGCGGCATCTGCCGCGGGTTGCGCACGTAGGCCGTGAAGCGCTCGACCGTCATGCGCGTCGGGACGAGCCGCGCGCCGGCGCCGCCGTGGCCGTCATAGCCGTGGCAGGCATAGCAGCTGTAGCGGAGATACAGATCCTTGCCGGCCGGCGTGTTTCCGGTGGGCGCGGGTTGCGCCGGCGCGGCCGCCTGGGCGGCAAGACCCACGCCGGCGACCGACACGGCGCACAGCCACGAACACACGAGACGACGACATCGCATTTTCCAGCCCTGCCCTATCGCGGCTGCGTGATCACATCCAGCAACGCCGGCTCGCCTTTCCTCACGCGCTCGAGCGCGCGCGTGATCGCCGGCCCCACGTCCTTGGGGTTCGCGATCGGTCCCTCGCCGTACATGCCGTAGGCCTGAGCCATCTTGGCGTAATCGATGTTCGGATCCTTGATCGTCGTGCCGATGTGCGCCCGGTCGCCGCCGCGGTTGCGGCGGCTCGACATCTGCTGGATGAACATCACTTCCTGGTGATACGCCCGGTTGTTGTGCATCACGGTCAGCATGGGGATTTGGTGGTGGCACGCGGTCCAGAGCACGCCCGGCGCGTAATTCAGATCCCCGTCGGTCTGGATGTTGATCGTCAGCCGGCCGTGCTTGCGATTCGCGAGCGCGGCGCCGACGGCGGCGGGCGCGCCGTAGCCCATCGCCCCGGCACCCTGCCCGCCGATGTAGTGATAATGCTTGTCGATGTTCCACAGCCGGCCCGGCCAGCCGCTGATGAAACCCTGCCACGATACGAGCGACCAGTCGTCGTTCTGAATCTGGATCCACAGCTCGGCGCACAGTCGCGCCAGGCTGACTGGCGAAGAGTCCCACCCGAACGCCGCGGTTTCCATCGCCGCGCTCCGCGCCTGCTGATGGACTGCCGCAATCCTGGCGCCGCGCTCCTGCAGCGCGTGTTTGCGATCAGGCGTCAGCTGCCGCTTCACCTCGTCGATGAGCAGCGGCAGCGTCGCTTCCGCGTCCGCCGCCATGGCGATGTCCGCGTCCGCCAGGTGCTGGAAATCCTGAAGATTGCTCTTGATGAAGAGATCGAGCGATGAAATGTTGATCGTCTTCGCATTGCCTGACGCTGGAATCGCGCCAGGGTTGGGAGAGCCGGCGCCCTGCACTTCGAGGTTGAGCACGACATCGGGCGCGCCGGCGCCCATCCCGGCCAGCGGATGGCGCGATGGAAAATTCACGCGGTCGCCGCCGCCATTCACCGAGGCCTGCAGCAGCTCGGCGAGCTCGACGAGCCGCGTGATGCCCTCCGGCGTCCGCGCCATGCGGCCGGCATTGATGCGCGGATTCTCCGCGGCGACGAGCAGGCGCGCCGCCTCGCGCACGGCGTTCGGATCGCCCACCGGAAACGCCGGCATCGTCAGCCGCGGGATGCGCACCGGCGACGAGGGCATCGGCCGTTCCTGCATGTCGTGATCGAGCACGATCAGGACCGGCTCCATCGGCGGCGTCATCGCGATCTTGTAGGCGCGCACCATCGACTCGGCGAACGCCGCGAGCGACCCCGGCTCATCGTCCCACTTCACGGAGTCGCGCACGATGAGCGCCATGTCTTGAGCGCTGTGATAGGAGTTGACGCCGTTCGCGCGCGATCCGGCATCACGAAAGTTGCCGGCGATGACGAAGACGGGCACGCGGTCGGCATAGGCGTTGTAGATCGCCATCGACGCGTGCTGCAGGCCGATGTTGCCGTGCACGACCGCCAGCATCGGCTTGCCTTCGATCTTGGCGTAGCCGTGCGCCATCGCGACCGACGACTCTTCGTGGCAGCACGTCAGCAGCTCCGGCATCCGGTTTTCGCCGTAGTTGATGATCGATTCGTGCAGGCCTTCGAAGCTCGATCCCGGGTTCGCGGCGACGTACTCGAAGCCGAGCCTCTTGATGACGTCGACCATGAAGTCCGACGCGGGGTGCTCGACGATCCGCAGGTTCTCACGAGCGGCGGGCGGCGCCGTATCGGCGAGGAGCTGAGCACTATCGGGCGACGCGGGAACCGATCGGCTCTGCGCTGGCGGCGGCTGAGCCGCATCCGCCGGCAACGGCCCAGCGCCGGCCCCGGGCACGAGCGCGCCGGCGGCGCCCACGGCCGCGCCTTTCAGGAATCGACGGCGACCGGCGGAATGGAAGTTGTTTGCCATCCGGATCCTCCGAACCGCCGTGTCGGGCCGGCTCGACCGCCGAAGCGTGCGCGCGGCCGATGCAGCAGCCCGACACTTTTGCGGGATGAAGTCTACTCCTATCGGGGCCTTGGCGATCAACACGCACCGCCCCATGAGGTTACAATTCGCGACGAATCCTGGACGGACTCCTCGTTTATCATGGACCTGGTCTCGAACGACCCTCGACAAGCCGACCGGAGCGTCGACTGATGACGAAGAGACTGCTGGCCGTCGGGTGCGCCGTCATCGTGCCCTTCGCGTACTCCGCTCTGGGACAGACGGCGAGCCCCGAAGGCGCCGCCGCGCCGTCCGCCGCCGCTCAACCGCCGTCTGCGCCGGCGCCGAGCTCGCCGCAGCGCGTCTTGCTGGATCGCTATTGCGTCGGCTGCCACAGTCAACCTGCCAGGGCCGCCGGCCAGGATTCGGCGCGCAAGTTGACACTCGACGATCTCGATCCGGCGCGCGTCAGCCAGCATCCGGACAAATGGGAGCTCGTGGTGCGGAAGCTTCGCGCCGGCATGATGCCCCCCGCGAATTCACGCCGCCCCGACAAAGTCGCCTACGATGGCTTCATCGCCTGGCTCGAGAACGAGCTCGATCGGGCCGCCGTCGTCTACGCCCCGCCGCCCGGCCTTCATCGCTTGAATCGCACCGAGTACGCCAACGCGATCCGCGATGTCCTCGATCTCCCGATCGATCCGGGCGCGTATCTTCCGTCTGACGATTCGACGCACGGGTTCGACAACATCGCCGGTGCGCTCGGCCTCTCGTCGACGCTCATCGAGGCGTACATGAACGCCGCCGGAAAGATCAGCCGGCTGGCGATCGGCGAGCCGACGACGCCAGGTCTCGTCGTCTATCGAACGCCCGAAGACACGTCACAGGATTACCACGTTGAAGGGCTGCCGTTCGGCACGCGCGGCGGCATCCTCCAGAAACACGTGTTCCCCTCCGATGGCGAGTACACGATCACGGTGACGCCGATCTTCGGCGACAACATGTCGCCGACCGGGTTCGGATCCGTACCCTGCGAGAAGCTCGAAATCCTTCTCGACGGCGGGCGTCTGGCGATCGTCGACTGGCAGGGCAGCCGTCGTCTCGGCGCGCCGCAGGCGAACTGCCGAGGCGACAGCGCGCCGCCGGGGCAGCGCGGACGCGGGACGGCGGGCGGCGGTCGCGGCACCGGGGCGGCGGGCCGCGGCGCGCCACCGACCGGTGGACAGCAGGGCCCTGAAGCCTTTTTCGGCGGCCGCGGCGGCACGCCGATGCGCGCCCGCTTCAAGACGACTGCGGGAGCGCACTGGGTCGGCGCGACATTCCCCGCGACCAACTTCGCGCCGGTGCTCGATCTCGATCAGCACTTCATGCGCGACACCGTGCAGACCGGGCCAACGCCGGGATTCACCTTCTTCCCGCATGTCGGAACGATTCGCATCGAGGGTCCGTTCAACGCCGCGCCGGCGAAGGAGTCGCCGTCGCGCGCGCGCATTTTCGTCTGCCGGCCAGCCGGACCTGCCGACCCTTCGGTCCTTCGAGAGCCTCAGGACCGTCCCGAGCAAGGTCGAGGGACGGCCGGCTCAGGGCCGTCCCGCGCATCGTCGAGGGACGAGGAAGCCGCGTGCGCCCGACGGATTACCACGAACCTCGCGACCCGCGCATTCAGGCGCCCCGCGGCCGCCGGCGATGTCCAGGCGCTGATGGAGTTCTATCAGGCGGGCCGCAAGGAAGGCGATTTCGAGCGCGGTATCGAGATGGTGCTGACACGGATCCTGGCGGATCCGCGCTTCATCTATCGCATCGAAACCGAGCCCGCGTCGGCGAAAACGAACCAGCCCTATCGCATCAGCGATCTCGATCTGGCGTCGCGCCTGTCCTTCTTCCTGTGGAGCAGTGTCCCCGACGAGGAATTGATCACGGTGGCGAGCCAGGGGAAACTGAAGGATCCCGCGGTTCTCGAGCGCCAGGTGCGGCGCATGCTCAAGGATTCCCGCGCCGAGGCCCTGACTGCGAACTTCGCCGGTCAGTGGCTCAACCTGCGCGGCCTGCAGAGCGTTGGTCCGCTGCCGCTGCTCTATCCCGACTTCGATGACCCGCTGCGGCAAGCCATGCGGCGGGAGGTCGAACTGCTCTTCGACAGCATCATCCGCGAAGACCGCCCCGTGATGGACTTGCTGACGGCCGGCGACACCTTCGTCAACGAACGGCTGGCCAAGCATTACGGCATCCCGAACATCTACGGCAGTCAGTTCCGGCGCGTGACGCTCGGTCCGGACATGGACGCGCGGCGCGGGCTGCTCGGCAAAGGCGCGTTCCTCGTCACGACCTCGAAACCCGAGCGCACGTCGCCGGTGACGCGCGGCAAGTGGATCATGACCAATGTCCTCGGCGTCAGCCCGCCGGACCCGCCGCCCGACGTGCCGCCGCTCCCGCCGCGCGTGGCCGACGCCGCCGGCAACGCGGCGGAGCCGACGATGCGCCAGAAGATGCTCGACCATCGGGTGCGGCCCGACTGCGTGCAGTGCCACAGCCTGATGGATCCCATCGGGTTCTCTCTCGAGAACTTCGATGGGATTGGCATCTGGCGCAGCCACGACGGGGACGCGGCGGTCGACCCCACCGGGCAGCTGTTCGACGGCGCGAAGATCGACGGGCCCGCGGCGCTGCGGAAGTGGCTGGGGACGTACTCGACGCAGTTCGTGCAGGTCGTCACTGAAAAGCTGCTGGTCTACGCGCTGGGGCGCGGCGTGGAGTACCAGGACATGCCGGTGGTGCGTGCGATCGCCCGCGATGCGGGCCGCAATCAGAACCGCTTCTCCGCGCTCGTCCTGGGCGTCGTCAACAGCAAACCGTTTCAGATGAATATGAAAGTGGCCGACCCGATGCCGAGCCAGGCCGTCGACAGCGCCAATCGCGACCGAACCAAGGGAGAGAAGTAGGGCTATGTTCATCACCAAGCGCCACGTACCCCGCCGGACGTTCCTCAAGAGCGCAGGTTGCACGCTCGGGCTGCCGCTGCTCGACGCGATGCTGCCGGCGTCGGTCGCGCTGGCGGCGACGGAGGCCGCGACGCCCAAGCCGCGCTTCGTTGGCATCTTCTTCCCGCACGGGATGGCGCCGACCTACTGGGAACCTTCAGCGGAAGGGCAGCTGCCGGAGAAGCTCCCTTACATCCTGGAGTCGCTGCGCAACGTCAAAGAGCAGACGGCGGTGATGACCGGCCTCTGGGCGAAATCGGCCGAGCCGCCGGAAGGGACCACAGGCTCCGATCACTGGGTGGCCGCCGCGTATTTGACCGGAATCAAGCCGCGCAAGACGGCCGGGTCAGATGCGACCGTCGGCAGTCCGACGATCGATCAGATCATCGCGCGCAAGATCGGCCAGGAGACGCTGCTCCCGTCGCTGCAGCTGGCGTGCGAAGACCCGAATTCGAGCTCGAGCAACTGCGGCGAAGGGTACAGCTGCTCGTACACGAATTCGATTTCGTGGATCGATTTGCCGACGCCGCCGGGCGAGCCGTACGTGCACACGAGCCCGCTGCCGATGGAGCTCAATCCGCAGAACGTGTTCGAGCGGCTGTTCGGAAGCGGCGCCACGCCCGAGATGCGCGCCGCGCGGATGCGCCAGAACCGCAGCATCCTCGACTCCATCCGCGGCCAGTTGGCGGCCCTCACCAGGGAGCTCGGTCCGTCGGATCGGCGCACGATCGGCCAGTACACGGACGAGATCCGCGAGATCGAGCGGCGCATTCAGATCGCGGCGAACGCATCGGCGGACGTGCCTGAAATCCTGCTGCCGACCGGCATCCCCGAATCGTTCGACGAGCACATCAAGCTCCATTTCGACATGACCGCGCTGGCCTTCCGCGCCGACATCACGCGCGTGGCCACGCTGCTCGGCGCGCGGGATCTCACCGCTCGCGCTTACACCTTCCCGAAGAGCGATCTCTTTCCGAACGGCGGCGTCAGCACCAGTTTCCACGGCGGCTCCCACCATCAGGAAGATCCGGTGCAGGTCCGCCGCTACGCGGACATCAACCGCTACCACGTCTCGACGCTCGCCTATTTCGCCGAGAAGCTGAAGGCGACGCCCGACGGCGACGGCACGCTGCTCGACCACTCGCTGGTCATGTACGGCACGAACATGGGCAATTCGAACCAGCACCAGCACTATGACGTGCCCCACATCCTCGTCGGCGGCGCCAACGGGAAGCTCAAAGGGAACCGACACCTCGCCTACGAGCGCAAGACGGTGACGACGGGAAACCTGCTCCTGAGCGTGCTCGACATGTACGGGATTCACAAGGAGTCACAGGGCGACAGCACGGACCGGCTGGCGAAGTTGTGACGGGTTCGAAACGACGTAGCGCGAAGGCTTTAGCCGAGCGTGGAGATGTTTCGATGAAACGCTTTATGGTCGCTCTCGCGGCGGTGATGCTCGGCACGGGCGCGACGAGCAGCGCGGCAAGCAGGAGCGACGTCGCCGACGCCGTCATGAAAGGCGACCGCGCCGCTCTTCGCGCGCTGATCCAGCAGAAAGCCGACGTCAGCGCCCCGCAGATCGACGGCGCGACGGCGCTGCACTGGGCCGTCTACCGCGACGACCTCGAGAGCGCCGACCTGCTCCTTGCCGCGGGCGCCACGGTCGATGCCGCCAACCGCGAAGCCTTCACTCCGCTCATCATGGCCGCGATCTACGGCAACGCGCCGATGATTGAAAAGCTCCTGAAGGCGCGCGCGGACGTGAAACAACATCTCCCCAATGGCGAGACCACGGTCATGCTGGCCGCACGCAACGGGAATCCGCAGGCGATCAAGCTCCTCGCGGCGGCCGGCGCGGATGTGAACGCGAAGGAGAACCTGCGGGGCACGACGGCATTGATGTGGGCCGCGGAGCAGCAGCATCCCGCGGCGGTCAAGATCCTGCTCGAGCTCGGCGCCGACCCCCTCGCCAAATCGGGACCCGCCGGGCTCCCGCGCAACTACATGGCGCCGCGCGTGAACACGGCGGCCGTCAAGGACGCGCAGCGCCGCTACGCGGAGGCCATCGCCGCGGGCCGCACCTACGAGGAGCAGCTCGAGTACGAAGTCGCGCAGGGCAGGAAAATCTCGATCGGCTTCCGCGGTGTCTTCAACGCTCGCCGGGCGGACCTCTCGGGTCCGCCGGCGGCCGAGCCGGCGGCGACGCCGCCGGCGAATGCGGGCGCGGCGCCGGCGCCGCCGGCAGCCGAGCCGCCGCCCGAGGCGGGTGACGACACCGACGTCATCGTGGCGGGGCTCGTGGGCACCGGCGGCGGCGGCTTGACCGCGCTCGTCTTCGCCGCGCGAGAAGGCGATCAAGAGTCGGCGAAGCACCTGCTCGATGCCGGCGCGGACGTCAATCAGACCACCGAGTACGGCTGGACGCCGCTGCTCGCCGCGGCGAACAATCGCCATTACAAGCTGGCCCAGTACCTGATCGAGCGAGGCGCCGATCCCAACATCGCCAACAAGGGCGGCTGGACGCCGCTCTATCTGGCGACCGACAACCGCAACGTCGAAGGCGGCGACTACCCGGTGCCCAAGCCGGATCTGGACCACTTGCAGTTCATCAGGTTCCTGCTCGACCACGATGCCGATCCCAACGCGCGCGCGAAGGACAACACGCTGACGCGCACCATCTTCACGATGCAGTGGTTCTACGAAGCCGGCGCGACGCCGTTCATCCGGGCCGCGCAATCGAGCGACACCGCGCTGATGCGGCTGCTGCTCGAGTACGGCGCCGATCCGTTCATGGTGAGCGACAACGGCGACAGTGCGCTGACGGCCTGCGGCGGCATCGGCTGGGTGGAGGGCGTCACCTACGAGCGATCCGCCAGGGAAAACTTCGACGCGATGCGAATGCTCCTGGACCTCGGTCTCGATCCCAATTGGGCGAATCGCGAAGGCCGGACCGCCCTGATGGGCGTGGCGCTGAAAGGCCGGGACGACGTCGTCACGATGCTCGTCGCGCGGGGTGCGAAGCTGGAGACGCGCGACGGCGGCAGCCGTGACACGGACACCAACGTCTCCGCCATTTCAGGGCACACCTGGCAGGCGCTCGACTACGCCGACGGCCTCGTGCGCGCCGGCGTGCAGTCGGCGGTCCCGCGGCCCGAAACAGCCGCGTTGCTGCGCAAGATGATGGCCGAACGCGGCCTGCCCGTTCCGCCGCCCAATCGCGTCATCGAATCGATTTGCGTGGTCGAAATGTGCCAGGAACGGACGCCGAAGAAAGACAGATAGCGTCGCGCGAAGGCTTCAGCCGAGCGATGGCACGCGCTACCGTTCCGGTTTGAAATTCCGCGCGAGGTAGCGCAACACCTCGGGAAGATCCTTCTCCGACAGTGGCGCACCCTCGTTCAGCATCGACTCGAGAACTTCCAACCACCCTTCAGGAGTGAGACGCTCCCGCCGCACACGCTGCAGGTCGTGGCACTGCGTGCAGATGTTCAGGACCAGCTCCTTGCCCGGCCCGTCAGGCAGCGGCCCGTGATACTTGACGAGATAGTCGACGAGCACCGGCACATCGTCGGCCTTCAGTTTGGCCCCTCTGGCGACCTCGGCCTTCACGACCTTCGTCCACGCCGGTTCGTCGAGCGCCAGCGTGTCAACGGGACGATGGTCGTGGCAGGCCAGGCACGCGGCGTTCAGAAGCTGCTCGCCGGGCTCCGTCCGCGACTCCTGACTGCGCGCCGTCTCTGACTGCATGAACGCCGGCACGCACACGGCCAGAATCAGCGCCAGACACAAACGCAACTTCAATCTCATCGCTCAATCGCGGGTGAGTTTGCAATCGCCCTTGTTCGGACCCTGCATCCACGTGCCGGTCAGCGTGCGGTTGTACGACCCGAGGTTCGACAGCTTGCCGTCGATGACGTAGCGCACGGCAGCGCTGTTGCCTTTCGCGGCGCGCTCGGCCTCGATGTGCACGGTCCACGTGCTCGAGTCGAGCGTGGCCGTCTTGAAGGGCACGGCATCGGGTCCCGGATCGATCGTGCCGCCGATCGCTTTGCCGTCCCACGTCATGATGACGGTCACGTCGTGCCGTTGTTGGGGTGACGAACCCCAATCGCCGTACCACGTGCCGACCAGCGGATGTCCCTCCTGGCCGCCCACCGACGCGGCAACGAACGCCATCACGACGGCCGCGCACAAGACCCGGGTCACGGCACGATCCTCCGCTGGCGAGACACCGACGCGTCGGCGCCGACCATTCCCTGCGGCGACCGGTTGTTGTCCTGGCAGATGTACTCCCACATTTCCGTGCCGGGACTCCATCGCATGATGAACCCGCCGGTCCAGACGTCCGTGTAGGCGCCCGGATCGTCAACCGTCACTTCGTACTTCAGCGAATTGAAATCGGTCCGGGTGAAGCGCTCGACGAGGTGCAGCTGCTCGGTATGCGGCGTCCCTTCACGGTCCATCCAGAACTTGGTGTTGTAGCCCACCGTGTCGACGACGAGCGACTCGCCTTCCCAGCGGCCGACCGAGTGTCCGTAGTAGCTGGGGTCGAGGTCCTTGGGATGCGCGCGGCCGTCCATGTAGATCGTGCGGAATGTGTGCGGCCCGCCGACGTCGAAGAGGTAGATCCGCCTGGTCTCCGGCATGTCGACGAATTCCACGCCGTACGGCGTGATGAATTCGCGTGGCCCGCCCGACGCCTTGCAGCGCGTGTGCGGCTCGTCGCTCTCGAAGTTCGCCTGGCGGGACGCGTGGAGCGCGCGGGCCCAGGGCTGAAAGGGCACCGCTTCGAGCGTGATGTTGTTCGGCAGATGACTGGTCGGGCCCGCGCGGTTGACGCTCTTCGGGTTGAGCGACAGCTGGACGATGCCGGCGGGTGTCCAGATGCCGGTTTCACCCGGCGGCGGTCCGAGATTGACCCGTCCGTCCGGCCAGTGCGGCGTCGGCTTCGAGGGTTGCGGCGGTCCGCCGCGACGCTGCGCGGTTGGCGCGGTCGGAAAGGCGGTCGCCGAGACCGTCACCGCCAGCGCCAGCGTGGCGATCTTCCGAAGGCGCGTCATTGCTGCGGCGTCGCTGGGCCGCTCGACGCCGCTCCGAGTGTCTTGCCGTCGGCGGTCGTCACCAGTCTGGCGTTCGCTCGCTTGCTGCCGTCGCGCGCGAGACTGCCCGCGACCGTCACGACATCGCCGACCTTCATCGTGTCGCGAAGCCACCCGCGACCCTGCAGCTGGTGCGGCGCGCCCATCTCGCAGGCCCATCGCACCGCCCGGCCATCTTCGCCCTTGACCGTGATGTAGAACCACACATGGGGGTTGGCCCAATCGATCTGCGTGACGGTGCCGGTCAGAGTAATCGGCTTGTTGCCGTCGAACTCCGCGGCAAACGAATGATGGGCGTTCGCCGGAGTCACCCACGCTGCCGCCAGGGCAGCGAGCGCAAAGAGTGCGGACGTCAGGAATCGTGTTCTCATGGGCGGTTATCCTGGCAGAAGTATTCCGGCATGTCCTCGCCGGGCATCCAGCGCAGCGTCCACGCGGCGGACCAGGGCCGCGTATAGGCGCCCGGATCTTCGACGATCACATCGTAGCGCAACGTATCGAAATCCGGCCGGGCAAAACGTTCGACGAGATGCAGCTGCGAGGTATGCGGCAGCCCTCCGTTGGAGAACCAGAACCGCTCGTTGAAGCCTTTGGTGTCGACGACGAGCGTCTCGCCTTCCCACCGTCCGACGGCGCGGCCGAAGTAGAGCGGGTTGTCGGCATCGCCCTCCACCTGCCCCTTCTGCTCCCGGCCGTCGGTATAGATGAGACGCCAGTTCCGATTGCCGCCGCCCATCATCACGAAGATCCGTTGCCGATCGCGCTGCTCCAGGAACTGAAAGCCGTAGCGGTTTTGAAACATCCGCGGTCCACCCGGCGGCAGGCAATGCTGGAACATCGGGTCGTCTTTGAGAAAGGCGCGCTGCCGGTAGATGTACAAATCGCGCGCCCAGTCCTGGAACGGCGCCACGCGCGGCGCGTCGGCCACGTTGCTCAGCAGGCCGTTCCCGTCTGCCTGCACGACGACTCCGCGCTCCACCAGCGTCGTCGCGCTCGGGTTCGTCCAGTATCCTGTTTCGCCCGGCAGCGCGCCGAGCCGCGGCTGTCGGTCCGGCCATCGCGGCGCCGGCTTGTTCGTCGCGGCGACCGCTGTCGTCGGACGCGCGAAGAAGACTCGCTGCCCGGTGCGTGCGACGACCATCGAGAGCGACCAGGCCTGCTTGCTGCCATCGCGTGCCGCGATTCCTTCCACGGTCACGACGTCGCCAACGTTCAGATCGTGGCGCGTCCAGCCCTGCCGGCGAAGCTCGACCGGGCTCTCCAGCTCGATGGCCCAGTTGGTGGTCCGGCCGTCGGGCTCGGCAACGTTGACGAACACATGAGCGTGTGGATTCGCCCAGTCGATGGCGGCAACCGGTCCGCGCAGCGTCACCTTCTTGTCGCTGTCGAACTTCGCCGCCACGACGTGGTGCGCGGCCAGCGGCGCGAACCCGAGCAGAACGGCGCCGCACGCAGCGAGCCAGCGCGGAAACTCCCGTATCACGGGCGAAGCCTATACACCGGCCGGCCCTGCGTGTCAATTCGCGCGGAGTTTCCACGCGTGAAGCCTTGACACTTCGCTGATCCGCTGCGTATTCTTCGCCCGCGCTGCTTCGGTCACCTTCGTATCTCCGGCACGTCGGAAGGAGAACGCGGTTTTATGCGAACGGCAACGAAGTGTCTGACGGTTCTCGGCGTCCTGCTGCTCCCTGTCCCACTCTTTGCACAAGCGTCGCTGACCGGAACGGTTCGCGACGTCTCGGGCGCGGTCCTGCCCGGCGTCACGGTCGAGGCGTCCAGCCCGGCGCTGATCGAGAAAACGCGTTCCGCGACGACCGACGGGAGCGGTCAGTACCGCATCATCGATCTGCGGCCCGGCACCTACGTCCTGACGTTCACGCTGGCCGGATTCGCGCCGGTCAAGCGGCAGAACGTCGAGCTCGCCGGCACGCAGATCATCACTATTCCGATCGAAATGCGCGTCGGCGCGATCGAGGAGAGTGTCACCGTCACGGGTGAATCTCCAGTCGTGGACGTCCAGCAGGCGAAGCGCGAAATCGTCATGAACAGCGACACCATCGCGGCGCTGCCGGTGGCGCGCGCGGCCGGGGCGCTGCTCAACGCCACCCCCGGCCTCTTCGTGGACACGAACGGTCCGGCGCTGTCGCCGACGATGACGTTTTTCAACGCGCGCTCCGGCGGCTCCAATTCGACGTCGGTTGCCGGTGAGGGCCGCATGACGGTGAACGGCATGACGGTGGCGGCGGCGCGGAGCGGTGGCGTGTCATCGTACGTCTACGACACGCCGAACGCCCAGGAGGTCGCGATCACGGTCGGCGGCGCGCTCGGCGAAAGTGACATCGGCGGACCGGTCATGAATCTGGTGCCGAAGTCGGGTGGCAACACCTTCGCCGGCACCGCCTTCTTCAATGTCGCGGGCGGGTGGTCGCGCGGCAACAATCTCGATGACCGCCTCCGCGCGATCGGCCTGACCGAGACGCCTGGCATCATCCAGGCGTACGACGCCAGCGGCTCGATCGGCGGCCCGATTAAAAGGAACCGCCTCTGGTTCTTTGGCAGTTATCGCAATCTCGATACCCAGAATGCGTTGGAAGGCATCAACGCCAACGCGAACGCCGGCGACGCCTCGCGCTGGGACTGGATCGGCTCGCCGATCCCCGCCCGCCTCGTGCAGGACCGTCAGATGATCATCGGCCGCGTGACGGGCCAGCTGGGAAAAAGCCGCTTCTCGTTCAACTCCGAGTACCAGCATCGCTGCGAGGGGACACCGCTCAACGTCGACACCAGCGGGTGCCACAACCGCGGCTCTGACTGGATCGGCCTCGGCAACAACCAGGCGCCGTTCCAGTCGCCAGAGGCGACGTCGACGGCGGCGCGCGGCTACTTCGACGTGCCGTTTTACCTGAATCAACCGTCCTGGACGATGGCCGTCAACAACAAGCTCCTCCTCGAAGCCGGCTACACCGCGTTCCGCTACAACCCCATCTTCGGCCATCCGCCGCCCGACGGCATCACCAACCTGATCGCCGTCAACGAGCAGTCGAACGCGATCAATCCGGCCACGGGCCAGCGCTACGCAGCGCAGCCGAATTATCTCTACCGCGGTGTGGAGTCGTGGGGTTGGGCGGTCGGCAAGACCGACGGGTGGCAGGCGACGGCGTCGTACGTGACCGGCGCCCACAGCATGAAAGTCGGCTATCAGGGTAACCGGTTGGACCAGCTGGATAACACGATCTCGAATCAGCCGCAGCTCAGTTATCGCTTCAATCAGGGGGTGCCGAATGCCGTGAGCTATCGGCTGCCCGACTTTGGCCGTCGGACCATCACGAAGCTGACCGGGCTCTTCATCCAGGACACCTTCACGCGCGGCAAGCTGACGCTGCAGGGTGCGCTGCGCTACGACCGCACGTCGAGCTACGCGCCTGTCGAACAGAACGGCACGACGCAGACGTCGTTCCTGAATCCGGCGCCGATCACCATTTCGAAGACGGCCGGCGTCGATGCCTTCAACGATCTCACTCCACGCGTCGGCGTTGCCTACGACCTGTTCGGCAACGGCAAAACCGCCCTCAAGTTCAACTGGGGCCACTACCTGGCGTACGCCGCGAACGATGCACCGTACACGTCGACCAATCCCGGTTTCACCGTCGTGCGGGAAGTCCAAAACCGCAACTGGACCGACTCGAACCGCAACTACGTCGTCGACTGCGACCTGACGAGCGCTGCCTTGCAGGACAGGTCGGCCAGCGGCGGCGACATCTGTGCCGCCGTGACCGGCAATCCCGCCAACTTCGGCAAGGCGGGCGCGGCGACGATCGTCAATCCGGACGTGCTGCACGGCTGGGGAGTGCGGCCGAACGACTACCAGTCCACGTTCACGGTGCAGCACGAGATCATCCCGCGCCTTTCAGCCGAAGTCGGCTACACCCACCGGACGTTCCATGGCTTCTTCGTCACCGACGACCTGACTCGGCCGGGCGCGTCGGGCTTCTACGAGAGCTATACGCTGACGGCGCCGGCGGATCCGCGCCTCGCGAACGGCGGCGGTTACCCGATCACCGTGTACGTGCCCACCGCAGCCGCGGCAGCCGTCCCGGCAAAGACCTACTTGACGAAGGAAACGGACTTCGGCCCGGCGCGCGACAGCCACTGGGACGGAGTCGACTTGACGCTGAACGCGCGCCTGCGCTCACGGTTCACGGCCTCCGTCGGAACCACCACCGGCCGTGCCTTCGTCGACACCTGCGCGACGGTCACGAAGTTCAACAACGTCGTCCCGGCCACCGGCATCGTGGCCGGCCCGGATCCGCGCGGCTGCCACAACGTCGATCCGTGGGAGACGCAAGTGCGCGGCCTGGCAACCTACACGATCCCGAAGGTGGACGTCCTCGTCAGCGCGGCCGTGCGCTCGCAGCCGACAGTGCAGCTCAGTGTGGTGAATACGACGCAGGGGTTCACTGGCACCACCTCGGCGCAGTGGAACGTGCCGAACGCGATCATCGCGGCGGCGCTCGGTCACCTGCCGCCCGGCGCGACGGCGGCCGCCAACACGACCATCCAGCTCGCCGACAACGAGCGCCGGGTGTACGCGGACACGCGGCGGACGCAGATCGACATGCGATTCGCGAAGATCCTGCGGTTCGGCCGCACGCGGTCGAATGTCGGCGTCGATCTCAACAACCTGCTGAATACGAACTACGCGACGGGTTTCAACACGACCTATGCGTACAGCGCCGGCAACACGGCGAATGGCGGGACGTGGGCGAATCCGACGTCGATCTACACCCCGCGGTTCGTGCGGATCAACTACACGCTGGACTTCTGAATCGACGGCCCGCCGCGGCTGCGAGCAGCACGGCGGGCCGGCCCTCACGGTTTCGTTGCCGCATCCCAGTGCTCGTCGGCCTTGCCGTCGACGAACCGCCACATGTCGAACCATGTCGACGTGTAGGTCTTCGAGGGATCTCTGGACTCCTTGTACTCGCGTGCAATCACCACGGTCACCAGATCGCCCTCAGCAAGCACCGCGACGACCGGAGCCGTCAGCTTGTCGCAGGCCGGCGTTTTCGGACGGCTCCCGAAGAACTTCACGACGGCATCCCGGCCTGACGTTACGTTCGGATTGTGCTGGATATATCGCGCCGTCAGCCACTTGTCGGCTTCGTCCCAGTGATTGCACTGCAGCAGGTCCTTCATGATGTGGAGCGCCGCCTGTTTGTTCGCGTTCAGCTTCGGATTCTGATCCGTGAACAGCGTCTCCGGATTCGGCACGCCTCTGACCGGCTCCTGAGCGGCGGCTGGCGACGTCAGCAGCATCGCGACGGCAAGCACCCTGCGAAGCATGGCGATCCTCTTGAGTAAGAAACGCGCGGTCTGTGCGCGTGTGTTTACCATCCACCGCGCCCGCGCTGGCCGGGCTTCGGAGGCTCGCTCGGCTCGGCGCCGTCGCCGGGCGCGCCGGTGCCCGACGAGCCGATGAACAGCCTCTTCCCGTCCGGGAACGTGATGTCACGGCCGTTCGCTCGGAGCGCACCGTCCTTCGCCTGGAACCCTTCGACGATGATCTCGATCCCCACGGGCACCGAGTTCTTGGTCCAGCCGCGGCGGATCAGCGCGTTCGGCGCGCCGCCTTCGACCGCCCAACGCTCGACCTTCCCGTCCGGGCCGGTCACCTCGATGTGGATCCAGGAGTGCGGGTTGCGCCACTCCATCATGACGACCTTGCCTTTGATCGTGACCGGCTTGCTCGCGTCGAACTCGGCCGCGAACGAGTGGTGTGCGATGACGGGGGATGCAGCCGCAACGAGCAGCGCGGCACCGGCGATAACGGGGAACAATTTCATACGCACCGGCTTCCCTCCTGCGTAGAAACGTAGATCGAACTGCCGTTCCGAACCGTCCGCGACCTGACGCGAGACAGTATAGCCACTCCTGGCGCCTACCTCGCAGGCTTCCTTTTCACGTCGCTGTAGAGCAGCTCCTCCGAGAATTCGACGCAGTTGTACTCGAGCAGCTGGACGTTCGGCTCCACCCGGCGGTAGAGCGGCATCCGGATCGTCCAGGGTCGCGTGAACGTCTTCGGGTCCTCGATCCGCGCCTCATAGTTGATGTTGTTGCCGCCCGGCGCCAGGCTGTAGCGCTCGGTGACCGTCAGCGCATCGCTGTGATGGTTGCCGGCTCGGTCAAACCAGGACTCATCGTTGAAGCTCGTCGCCTCGATGACCAGCGTGTCGCCTTCCCACTTGCCGTTCGACCACCCCATCCAGCTGTCCACGGGGGACTCGGTGTGGCTGGTCATGTGGACGGTGCGATTCCCGCCGGCGTACTCGTAAATGAAGAGGATGTCTTTCTCTCCCTGAACGATCTGAAACGGGTACGGCATGTAGGTAGCCCGCGGCAGCCCCGGCATGTAGCATTTGGCCTCCGGATCCGACTTGGGCCATCCGGCCCGGTTCTCCTGGCGCTTCCTCAAGCCCTCCGGCGTGTACGGGATGGTGCCGTTGTTGTCGACGATCACGCTCTGTCCCGGCGGAACCGCGAAGAGAGCGCCGAGCTGCCAGAAGGCGGTCGCCGAGGCGGAGTGGCTCTCGAGGTTCCAGTTGGCGCTGTTGATGGCCTGCCAGATGCCATTCAGGTT
>Ga0207675_100002760_pt1 | contig 17261 bp, 8 predicted proteins | sample KBSSwiS42_FD_184305 | JGI IMG/M metagenome (GOLD analysis project Ga0207675, IMG submission 184305) | Switchgrass rhizosphere microbial communities from Kellogg Biological Station, Michigan, USA - KBS Switchgrass S4-2 (SPAdes) (version 2) | ecosystem: Host-associated > Plants > Roots >... | reverse complement strand
CTCGCGCAGGCGCGGGCGCAGGGCGCGAGCCTGGTGATCGGCCTGAACAGCGACCGCTCGGCGAAGGGCCTCGGCAAGGCGCCCGACCGGCCGCTCAACGACGAAGGCGACCGCGCCTGCGTGCTCGCCGCGCTCGAGAGCGTCAGCCTGGTGACGCTGTTCGACGAGGCGACCCCGCTCGAGCTGCTCAAGATCGTGCGGCCCGAGCTGTACGTGAAGGGCGGCGACTACGACGTCGAGTCGCTGGCCGAGACGGCGCTGGTGCGCAGCTGGGGCGGCGACGCGCGCGCGCTTCCTTTCGTCGACGGCTACTCGACGACTTCGCTAGTCGCCCGCATCCGCGGTTGAGGCGACGGCGTCGGCGCCGCAGCGACGGCGAGCGAAGCGATCCCGATCAGTCGTCGCCGTCGGGCTTGTTCGCCGGGAGCCGGATGCCCAGCTGCTCGCGCTCGCGCCGCGCCGGGAAGACGATCTCGCGCTCGACCCAGACGCGCAGGCGCGCCGCCTCGGGAGCGCGTTCCTTCAGCAAGTGCGCAAGCAGTGCTTCCTCGCTGATGTGGGGCTGCGCCGGGCGACCGAGACGACGCACGCCATCGGGATAGCTGATCGCCAGCGCGCCGTCGCTCGCGGTGAAGCCGACGATCGCGCGAACGTCGGCCAGGCGCACCCAGCGGCGCCGGTCGGGATCGTCGAGGACCTGGACTGCGCGGCCGCGAAACGCGTAGTGCCGACCTTCGACGGCGGCGAGCTGAACCTGCTTCATGCCGTCGCGCAAGGCGCCGGCGAGGTCGAGCAGGGGCCGCGCGAGGAGGATGCCGAACAGGACCAGCGTCGGCACCATGGTCGCCAGCCCGAACCAGCGCCACACCGCCCAGGAGATCCCGACGCAGAGCGCCAGGCGCAGCGCGATCGTGGCGACGATGCGGATCACGTCGTCCGCCGGTTGACGAGAAAGATGCCGGCGGCGACGGTGGTGAGCGCGATCAGGAGCCGCGCGGTCACCGGCTCGGCGAGAAGGACCGCGCCGAGGACGAGGCCGAACACCGGCGTCAGCATCGTGAACGAGGCGAGCCGCGTCGCCGGGTAGTGGCGGATCAGCCAGAACCAGACCAGGTAGCTCGCGAAGCTGACGACCACCGTCTGGAAGGCGAGCGATCCCCAGGCGAGCGCGGACAGGCGGCCGGGCAGCGGCCCGGCGCCGACCTGCGCCGCGACGAGCAGGAGCAGCGCCGACACCGCGAGTTGATAGAAGAGCGTCTTCTCTGCCGACGCCTGGCCGAGCGCGGTCGCGCGGATCGCCAGCGTCGTCGCGCCCCAGAGCACGCCGGCGAGGACGCCGAGGCCGTCGCCGAGCCACTGCAGCGGGCCGGCCGCCGGCCGCGAGAAGCCCTCCGCGAACGCCCACGCCACCCCGGCGAAGGCGAGCACGAGGCCGGCGCTCTGCACGGGCGTGAGTCGTTCCGAGCGGGCGATCAGCGGCATGCCGAGGGCGACGACGAATGGCGCGATGTAGATGAAGACAACCATGCGCGATGCGGTCGTGAACTGCAGGCCGACGAAGATGCAGAAGAACTCGGCGCCGAAGAGGACGCCGGCGAGCAGGCCGCCCGGGAGCGTGCCGTCGCGGGCGAAGAGGGCGATGCCGCGTCGGCCGGCCCAGAGCCACACCAGGATCGCGGCGCCGGCCGAGCGCAGCGTCGCCTGCCAGAGCGCCGGGATCTCGGGCAGCGCCGCCTTCGCCGCGACCTGGTTCAGGCCCCAGAGGAAGCAGCAGAGGATGAGGACGACGACGGCAACGGTGTCGAGGTGAGGGTGGCGCTCGCTGGCGCTCGCATGGACAGGATCGCTCCCTCCTTGCTGCGCTCCCCTCCCTTGCTCCGCAAGGGAGGTTTCAGGATCGCTCCCTCCCCGCTGCGCTCCCCTCCCTCCGAGAGGGAGGGGCGGACTCCGTTGGAGTCCCTTTGCGCGGTGCAGGCGCAGGGTGGCTTCGGCGAGGAGCGTCGCGAGCACGCCGGCGATGAGGCCGGTGGTGTGCGCGAACGGCGCGGTGGCGATGTCCCAGCCGCTCGGGTGGCGCAGCGCGGGACCCCACGGCGTCTCGCTCAGGACCTTGATCGAGAGCGCGACGAGCAGGAGCGCCCCGATCGCACGTTGCGGTCCGCGCGCGTCGACGACGAGGTGCACGGCGACGCAGGCAGCTCCGGCGTGGAGGACGCCGGAGAGGCCGCCGTAGTGAAGCAGGTCGGGTCGTGCGAGCAGGCCGAGTTGCGTCAGCGGCCAGGCGACGAGCCACGCCAACGCGACCGGAGACGGCACGCGCGCGAAGAAGCCGAGCGCGCCGACCAGCACGGCGCCGGCGAGGTTCGCCGACAGGTGCAGCGCGCTGTAGTGGATGAACGCGGCCGAGAACGCACGCCAGGGCTGAGCCAGAGCGAGCGAGGGTTGCCAATCGAACGCCGTGGACTCGCGGCCGAACGCGAGCGCCGCGCCGACGGCGAGGACGGCGGCGAGCGCGCACCAGGCGCGGCCGCCTCCGTCAGGCGAAGACCGCACGCCAGAGGGCGACGACGGCGCTGCTCTGCTCGGCGAGCACCTGCGGCTCGACCTGCGTCGACTGCTCGTCGAGGCGGGCGCGGTGCTGGGCGCGGCGCAGGTCGCGATAGGCGTCGGCCGCCGCCGCGCCGACGCCCGCCGGCAGCAGCCCGGCCGCCTCGGCGCGACGCAGCAGCGCGATGTTGCCGACGTCGTCGAGCAGCTCCGGGCGATCGGCGCCGTGGCCGAGGACGAGCGCCTGCACCGCGAACTCGACGTCCATCATTCCGCCGGGGCTGTGCTTGATGTCGAAGCGGCCGGCCTTGACCGGATGCGCCGCGCGCACCTTCTCGCGCATCGCCCGCACTTCGCCGAGCAGCGCCTGCAGGTCGCGCGGCGCGGCGAGCACGGCGCGGCGCACCGCCTCGAAGCGCGGCGCCAGCCGCGCGATGCCGGCACACCAGCGCGCGCGCGTGAGCGCCTGGTGCTCCCACGTCCACGCCGTGTTGCTGCCGCGCCCGGTCTGGTAGTTCTCGAACGACGCCATCGACGTGACCAGCAGGCCGGAGTTGCCGTTCGGCCTGAGCGCCGTGTCGATGTCGAACAGCTCGCCCGCGGCAGTGCGCATCGTCAGCCAGGTGATGAGCTTGCGAACGAAAGCGCCGTAGACCTCGGCGGCCTTGTCGGGCTCGGTCTCGGCGTCGTCGTAGACGAAGACGACGTCGAGGTCGCTGCCGTAGCCGAGCTCCTTGCCGCCGAGCTTGCCGTAGGCGATGACCGCGAGCTGCGGCTCGGGGCGATGCGCGGCCTTCAGGTGCTTCCACGCCCAGCCGATCGCGCAACAGAGGGTCGCGTCGGCGAGGGCCGAGAGATCGTCGGCGACTTGCTCGACCGTGATGTGGCCTTCGACGTCGCGCACCAGGGTGCGGAAGACCTCGGCGTGATGGGCGCGGCGCAGGGTGTCGAGGAGGAGCTCCTCTTCGGCCTGGCTCGATCGCTCCCAGCCCTTGTGGCGCTCCTCGAGCTCGCGCTTGTACGCCTCGGCGTCGAAGCGGTCATGGAGCAGGCGCTCGTCGGCCAGCTCGTCGATGACGCCGGGATGCAGCATCAGGTAGCGCATCGGCCAGCGCGCCAGGCCGAGCAGGCGCAGCAGCCGGTTCTGCACTTCGGGCCGCTCGGCGAGCAGGGCGAGGTAGCTTTCGCGGCGCAGCAGCGGCTCGATCCAGTCGACGAAGAGGACCGCTGCCGCCGGCGTGCAGCGCGCTTCCGCGACCGCCTGGACCGCGCGCGAGACGAGGCGGCCGAGGCGGACCTTGCTGTCGTCGCGCAGCAGCTTGATCTTCGGCTGCGCGCAGAGCGGGCGAACGCGCGCGGCGAGCTCCGCAGGAAGCTGGGCGAGGAAGTCCTCGGCATCGACCGGCAACGGCACCGGGCCGCAGCTGCGGCAGCCGTTCTGCGCCGGCGCGCGGCCGTCGTGCAGCAGCTGATCGAACTCGACGGCGACGCATTCGCGGGCGGTGCAGAGCAGGTCGAGAAATTGCGCCGTGCCGTCCTCGCCGGCGTGACCGAGGCTGCGCGCGATCCAGTCGAGATCGGCGTCGTCGGTCGGCAGCACGTGCGTCTGCTGGTCGTCGAGGTACTGGATGCGATGCTCGACGCGGCGCAGCAGCGTGTACGCGTCGCTCAGGCGAGCGCCGGCGGCGCGCTTCATCAGGCCGCCGGCGACGAGCTTGTCGAGCGCCTTCAGCGTCGAGCGGGTGCGGATCTCGGGGAACTGGCCGCCGCGAACGACCAGCAGCAACTGGACGATGAACTCGATCTCGCGGATTCCGCCGCGCGACAGCTTGACGTCGTTGGCGCGCTCGGGCCGCCCCGCGGCGCGCCGCTGCGCCTCGTCGCGCACCTTGACGTGGAGCTGGCGCAGGCCCTCGAAGACCCCGTAGTCGAGGTAGCGGCGGTAGACGAACGCGGTGACCAGCGACTTGAGCGCGAGCGCGCGGCCGCTGGCGACGCTCGCACGCGGCGCGATGACGCGGCTCTTCAGCCAGGCGAAGCGCTCCCACTCGCGGCCGTGTGCCTGCAGGTAGTCCTCGAGCATCGCCAGGCTCGTCACCGGCGGCCCGGAGTTGCCGTTCGGGCGCAGCGCCAGGTCGACGCGGAAGACGAAGCCGTCCTCGGTGACGTCGCCGATCAGCGAATAGAGGCCGCGCGCAACCTGCGAGAAGTACTCGTGCGCGCTCACCGGCCGGGCCCCGTCGGTCTGGCCGTCGCCTTCGTAGACGTAGACGAGGTCGATGTCGGACGAGACGTTGAGCTCGTGCGCGCCGAGCTTGCCCATGCCGACGATCCAGAAGTCGATGCGCTCGCCGTTGCCGTCGCGCGGCACGCCGAAGCGCTCGTCCTGGTCGGCGAGGGTGCGCTCGAGCGCGATCTCGAGCGTTGCCTCGGCGAGGTCGGTCATCGCCTGCGTGATGTCGGCGAGCGGCGCGCTGTCCTCGACGTCGAGGCCGCAGAGGCGCTCGAGCGTCAGCTGGCGCGCGATCCGCAGCGCGGCAACGAGCGACGCGCCTTCGCCCAGGAGCCGTTCGACGACGGCGATGATCGTCGCGCGATCCGGCACGCCCGCCGGCAGAAGCGCCAGCTCGTGCCCATAACGTCGCCGCACGCGCTGCACGAAGCGGCTGTACATCGCGAGCGGCATGTCACGAATCGTTGCCGCGGGTGCGGCCGTCACGAGAGGCGAGCCGGCGGTCTGGGAACCCATCGTTTCGCCCGAGGTCTGTGCTAGATTGAACCGACCGGCGCGGCGCGTCGATGCAGTGTCGGTCGCTGCAGTCCGGGCAGGACGACCAAGCGATCGTCATCGCAACGCACTGCCCCCGGGCGCAACGCTGTCTTCATGTCTTCGATCCCGCCCCCCGGTGCCGCCGGCCTCTCCCCCCGCAGCGCCAGACCGGCGCGGTGGATCCTCGTGCGATCGACCGTGCGCGCCTTCCTGTGGCTGTTGTTGGCGGCGTGGCTTGTGCTGTTCGTGGGTTGGCTCTCACTTCACTGGCTGATTCTGCCGCACATCGAAGAGTGGCGTCCGACCATCGAAGCGCGCGCCAGCGCCATGCTCGGCGTGCCGATTCGCATTGGCGCCATCAGTGCGCAGTCGAGCGGTTGGGTGCCGGCGATGGAGCTGCGCGACGTGCGCGTCCTCGATGCCGAGCAGCGCGTCGCGCTCACCTTGCCGCGCGTCTTCGCCGCCTTGTCGCCGCGTTCGCTGCTCGCGCTCGAGCCGCGCTTCGCGCAGCTTCTGATCGACGGCGCGAGCCTCGACGTGCGGCGCGACAAGAGCGGCCGCATCCGTGTCGCCGGCCTCGACTTCGCGAGCGGCCAGGGCGCCGCCGACGACGACGCGGCCGCCGACTGGTTCTTCCGCCAGCACGAGTTCGTGATCCGCGCCGGCACGCTGCGCTGGATCGACGAGGCGCGCGACGCCGAGCCGCTCGCGCTCGCCGATGTCGAGCTGGTCGTCCGCAACGGCCTGCGCGACCACGACGTCCGCCTCGACGCGACGCCGCCGCCGGGCTGGGGCGACCGCTTCAGCGTGCGCGGCCGCTTCGACCAGCCGCTCTTCGCGCGCAACAGCGACTGGCGGCGCTGGAGCGGCCGGGTCTACGCCGACCTGCCGCGCGCCGAGCTGAGCGAGCTGCGCCGCCATGTCACCTTGCCCTTCGAACTGAGCGAAGGCGACGGTGCGTTGCGCTGCTGGTTCGAGCTGAAGGACGGCCAGCCGGCGAGCGCCTCGGTCGACCTTGCCCTGCGCGCGGTCGCGCTGCGCCTCGACAAGGCGGTCGAGCCGATTCACTTCGAGCAGGTCGCGGGCCGCATCGATGCGGAGAAGAGCGACGACCGGACCAGCATCGACGTGCGCCAGCTCGGCTTTCGCACCGGCGACGGCCTGAGCTGGCCGCCTGGCGACATGCGCGTCGTCTGGCGCCAGGACGAAACCGGCGAGGTGACGGGGGGCGAGTTCGACGCCGAGCGCCTCGACATCGGCGTGATGGCGGAGATCGCGACGCGCGTGCCGATCGGCGCTGCGCTGCGCCGCCTGCTCGCCGACGTCCGCCCGCGCGGCGTCATCACTCAATTGCGGACGCGCTGGGACGGTCCGCTCGATGCGCCGCTGCGCTATCGCGTCAAGGGCCAGCTGAGCGATCTTTCGCTCGCCGCGCATCCTGCGCCCGATGCCGATTCGATCGGCCGGCCCGGCCTCAGCAACGCCTCCCTGCAACTCGAGGCGACCGAGACCGGCGGTCAGGCGCGCATCGACATCCAGTCCGGGCGGCTCGACCTGCCCGGCGTGTTCGAGCAACGCGAGGTGCCGCTCGACCGGCTCGACGCGAAGCTGAGCTGGAAGATCGAAGCCGCCGACAACGGTGCGGCACCCAAGCTGAGCGTCAAGGTGGCATCGGCGAGCTTCGCCAACGCCGACGCCAAGGGCGACCTGACCGCGACGTGGCGTTCGGGCCCGGGCAGCGGCGTCGGCCGCGGCGGCCGCTACCCGGGCCAGCTCGAGCTCGACGGCAAGCTCGTCGACGGCGTCGCCGCGCACACCGCGCGCTACCTGCCGCTCGGCCTGCCGCAAGGCGTGCGCAACTACGTCGCCGCTGCGGTGCGCGAAGGAACGATCGCGAGCGCGACCGTCCGCATCCGCGGCGATCTCTGGGACTTTCCGTTCCACGATCCGAAGGTGGCGCGCGACGGCGACTTCCGCATCGCCGCGAAGGTCGAGGGCGTGACCTTCGCCTACGTGCCGGCCGAGCCGGCGGCGCCGGCGGCGACGGCGCGCGAGTCGTGGCCGCCGCTGACCTCGGCGTCGGGCGAGATCGTCGTCGATCGCTCGAGCCTCGACATCCGCGCCCTGCGCGCGCAGATCGGCGACGTCGAGTGGAGCGGCGTGCAGGGCCGCATCGCCGAGCTCGGCAGCCGCGCTCGGCTCGACATCGAGGGCACGGCACGTGGTCCGCTCGCCGACATGCTGCGCTTCGTCGACGTCACGCCGCTCGGCCGCTGGACCGGCAAGGCGCTCGCGGCGGCGACGGCGACCGGCGCGGCCGAGCTCAAGATCGCGCTCAACGTGCCGCTGTCGCGTCCCGCCGATTCGATCGTCAAGGGCAGCCTCGCGCTCGCCGGCAACGACGTGCGCATGAGCGCCGACACGCCGCTCCTCGCGGGCGCGAAAGGCCGGGTCGAATTCTCGCAGCGCGGCTTCACCGTCAGCGCCGCGAGCGCACGAACGCTCGGCGGCGAGATCGCCTTCGAGGGCGGCTCGAGCGCAGGCCTGAGCGGCGGCGACTCGCAGCGCTTCAGCGGCCGCGGCACGCTCACCGCCGAGGCGTTGCGGCAGGCGCCCGAGCTCGGCACGATCGCGCGCCTGGCGCAGGCGGCCTCGGGGCAGACGAGCTACCGCGCGACGCTCGGGTTCGTCGCCGGCCGGCCGCAGATCAACGTCGCCAGCAACCTCGTCGGCCTCGCGATCGACTTGCCGGCGCCGCTCGCCAAGGCGGCAGCGACGCCGCTCTCGCTGCGCGTGCGCACCGGCCCGGAAGACGGCAGCGCGGTGCCGGCCGACAGCGCGGCGACGGTCCGCGAGACGCTGCAGGTCGATCTCGGCGGCGCATTGCAGGCGCACTTCCTTCGCGAGGTGAGCGGCGATGCGGCGCGCGTCGTCCGGGGCGCGATCCGCGTCGCCGAAGCGCGCGCGAGCGGCGACCGTGCCGTCGAGCCGACGCCGCTCGATCCGATCGAGGTGTTGCCGTTGCCGTCGACCGGCGTCGCCGCGAACGTGAACCTGAAGCGGCTCGACGTGGAAGCGTGGCAGGCCGCGCTCGCCCGACTCCAGGGCGACGGCGCACGCGCCGGCGCCGGCGCTGCGACCGGCGCAGCCGCCGGGACCGGTGCGCCACCGCTGGTCTTCGACGCCGCCGGCGGGGCGGGCTATATCCCCGACGCGATCGCCTTGCGCGTCGGCGACCTCGTCGTCGGCTCGCGTCGGCTCGCCAACGTCACCGCCGGCCTGTCGCAGCAAGCCGAGCTCTGGCGCGCCAACGTCGGCGCCGACGAGCTCGAGGGCTACCTCGAATACCGCCCGGCGCGGCGCGGTGCCACCGGAGCCGGTGCCGGCCGCGTGTTCGCTCGCCTCGCCCGCCTGAGCCTGCCCAAGGGCGAGGTCGAGCGCGTCGAAAGCCTGCTCGATTCGCAGCCGGCGACGATCCCCGCGCTCGACATCGTCGCCGACGATTTCGAGTTGCGCGGTCGCCGCCTCGGCCGCCTCGAGATCGAGGCGACCAACCGCGCCGCGAGCAATCGCGACGGCACGCGCGAATGGCAGCTCGCCAAGCTCAACCTGACCATGCCGGAAGCGCAGCTCGCGGCCACCGGCACCTGGGGCGATGCCGGCGCGAGCGGCGCTGGCGCGCCGCGCCGGGCGGCGATGAATTTCACCCTCACGCTCGCCGACAGCGGCGCCCTGCTCGAGCGGCTCGGCATGGGCCGCGTCATTCGCGGCGGCAAGGGCTCGCTCACTGGCGACGTCGCTTGGCCGGGTTCGCCGTTCTCGCCCGACTACGCGAAGATGACCGGACAGGTGAAGGTGGCGATCGAGTCGGGCCAGTTCCTGAAGGCGGGACCGGGCGCGGCGCGGCTGCTCAGCGTCCTCAGCCTGCAGTCGCTGCCGCGCCGGCTGTCGCTCGACTTCCGCGACCTGTTCGCCGAGGGCTTCGCCTTCGACAGCGTCGACGGCGACGTCAAGATCGGCCAGGGCATGGCGGCGACCAACAACCTGCGCATGCGCGGCGCGGCGGCGGTGGTGCTGATGGAAGGCACCACCGACCTCGAGCACGAGACCGAGGATGTGCGCGTCGTCGTCATTCCCGAGATCAACGCGGGCACCGCGTCGCTCGCCGTTGCTGTGATCAACCCCGCGATCGGGCTGGGCACGTTCCTGGCGCAATACTTCCTGAGGAAACCGCTGATGGCGGCGAGCACGCGCGAGTTCCGCGTCACCGGGCCGTGGGACGATCCGAAGGTCGAGCGCGTCGAGCGCAGCTCCCTCGGCGAGACGGCGGCCGACGCGACGCCGGCCGCCGCGCCCGCGCCCGCGGTGACGCGCTGAGGAGAGCCCGAGTCATGAAGATCGCCGCCGTGCAGATGGTCTCGACGCCGAGCGTCGAAAGGAACCTCGAGACCGCGCGACGGCTCGTCGGGCGAGCCGCCGCCGACGGCGCGACGCTGGTTGCCCTGCCCGAGTACTTCTGCTTCATGGGCAAGGCCGACCGCGACAAGCTGAAGGTCGCCGAGGCGCCTGGCGAGGGACCGATCCAGCGCATGCTCGCCGAGAGCGCGCGCGAGCACGGCGTCTGGCTGATCGGCGGCACGCTGCCTCTCACCGTCGGCGCCGCCGCGCGCGAGAACGGCGGCGCTGTCGACCGCGTGATGAACGCGAACCTGGTCTTCTCGCCGCGCGGCGAGCTCGCCGCGCGCTACGACAAGATGCACCTGTTCGCGTACGACAACGGCCGCGAGCGCTACGACGAGTCGCGCACGCTGCAGGCCGGCCGCACGCCGGTCGCCTTCGACGCCGGCGGCCTGCGCGTCGGCCTGAGCGTGTGCTACGACCTGCGCTTTCCCGAGCTCTATCGCGCCCTCGCCAAGCCGCCCTGCGACCTCCTGTCGGTGCCCTCCGCGTTCACCTACACGACCGGCGCGGCGCACTGGGAAGTGCTGCTGCGCGCGCGCGCGATCGAGAACCAGTGCTACGTCGTCGCCGCCGCGCAAGGCGGCACGCACGAGAACGGTCGGCGCACGTTCGGGCACAGCCTCGTCGTCGACCCGTGGGGCGAGGTCGTCGCCTGCCGCGGCGAGGAGGGCGAAGGCGTCGTCGTCGCCGAGCTGAGCAGCGAGCGGATCGCCGCCGTCCGGCGCCAGCTGCCTGCACTCGAGCACCGGCTCGACTTCTGATGGCGCGCGCGGTCGCGGCGGCGATCGCGCTGGCGCTCGTCGTGCCCGCCGCCGCCGCGCAAACCGCCACCGCGACGCCGGGATCGGCGCGCGGCAGTAGCGCGTGTCGCGGGCCGGCGGCGATGGTCGACTTCGGCAGCGACGGCCGCATCGGCGCGAAGTGGAACGCGGCGACGAAAAAGATCGCGTACGGCCGGCCGCACCAGGACGGTCACTACCAGACCTTCATCGCCGACGGCGACGGCGCCAACGAAAGGCGCGTCGCTTTCGCTTCGTGGCGCGACGGTCGCCATCAGTTCCCCGCGGCCTGGCATCCCGCCGGCGATCTGCTGGCGGTGCTGGTCGAGCAGAACGAGCACGAGCGCAGCTCGGTCGATGCGATCCCCGGCTACGGCGCCTACACGGACTACTGGATCGTGACGCGCGACAGCAGCCGGGCCTGGAAGGTCTATGCCCTTCCCGACGGCTACGACGACGCGATCACGCACGCCGCTTTCTCGCCCGACGGCAGCAAGTTCGCGTGGACCGAGCGCGTCAAGGCGCCGCGCTTCTGGGACTTCAACCTGTTCGCCGGCGGCTACGTCTTCAAGGTCGCCGACTTCGTGCTGCGCCCCGAGCCGCACTTCGAGAACGTGCGAACGATCCAGCCGGGCAACGTCGACCAGGGCGGCGAGGTCGAGTCGATCGCTGCCGACAACCGGACGATCGCCTTCTACAGCACCTTCGTGTCGAGGAACCTGTTCGCGTCGCGCATCTACACGATGGACATCGAGAGCGGCGTCATCAAGGAACTGACGACCGAAAGCTTCGCGCAGGCGCCGACCTTCACGCCCGACGGCAAGAGCATCGTCTACATGACCGGTGCCGGCGCCGACATCTTCCCGTGGCAGCTCCAGGGCGCCGACTGGTGGATCATGAGCGTCGATGGCAGCGACAAGCGCCGTCTCACGTTCATGAACGTTCGCGACCATCCGCAGTCGGTGAACCGGTTCCGGCTCGCCGGCTCGCTCTCGTTCATCAGCGACACGGCTTTTCTCGGCGACGTAATGACGCAGTCGCTCGGCCTCGCCGGCAAGATCGTCCGCGTCGACTGCGGCTGACGGCGCGCTCGGCTCGCCAGACGCTACCGCGCGGTGCCCCGGCGGCAACTTGCCACGCGAATCGTTCGTCTCCCCCGTTAGCGGGCCTGCTTCACCGACACCCGCTGCTAGAGTGCGCCGCACTTATGACAAGGGAGAAGGCGACATGATCCTGCTGATCGCGATCGTCTTGGGAGCGCTGGTCGGGGCCGGCGCCAGCGGCGAGGGCGGCGCCCTCGCCGGCGCACTGTTCGGCTGGCTGATCGTTCGCTCGCTGCGCCAGCAGCGCGAGATCGAGGCGCTGCGCAAGCGCGTCGAAGCGCCCGTGCTGGCAGCCCCGCGAGGCGATGCGCGAGTCGAGCGCGCGCCCGGCGAGGAGGGCGTCGACGCCACGACGCTGCCGCCGGAGACGACGGCAGCCGCCCCGGCGATATCGAGTCCGCCGAGCGTCGCAACGCCGACGCCACCCGCGATCGCGCCGATGCCTGTCGCCCCCGTGTCTCCGGTCGGCGCCGCGCCCGCCATCGCGGTCGCGGCGAAGGTCGCCGGCGATGGTGTCCGCGCCGCGCCGCCGCGCGACTTCCTCGCGCCGATCCGGCAGTGGCTCTTCGGCGGCAACACGATCGTCAAGGCCGGCGTCGGCATCCTCTTCGTCGGCCTCGCCTTTCTCGCCAAGTACGCGAGCGAGCACGCCCACCTGCCGATCGAGTATCGACTCGCCGCGATCGGCGCCGCCGCCGTCGTCCTGCTCGGCTTCGGCTGGCGCCTGCGCGCGTCGCGGCCCGACTACGCGCAGGTGCTGCAGGGCGGCGCGGTCGCCGTTCTTTATCTGACGCTGTTCGCCGCCTTCCGCTTCTACAACGTGATCGGCGCGATGCCGGCGTTCGTGCTGATGGTCGCCGTCGCCGCGCTCGCGGCGGCGCTCGCGGTGCTGCAGGATGCGCGCGCGCTCGCCGTGATCGGCGCGCTCGGCGGCTTCGCGACGCCGCTCATCGTCTCGACCGGCTCGGACAACTACGTCGCGCTTTTCGCCTACTACTTCGTGCTCGACCTCGGCATCGCCGCGGTCGCGTGGTCGAAGACCTGGCGGCCGCTCAACCTGATCGGCTTCGCCGCCACCTTCATCGTCGCGACGGCGTGGGGCGTGCTCAAGTACCGGCCCGAGGACTACGCCACCAGCCAGGCGTTCCTGATCGCCTTCTTCCTGCTCTTCGTCGTCATCCTGGTCCTTCCCGCGCGCCGGCTCGGCCGCGCCGCCCCCGCCGCGGGCGTGGCTGCGCCGCACCGCGACGCCTGGGTCAACAGCAGCCTCCTGTTCGGCCTGCCGACGGTGACCTTCGCGCTCGAGTACGGGCTGGTCCGTGAGATGCCGTATGGCGCCGCGCTGGCGGCGCTCGCCCTCGCCGGCTTCTACGTGATGCTCGCGACCTGGATGAAGCGGCGCCCCGAGCTCGGCATCACCTTCGATGCGACGCTGGCGATCGCGACGATCTTTCTCACCCTCGTGATCCCGTTCGCGCTCGACGCGCGCAGCACCGCCGGCGCCTGGACGCTGGAAGGCGCCGGCCTGATCTGGATCGGCTTTCGCCAGCAACGCGGCCTGCCGCGCTTGTTCGGCTACGTGCTGCTCGGCCTGGCGGGCCTGGCGATGCTGCTCGGCCACCAGCGCCACGGCGTGCCGACGACGGTCTTCAACGCCTATCTCTTCAACGGCCTGATGGCGGCGGCAGCATCGCTCGCCGGCGCCTTGTTCGTCCATCGCGCCGGCCGCGCCGGCGCGCTCAAGGCCGGCGAGGAGGCGTGCGAGACGCTGCTGATCGCGTCGGCGACGGTGTGGTTCGTGGTGACCGCGACCATCGAGATCGATGCATTCGTGCCGCTGCGGCTGACGCTCGCCGTCGCGCTCGCCAGCGCGAGCGTGGTCGCGCTGCTGTACGCGGCGCTCGGGCGCCGCTTCGAGTGGCCCGAGATCGCCTGGACGGCGCTGGTGCACGCGCCGATCGTCTTCGTCGCCGCCGCGATCGACGCGGCCCTGCTCGCCAATCCGCTCGAGGGCGGCGGCTGGTGGGCGTGGCCGACCGCCTTCGCCGCGCACGCCCTCGTTCTGCGACTCGCGGCGCCGTTCTGGCCGAAGCTGGCGGCGCACGCGATCCACGCGCTCGGCGCGATCACGCTCGCCCTCGTCGGCGCCTTGCTCGGCCGGTCGGCGACGGCGCACTGGGGCGATTTCGCGAGCGCGTGGCCGTGGCTCGGCTGGCTCGCCGTGCCGGCGGCGATGCTGCTCGTCCTGCCGCGGCCGGCGACGGCGCGCGTCTGGCCGGTGCGGATGCTGCCCGAGGCGTACCAGACCAGCGCTGCGGCCGTCCTCGCTGCGGGCCTGTGGCTCTGGACCCTGGTCGCCAACGTCGCCTCCGACGGTTCGGCGGCGCCGCTGCCGTACCTGCCGTTCCTCAATCCGCTCGACATCGGCATCGGCATCGCGCTCGCCGCGACCCTGCTCTGGCTGAAGCACGTCGACCGCGTCGCGCCGTGGTCGCTGGCGATGGCGGCCGGCGCCGGCTTCGTCTGGCTCAACGCCATCCTCGTGCGAACCTTCCATCACTACGCCGGCGTGCCCTATCACTTCGACGCCTGGCTCGACTCGCTCGCGGTGCAGACCGGCATCACGCTGCTCTGGACGGCGATCGCGCTGGCGACGATGTGGGTCGCATCGACGCGCTCGGCACGCGAGCCCTGGTTCGTCGGCGCTGCCCTGCTCGCGGCGGTCGTGCTCAAGCTCGTCCTGGTCGATCTCTCCGGCAGCCTGACGCGAATCATCTCGTTCATCGGCGTCGGGGTGCTCATGCTCGTCATCGCATACGTCGCGCCGTTGCCGACGAAGGAGGCTCGTCATGTCGCGACCTGAACGTCCGCCATTCGTGCGCGGCGCGGTGCTCCTCGCCGGCGCGATCGTTGCCGCCACCGTCGCGTGCGCCGAGCCGGCGCCGTACCGCTACCAGGCGCCGATCGCGATCGACGCGACCGCACCGTTCGTGCAGATGCCGCTGCCGATCGCCGCCTACGGCCACGTCGAGCAGGACGACCTGCGCGACCTGCGCATCGTCGACGCCAGGGGCGAGCGGGTGCCCTTCGCCGTCCTGCCGTCGTTGGCGACGGTGCAGCTGAGCGAGCAGGTCCGCGAGGCGAGCCTCTATCCGCTGCCGGCGCGTCCCGCCGCGGGCGGGATCTGGCCGTCGCCGGTCGACGTCGTCGTCGAAGGCGATCGCATCAGCGTGCGTCGCCGCGGCGGACCGGCCAGCAGCGTTGCCGCCGCACCGCGCGAATCGGGCGGATGGCTGATCGACAGCGGCGAGATTCGCCGCGGCGATCCACTGCCCAAGCGCCTGACCTTGCGCTGGTCGGGGCCGGCCGAGTTCTCGGTCGCCTACCGGATCGAGACCAGCGACGACCTGCGCCAATGGCGGCCTGCCGGCAGCGGCCAGGTGATGGCGCTGCAATCGGCGAGCGGCGCGCTCACGCAGCCCGTCGTCGGCCTGGCCGAGTCGCCCGGCCGCTTCATTCGCCTGGTTTGGGCCGAGCCGGGCGCGGCGCCGGCATTGACCGGTGCGAGCGTGCTCGTCGCCGAGCGCCAGCGGGTCGCCGTCGACTCGACGCGCGAGCTCACCGTCGCGCCGAGTCCCGAACCCGCAGGCGCCGCGCCGCCGGACGCCGCGGCGAAGCGCGCGCTGCATTTCGATCTCGGCGGCGTCGTGCCGCTCGTCGACGTCGACCTGCGCTTCGACGCCGGCACGCACGTCGCGCCGGTGCGCGTGCAAGGGCGCGCGCGCGCCGATCAGCCTTGGCGCGAGGTCGCCAGCGGCGTCTTCTATCGACTCGAACGCGGCGGCGAGGTCGGCAGCGCTCCGGCGCTCGCCGTGCCGGCCGTGGTTCGCTACCTGCGCCTGGTTCCCGACGAGCGCGCGGCGTCGCTCGACGGCGTCGCCGCCCGGCTCGTCGTCCACGCGTCGCTCGCCTCGCTCGTCTTCGCCGCCCAAGGCGAGCCGCCGTTTCGCCTTCTCGCGGGCTCGCGCGATGCGCCGGCCGGCGCGCTGCCGGTCAGCGCCGTCGTGCCGCAGCTCGACAGCGAGCGCGCGCGCTTCGGTCGCGCCACGCTGGGCGCGTTCGCGGTCGACGAAGCCGCAGCGCGCGCAGCCGAACAGGCATCGCGGCAGGCTCGGCTGCGGCCCTGGCTGCTCTGGGGCGTGCTGCTCGTCGGCGTCGCCGGGCTCGGCGCGCTCGTCTGGCGCCTCGCCCGATCGGGCCCGGCAGCGGCACCGGCGCAGAGCCCGCCGACCTAGGGGTCCGGCGCGCCGGCAGCCCGCGCGCGCTATCGCGGCTCAGGCGCCGAGGAACTCGCCGACCGGCTTCAGCTCGTCGACACGGTCGCAAACTGCCTTCACGACCATCAGGATCGGCGTGCCGAGGATCAGGCCGACGGCGCCCCACAGCCAGCCGAACGCCAGCACGCCGACGAACACCGCGAACGGGCTCATCCGGCTGGCGCGACCGGTCCACCACGGCGTCAGCAGGTTGCCGACGATGGCGTGGATGGCGAACGAGCTTGCGCCGATGAGCAACGCCTTGTCGATGCTGTCGAACTGGATGAAGCCGACGACCGCCGAGCCGACGCCGACGATGACCGCGCCGACGTAGGGAACGAGGTTGGTGATGCCGGCGGCGACGCCCCAGGTCGCGGCGTTGTTGAGGCCCAGCGCATAGAACGCGAGGCCGGTGGCGACGCCGACGACGACGCTGGTGGCGAGCTGGACCAGCAGGTAGCGCTGGATCTGCACGCTCACCTCGTCGAGCGCCTGCACCGTGATCTTCTTCTGGCTCAGGCGCGGCCCGGCGAGCTTGACCATCTTGCGTCGGAAGGTCGTTCCCGAGGCAAGCAGGAACAGGGTCACGAACAGGACGACGAGCGTCTGGCCGAGGAAGGAGAACACGCCGAGCGTGCCGCTCCAGAGATAGTCGCGCACGTTGAAGGCGGCGCGCTCGACGACGACGCGCGTCACGCCGGGCGGCGTCGACGGTGCCGTCGGCAGGGAGGTCGTCGTGGTGGTCGTCGTCGTTTCGGCGCGCCGGCGGCCGGGCGTGGACGTGCCGGCGGACGCCGCCGCCGCCTCGGAGGCGGCCTGCTGCGCCGCCTGCTCGAGCTCGTTGGCCGCCTGCTGGACTCGCTCGATCGGCGACGGTGTCGGCTTGCCCGGCGGCGTCTCCACGGCATGGCGCAGCTTCTGCGCCACCTGCGGCAGGTTCTCGATGAGCGCGGTCGCGTCGTCGGACAGCCGCCATCCGCCCCAGCCGATGACGAGGACGATCGTGCTGAGCACGACGCCCGCGCCGACGGCGCGCGGCACATGCCAGCGCTGCAGGGTGTCGACGACCGGCGTCAGTGCGTAGCTGAACATCACGCCGAGCAGGATCGGAACCAGGATCGCCTTGGCCCAGTGGAGCGCGTAGATCGAGGCCAGCACGGTGAGCACGATCAACGCCAGACTGCGCACGTCGACCGGCATGTGGAGGAGGACGCGCGGCGGCTCGTCGGGATCGGGAAGCGGGCGGTGCGCCTCTTCGTGTGCGGGCAAGGCCTCGTCGGTCATG
>Ga0207675_100002755_pt1 | contig 17280 bp, 11 predicted proteins | sample KBSSwiS42_FD_184305 | JGI IMG/M metagenome (GOLD analysis project Ga0207675, IMG submission 184305) | Switchgrass rhizosphere microbial communities from Kellogg Biological Station, Michigan, USA - KBS Switchgrass S4-2 (SPAdes) (version 2) | ecosystem: Host-associated > Plants > Roots >... | reverse complement strand
CGCGAGCGCTGCCACTGAGTCTCGTGATTCTCTTTCTCTGCGGGATGTCCGTCGTCGGCGTGATCTCGCTTTACAGCTCGCTCGTGCAGCTGACGACGAGCGATGCCATGCGCGGCCGCGTAATGTCCATCTTCATGCTCGCGTTCCGCGGCGGGATGCCCCTCGGCAATCTTCTCGCGGGCTACGTCGCCGGCCGCTGGTCGATCACGACCGCGCTCGCGATCAACGGGAGCGTGCTGGCACTCGTGGCGCTCTCTTTTATCGCGCGAGGGACCAAGCTGGACGAGGACACGCCAGCGGCGATATAGAATCCGTTCTTCCGCGGCCTGCGATGTGCAGACGCGTGAGTGTCGAGAGAATGGCAAAAGCGAAGAAAGAAAGTGACAGTGCGGTCCTCGATGCGGCGTGCGCGCCCGAGTGGACCGATCTCCTCAAGCAGATGATCCTCATCCGCCGCTTCGAGGAAGCGACGGAGCGCGAGTTTCGCAAGGGCAAGATCGGCGGCTACCTCCACGTCTACATCGGACAGGAAGCGGTCGCTTCCGGCATCGTCAGCGCGCTGCAGAAAGGCGATGCCGTGTTCTGCGGCTATCGCGATCACGCGCAGGCCATCGCCCTCGGCGCCGATCCCCGCAAGGTCATGGCCGAGCTGTTCGGCAAGGCGACCGGCGTCTCGAAAGGCAAGGGCGGCTCGATGCACCTGTTCGACGTCGAGCACGGTCTCTATGGCGGCTACGGCATCGTCGGCGGACATCTGACGCTCGCGACCGGCGCCGCGTACGCGAAGCGCTACCAGGGCAGCGACTCGATCGTCGTCTGTTACTTCGGCGACGGCGCGATGAACATCGGCTCGTTCCACGAGGCGATGAACATGGCCGGTCTGTGGGGACATCAGGGTCTCTGTCCGATCATCTTCATCATCGAGAACAACGGCTACGCGATGGGCACCTCGGTCGAGCGCCACTCCGCGCTCACCGATCTCGCCGCGCGCGTGCGGGCCTACGACATCCCGACGGAGAAGGTCGACGGCCAGGACATCTTCGCCGTGCGCGGGGTTGCCGACCGGATCGTGAGACAGGTGCGCGAGACGGGCAAACCGTACTGCATCGAAGCGGTGACGTATCGATTTTCCGGTCACGGCGCCGCCGACATCCTCCAGCCATATCGCTCGAAGGAAGAAGTAGAGAAGCACCGTCACCGCGATCCGATCGCCATCCTCCGCAAACGCCTCGGCGAAGTCTGCGGTCTCGGCGACGATGAAGTGAAAGCGATGGACGAGTGGGCGATCGCGGAAGCCGCCAACGCGGTGAAGTTCGCCGAGGAGAGCCCGGCGCCGCCGTCCGAAGAGTTGTGGGCGGACGTCGTGGCCGAACATGGACCTCGTCCGGTGAGTGAGAGCGAGCATGAGTGAAAAGTCGTATCGCGACGCCATCCGCGACGCGATGATGGAAGAGATGGATCGCGACGCGAACGTCCTCATCATGGGCGAGGACATCGGCGTCTACGAGGGCACGTTCCGCATCACCGCCGGGATGCTCAAGAAGTACGGGCCGAAGCGCGTCATCGACACGCCGATCGCCGAGGCGGGGATGGCCGGAACGGCGGTGGGAATGGCCATGCTTGGCCGGCGGCCGATCGTGGAGATGATGACGATGAACTTCGCCATCGTCGCCGCGGATCAGATCCTCAACCACGCCGCGAAGGTCCGTTTTGATAACGAAGACTACTTGCGTTATGTGCCGATCCGGCGGCCGTGGACCATGTGCGTTCAGGAGCAGCTTCCCCCCGGCGCTGCGGGTGCGTTGTTGAACCAAACACACCTGTTCGACGATCTATTTCTTTTTATCAATACGCGTGAAAAGGAGTTCTACGACTCAATTGACGGGCGTCGCAGCATTTCTGAGATTGTTGAGAAGGTGAACGCGAAGGACTCGCAGCACGCGCGCGAGTTTTTCGAGAAGTTGGGGCGCTACGATCAGGTCGTCTTCGATACGTCGCAGTGTTTCTAAAAAATCCCTTTCCCTTTGTGGTAGCGCAAGCGGGAGACACAGGGGAAGGGATAAAAACCACATTAACGCAGGTGGTCCATACCACATTAATGCGGATGGTCCACAGTTACTGCGGTGCCACTGAATGCCGCGGTACCGCAGAGTGCGTCGATCATCTCTCCGTCAGTTAGATCGTTAATGCTTCCACCGGGATGTTGTTGAGCGACTGCCAATCTATTGCCCGGACGGTCATGGCCCCAACCGTGAGGAATACTTACAACGCCAGGCATTACCTCCTCCGTCACTTCAAGCGGAACAACTATCGAACCAACTCTCGACGTCACTAGCACATCCTGTCCCGGCGTCAGATTGCGATGCCCGGCATCGGTGGGGTGCATCAGCAGTGTGCAGCGCGGTTTCGCCGGATTTCCTTTGACGAGTCTTTCGCTGTTGTGCAGCCACGAGTTGTTGCTGCGTAGCTGACGCCGGCCGATAAGCAGCAGGTGACCGTTTGAAGCTGCGACCTCGGTAAGCCTGCGCTCCCAATTCTTCACGCGTTCGACATCTTTGACCAAAGCCCCAGGCGCGAGCTCGATGTGCTTGTCAGGAGTACGCAATCGATCGGGCAAGCAGGGCATCAATGGACCAAGGTCGATACCGTGAACAGCGCTGCGCAGCTTGCGCAGCGTCAGCCCTTTCGCAAATGGATTCAACCCGCCACCATACGGTCCAAAACGCAAACCCAAATCAAGCAAAGTCTCCGGTCCGAAGAACCGTGTCCGAATGCCTTGTTTCACACGTTCGGCGCATTTGCGCAACGGCCTGTCGTGCTGCATGCGCGCTTGCAACTCCGCCAGGATCTCCCAATCGTGACGCGTATCATCCGCGGGTTGAAACAGAGCCGGCGAAAACTTCGCAGTGTTGCGCACTGCCAGCACATTGAACGCAACGTCGTAGTGGTTACGCTCGAGCGACGACGTTGGCGGCAGAATGATGTGCGCGTGTCTTGTCGTCTCGTTGATGTAAGGATCGATGGCAACCATGAACTCGAGTTCCGCGAGTGCGCGGTCCAACTCTCGGCCATTGGGCGTTGACAGCACCGGGTTGCCTGCGAGAGTTACCAACGCCCTGATCTGTCCTGCTCCTTCCGTCAGGATTTCTTCGACCATTGCCGCAACAGGCAGCTCTCCGGAAAACTCAGGTAGTTTTCGCACACGGCTTCGCCAACGTCCAAAACTTCCGCGCGGCGCAAGTGATTCGGGAGCTGCAATCGGATCGAATGCCGGCAGGGTAAACATCGCGCCGCCGGGCCGATCGAAGTTCCCGGTGACGATATTCAACACATTAATCAACCACTGGCAGAGGCCGCCGAACTCCTGCGTGCTGACGCCAATTCGCCCATAACATACAGCCGATTCCGCGGCAGCAAACTCTCTCGCCAGCGAGCGTATTTCGTTCGCGTCAATTCCAGTAAGGAGCGCCGCTCTTTCCGGCGTGAATTCAGCGACGAGACTTGCGACAGTCTTGACACCTTTTGTGAACGAACCCAGCTCGCGCAATTGCACTAGGCCTTCGTCAAAAACAACATGCAGCAGTGCGAGCAGTAATAAGACGTCACTGCCCGGACGTATAAAGAGGTGCCGATCGACGATCCGCGCCGTTTCGTTGTAACGCGGATCGATCAGCACGACTTTACCGCCACGTCGACTGATCTCCTGTAGTCGGCGTCCCGCGCCCGGAGCCGTCATGAGACTTCCGTTAGAGACGACCGGGTTCGCGCCGAACATCAATAGAAACTGTGTGCGATCGATATCAGGAATGGGCAGCAGGAGTTGATGACCAAACATCAAGTAACCCGCTACATGATGGGCCAGTTGGTCCACGGACGTTGCTGAAAAACGATTGCGCGTGTGCAGACTGCGAATGAAACCCGGTGCGAACAAAAGCGCGCCGTAGTTGTGAACGACCGGATTACCGAGGTAGGTGGCGACGGAACTCTTGCCGTACTTTGCGTTGATGCGCTTGAGCTTTTGCGCGACCTCGGCAAAAGCCTCATCCCATTCTATCCGTTGCCAGCCGCGAACAGTGCGTCGCACCGGATGTCTTAGCCGGTCTTTGTCGTAGTGAAGGTCCTGTAACGCTACTGCTTTTGGACAGATGTAACCGCGACTGAACGGATCATCCTTGTCGCCGCGGATGTTTAGACGCCTGTCACCCTCTACAGTAATTTCGATGCCGCAGATCGCTTCGCAGATATTGCAGGCGCGATAATGAGGCGAACCGTTGTGATGGTCTTGGCGGCGCATAGTTGGGACACCCTCGACCGCCTACTATATCTAAAACACAAAGCTTGCGCCTGCTCTGGCGGTCCTTCCGGGTGTGCGAAAGCCGCTCTCGAAATACTCGCGATCGAAAAGATTGTCGATGTAACCAAAGAAGCGCAGTTGTCGCTTTTCGCCTCCCAACGGTAGCGAATAACTCGCGCCTAAGTCAGCCTTGGCAAATCCTTTGAAGCGAAATCCGCGACTGGTAAATGTGACCGGATCGAAGACTGCGCCAACATAGTTACTCGAAGCAGAGAAGTCGAAATTAACAAGCACGCGTCTCGCGATGCGTTGCGTCGCGACAAACGAGAATTGGTGATCGGGAATTACCAGCGCACGAATTGTTCCCGGAACTTGCGGCGTTCGGTTTTGTGCTTTCGTGAATGTGTAGGCAGCGGTCAGGTTGAGAGATTTGACGGGAGTTGCCCTAAACTCAACTTCAGCGCCGCGAGCGATGCCGCCGTCAGTATTGAGATAGCCGCCAAAGCGTCCAAATGGATCGGTTGTGAAATCGATCAGTCCCGAGAAGTCAAAGATGATTACGCGGCGTAACTGAGTGTAGAAATACGTGGCGGAGACACGTACTCGATTGTCGAACAACGTTTGATCGACACCTGCATCGAACGCGATTGATTGTTCCGGTTTCAAGCGCGGATCCCCGAAGACTGAATAACCAAAAAAACTGTCGAAGAACGTTCCGAAACGCTCGAAGAGCGACGGCGCTCGATAGCCGTTTCCGACGTGGCCGCGCAGCTTGGTTCCTGAAGAGCGAAACGTATAAGCAACTGAGCCGTCTCCTGTGTAGGCCGTTGGCGGCGATTGAAAGGTAATTCCCTGGTACGGCGCGGAGGCTGCGGGTGTGAACACTGGTTCCTCCAAACGGAAGAACTGCGCGCGAAAGGCGCCCGAGATCTGTAGGCGATCGTCAAGCAGTCGCAGTTGGTCCTGAACGAACAGTGCGTGGCTCCTTTGCGTTACATCGACGTCGGAGTTGTCTGCCGGATTTACCTGGAACGACGGGTTCTTAAAACGTTCACTCTCAAACTCGTATCCGCCGGTGATGTAGTTAACGTGTCCGACACGCGCGTCAACACGTGCATTCAGCGTGTGAACTCGCCCGTCGAAGTCTGAACGCGTCGAACCTCCGAATGGTTGAAAACCAGTGCCGAGTGGTCCATTGATGCTGCTGCGGTTTGTCGCTAAACCCTGATAACTGATCGTGTAGCCGAAGTGCTCAGTTGGGCGTTGAGTGAAAATTACGGCGCCGTTGAAGAAGTTTGCCTCGCGTAAGCTGTCAGGATCGTTTGGCGCCGGAATGAAAGTGGCCGAGCCGGCGTTCAACGCTGAAGCGGGCACTCCTGCTTCGAAACGAAGTTGTTCCGCGCGAGAGAGGGGGATTGCCTCGATGATTCCTGTGGGCGGCAACGTGCCGATGGCTTCGGGATTGTTGTTTAACTGTAATCGCGAATCAGCGGCGTAGATGCGTCCTGAAAGTGTTGCAGTCGGCGTTAGGCGAAACAGAATGCGTCCCTGTCCGCTCGTGGTGCGCGCCTCGTCGTCATTGTCGATGCCGCGCGTGACGTTGAAGAAAGAAACGCCGGCACTATAGACAATTGAGTTGTTTCGTATGCCGCCCGCGACCTGGCCCCTGGTGCGAAACAGTCCGAGATTGCCGCCTTCAGCGAGCACGCTGCCGTGAATTGGACCACCACCTTCGTCGGTCACCACATTGATCACTCCGCCGACGGCGTTCGAGCCGTACAAAGACGAGCCCGATCCGCGCAGCACTTCCAACCGGCTAACGTCCGTAACGATCAAATCCTCCAAAAAGGCTGAGGCGTCGCCTTGCGTTGATGCAGCATCGCGAAAACGTATGCCGTCGATCAGAACAGCAGTGTCTTCGCTTGGCAGACCGCGGGTTTTTACAGAACTGAATGATCCTGGACCACCGAGTTGCTGCACGCGGACGCCGGGTACGGAACGCAAGACTTCAGTAATAGCGCTCTCGTCGCGCTCTTCGATCTCCTGTGTGTCGACGACTGTTAATGCCTTGGAGACTTCATCAACTGTTTGTGGCGTGTCGGAAGCTGTGATTACAACTGACGCGCGTAGGCCGGAGAGTTCGAGTGCGATATCGTGCGTGATCGTCTGGCCGCGCGTCACCCTAACCGATTGCGCCGCTGCTAACGCGAACCCGCTGAGTTCAGCTTCGACGAGGTATTCGCCTGGCGCGAGGTTTTTGAAACTGTACGTGCCGCTCGAGTTTGTTGTTGTGACCAGGCTGAACGTGCGATCGCGCGCATAAAGACTTACGGTCGCGCCCGGCAGGTTTGCGCCTTCCGGATCTTTTATCTGTCCGCTGATTCCGGCCTTGTTCGCGCCGTTGCTGGTTTGCGCGTGTGCGGAGATCGCGAAAGTGATAGTGACTACGATTGCGATGAGCGTGCTTTTCATGATGCTTGACGTCTCCCGAACGAACACAAAAAAAACGCCCTCGATCTCCTGGTTGGAAGATCGAGGGCGTCTGAACTCGATGATTTTCTGGTTAAGTTAGTTGTTGGTACGCGAAACGATGGGCGAAAGCAACTAACTTGCGTGACGCCACTTGCTCTTTCCCGGAGCGCTGTGGTCGCTTCCGTTTGCAGCAGGCAAGGTTTCCTGACTTCCGGCTCGAGCGCGTTGCTTCACGGCCTTCCCAATCTCGATGAGATCAGTGACCTTTTTTTGGAAGCTACGCAATCGCCGGTACACAGTGGCGGGAACCGTCTGGGCATTTCACCCAACTTCCCTTGTCACCCACAATGGGCACCTGCAACGGTCCAACTCGACGTCACGTGACGGCGAGTTGAAATAGCGATTTACAATTATGCAAAGAACTGAAACTTCAAATCTCGATTGATTGAGTGCGTAACTCTATGTCTCGGACCGCGCCGCTGTCAAGGCGCGCGTGTTGTTGACGATGTTAGAGCGGCGGAGTATTTGTTACGTAACAAACGGGGGGACACATCATCATGCCAGAGAAAGACGATAACAATCAGTCGTTGAGAAAACATCTGCTACATGTCTTAAGAGGTGGCAATGCGCATTTATCATTCGACGAGCTCGTAAACAGTTTTCCGGCGGATCTCTGCAATCGCCAAATCGAAGGACTTCCTTACACGCCGTGGCAGGTTTTGGAGCACATGCGCATTGCGCAATGGGACATACTGGAGTTCAGCCGCGATCCGGACCACATCGAGCCTGAGTTTCCGAAAGGTTATTGGCCAGGCGAAAACGATCTTGGAACGCCGGCGTTGTGGCAGAAGACGGTTGATGAGTTTCGGAAAGACCTGCACGAGATGGAAGCGCTCGTAGAAGATCCCTCGACTGATCTATACGCGCGAATCCCTCATGGCGACGGCCAGACAATCCTGCGTGAAGCACTGCTCGTTGCCGATCACAACGCCTACCATTTGGGGGTCCTCGCCGTGATGGCGCGCATCGTTAAGGCCAACGTGGAGTCGAAGAATCCAGGAGGTAATTGAAATGACGCGATTAGCCCTCTTCACACTATTACTTCTTGCTTCGTTTGTTCTGGCAGTTGATGCGCAAGCACAGTCAAATAGGACTGCCGTAACACCGGCTCAGTCGAAAAGGGTCGTGCGGAGTTACTCCTGTCCGATGCATCCCGATGTTAAGTCAACGAAACCCGGCAAGTGTCCCAAATGCAAAATGGACCTGAAGCTTGTCAAGAACGAAACCAGCGCTGTCAGTGAAAATAAACCGCCCGAACCTGCCACAACGCCTGAGACGCCGGCCTCGCCGCGCAAGATGGTGATTCCCGATGTCTCAGTGTTGGACCAGGACGGAAACGAGCGCCACTTTTATACCGACCTCATCAAGGACAAGACCGTCGCAATCAACTTTATCTTCACAAACTGCACCACGATCTGCCCGCCCCTTGCTGCGACCTTCGCACGAGTCCAAAAGGATCTCGGCGATAGAGTCGGTAAAGACGTACATTTCATTTCGATTAGCGTGGATCCTTTGACAGATACGCCTGAACGGCTGAAAGCGTGGGGTGCAAAGTTCAAAGCCGGCGCAGGCTGGACATTCGTGACTGGCGAAAAGCAGGAAATCGACAAGCTGTTGAATGCGTTGGGCGCCGCTGTATCGAAAAGGGAGGACCACACGCCCATGATGATTATCGGCAACGACAGCAAAGCTGTTTGGACGCGCACTTACGGTTTGGCAGGAACACGTCAGATAGTCGGATTGATTACTGACGTGATGGCTGGAACACTTGCTGAGACCGCTAACGAGGAGGCAAAACCATGAGGTTACTCGTCTCAGCCATTCTTTTCGTCGTATTCGCGGTAGTCGCAGCTTACGGACAAGAGCCCTCTTCAGCTCAGAAGCCAAAGCCACCAGAGCCCGCCTCTGTAGGAAAGAGCGGTGATGGTCCATCAGCAACGCCGCGTTCAGCCGCGGAGAAATACTTTTCCGACGTAGAGCTCGTCGATCAGGACGGTCGCAAGGTGCGCTTCTACAGCGATGTGCTCAAGAACAAGGTTGTAGCTATCAACACCTTCTTTGCGACCTGCACAAATATCTGCCCACCAATGAACCGCAACTTTGAGAAAATGCAGGATGCGCTCGGTGATCGTTTGGGCAAAGATGCGTTTCTCGTTTCGATTACAGTTGATCCTGACACTGACACACCGACACGGCTCAAGGAATACGCGCAACGTTTTCACGCTCGCCCAGGCTGGATGTTTTTGACCGGTAAGAAGGAAAACGTCGACTGGGCGCTTTATAAAATTGGTCAATACGTTGAGACCAAAGATCAGCACACCAGCATTGTCATCATTGGTAACGAGCCTAAAGGACTTTGGAAAAAAGCAATGGGGCTCGCAAAAGCCGAAGAGCTGATTCGCATCCTCGAAGACGTCATCGCCGACCGCTAACGAGTTCATTATGACTCTCAGACTCACACTCGCGCTCCTCATCGCCGTCGCCGGTCTTCTGATCTCGAGCGAACCACCGATCGTTCTCTCACAAAGCACTACCGGTTCAACCGCGGCCGCGCAACGACACGAACTCACTCCACCGGAAAAGCGCGGCAAGGCTTTCTATTTGAGAGGTGAAAGCGCGTCGGGTCGGGAGATCACTGCGATGATGGGCGAGATCGACGTGCCGGCGTCTACGCTTACTTGCGCTGGTTGTCATGGTATCCGAGGCGAAGGAAGAACTGAGGGAGGCGTAACTGCCGGCAGTTTGACCTGGTCATTCTTGACGAAACCTTACGGGCACGCCGACGAAGGCGGCCGCAAGCACGGGGCGTTTTCTGAAACTTCATTCGTGCGGATCTTGACGTCCGGATTGGATCCTGCGGGGAACAAGTTAGCAGTTGCGATGCCGACTTATCGTATGCCGCAGGAGGACATGGCAAATCTAATTGCCTACCTGAAGCGCATCGAGACGGACAGCGATCCCGGTGTTACTGACACCAGCATCGTGCTGGGCACAGTCCTGCCCGATAAGACCGCGCTGAGTGGGTTGGCCCAATCAATGGGCGACGTGTTGCAGGCGTACTTCGCGGAGATCAATAGCCGCGGTGGCATCTATAACCGCAAGATCGAATTGCGCGTCGTGAACGGCGATTCGACCTCTACGGTTGCAAACATGAGGCGCCTCATCGATGAAGAACAGGTCTTTGCTATGGTGAGCGGACTTAGCGCGGGCGCCGAAGAAGGCGTTGCTGCGCTCACTCGGGAGAAGGAAGTACCCTTTGTTGGCCCTTCTACATTGATGCCGCAGCGAGGCTCACCTGTTAATCGTTACATCTTTTACTTGTTGCCGGGATTGAAAGAGCAGGCACGCGCCCTCGCTACTTTTGCAGCAACAAAAACAGACACCAAAATTTCGCGGGCCGTCATTGTTTCGCCTGATACTGAATTCAATCGCAGTATTGCCGTGAGCATTGAAGATCAGGCGAAGAAGATCAACTGGGCGTCAGTAACGAAAACCTACTACCCGCAAGATGCATTCGCCGCTTCCGCGCAGGTAGAGCAGTCTAAGCAGAAGGGAATTGACACTCTTTTCTTTCTTGGTTCGGGAGTCGAAGCGGCGGCGCTGCTGAAGGCGGCGGACACCGCGGGCTGGACGCCGTCAATCTACGTGCTCGGTTCGCTTGTCGGAAGAAACATCGGCGAAGCCGTGACAGTGAAAGCCAGGGAAAGGGTCTTTCTAGCGTTCCCGACTGTTCCCACTGACGTTTCCGCTGCCGGAGCTGCTGAATACAGTTCGCTACTCGCAAAGAACAAACTTCAATCCACACATGCTGCCGCGCAAGCATCAGCGATCGCGGCTGCCAAAATACTCGTCCATGCGCTGGAGCTTTGTGGCAAAGATCTCAGTCGCGAACGGTTGATTACAGTTTTGGAAGGACTGTACGAGTACGACACGGGCCTCATGCCAAAGATCACTTTCGGTCCGAATCGTCGCATCGGCGCGTTGGGCGCGTACGTCGTGACCATCGATCCCGAGAAGAAACTCTTTCCTGCCACTTTGCAGTGGGTTGCGATCGACTGAAACGTTCGTACTCGCCGCGGAGGAAGCGCAACAGCAGGGCGGTCAACAGCGTTTCGAGCAACTAAAACAGAAATATCAATCTGTTCTGAACTTTGCAGACCAGCAAAAGATTCAGTTTCAAAACTTGCATGTTCAGGACAACAAGCTGTTCATACGCGCCATTGCACCCTCAGACGACGTGAAGAACAAGTTTTGGGATCAGATCAAGCTCGTCAATCCGAATACTGACGACATTACTGCCGACATCACGGTGGATAGTAGTCGAACGATGGCGGCAGCGGCCGGAGGCGGTGGCGGCGAGGGAGGACAGACGTACACCGTTAAAGCAGGAGACAACCTGTCAAAGATCAGCAAACAGTTCTACGGCGACGCGAACGAGTACATGCGAATCTTTTACGCCAATCGCGACAAGTTGAACGATCCCGATCGAATTCAGATTGGACAACAACTCGTCATCCCTCCCGACGCGTAAACGGCGGCTTACTGAACAACAAAGCAGCAGCGCCGCGTGTCTGCCGCCCTTTCAGGGCTCGCACAAATTCTATAGTGATCCAGGGGCTGCGTGCTGCGCTGCGCTCCGCACTTGCCCGTGGCTACCTTAACGCCGCGCCTTCGGCGCTCCATGCGGTGGCTAGCTTAGTGCCGCGCCTTCGGCGCTGGTGGCTCACTTCACCGGCAACACGACTGTGAAGGTGCTGCCGTGGTTGGGAGTGCTGGTGAGGGCTATAGAACCGCTGTGAACCTCGGCGATCCATTGGGCGATGGAGAGGCCCAGGCCTGCTCCGCCGATCGTTCGTGCGCGCGCTTTGTCTACGCGGAAAAAACGATCGAAGACGCGCGGTTGTGCCGAATCCGGAATCCCAATGCCCGTGTCGCGCACGACGATCTCGGCGTTTCCGTTTTCCTGCGATAGCTCGAGAGAGACCTCGCCTCCTGCGGGAGTGTATTTCACAGCGTTGTCGAGTAGGTTCAGAATCATCCGCTTGATAAGTTCTTCATCCCCGTTCACTAGGATAGCCGGAGAATCATTTTCCAAACTCAGCCGAACGCCTTTGCGAATCGCCAGCACTTGCGCAGCGCGCGCACAGTCTTTAACCGCATCGTTCAATGAAACGCGTTCTTTGTGCAAAACCGCACGGGTGTCTACCGGTTCGCGCGCGAGAATAAACAGATCTTCAACGATCCGCGAAAGTCGTTCAGCTTCGTCTTGAATCAACGACAACGACTGTTGGTATTCTTCGACTGTTCGCACCTTCCCAAGCGCGACTTCTGTCTCACCACGCAGCACAGCCAACGGCGTGCGCAGTTCGTGCGAAGCATCAGCGATAAATCGTTGTTGCTCTTTGAAAGAGTTTTCGAGTCGAGCGAGCAAGTCGTTGATTGTTGTACCAAGCCGCCCGAGTTCATCTCGAGACTCGGTCACGTCGAGTCGTGCGGACAGGTTTTGCGCGGAGATTTGCTGCGTTTGACTATTCATGGACGCGATGGGCGCCAAGCTCTTGCGCGCCAAAAAGTATCCGCCCACAGAAGCTAAAAAGAGGACCAGTGGAACTCCCGCAAACAGATCGCGCCGCACTTCGCGAAGGCCATCTTCGATGGCGCTCAATGGTTCGGCGACCGCAGCGTATCCAGGCGTTTGGTCGGAGGACAAGGGAATGACGGCTACGCGTAATCCATTCACCGTGGCATAACTAAAACTTTTCTCACGCGCGTCAGCGAAAACGGAGGAAGGAATCGCAACCGTGGAACCAGCGAGGTTCGCCGAGGAGGCGATCGGTTTGCCCTCGTTGTCGTTGAGCTGCACGTAGCGGTTGGGGAAAGTTATTTCTGAGAGGACGATCTGGCCCGCCTTTGCGAGCGAATGTGCCTCGCCAAATTCCTCAACGTACGCGCTGGCAACGGTTTGCGCAGTTGAGCGTAAGGATTCGTCCTGACGTTCGTGAAAGATTTTGCCGGCCGCGTAGTAGATCACAAGCGCAAACGCGATGAGCGAGAGCGCGAGGACGGATGCGTACCAGAGCGTCAGTCTCGTGCGAACCGAATCAAACATACTTCATGGTACCGCTGGATACGTCAGAAGTTCCACGTCACCGACTAACCCCAACGCGCGCCTGCTGCTTCAGGAGCTATTTGCCTACTACGAGCACCACAAACGAACCGGGCTTAATGCTGCGCTGGGGTCGGCCACCAGGTGTGGTTGGCGGAGTTTCTACGTACTCGGCAGCACTCAGAAAGATCTTTTTCGTTTTCGGATCGAAAGCCATCGTCCGCGCGCTTGGCTGCGTCTTAACCGGGCCTGCGTCTTCGTAATCATCCGCAGATTTTTCGTGAAAGATATTGAGCACGCCTTCGCTGCACGAAAAGAAAACCAACTTCGCTTGTGGATCGAACGCCGCGTAGTCCACGCCTCGGCCGATCGAAAAACTGGCGATCACTCGACCCGAGACAGCGTCCATCACGACCATCTTCGGCTCGTTGCGACAGCCGATGAACAATCGTTTCGTCCTGACATCGTAGGCCAGACCCGTCGGCGTTTTCGCAACACCAATTGGAAAACGCTTCTTCACTTCCAACGACTTCGGATCGAAGACGACCACCTCGTTTGTGTCTTCGAGGTTCACATAAACGACTCCGTCGGCAACCACGGCTGATTCACCGTCTCCTTCGACCTTTACGGTGCCCACGACTTGTCCACTCCTGGCGTCAATCGCAGTGATGTCGTGCGAGCCGTGATTGTTTGTAAAGACGCGCTTGGTAGCCGGATCGTAGTAGATTCCGTCTGGTCCTTTGCCCACTTCGATCTTGTTAATGAGTTGCAACGTTGTGGGATCGAACATCGAAACTTTGTTTTCACGACCGTTGCTGGTGAACCCGTGTTTGAACTCCGAGGCGAGCGCAACTCCGTGAACGCCGGGTGTGTCCGCAATGGTCCCGAGCAACTTGCCGTTGTCCGGATCGATCACGTCCACTTGCGTTCCATGCGAAAGGTAAAGACGGCGGGCGGCGCTATCGATCGTCACATAGTCGAAGCCACCATTTCCCGGAACAGGATAACGAGTCTCGACTTTGTACCCGGTTCCGCTTTGGAACAGCGCGACGGCGGTCGAGAAAGCGATTAGCACAGTCTTAATATTGATCATTGGGTGTTCCTTTCGAGTGCGCAAACAGCGCGTAAACGGTGGGCGTCACAATTAGCGACAACGCCAACGCCATTGTCAATCCGCCGATTACAGCAATCGCGAGCGGTTGCAAGAGCTCTGAACCGGCTCCGATCGCGAGGGCCAGAGGCAACATGCCGAGCATCGCAGCCAGCGACGTCATGAGTACCGGCCTGAAACGCCGCCGTCCGGATCGCAGCAGTGCTTGTCTCAGTGTGTCGCCTGACGCGAGGTTTTCTTCAACGGCGTCGAGCATCAGAATCCCGTTCTTCGCCACGATGCCGACGACCATGATCATTCCCATCAGTGAAACGACATTCAATGTCGAGCCGGTGATGAACAGCGCAAGTAGTACACCACTTAACGCAAGCACGGCGCCGGTCACGATGGCAATCGGATGCGCAAAAGAACGAAACTCTATTAGCAACGTGACAAAGACCAGCATGACAGCGAGAACAAGAGCCGTCATCAATTCGCGAAAACTGGAAGTTTGTTCCTCGTAAAGTCCACCAAACTCCACAGTCATTCCCGGCGGCAGTTTTACTTCCTTTGCCAGTTGTTCTCGGATCTGACGAATGGCAGTGCCGAGATCGCTTCCCTCAAGACGTCCGGTCACCGCGGTCATCTGGCGCAGATTCTCGCGCGCGATCTCAGGCTGGCCCTGATCGATCTCGATGTCAGCGACTTGATCGAGCCGAAAGAGTTGTCCAGTCGAAGAGCGCACTTGCAGCGCTTTCACCTTCTCGAGCGACGTACGCACATCGGGCGGAAAAATCACGCGCACTTTGATCAATCGATCCTGCTGGAGGATCGAAGAACCAGCGTCTCCGGACATGGCCGTGGTGATCGTTGACGCAACGTCATTCGCTGTGACGCCGAATTGCGACGCACGAAGCGGATCGATTCGAAATGTGACTGCCGGTCCGCTGATGACAATCCCGTTCAACGTGTCGACAACGTGCGGAACTTTCTTAATCGCGGTCTCGACTGCGTCCGCCGCAATTTCTAACGCCGCTGCATCTTCGCTGAAAAGCTTCACTTCGATCGGCTCGGGATTACCTTGCAGGTCTCCGATCACGTCAGGCACGATGCCGACAAACTCAACGTCCAGCGCAGGTTCTGATTCGGCGATCTGTTTCCGCAACTCGGCGATGACTTCCTGCGTGCTGAGTTCATGATCCGGCTTCAGCTTGACGGCAATGTCTCCCGTATTCGGTTCGGTGACGAAGAGGCCCATTTCCAAACCGGTACGCCGCGAATAGCTTTCGACTTCCGGCGTCTTCATCAACAACTCCTCGACGTGCCCGAGCATGCGATTGGTTTCGGCCAGTGAAGAACCTGGAGGCGCGAGATAGTCGAGTATGAAGGCGCTCTCGTCGAATTCAGGCAGAAACTCAGAGCCGAGTGCGTGGTAAAGCAAATAAGAACCGCCGAGCACGAGAAGGATAGTGACCACCACGATCCATCGTCGATCGAGCGCGACGCCAAGCACCGATTCGTAACGCCGAATGATCGCCCCTAAGAATCTGCCGTGAGGCACTTCATCTTCAGTTTCCGGACCGGCGTTATCACCCGGCTTAGCCCTGACAAACCGTTCCGCGAGCACGGGCGTAAACGCTAACGCAAGGACGAGCGACGTCAGCAATGCGACTGCCATCGTCAACGCCAGCGAACGAAAGAAGACCCCGGTGACACCCGTCAGCAACGTCAACGGAAGAAAAACAACCACCGGCGTAATCGTCGAACCGATGATCGGCACGGTGATTTCAGAGACGGCACTCTGCACCGCCTCGCGTCGCGACTGGCCGCGCGACATGTGCGTGTAGATGTTCTCAACAACGACGATAGCGTCGTCGATGACAAGACCAATCGCAGCGGCCACGCCTCCAAGTGTCATCAGATCAAAACTCAGGCCCGTCAACCACATTGCAAGGAAGGTCACGAGTATTGTCACCGGGATCACGACGATCGCGACGAGCGTCGTGCCCCAGTTGCGCAGGAACGCGTAGAGGATCACGATCGACAACAACAACCCGACAAGAATCGAATCGCGAACTGAGTTGATCGAGTCGCGCACCAGAAGCGATTGATCGTAGTAAGCGGCGACGCGCACGTCTTTTGGGATCTGCCCGCGCATCGCATTCAGAGCGGTTTTTACTTCATCGACGACGGCGACTGTGTTTGCGTCCGGCTGGCGATTGATGTTCACGAGCGCGGCAGGGTGTCCGTCAGCGGTAACGATCGTGTATTGCGGTTCGACGCCGGCGGAAACTGTCGCCACGTCCGACACGAGCACCGGTGCGTTGTTGACGCTTGCTACAACAATGCTATTCAGTTCATCCGGCCTTCTCGCCTGACCGCTGATCAACGCGAGTTCGAGTTGATGATTTTCTTCAATCAGGCCGGGCGAGACGATGATGTTTGAGTTGCGAATCGCTTCGGCAACTTGCTGCGCGGAAACGTTGTGGGCCGTCAGTTTTTCAGGATCGATCGTTACGTGGAACTCGCGCGTCTTGCCACCTGCCACGCCAACTATCGCGACGCCCGGCAGGCGCGCGAGTTGTGGTCGCACAACGTACGTTGCGAGATCGGTAAGCGTCGCTTGATCGCGTTTGTCTGATGTCAGGCTGTAGCCGACCACAGGAAAGACAGCAAACGTTAGGCGCTCGATGTTTCGAATCTCGGCTGTTGGTGGAAGCGAGGTCAGCAGTTGTGACATTCGTGCCTGGACCAGGCTCAACTCCTGATTGATGTCACCGCCCCAGTTGAAATAGAGACTGATTTCAGTTGAGCCGCGAGCGGTCTTCGACTTGATGCGAGCGATGCCCGGAATGCCGTTCATCGCTTCCTCGATTGGACGCGTAACTGAAACGAGAGTTTGTGAAGCAGGTGCTTCGCCGTTATCGACGATGATGACGATGCGGGGAAAGTCGGTTTCGGGGAAAACGGCGATTGGGAGTTGCCACGCTGAGTAAAGCCCGGCAGCACACAGGAGCAGGACGATCACGACGATCGCGCGAGACTGACGTGAAACTAGCCTTGCAAGTTGCATAAGACTTTAGGGCCATGAATCAACACAGATGAAACCTGTGGCTCCACCTTCGCACCGTCCGGTAACGCGTAGTTACCCTCAACGACCACGGTTTCGCCGCCCCTCAGCCCTTCGACGATCTCGACCTTGTCCGGCGTGCGAATACCAATCGTCACTTTTGTTTCATGGGCCACGTTCTGCTCATC
>Ga0207675_100002752_pt1 | contig 17286 bp, 18 predicted proteins | sample KBSSwiS42_FD_184305 | JGI IMG/M metagenome (GOLD analysis project Ga0207675, IMG submission 184305) | Switchgrass rhizosphere microbial communities from Kellogg Biological Station, Michigan, USA - KBS Switchgrass S4-2 (SPAdes) (version 2) | ecosystem: Host-associated > Plants > Roots >... | reverse complement strand
CGACCGCGAAGGAGCTCGATGCCGAGGTCGCGGCCGCGCTCAAGGAAGCGACCAAGTACGGCTCGCTCCTCGACGGCCACACGCCGCCGCTCGAGTCGATGTTCGAGGACGTCTACAAGGACATGCCCGCGCACCTGCACGACCAGCTGCGCCAGGCGAGAGCGGAGAGCTGAGGCGGCGATGGCGAGCATGACGATGATCCAGGCGCTGCGCTCGGCGATGGACGTCATGCTCGGCCGCGACGACAACGTCGTCATCTACGGCCAGGACGTCGGCTACTTCGGCGGCGTCTTTCGCGTCACCGACGGGCTGCAGGCGAAGTACGGCAAGACGCGCGTCTTCGATGCGCCGATCTCCGAAGGCGGCATCGTCGGCTCGGCGATCGGCATGGCGGCGTATGGCCTGCGCCCCGTCGTCGAGGTGCAGTTCGCCGACTACTTCTATCCGGCGTCCGACCAGATCGTCTCCGAGGCGGCGCGCATGCGCTACCGCTCGGCAGGCGACTTCACCTCGCCGATCACGATCCGCATGCCGTGCGGCGGCGGCATCTACGGCGGCCAGACGCACAGCCAGAGCCCGGAGGCGCTGTTCACGCACGTCTGCGGCATCCGCACCGTGATGCCGAGCAACCCGTACGACGCCAAGGGGCTGCTCATCGCGTCGATCGAGAACGACGACCCGGTCATCTTCCTCGAGCCCAAGCGCCTCTACAACGGCCCGTTCGACGGCCACCACGGCAAGCCCGTCGTGCCGTGGGCGGCGCACCCGATGGGCGAAGTGCCCGAGGGCCACTACACGGTGCCGCTCGACTCGGCGGTCGTCTTTCGTCCCGGCAACGACGTCACCGTGCTGACGTACGGAACGATGGTCTTCGTCAGCGAAGCGGCGGTCAACGAGACGGGGATCGACGCCGAGATCGTCGACCTGCGCACGCTCTGGCCGCTCGACCTCGAGACCGTCGTTCGCTCGGTGAAGAAGACCGGCCGCTGCGTCGTCGTCCACGAAGCGACGCGAACGAGCGGCTTCGGCGCCGAGCTCGTCTCGCTCGTGCAGGAGCACTGCTTCTACCAGCTCGAAGCGCCGGTCGAGCGCGTCACCGGCTGGGACACGCCGTACCCGCACGCGCTCGAGTGGGCGTACTTCCCCGGCCCCGAGCGCGTCGCTGCGGCGCTGAAGCGCACGATGGAACCGTAGCCGTGGCGGTCCACGTCATTCGCGTTCCCGACCTCGGCGAAGGCATTGCCGAGGTCGAACTCGTTGCCTGGCACGTCCAGCCCGGCGAATCGATCGCCGAGGACCAGGGCCTCGCCGACGTGATGACCGACAAGGCATCGGTCGAGATCCCGTCACCGGTCGCGGGCAAGGTGCTCGCGCTCGGCGGCGAGGTCGGGCAGATGCTCGCGGTCGGATCCGACCTGATCCGGATCGAGATCGACGACGGCACCGCGACCACCACCGCGGCGCCCGCACCGGCCGTTGCCGACGCTCCTGAAGCGATCGCGGCCTCGGCAAACAAGCGCGAAGGCACGGCCGCGACCACGGCGGCGCCGCCGCCACCACCACCGCCGACACCGTCGCCGGCTCGCAGCGGCGCATCGTCTCGTCCGCTCGCATCGCCCGCGGTGCGCGCGCTCGCATGGGAGCTCGGCGTCGACCTCGCGGGCGTCGCCGCGACCGGCACCGCCGGACGCATCACGCGCAGCGATGTCGAGACAGTCGCCGCGCGCGGCGGCGCGAAACCCGCGGCGCGTGCGCGCGCACCGGTCGCGACCGCGGGCAGCGACGCGACCGAGGCGATCCGCATCGTCGGGCTGCGCCGCCGCATCGCGCAGAAGATGCAGGAGTCGAAGCGCCGCATCCCGCACTTCACGTACGTCGAGGAGTTCGACGTCACCGAGCTCGAGGCGCTGCGCGCGCACCTGAACGCGAAATGGGGCGCGTCGCGCGGAAAGCTGACGCTGCTGCCGTTCCTCGTCCGCGCCGTCGTCCTCGCGGTGCGCGAGTTTCCGATGGTCAACGCACGCTTCGACGACGAGGCCGGCGTCGTGACGCGCCACGTCGCGGTCCACGCCGGCATCGCGACGCAGACGCCGGCCGGACTCGTCGTCCCGGTGCTGCGCGATGCGCAGGCGCACGACCTCTGGTCGAGCGCTGCCGAGATCGCGCGCCTCGCCGAATCGGCGCGCAGCGGCAAGGCGGTGCGCGACGAGCTGAGCGGCTCGACGATCACGATCACGAGCCTCGGCAAGCTCGGCGGCATCGTGACGACGCCGGTCATCAACCATCCCGAGGTCGCGATCGTCGGCGTCAACCGCGTCGCCGAGCGGCCGGTGATCCGCGACGGCGCCGTCGTCGCGCGGCTGCTGATGAACCTCTCGTCGTCGTTCGACCACCGCGTCGTCGACGGCGCCGACGCAGCGGCGTTCATCCAGCGCGTGCGCGAGCTCGTCGAGCATCCGGCGACGTTGTTCGTCGAGTAGACGCCGAGATGGCCGTGACGCGCATCGCGCCCGTCGAGCCGCCGTATCCCGCCGAGGTGCAGTCGGCGTTCGACGTCATCATGCGCGGCGCCCCGCCGCTGCTGCTCTTTCGCACCGTCGCGCACAACCCGCGCGTGCTGCAGCGGATGATGGCCGGCGGCCTGCTCGACCGGGGCAGCATTTCATTGCGGGCGCGCGAGCTCATGATCCTGCGCACGTGCGCGCGCTGCGGCGCTTCCTACGAGTGGGGCGTCCACGTCGCGACGTTCGCGACGAAGGCCGGCATCGACGAGCGCCAGCAGCGCGCGACCGTGCACGGCACGCCCGACGACGACTGCTGGGACGGCGACGATCGCGTCGTGCTGCGGCTCGCCGATCGGTTGCACGAGACGAACGCCGTCGACGATGCGCTCTGGGCGGAGGCGGCGGGGCGCTTCTCGGCGGCCCAGCTCGTCGAGCTGGTCATGCTCGCGGGTCTCTACCACGCGGTGTCGTATCTCGTGAACGCGTTGCACGTCGAGCCGGAGCCGTTCGCGCCCGCGTTTCCGGACTGAGCACGCGGCGCCGCGTGAATGACGATGTGGGTCAGCCGCTGCGCGCGACCCACTCGACGAGCGAGTCGAGCGCCGGAGTTCCCTTCGCCGCGTCGGGGTCGGTGACGATCAGCGAGACCGCGTAGACGCGGCCGCTCTTCGCGCGCACGTAGCCGGCGAGCGCGCGGGTGTCGGAGAGCGTCCCGGTTTTCAGGAACGCCTGACCGGTCGCGGCGCCGTTGGTCATGCGGTGGACGAGCGTGCCGTCGACGCCGGCGATCGGCAGCGATGCCACGAGCGTCTGCGACTCGGCGCTGCGCCAGGAGTTTCTCAGCAGCTCGACGATTGCCCGGGGCTTGCCGCGCTCGGCGCGCGACTGTCCCGAGCCGAGCACGACGGTGACGTCGCCGTCGCGCAGGCCCTGCATGCGCAGCCAGTCGCGCATCCGCTGCTGCGCCGCCTTCAGCGCGCCGACCCGCAGGCCGCCGCCGTCGCCGTCCGACGAAGCGAGCGAGAGGAGGACGTTTCGCGCCGCCTCGTTGTTGCTCGTCTTGTTCATCTCGCGCAGGACCTCGCCGACCGGCGTCAGGAGCTCGCTCGACCACGGCGCGCTGCGTGGCACGCGCGCCGCGGTGTCGCGAACGACGACGCGACCGCTCAGCGCCCCGCCAGCCTCGGCCCACAGATCGGCGACGAGACGAGGCGCCGCGATCGGCTGCGGCCGCGCCGCGCCGAGCTCGGGGTCGAGGCGCGCGCCCGCGGGCGGCGCGACGTACGCGATCTCGTCGGCGGCACAGTCGGCGCGCCAGCGGCCGCGCACCCAGAGCTGCAATGGCGGCCCCGAGCCGACCTCGTCGGCGGTCTTCCAGCGCGCCCACGCTGCGCAGCTCTCACCGTCCATGAACACGTCGTTGACGATGCGAACGTTGGCCGGGCTCGGCCGGATCGTCACCATCGCGCGCTCGCCGGCCGCGGGGCGGACGGTGACCAGCAGCTTGCCGACGTTGTAGGTGCGCGGGTCGACGGAAGAGTCGGGCGATCGCTCGGCAGCGGTCGTCGCCGCCTGCTTCGGGTCGAGCTCGTGAAGCAGCGCGACGTCGTCGAGGACGATGTTGCCGGCGATCGCAAGGACGCCCTCGTCGTGCATCTGCGCGAACCAGCGCCGCAGCTCGTTCGCCGTGAGACCCACCTCGCCGCCGACGATGACGAGATCGCCGGCGATGCGGCCGCCGCTGAGCGCCCCGGTCGCATACGCGTTCGTCTTCCAGCGGTGCGTCGGGCCGAGCAGGTCGAGCGCTGCGAGCGATGTCACGACCTTGGTCGTCGACGCGAGCAGGAACGGCCGCTCGGCGTGCCACGCGACGAGCGGCGCCGCGCCGTCGACCGGACGGACGTCGAGCGCGAAGCTCGTCGCCGGCAGCCCCGAGCTGCGCAGGATCGCCGAGACGGCGGCGGGCAGCGCGTCGGCGCCTGGGGCGACGGCGGCCTTGCGCGCTTCGACCGGATCGTGCGCCGCGAGCAGCGACGCCATGCAGAGCGCGACGCCGAGCGCGCGCCATGCCGCAGGACAACGGGGCATGCGCCAAGCGGGCAAGCGGCGTGCGCGGCGCGGCGCCGCGCTCCCCCGCATTCGCGCGGGTCGGCGCGTGGACAGCCTAGTCTTCGAGCTCGGCCTTGGCCATCTCGATGTCGAGCCGCTCCGTGGCGTCGAGCGGCTCGCACGCGGCGGCGTCCTCGTACAGCTTCGTCGCTTCCTTGATCCGCTTCTCGCCTTCGAGCATGACGAGGCCGTTGGCGTATTCGACCATCGCGATCGCCGACGTCGGGTTGAGCTTGAGCGCGGTCTTGTAGTGCGCGAGTCCCGCGTCCTTGCTCGCACCCTGCGTGCGGCCGAGGAGCGAGCCGACCTTGTCGATGATCTCGGCGTGGTAGGCGCCGAGCGCGATGTGCGCGTCGGCGTGCTTCGGCGCGAGCTGGATCGTCGTCTCGAGCGCGATCTTGACCCTGGCGCCGAGGCCCTGGGCGAGCGCCTTGGCGATGCTGATGCCCTGGCTGTAGCGGCCGAGCGCGTACGCCATGCAGTACCAGGCGTTGGCTTCCTTCGGCGCCTCGCCGGCGCGCCGCTCGGCGCGCTCGGCGACCTCGAGCAGCAGCGCGAGCTTGTTGCGCTCGCTGGCCTCGAGATAGGTCGCGTAGATCGCCTGCGCCTTGTTGGCGACCGTCATGCCGCCGGCGATCCCCGCGCCGTGCGCCTTCAGGCCGGCCTCGACCGCTTTCTGGAACTCGCCGGCGTGGAAGAGCTGCCACGCGGCGAGCACCTTCTCGTCACCGGGAAGCGGCTCGACGTCGCCGGCGTGCAGGCGCGGCCACTTCGTTCTGAGCGTGGCGAGGTCGTAGTGGTACGCGTCGGCGTCGTGCGGGAACGCTTTCCATCGGGCCATCTCAGTGTCCTCCCCGGTCGTTCGTGCTCGCGTAGCGGTCGGCGAGCGCGTGCAGGTGCTCGCGTTGCGCAGGGTCGAGATAGGGCGCGAGCAGGCTGAGGACGTGGAACGCGCCGCGCAGCAGCGCCGCGTTCGCCGCCTCGGGCTCGAGCGCGCGGCGCGGGTCGCGCACGTACTCGAAGCTGAGCCAGTAGGTGAGGACGACGACCATCGCCGTCGCGACGCGCTCGGCGTCGTTCGCCGCGATCGCGAGACCGCTGGCGCCGGCGAGGCCGTCGAGCACCGCCTTGACCGCTCGGGTCTTGCGCTCGAGGACGAACTTGAAGTGCGTCTCGAGCTTGCGGTGGTTCGACAGCAGGTCGTTGAGGTCGCGGTAGAGGAAGCGGTACGACCAGATCAGCTCGAACAGCATGTGGAAGAAGAGCCACGCGTCCTCGACGTCGTGGACGTCGTCGGCGGCGCGCAGCAGCCCGGTGAGCGCGGCGTCGTAGCGGTCGTAGAGCTTGAGGATCAGCCCTTCCTTGGCCGGGTAGTGGTAGTAGAGGTTGCCCGGGCTGATGCCGAGCTCGGCCGAGATCAGCGTTGTCGAGACGTTCGGCTCGCCGAAACGGTTGAACAGCTCGAGCGTCGTGTCGAGGATCCGCTCGGCGGTTCGCGGCTTCTTCTTGGGCTGGCTGGCCATGGGTGCATCGGTCGCGGGGCAATCTAGCACGGTGCCACCGAGCGCCCATCGGTTCGCTCCCTACAATGGTTCGAGCCATGCCGGCCGTCTCGTTCGCCAACGTCGCCAAGACGTATCCATCGCCGCGCGGCGACGTCCGTGCGCTCGACGACGTGACGTTCGACATCGCGCAGGGCGAGTTCTTCGGCCTGCTCGGCCCGAACGGCGCCGGCAAGACGACGCTGATCAGCATCCTCGCCGGGCTCGCGCGCGCGACCGCCGGAAGGGTCGCGGTGCTCGGCCACGACGTGCAGTCGGACTACGCGGCGGCGCGGCGGCTGCTCGGCGTCGTTCCGCAGGAGCTCGTGTTCGACCCGTTCTTCACCGTTCGCGAGGCGCTGCGCATCCAGAGCGGCTACTTCGGCGTCCGCGACAACGACGCCTGGATCGACGAGCTGCTCGCCAACCTCGGCCTCGCCGACAAGGCGCAGGCGAACATGCGCCAGCTCTCGGGCGGGATGAAGCGCCGCGTCCTCGTCGCGCAGGCGCTCGTGCATCGGCCGCCGGTGATCGTCCTCGACGAGCCGACCGCGGGCGTCGACGTCGAGCTGCGGCAGACGCTGTGGCAGTTCATCGCGCGGCTGAACCGCGAAGGCCACACGGTCCTGCTGACGACGCACTACCTCGAGGAGGCCGAGGCGCTCTGCGGCCGCATCGCGATGCTGAAGCAAGGCCGCGTCGTGGCGCTGGACCGGACCTCGGCGCTGCTCGCCGGCACCGCGAGCACGATGCTGCGCTTCAAGCTCGACAAGCCGCTGCCGCCGCAGCTCACCGCCAACGCGCGCGTCACCGGGCGGATCGTCCAGCTCACGGCGCACGATGCGCGCGAGGTCGAGTCGATCCTCGCCGTGCTGCTCGCCGCCGGCTGCGAGCCCGAGGACCTCGAGATCGGCCGCGCCGACCTCGAGGACGTCTTTCTCGAGATCATGCGCGGCGAGACGCCGGCGCGGGTGGCGGCATGAGCGCAACGGCGCTGCCGTCGCCGAAGACCGAGACCGGCGTCCTCGCCGGCGCGCGCACGCTCCTCTACAAGGAGGTGCTGCGCTTCTGGAAGGTGAGCTTCCAGACCGTCGCTGCGCCGGTGCTGACGGCGATGCTCTATCTCCTCATCTTCGGGCACGTCCTCGAAGGCCGCGTCAAGGTCTTCGGCACCGTCGGCTACACGAGCTTCCTGATCCCGGGGCTCGTCATGATGAGCGTGCTGCAGAACGCGTTCGCCAACTCGAGCTCGTCGCTGATCCAGAGCAAGATCACCGGCAACCTGGTCTTTCTCCTCGTCACGCCGCTCTCGCACTGGGCATGGTTCGTCGCCTATGTCGGCGCCTCGGTCGTCCGCGGCGCCGCGGTCGGCGCCGGCGTGCTGCTGGTGACGGTGTGGTTCGCGCCGCTGCACGTCGACAACGTGCTCTGGATCGCGTTCTTCACGATCGCCGGTGCCGCGCTGATGGGAGCGCTCGGCCTCGTCGCCGGCCTGTGGGCGGAGAAGTTCGATCAGATCGCGGCGTTCCAGAACTTCATCATCATGCCGATGACGTTCCTCTCGGGCGTCTTCTACTCGGTGAAGTCATTGCCGCCGGTCTGGTACGAGGTGAGCCACCTCAACCCGTTCTTCTACATGATCGACGGCTTTCGCCACGGCTTCTTCGGCACGAGCGACGTTTCACCGTGGACGAGCTTCGCCGTCGTGCTCGCAAGCCTGGCGGTGATCTGCGCGATCTGCCTGCACCTGCTTCGTATCGGCTACAAGATCAGGCATTGAAGATGCATTCCGAGGTCGAGCTGCATGCCGAGGTCGAGCGCGGCCCGAGGGCGGCAGCCGCCCCGCGGAGCGAGCAGCGCAGGGGACCCGGCCCGCAGGGCCGGGCGCCGCAGCTGCGCGGCAGCGGCCCCACCCCCGCCCTTGCGCGCTCGTTTCAACCGAAAGCAAAGCCGTGACAGCGCGAGGAATGAAGAAAGGCTTGACGTCCTACGGCGACGCCGAGTTCTCGCTCTTCCTGCGCAAGGCCTTCGTGAAGGCGATGGGTCTTTCGGACGACGCGCTGGCAAGGCCGATCGTCGGCATCGCCAACACCTTCAGCGACTACAACGCGTGCCACGGCAACGTGCCGCAGCTCGTCGACGCGATCAAGCGCGGCGTGATGCTCGCCGGCGGGTTGCCGATGGAGTTCCCGACGATCTCGATCCACGAGTCGTTCGCGTACCCGACGAGCATGTTCCTGCGCAACCTGATGGCGATGGACACCGAGGAGATGATCCGCGCCCAGCCGATGGACGCGGTCGTCCTCGTCGGCGGCTGCGACAAGACGATTCCCGCGCAGCTGATGGCGGCGGCGTCGGCCGACCTGCCGGCGATCGTCGTTCCGGTCGGGCCGATGCTCGTCGGCCACCACCGCGGCGAGACGCTCGGTGCGTGCACCGACTGCCGGCGGTTGTGGAGCGACTTCCGCGGCGGCCGCATCGACGCCGCCGAGATCGAGGCCGTCAACGCGCGGCTCGCACCGACGCCGGGAACGTGCATGGTGATGGGGACGGCGAGCACGATGGCGTGCATCGTCGAGACGATGGGCCTGGCGCTCGCGACCGCGGCGTCGATCCCGGCGACGCACGCCGACCGGCTGCGCTCGGCCGAAGCGAGCGGGCGCGTCGCGGTCGGGCTCGCCGAGCGCGGCGGCCCGGCGCCGAGCGCGCTGATGACGCGCGCGGCGTTTCGCAACGCGCTCGTCGTCCTGCAGGCGATCGGCGGCTCGACGAACGCGCTGATCCACCTCACCGCCGTCGCCGGCCGGCTCGGCATCGCGATCGACCTCGACGAGGTCGACGCGCTCGGCCGCGAGGTGCCGGTGCTCGTCGACCTGAAGCCTTCGGGGCAGCACTACATGGAGCACTTCCACTGGGCCGGCGGCGTGCCGCGGCTGCTCCACGAGCTGCGCGACCAGCTCGACCTCGGCGCGCGCTGCGTGGAAGGGACGACGCTCGGCGAGCGGATCGCGAACGTCGACGTGCGCGACGCGCAGGACGTCATCCGCTCGCGTGCCGACCCGATCAGCGCCGCCGGCGGCATCGTCGTGCTGCGCGGCAATCTCGCGCCGCGCGGCGCGATCGTCAAGCAGTCGGCGGCGACGCCGCGCCTCTTGCAGCACACCGGCCGCGCCGTCGTCTTCGATTCGCTCGCCGACCTCGCGGCGCGGATCGACTCGCCCGATCTCGACGTCGGCGCCGACGACGTCCTCGTGCTGAAGAACGCCGGCCCGATCGGCGCCCCCGGGATGCCCGAGGCCGGCTACCTGCCGATCCCGAAGAAGCTTGCGACGCAGGGCGTCAAGGACATGGTGCGGATCTCGGACGCGCGCATGAGCGGCACCGCCTTCGGCGCGATCGTCCTCCACGTCACGCCCGAAGCTGCGCTCGGCGGGCCGCTCGCGCTGGTCGAGAACGGCGACCGCATCCGGCTCGACGTCGCTGCGCGCACGATCGACGTCCTCGTCGACGACGCCGAGCTCGCGCGCCGCCGCGCTGCGTTCGACGCCAACGGCGCGCGCGGTGCGGCGCCGGTTCCCGAGCGTGGCTACGCAGCGCTCTTCCATCGCTCGGTGCTGCAGGCCGACGAAGGCTGCGACTTCGACTTCCTCGTCCCCCGCCGCGCCGGCACCGCGCCGTGAACGACACGGCGCCGGACGCGGCTCCCGACTGCGCGCCACCGCAGCGGCTGCCGCGTGCGCCGCGCGCGCGACTTCCCGAGGGCGCGTGCGACTGCCATTGCCACGTCTTCGGCGACCGCGCGCGCTATCCGCTCGATGGCCGTCGCAGCTACACGCCGCACGTGGCGACGCTCGCCGACCACCGCGCCATGATGAAGGCGTGCGGCATCGAGCGCGCCGTCCTCGTCCAGCCCAGCGTCTACGGCACCGACAACGCGTGCCTGCTCGATGCGCTGCGCGACGCGGCGGGCGCGGGGAATGCGTACCGCGGCGTCGCCGTCCCCGACGCGGCCACGAGCGACGAGGAGCTGCTGGCGATGGACGCACTCGGCGTTCGCGGCATCCGCCTCAACGTTGTCAACCCGCAGGTCCTCGCGATCGATGACGCCGTCGCGCTGTGCGCACGGATGCGGCCGCGTCGCGACTGGCATCTCCAGGTCCACCTCATGCTCGCCGGCGACGGCGCGACGACGCTCGCGCGTCTCGCCGACCGCGTCGACGTGCCGATCGTTGTCGATCACTTCGGCCGGCCGCAGGCGGGCGTCACGCTGCCGAAGGTCCTGCTCGATCTCGTCGCGAGCGGACGCGTCTGGGTGAAGCTCTCGGCGGCGTACCGGATCGCCCGACCGGGCCGCGAGCTCGCCGACCTCCAGCCGCTCGTCGATGCGCTCGTCGCCGCCAACCCATCGCGGCTCGTCTGGGGCAGCGACTGGCCGCACACCGAGCTCCGGGCGACAACGCCGCACGACGCCGATCTCGTCGACCTGCTCGTCGCGACGCTGCCCGATGCCGCGACGCTGCGCCGCGTCTGCGTCGACAATCCGGCGTCGCTGTACGGCTTCTGAGCGACGCGCCGTCGAAGAAGACTCCATGACCTCGCCCCGCCTGCGTGGCGTCATCGCCGCGACCCCGACCCCGGTCGACGCCGACTTCCGTCCCGATCCCGAGCGGCTCGTCCGCCACTGCCGCGCGCTGCTCGACGGCGGCTGCGACGCGATCAACCTGCTCGGCACGACCGGCGAAGCGACGGCGTTCGGCGTCGAACAGCGCATCGCGGTGATGCGCGCGATCGCGGAATCTCGCCTGCCGCTCGACCGCTTCATGGTCGGCACCGGCGTTCCCGCGCTCGACGAGACGGTGCGCCTCACGCGTGCGGCGTGCGAGCTCGGCTTCGCCGGACAGCTGATCCTGCCGCCGTTCTACTACCCCGACGTGGGCAACGACGGCCTCGTCGCGACCATCGATGCGCTCGTCGCGCGCGTCGACCATCCGCGGCTCGCGGTCTACCTGTACCACATCCCGCAGAACACCAAGGTGCCGTGGCCGCTCGAGGTCGTCGCGCGGCTGCGCGAGCGCCACGGCGCGACGCTCGCCGGCTTGAAGGACAGCGCCGGCGACCTCGCGTACGCGCGCTCGATCGTCACTGCGCTGCCCGGCTTCGACGTCTTCCCGAGCTCGGAGGCGACGCTCGGCAGCGCGACCGCCGACGGCTTTGCCGGTTGCATCTCGGCGACGGTCAACGTCACCGCGCGCGAATCCCAGGCGGCGTGGTCGGGCCAGGGCACCGCGGCCGGCGCGGCGGCGGCGAAGAAGGCGGCCGAGCTGCGCGCGATCGTCTCCGGCCACCCGCTCGTCGCCGCGGTGAAGTCGCTGCTCGCGGCGCGCTACCGAGACGACGCGTGGAACCGCCTCGCGTTGCCGCTCGTGGCGCTCGACCCCGAACGCGCCGCCGCGCTGCGCCAGGCGTACGAGCGGCGTGCCTCTGTTCCCTGAGGAATCGCGGGCCGGGGCGATAATCGAGCCATGGCCGAACCGACCCCCGAAGACCTCCGGCGTTTCATCGCCGAAGGCCTCGACTGCGAGCACGTCGAGGTCGAGGGCGACGGCCGTCATTTCTTCGCGACGATCGTCTCGCGCGAATTCGAGGGCACGAACCGCATCGGCCGACACCAGCGCGTCTACCGCGCGCTCGGCGAGCGCATGCGCGAGCAGATCCACGCGCTGTCGATGAGGACGCTCACCCCCGCCGAGTACCAGCAAGAACACCCGGCCTGACGCGGCATCGCGTCGATCACCACGATGGACAAACTCCGCATCCGCGGCGGCCGCCGGCTCGCAGGCGAGATCGTCATCTCCGGCGCCAAGAACGCGGCGCTCCCCGAGCTGTGCGCCGCGCTGCTCACCGAAGAGCGGGTCCAGCTGCAGAACGTGCCGCGCCTGCAGGACGTCGCGACGATGACGCGCCTCCTGCGCACGATGGGCGTGGTCGCCGAGCCCGGCGGCAACGGCGAGGCGACGGTCACGCTCGCCGCTGCCGACGTGACGTCGCACGAGGCGCCGTACGAGCTCGTCAAGACGATGCGCGCGTCGATCCTGGTCCTCGGCCCGCTCGTCGCGCGCTTCGGCGAGGCGCGCGTCTCGCTGCCCGGCGGCTGCGCGATCGGCACGCGTCCGGTCGACCAGCACATCAAGGGGCTGCAGGCGATGGGCGCCGACATCGCCGTCGAGCACGGCTACATCGTCGCGCGCGCGGATCGCCTCGCGGGCGCGCGCATCTCGACCGACATGGTGACCGTCACCGGCACCGAGAACCTGATGATGGCGGCGACGCTCGCGAGCGGCGAAACGGTCCTCGAGAACGCCGCCCAGGAGCCCGAGGTGACCGACCTCGCCGAGATGCTGATCGCGATGGGCGCGCGCATCGAGGGCCACGGCACGAGCCGGATCCGGATCATCGGCGTCGAGCGGTTGCACGGCGTCTCCCACCGGATCGTCGCCGACCGCATCGAGGCGGGGACGTTTCTCTGCGCGGTCGCCGCGGCCGGCGGCGACGCGCTGCTGCGGCAGGCGCGCGGCGACCACCTCGAGGCGGTGATCGAAAAGCTGCGCGAAGCGGGCGCGACCATCGACGTCGGCGAAGGCTGGGTGCGGGTGCGCGCCGACGCCCGGCCGCGCGCGGTGAGCGTGCGCACCAGCGAGTACCCGTCGTTCCCGACCGACATGCAGGCGCAGCTGATGGCGCTCGACTGCATCGCCGACGGCGCGGCGACGATCACCGAAACGATCTTCGAGAACCGCTTCATGCACGCCAACGAGCTGACGCGGCTCGGCGCCAGGATCGACATCGACGGCCGCGTCGCCGTCGTCCAGGGCGTCGAGCGGCTCTCGGGCGCGACCGTGATGGCGACCGACCTGCGCGCCTCGGCCGGCCTCGTCATCGGCGCGCTCGTCGCCGACGGCGTGACGACGATCGACCGCATCTACCACCTCGACCGCGGCTACGACGCGATGGAGACCAAGCTGCGCGCGCTCGGCGCCGACGTCGAACGGGTGTCGGCGTGATCACCCTCGAGTCCCTGGGAGCGCGATCGTGATCACGCTCGCGCTGTCGAAGGGACGCATCCTCGACGAGACGCTGCCGCTCCTCGCGCAGGCGGGGATCGTGCCGACCGAGGACCCGGAGACGAGCCGGCGGCTGATCCTCGCCACCTCGGATCCGCAGCTGCGGATCGTCCTCGTCCGCGCGAGCGACGTTCCGACCTACGTGCAGCACGGCGGCGCCGACCTCGGCGTCGTCGGCCTCGACACGCTGCTCGAGCACGGCGGCGATGGACTCTATCGGCCGCTCGACCTGGGCGTCGCGCGCTGCCGGATGAGCGTCGCCGCGCCGCTTGACTTCGACTACGCGACCGCCGCCCGCCAGGGCTCGCGGATCCGCGTCGCGACCAAGTTCACGAAGATCGCGCGCGACCACTTCGCCGACAAGGGCGTGCACGTCGACATCATCAAGCTCTACGGCTCGATGGAGCTGGCGCCGCTCACTGGCCTTGCCGATGCGATCGTCGACCTCGTCGCGTCCGGCAACACGCTCAAGGCCAACGCGCTCGCCGAGGTCGAGGAGATCATGCAGATCTCGGCGCGGCTCGTCGTCAACAAGGCGGCGCTGAAGCTCGACCGCGACCGCATCCGCGCGCTCATCGATGCACTCGCCGCCGTCGTCGCACCGACGAAGAAGGCGACGAAGGGAGCGCGCGCAGCATGAGCGTCGCGATGCGCACGTTGAAGAGCGAAGACGCCGGCTTCGACGCCGCGCTGGCCGCGCTTCTCGCGTACCCGGCCGACACCGACGACGCGATCGAGCAGAGCGTCGCCGCGATCATCGCCGACGTGCGCGTGCGCGGCGACGCCGCGGTGCTCGAGCTCACGCGCCGTTTCGACGGCATCGACGCCGAGACGATCGCCGAGCTCGAGATCGCCAAGCCCGAACTCCACGCCGCGCTCGACGCGCTGCCGGCTGCCGAGCGCGGCGCGCTCGAGTCGGCCGCCGAGCGCGTGCTCGCGTTTCACGATCGCCAGCGCGACGCGTGCGGCCGCTCGTGGAGCTACCACGACGGCGACGGCACGCTGCTCGGCCAGAAGGTGACGCCGCTCGAGCGCGTCGGCATCTACGTCCCGGGCGGCAAGGCAGCGTATCCGTCGAGCGTCCTGATGAACGCGATCCCCGCCAAGGTCGCGGGCGTCGGCGAGATCGTCATGGTCGCGCCGATGCCGAACGGCGAGAGGAACCGCCTCGTCCTCGCGGCGGCGGCGCTCGCCGGCGTCGACCGCGCGTTCACGATCGGCGGCGCGCAGGCGATCGCCGCGCTCGCGTACGGGACGGCGACGATTCCCGCCGTGCACAAGATCACCGGCCCCGGGAACGCCTACGTCGCGAGCGCGAAGCGGCGCGTCTTCGGCACCGTCGGCATCGACATGATCGCCGGGCCGAGCGAGATCCTCGTCCTCGCCGACGGCACGACGCCGCCCGAGTGGGTCGCGATGGACCTCTTCAGCCAGGCCGAGCACGACGCGCTCGCGCAGAGCATCCTGCTCTGTCCTGAAGCCGACTATCTCGAGCGCGTCCGCGATGCGATCGAGCGGCTGCTGCCGGCGCAGCCGCGCCGCGACATCATCCGCGCGTCGCTCGAGGGGCGCGGCGCGCTCGTGCTGACGCGATCGATGGAGGAGGCATGCGCGATCGCGAACAGGATCGCGCCCGAGCATCTCGAGGTGAGCGCGCTCGAGCCGTCGCTTTGGGAGCCGCTGCTGCAGCACGTCGGTGCGATCTTCCTCGGTGCATTCTCGAGCGAGAGCCTCGGCGACTACTGCGCCGGCCCGAACCATGTCCTGCCGACGGCGGGAACCGCGCGCTTCTCGTCGCCGCTCGGCGTCTACGACTTCCAGAAGCGGACCAGCGTCATCGAGGTGAGCGAGCGCGGCGCCGCGGTGCTCGGGCCGGTTGCGGCCACGCTCGCGCGCGGCGAAGGTCTCGAGGCGCACGCGCGCGCCGCCGAGCTCCGCTTCGAAGGGAAGACGACATGAGGAACGGCGCCGAGCGCTACGCCAAGGTCGTCCGCCAGGACGTCCGCTCGATGCACGCCTACGCGATCCAGCCAAGCGACGGCCTCGTCAAGCTCGACGCGATGGAAAACCCGTTCCGCCTGCCGCCGGCACTCCAGGACGAGCTCGGCAAACGCCTCGGCCAGGTCGCGATCAACCGCTACCCGACGCGCTGCGTCGCCGACGTGATCGCGGCGCTGTCGCGCTACGTCGCGCTGCCGGCGGGCTGCAAGATCATGCTCGGCAACGGCTCCGACGAGCTGATCGCGCTGCTTGCGCTGGCCTGCGACGTGCCGGGCGCATCGATCCTCGCGCCGGTGCCCGGGTTCGTGATGTACGAGATGTCGGCGCGCTTGCAGGGCCTGCGCTTCGTCGGCGTGCCGCTGACGCCGACGTTCGAGATCGACCTCGACGCGACGATCGCCGCGATCGAGGAGACCAAGCCCGCGCTGACCTACCTCGCGTATCCGAACAACCCGACCGCGAATCTCTTCGACGAGCGCGCGGTCGAGCACATCGTCGCCGCGGTCGGCGCGCAGGACGGGCTCGTCGTCTTCGACGAGGCGTACCAGCCGTTCTCGTCGCGGTCGTGGCTGCCGAAGGTCGGCGAGCTCTCGCACGTGCTGGTGCTGCGAACGCTCAGCAAGTTCGGCCTCGCCGGAGTGCGGATGGGCTATCTCTCCGGGCCGGCGGTGCTGATCGACGAGATCGACAAGGTCCGGCCGCCGTACAACATCGGCGCGCTCAATGCCGAGGCGACGCTGTTCGCGCTCGAGCACGCCGACGAGTTCGCGCGCCAGGCGAAGGTCCTGCGCGACGAGCGCGCACGGCTGCAGCGCGAGCTCGCAGCGCTGCCGGGAGTGACGTCGTTTCCGAGCGAGGCGAACATGATCCTGGTCCGCGTCCCCGACGCGGCGGCGGCGTTCGCCGGGATGAAGGCGCACGGCGTTCTGGTCAAGAACGTCGAGACCATGCATCCGCTCCTGGCCGGGTGCCTGCGTCTCACGGTCGGCACGCCGGACGAGAATGCGAAGATGATCGAAGCCCTGCGCGCCAGCCTGCGATGAAGAAGCCTGCCACCTCCACGAGCGGCCGCCGTGCGTCGATCCGCCGCGACACGAAGGAGACCAGGATCGGCGTCACCGTCGACCTCGACGGCACGGGCACGTCGAAGATCTCGACCGGGATCGGCTTCTTCGACCACATGCTCGACCAGATCGCGCGCCACGGCACGATCGACCTCGAGGTCGACGCCCAGGGCGACCTCCACATCGACGGCCACCACACCGTCGAGGACGTCGGCATCGCGCTCGGCATGGCTGTCGCGCAGGCGGTCGGCGACAAGCGCGGCCTGGTGCGCTACGGCCACGCGTACGTGCCGCTCGACGAGGCGCTCTCGCGCGTCGTCATCGACTTCTCGGGGCGGCCGGGGCTGGTCATGCACGTGCCGTTCAAGTCCGGGATGATCGGCGGCTTCGACGCCCAGCTCGCGCACGAGTTCTTCCAGGGCTTCGCCAACCACGCTTTCGTCACGCTGCACATCGACAACCTGCGCGGCGAGAACGCGCACCACCAGTGCGAGACGGTGTTCAAGGCGTTCGCGCGCGCGCTCAGGATGGCGGTCGCGATCGACCCGCGCCTGGGCGACGTCGTGCCGTCGACGAAAGGCTCGCTCTAGGCTCCTCAGCCATGGCTCGCACCGTCGCCGTCGTCGACTACGGCATGGGCAACCTCCGCTCGGTCGCCCAGGCCGTCGCCCACGTCGCGCGCGAGTCGGCGCGGGACGGCGAGGCGTTCGACGTCGTCGTCACGTCCGACCCCGAGGCCGTCGCCGCCGCCGAGCGCGTCGTCCTGCCGGGGCAGGGCGCGATGCCCGACTGCATGCGCGAGTTGCGCTCTTCCGGCCTCGAGGACGCGGTCCGCGAGGCGGCGGCGACCAAGCCGCTGCTCGGCGTCTGCATCGGCATGCAGATGCTGCTCGACCGCAGCGAGGAAGGCGATTCGACCGGCGGCACTCCCGGTCTCGGCCTGATC
>Ga0207675_100002751_pt1 | contig 17290 bp, 13 predicted proteins | sample KBSSwiS42_FD_184305 | JGI IMG/M metagenome (GOLD analysis project Ga0207675, IMG submission 184305) | Switchgrass rhizosphere microbial communities from Kellogg Biological Station, Michigan, USA - KBS Switchgrass S4-2 (SPAdes) (version 2) | ecosystem: Host-associated > Plants > Roots >... | reverse complement strand
CGTTTGCCGCCCTGCTGCATGAAGCCCGTGTCGGCCATCGCGAGCGTGGCGGCCTCGAGAATTTCCGCGACATGCTCGCGCCAGGGCGCCGCGTTTTCCTTCCACTCACGTAAGACGTCGCTCATACGTGTTAATTAAATCAGACTTGCCAATTTCGATCCACGCAACGAAAATCAACGGCAATGACCGGGCCGTTTCAACAAGGACCTCCAACACTCGGCAATCAGTACGAAGACGATCGCGTGCTGCGGTCATATCTCGCGCGCGTTTGTCCGCCGGAGTTCCTGAGCGAGATTGAACCGTCACTGCGCGAGATGGGCCGGCTTGCAGGAGGCGAGCTCTATCAACTTCAACTGGCCGATCGTTTGAACGAGCCGAGACTCACGCAGTGGGATGCGTGGGGAAATCGTGTTGATAGAGTCGAGTTGACGCCGCTCTGGCGGCGTGCCGAACGCGTTGCGGTCGAGCATGGAGTTGTTGCGACGGCGTACGAGCGAAGATACAGCAATCTTGCGCGAGTCTATCAGTGCGCGCTTGCATATCTCTTTACGCCTTCAACCGACATCTATAGTTGTCCGCTCGCGATGACGGACGGGGCGGCACGTACGTTACTCGCCTCCGGAAATCAGAGGTTAATCGATCGTGCTGTGCCTCATCTAACAACGCGTAAGTGGTCCGAGTTTTGGACTGCGGGTCAGTGGATGACCGAACTCACTGGCGGTTCGGATGTGGGTTTGTCGGAAACGATCGCGAAGGAGGAGCCAGGCGCTGCGTCTGATGCACGCAGGTTTCGATTGTACGGACGGAAATGGTTTACCTCGGCGGTGTCGTCTCAGATCGCACTGACGCTCGCACGACCGGAAGGCAATCCTCCCGGTGGGCGTGGGCTGGCGCTCTTCTACATCGAAACGCGAGACGAGAATGGACGTCCCCGCAACATCGAGATCAACCGGCTCAAAGACAAACTCGGAACGCGAAAGGTTCCAACGGCAGAGCTGACTCTCGCAGGAACACCGGCGGAATTGGTAATGGGAACCACCGACGGTGTGCGTAACATCACACCGCTGCTAAACATCACGCGTTTGTGGAACGGCATCAGTGCGGTCGCGCTGATGCGGCGCGGATTGGCGTTGGCCTTTGACTATGCGGGCAAGCGAGTCGCTTTCGGTTCACGGCTGACTGAAAAAGCTCTGCACACGGACACGTTGGCTGGTCTGCAAGCCGAGGCAGAAGCCGCGTTTCATCTCGCGTTTTACGTTGCTGAATTGACGGGCCGCACTGAAACGGGCAAGGTCGATGAGGCTTTCGCATGGCTGCGCTTGTTTACGCCGGTAATGAAATTGACGACAGGCAAGCAAGCTGTTGCCGTGGCGAGTGAAGTGCTTGAGTCGTTTGGCGGTGCTGGTTATGTTGAGGACACAGGGCTACCGGTGTTGTTGCGCGACAGTCAGGTGCTTCCGATTTGGGAGGGAACAACAAACGTACTCGCACTCGATACACTTCGCGTCATCGGTCCCGGCGGATCAATCGCACCACTCGTTGCGATGGTGAAGCGGATGCTCGAAACAGTTCGTGATCCACAGCTAACTGATGCTGCGAATAAAGCCATGGCGGCTTTAGATCACGCTGACATTTGGTTGCGGGAAGCACAAGCAATGGGTCAGGCGACGCTTGAAGCAGGGGCGCGTCGATTCGCTTTAACTTTGGGCCGCACAATGGAACTGGCGCTGTTGCTGCGACACGCCCAATGGTCCCACGTCTACGAACACGACGAACACGCCACTCTGTCTGCGCAGCGCTTCGCCCAGGCCGGTGTCGATCTCATCTTCGGAAACTAGCTCTCAAATATTGCGGCTGTGCCGCCCGCATTGCGGCTCTGCCGCCTGTGTTGCGGTTCTGCCGCCCGTGTTGCGGCTCTGCCGCATCTTTCGTCGGCGCACAGCCGCACATCTTCCGTCGGCCCGGAGCCGGCGGGATCTTTCAATGCAAACCCGTGCTACACTGCAAGACGCCAGCCCAACCAATGAAGCCAATCTCTCAGACAGCTTTCGAGGTACGCTTATGAAAATGGATCGTCGTAGTTTTATCGCCGGGTCGTCTGCCGCTGTTGTTTGCGGAAAGAGTCAACTGGTATCCGCGGCAATCGGCCAGCGCGTTGAGAGACGTCAAGTCGAGGTCTACACGACAGCGGACAAGACTGATTACCGTCTGTCACACACCAACACGCTCACTTTCAAACCGCTGGCCCAACCACTCGAAACACAGATTTGCGTCTTCGTCGATCCGGCCAAAACTTTTCAAACGTTCCTTGGAATCGGCGGCGCGCTCACAGACGCATCCGCCGAAACATTCGCGAAACTTCCAAAAGCCAAACAACAAGAATTGTTAACTGCCTACTTCGATCGCGACAAGGGCATCGCGTATACACTCGCTAGAACAAACATCCACAGTTGCGATTTCTCAAGCGCGAGCTACACCTACGTGGACGAAGGCGACAAGGAGTTGAAGTCGTTCACGGTCGAGCATGACCGCCAATTTCGGATTCCCTTCATCAAGCAAGCCGCAGCAACAACCGGCGGCAGACTCAACATCTTCGCCAGCCCCTGGAGCCCGCCGGCGTTCATGAAAAGCAACAACAACATGCTTCGCGGCGGAAGCCTGAAGCCGGAGTTTTATCAGGCGTGGGCCAACTACTTCGTGAAGTTCATCAGGGCTTACGAGAAAGAGGGCGTGCCCATTTGGGGCGTGAGCATTCAAAATGAACCGATGGCCACGCAGACATGGGAGTCGTGTATCTTCTCAGCCGAACAGGAACGAGACTTCCTTAAGAACCATCTTGGCCCAACCATTAGAAAAGAACGTCTCGCGGGCAAGAAGATCATCGTTTGGGACCACAACCGCGACCTGATCTATCAACGCGCGCGGACGATCCTGACGGATGCTCAAGCCGCGCAGTACGTTTGGGGCGTTGGTTATCACTGGTACGAACCATGGAGCGGCGGCGAACCGATGTTCGACAACGTCAAGCTCGTGCGCGAGGCGTTCCCGGATAAGCATCTGATCTTCACGGAAGGCTGCGCGGATTCGTTCAAGTACGAAAGACTTCACGACTGGGTGCTGGGCGAACTCTACGGCCGTTCAATGATCAACGATTTCAACAGCGGCACCGTCGGTTGGACCGATTGGAATGTTCTGTTGGATGAAACCGGCGGGCCAAATCACGTTCAAAACTTCTGCTTTGCACCCGTACACGCCGACACCCGCAGCGGCGAATTGATCTATACAAACTCGTATTACTACATCGGACACTTTTCGAAATTCGTCCAACCGGGCGCGAAGCGAATCACCAGTTCACCAACGAGGAGCCCGCTGCTTTCTACTGCTTTCTTGAATCCCGATGGCAAAGTTTCCGCGGTAGTGATGAACAAGACGGACCAAAAGATCGCCTATTTTCTTTGGCTGGATGGGCAGGCGGCCGAAGTTGAGAGTCTCCCGCATTCCATTCAGACACTTGTGTTCTGACTAAAATGAGAAAAACAATTCTGCTTCTCTTCCTGTTAGTGCTTGTCCCGTGTGCGCACGCTCAACAATTCGATCCCGATCTCTACTCGGGTTTACGTTGGCGAATGATCGGTCCATTCCGTGGCGGGCGTGTCAACGCCGTCAGCGGAGTCGTGGGCCAACCGGACACGTTCTATTTTGGCTCCGTGGGTGGCGGCGTGTGGAAGACTTCGAATGCCGGTCGTACGTGGATGCCGATCTTTGATTCGACGGATGTGGCTTCAATCGGAGCGATCGCTGTATCGACGGCGATTCCGAAGATCGTCTACGTCGGAACCGGTGAAGCCGATATGCGCGACTCTATTGCTTACGGCAACGGCGTCTACAAGTCCGTAGACACCGGCAAGACCTGGACGCATGTTGGGTTGGAGAACACCAAACAGATCGGCCGCATCATCATCGATCCCAGGAATTCAAACATCGTCTTCGTGGCCGCGCTCGGCAATGTTTACGCGCCGAATCCTGACCGTGGCGTTTATCGATCCACTGACGGCGGCGCAACGTGGAAAAAGGTGCTGTTCAAGAATGAAGACGTAGGCGCGATCGATCTAGCGTTCGATCCAGTCGATTCGAAAACAGTTTACGCGACGCTCTGGAACGTACGCCGTCCACCGTGGTTTATCTATGCTCCTGCAAATGGACCAGGCGCGGGCATCTACAAGTCCGTCGATGGCGGCACAACCTGGAAAGAGATCTCTAACGGCATTCCGCTCGAAGGCCGCGGCCACATTGGGATCGCCGTGGCGCCCACAAATCGCAACCGAATCTACGCAGTAGTGGATGCAAAAGAAGGCGGCGTTTTTATCTCGAACGATGCCGGCGCAACCTGGGGCAGGCTGTCCGCTGACAAACGTTTGTGGGACCGTGGCTGGTATTTCGAAAAGGTTACAGTTGATCCCAAAGATGCAGACACCGTTTACGTGATGAACACTTCGATCTATCGCTCGAGGGATGCGGGCAAGACGTGGACGCCAATCAAAGGCGCGCCAGGCGGCGACGATTATCACCAACTCTGGATCAATCCTGACGATCCGAAACGCATGATCGTCGCGAGCGATCAGGGATCGATCGTCACCGTTGACGGCGCACTGACGTGGAGCTCCTGGTATAACCAACCGACCGCGCAGATCTATCACCTTGCCGCTGATTATCGCTTTCCTTACTGGGTCACGGGCGCGCAACAAGACAGCGGCGCTGTCGGCACACCGTCGCGCAGCAACCATTCGGACATTTCCAATCGCGACTGGGAAGGTCTCTGCGCCGGCGGCGAGGCCGGTTACACGGCGCCTGATCCACTTCACCCGCAAATCCTGTTTGGCGGCACCGTCTCGCGTTGTAACGTTCTGACGGGCGAAACGAAAAACGTCTCACCTGAACGCGCTGGGACGCCGGGACCGTATCGTCACGCATGGACTCAGCCACTCGTCTTTTCGCGAGCAGATCCTCGCGCGCTGTATTACGCAAATCAGTATCTCTACAAGACGACCAACGGCGGCGAGACCTGGGCGCAGATCAGTGCTGACATGACGCGTGAAGATCCCGGCGTACCGTCAAATCTTCACGAAGCGGCCGCAGCGGATGCGCCCCCAGACAAACGCCGTGGCGTGATTTACACCATCGCGCCTTCGCCCTTGCGCGCTGCGACGATCTGGATTGGAACAGACGATGGCCTGATTCATCTGACCAAGGACGACGGCAAGACCTGGCAGGATGTGACTCCGCCGGCGATCACGTCGTGGAGTAAGGTCGTGATGATCGAGGCGTCACACTTCGATGTAAACGAGGCTTACGCCGCGGTCGAACGACACCAACTCTCGGACTACGAGCCGCATATTTACCGCACAACTGACTCTGGAAAAACGTGGACGGAGATTACAAACGGATTGCCAAAAGGTGTTTACGTGCAAACGATCAAGGAAGATCCGAAACGCCGCGGATTGTTGTTTACCGGCACTGAACGCATGGTCTACGTTTCGTTCAATAACGGAGACAACTGGCAATCGCTAAAACTGAATCTGCCGCCTGCGTCGGTGCGCGATCTAACTATTCACGGCGACGATTTGATTGTAGGGACACACGGTCGAGGTTTCTGGACGATCGATAGCATCACGGCGTTACGCCAGCTCACGGATGAGGTTGCGAAAGAGAATGCGTTTCTGTTCCAACCCGCGGATGCCTACCTGTTAACACCGGGAAGTGACAACGGAACACCGATGCCGCGCGATGAACCTATAGCCGAGAACCCGCCGTACGGCGCGATGATCGATTACTACTTGAAATCGAATTCGAGTGGTCCAGTGACGCTCGAGATCATTGACGCCGGCGGCGAAGTGATCCGCAAGTATTCCAGTGAGGACAAAGGACCGGCTTTGAATCCTGACACGCTGAACATTCCTGCTTACTGGGTGCGACCGTTTGAGCCTCTTTCAAGCGCGGCAGGCATGCATCGATGGATTTGGGATCTGCGTCCCACGCCACCTCCGCGACCTGCTGGTGCGGGCGGTGGTGGTGGAGGCTTCGGTGGACGCGCCGGCGCTCCTCCAGTCCTGGCCGGGACGTACACGGTAAAGCTGACTGCCGGCGGAAAGAGCTACACCCAGCCGCTCGTGGTGAAGATGGATCCGCGAACTAAATGATTCTGCGTGCGAGGCTTTGGCCGAAGCGAGTTTCGCTTCTTGATCGAACGTAACTTCGTGACTGTCTCTTTCTTGTAAGGCAGGGTTGAATTCTCGAGGACCGCGTAATAAGGCTTCTTGTCCTGATCTCTTTCGGCTAACAGGAACACGATCTTCTCTCCCGTAAAGTGCTCCTGTTTAAAACCGGCCTCGGCGCCGTGAACGTACACGATCGCGTCGCCCTTCTTGAACTTCCCTTTGAACGACTCGAGCACCACGGCGTTGATGGTCCAATTCTCATAGCCAATGATGTGATTCGTGATTTCCGCGCGCTCAATGCGAATGTGAAGAACGACTGCAACTGCTTTGTAATCGCCTCTCAAGTAGCTGAGCGGAGGCCAGTCGTCGTCTTCCTGAGCCGACACAGCAGCCGGTAACATGAGAAAAACAATGCAGGCGCTGAGTAGTAGTTTCATCAGTATTACTCTTATAACCTAAATACAACGCGAGATCGACAGTCCCGTGTGGACTTCACAACAACTTGAGGATTTACTTTCGCGCATGAGTAAACTTCAGCTAACTCAGCCGCCTGTGGCGAAGGCGGCGATGCTAATTCGTAGACCCGCCGCGGAAGTGTTCGAGGCGTTTATCGATCCCGCAATCACATCGAGATTCTGGTTCACGAAGAGTACCGGACGTTTGGAGCCCGGCAAGCACATCACGTGGACGTGGGAGATGTACGACGTCTCGATCGAAGTGGAAGTTAAAGAGATCGAACCTAACAAGAAGATCGTGCTTGACTGGGGAAACTATGGCGAGATGAGTACTGTCGAGTGGACATTCAAGCCGTACGAAAACGACAAGACCTACGTCACGATCGTTAACTTCGGTTTTGAGGGCGACGGAGACAAGGTCGTTCGAGATGCGCTCGACTCCACTGGCGGATTTACGTGGGTACTTGCAGGTGCAAAAGCACTGCTCGAGCACAAGGTCGAATTGAATGCGATCGTGGACGCGTTTCCCAAGGGCCTTTAACGTTTGAAGCCCTTATTCTTTTGCTTTTAGTGTTGCGGTCCAGTTAAGAACCACTACCAGCGGTGCCGCAGTGTTTGCCTCTGCCGGGGTGTTAATGAGAAACCGTGAGCCATCGTTCGTGACAGCGTAAGGAATGCCGGGGGCTCGTTTGAACTGTGTCTGGAATAGTTGCTTTGTAACAACACTATCGAATGTTGAGTCGCTCTTCATTTCAGCCGACATGACTTTGCCGTCTTGAGTCAAATAGAAGAGCTCCTTACCGTCGCGCCGCCACAGCGGTAAAGAACCGCCCCCGTTCGAGATGACCCACTTCTGACCAGAGGGCGGAAACGTCTGCACGTAAACCTCATTACGGCCGGATTCATTAGAATCATATGCAATGAAACGGCCATTGGGTGAAAACTCCGCCGAACCATAGTCAAATGCCTGCGATTCCAGCAGCGGTTTCGCCTGCCTATCGGCAACTGATAAAAGCCAAACTGTCGCTCTCGCCGTGGTCTTGAAACGCAGGAATAAAACGCTTGTGCTGTCCGGCGACCAGCTCATGGGAATGTCATCTGCATCTGACCGCAACAGAAGTTGATTGTCTGCCGTCGTGTTTGCGGAGGTTTCGTAAAGATGTATGTGACCGTCGTTCGTGCGATTTGATGTGAACATGATCCGCTTACCGTCAGGCGACCAGGTTGGATCGCCGTCAGACTGCGGATCGAACGTTAACCGAGACTTCGTCCCGCGCGAGAAATCGATAATCCACACGTCGGCCTGGCGTCCATCGGTATCGAGTAGTCCGGCAACAGCGCGCGCGCCGTCGGGCGAAAGTGCAAGCGTCGCATAGTTGTCTGCCGCTCCGATCGTTTCGAGTTTTTTTCCGGTTCTATCAAACCAGGCAAGTTGTGACTTTGTACCACCAATTTGGTATGCCAACACTCCGTTGTCTGAGACCGAAAAATCAAAGTCGTGATTAAAGCCTACCTCTGCGATGTGTTCGGCCACCGTTATTGGATCACCGGTAACTTTCAGACTCTTGGCATCGAAAGGGTGCGCAACGAGCGCGCCCTGATTGACATAGAGGAGGTACCCGGGTGGGCCGTAAACGACGCGAGTCACCGCGCCGAACAAGATCTGAGTCTCCTGCGAGTCGAGCGAGCCGAGACGAATGTGATGGTTCTCAGTGGTTTGTGCATCCGCGAGAAAAACGAAGTGGCGGCCATCAGGAAGGAAAGAAGGCCAGCGGTGTGCTTCCTCCTTCGGATCGACTTTCGTGGCGAGCTCCGGTGTTCCGCCCTGCGCTGATACTCGATAGAGGCCTTCTGTTCCACTGAACACGATGACGCCGTCGCGGTTCCACGTCCCACCTGCAACATCGCGCACATCACACAATGCTTGAGGCCGGCCACGCACAGCATCCACTTTGAAGAGTTTTCCGTTCGCGAAAAAGCCGAGAGAACGACTGTCGGCAGACCAGAACGGCGTCTCGGCGTCTTCAGTCCCGGCCAATACTTGCGGCGTATCAGCGGCGAGAGGACGCACCCAGAGTTCACGTTTTCCTTCGGCGTTGTTGGCGATGAAAGCGACGGTTAACCCGTCAGGCGAAACAGTAAGGTTTGCCGCCGCGGTTGTTTTTTCTGCCGGAGTCAGTGCCAGGCGAACAGGATGAACGGTTGGTTCTGAACGTGAAAAATACGCAATTGCCAGCGCCGTCATCGCAACCAAAAGCAACAAACAGAGACCGGCCCAAATAAGACGTTCGCGGGTCCAAAACCTGCCCGTTGAAATCCCGCGACGCGTGAATGTTTGCTGACTGGGATGGCTCGTGACGCCCGAAAGCGACTCGAGAGCAAAAGCAATATCGCTGGCTGATTGAAAACGGCGTTCAGGATTCTTCTCCAGACAATGCCAGACTACTCTCTCCAACGCAGGCGCAATGTTCGCGTCAGTGTTTGTGAGTTCGGCGGGTTCTTCCTTGAGAATAGCGTTGAGAGTTTCGATCGCAGAGTCTCGATGAAAGGCTCTGCGACCTGACAGCATTTCATAGAGCACCGCGCCAAACGAAAAGATATCGGCGCGGTGGTCCACGGCACGGCCGCGTACTTGCTCCGGCGCCATGTATCCCGCAGTCCCCATGACGGTTCCCGGATCGGTGTGCACCCTTCTCGTCTCAACGTTTGTCTGCGCGATCTCTTCCATTGGAGGCTGAATAAGTTTTGCCAAACCAAAGTCGAGAATCTTTATCTGGTCGTCCCTGGTGATGAAGAGGTTGTCGGGCTTGAGGTCGCGATGGACGATGCCCTTGGCGTGCGCCGCTGCGAGGCCGCGCGCGATTTGAGTCGCATACTCTATCGCCTTGCGAGTGGAGATTGGTCCATGTTCGATACGCTGGCGAAGCGTTTCGCCTTCGAGAAGCTCGGAAACGACATATGGCGCGCTTTCGTTAGTACCAACGTCGTAAATCGCGAGGATGTTTGGATGGTTGAGCGCGCCGGCGGCCTGGGCCTCCTGTTCGAAGCGATGTAAACGATCGCCGTTTTCGGAGAGTGCAGCGGGCAGGATCTTTATTGCCACGTCGCGGTTGAGCTTTTCGTCACGCGCGCGGTAGACCTCTCCCATTCCGCCTGCGCCTAACTTCGAGCGAATCTCGTAGCGGCCAAGTTTGGTCCCGGCGTCGAGCGTCATCCGCGCGATTCTATCCTATTATCATGTATTATCGGCTCCCAAGATGAAAACACTGGTCCTTCTGGTCTCGGTAATCGCCTTCGCTTCGTCTTTGCAAGCACAGCAGTCTGGTCCTATCACCAACACTGATGGGCGAAAGACGACTAGTCTGAATGGTGACTGGCAAGTGATCGTCGATCCATACGAGTCCGGTTACTACAACTACCGCTATCAACCAAGCGACAATGGTTATTTCAAGAACGCGAAGCCGAAGACGAAGAGCGATCTGATCGAGTATGACTTCGATAATTCTACGACGTTGAAGGTGCCTGGCGATTGGAATACACAGTCAGACCAGTTGTTCTTTTACGAAGGCACTGTTTGGTACAAGAAGTCGTTCGATTATCAGCGAAAGCCGGAACGGCGGGTCTTCGCCTACTTCGGGGCCGCTAATTACCTCGCCGATGTATATCTAAATGGAGAAAAGATTGGACAGCATGAAGGCGGGTTCACGCCTTTTAGTTTCGAAATAACAAAGCTTCTTCGTGATAGCGGAAACTTCCTCATCGTCAAAGTCGATAACAAACGGCGACGCGACGCAGTGCCGACGTTGATGACGGATTGGTGGAATTATGGCGGGCTTACGCGTGACGTGAAGCTGATCGAAACACCGTTGACGTTTGTTCAGGACTATATGGTCCAGCTTCAGAGAGGCTCCCGCAATGTTGAGAGTGGTTGGGTACGCTTGGAAGGCGCTCGACGCAATCAGAAAGTGACGGTGCGAATACCCGAAGCTCAAATCACTAAATCGTTCACGACAGATGCGAACGGCCTGGCCAAGTTTGACTTCAAGGCTGATCTAAAACTGTGGTCTCCCGAAAGCCCAAAACTCTATGACGTGACGATCGAGGCTGAGACAGACCAGGTGAGTGAACAGATCGGTTTTCGAAGTATCGAAACAAAAGGCACCGACATTCTGTTGAACGGCCGGCCGATCTTTTTGCGTGGTGTATGCATTCACGAGGAGGCGCCGATTCGTGGCGGACGCGCTAACAGCCGCGAAGAAGCGCAAATGCTACTCGGTTGGGCCAAGGAATTGGGCGCGAACTTCGTGCGGCTGGCGCACTACCCGCATAACGAGCACATGATTCGCGAAGCAGACCGGTTGGGAATTATGGTGTGGTCGGAGGTCCCTGTTTACTGGACCATTCAGTGGGAGAATCCCGATACGATCGATAACGCGCGGAATCAATTGAGTGAGATGATTACGCGTGACAAAAACCGTGCTGCGGTAATCATCTGGTCTGTGGCTAATGAGACTCCGCTTAGCGATGCCCGTCTCGCGTTTTTGAAAAACCTGGTTTCGCGTGCGCGTGAGATCGACGGTACTCGTCTGCTGACAGCCGCCATGGAACGTCATTACGTTGATGCGACGACGCAGATGATCGACGATCCGCTTGGTGAATATCTTGATGTGCTTGGTTGTAATGAGTACGTTGGCTGGTACGACGGTTTGCCGGAAAAAGCGGATAAGCTTGAGTGGCGATCGAAGTATCAGAAGCCGGTGATCATGAGCGAGTTTGGTGGCGATGCTTTGTACGGACATCACGGTGACGACCTAACGCGCTGGACGGAGGAGTACCAGGAGAGTATTTATCGTCACCAGATTGCGATGTTGAAGCGAATTCCCTTCCTTCGCGGGACGTCGCCATGGATCCTGACGGATTTTCGCTCGCCGCGCCGGCCGTTGCCGAAGATTCAGGACTACTGGAATCGCAAAGGTCTAATCTCGAGCGGTGGCGAAAAGAAGAAAGCATTTTTCGTGATGCAACAGTGGTATCGGGAGTTGCAGTCTCAGGCGAGGTGAAGTGGAACCGCTGATGAGTGGAGTACGACTATGATCAATCCAAATCTAACTCGTCGCAGTTTTTCGAAATTGGTGGGTGCCGGCGCAGTTGTTGCAGCATTGCAACCGGCAGTATCGCGCCGTTGGACCGTGGCCGCAAACTCGTCGGCGAACATTGTCCGGCTCAGCTCGAACGAAAGTCCTTATGGACCTTCGCCGGCGGCGTTGAAGGCGATGACCGATGGTTTTAGTCTCGCGTGGAGGTATCCGGATGAGCATGCGGACATGCTGATTCAGGAAGTGGCGCGGCTGAACGACGCCACTGTGGACCAGGTGCTGCTTGGTGACGGCTCGGGAGAGATATTGAAGTTGTCGGCGGCGGCTTTTACGAACAGCGCTAAGAAGATCGTCATCGCTAACCCAACTTTCGAAGCGATCGCACGACATGCCGCAGTTGCGAAGGCTGAGGTTGCGAAGATTGATCTCACCTCTGACTACCGTCACGATCTTCAGAAGATGCTCGCCGCGGCGAATGATGCAGGTCTGGTTTATATCTGCAATCCAAACAACCCTACGGCGAGTATCACTCCCAAAAACGAGATCTCCGAGTTTCTCGCGAAGCTTTCACCGGCGACGGTGGTTCTTGTTGACGAAGCGTATCACCATTATGTGGAGTCGAAGGATTATGAGAGTGTGATTCCATTGGTGAAGCAGTATCCGAATCTGATTGTTGCGCGAACGTTTTCGAAGATCTACGGCATGGCCGGGCTGCGTTGTGGTTACTGCGTCACACAACGTGCAAACATCGAGCGAATGAGAACGCACCAGACGTGGGATAGTGTGAACATCATGGCTATCGTCGCTGCGCTTGCGAGTTTGAACGACAACGATCACGTCGCGCGGGGACGCAAGGTGAACAGCGAAGTCAAAAAGAGTGTGTGCGCGGAACTCGACGCACTCGGTTACCGCTACATCCCATCGCACGCGAACTTCATAATGATGGATCTCCGTCGCGACGTGCGACCCCTCATCGCCGCCATGCGCACTCGCGGTGTCGAAGTCGGACGCCTCTTCCCCGCCCTGCCAAACTTCATGCGCGTCACCATCGGCACCGCCCCCGAGATGAAACAGTTCTTGTCAGCTTTCAAGGAGGTAATAGCCTAGGCAGGGCGTAGATTTCAGCAGTGCCCTTCGGTAGCGCAAAGCAAAAAGAAGGTAGTGTCCTAAAGTTGGGAATCGGACACTACCAAATAACTTCAATCGTTGACTTTTCCTGTGAACAGGAATAATCTCCCGCCGCTTGATCGAAGGCTGATCCCTCGAGCCTCTGCGTCCTCGCACACTCGTTAAATACAGCCTCCGCCAACCAATAGCAGATTAATCATATTTTCAACACACGTGAATTCTGCCATTTTGGTCACCTCAAGGGAGAATAAGAAATGATTTCGATTATCCGATTAGTCATTTTAACAGGACTGCTATCTTCGTTATTTCTATCTCACTGACTTGCCAATACGTAGTTACTCGATTGATTGGATAGTCCGCGGTCCAAGCTGAATAGACCTGAGGGCGGCGAGGTTAACTGCTTTGCCATAGATCCCGACAACTCCGATACCGTTTATAGCGACGCAGCTAGGTGTTGAGAAGCGGGCACAGATTTTCAACTTATGGAAACGGTTACGAGATGCTCCGATACTCCGCTACTCAGGTACGCGAGGCCTGCCAAAATGTCACTAGACACAATTGTTGACGATCAGCTAAGCCTTCCGAAATAGGGAAACCCTCAATCGACTCACTGAGAGGAGAATCTAATGAAACAATGGAGTGACGAGAAAACATGGTGGTTAGACCTCCTTAAATTCGGGATTACGTTCACACTCGGAGCCATTATTACTATCTTAGTTGTCAATCGTTTTGAAGAGGATCGCGCTAAACAGTGGTCCTTAACGCTAATTGATGATCAGTTGAGGCTCACGGCTTTGGAGGATTTCAGGAAAAACACCTTCAAATACCACGAGGCGGCGTTAGATGCTTATATTGACCTACGTGACCACTATAAGGGCTTAACAAAAACATCTTCAATGATACGCTACGAACAAGAAGCTTATGAGGATTATCAGATTGCTGTTGAAGAACTGGAAAGAAGTTTTGTGGATGTACCTGAACTTAAGGGCCAGATTGCCAATTTGAATGCTTTTAATGATCAGAGGCATCAGATATACAACAAGCTAAAAGACGAAATGAAAAAAAATCAGAAGTACGGCCCAGAGACACCTGCCACGATGCGCCCGATGTTTGATGAGCTAAGGGACAAATTTAAACAGATTCGAGGGGCTATTATTCGTGATGTAGGAACTCATGTGTTAACCCATGCTTCTAAGGCCCCTGATGTTAAATAAAGACGTCCGTTACAAACCTAGCAGCAACAGCACATGGACAAGGGAGAAAGCTTATTAGAAGAGGAGCGCTTCGGGTATCAAAGCGTTCACTACCTCGTTTCATTAAACAAAGTCAGAACCTCTCTGCCTGAGTATCAAAGATTTGCAGATGTCATTGTCGAAGTGCAGGTTAGAACGATTCTTCAGCATGCATGGGCCGAAATTGAGCACGATATTCAGTATAAATCCTCCGCGACGATACCGCGCGACATCTCTATGAGAACGGCAGGGCGGGATTGTTCGGTGACTTTGCTTTTAAAGTATGCGCGACTCGCCAAAGTGCCGCTTGAATCGATTGTTGACGATCAGTTAAACCTTCCTAAGTAGGCCACGATACAAGGACCAGTTTGGAATACTACCAATGGCGGCAACGAGAGTATAAGCCTCCACACTCTTTTTAAGGAGTGAATTCATCCTATGTCTAAATCCGAAGCTCTGAATGTTCTTGAAGAGGACCTCGCCGAGCAAATCAAAAGCTTTGATAGCAGCCGACAATTCTACCGGCGCAATTTTTATTATTACACTCTGGTTACTGCCACACTATCCGCACTGACAACCATTCTCATCGGTGTTGGGCAGATTTTTGGGAGTAAGTGGCTTTCGGTTCTCGCTTTAATTACGAGTGCTGTTATTACGGTAGTCGCGGCATGGGATGGCTTCTTGCGCTCTCGCGAGCTGTGGATTCAAAAGACCGATACTTGGATGGTTCTAGAGAATCTCAATAGCAACATCAAATACGCTAAAGCTAAATTCGGCGAGAACTTATCCGAAGAGCAGGTTGATGAATTCTATCGTCGGTTCGATCAGGCACTCATGGGTGAACACGAGCTTTGGAAAAAGGTTCGCAGCACTCAAGCCGCTACCACAACTAAATAAAGGTCGCCAGCAACACAAGAATCGGACACTACCAAAAAGAAACAACTGTTGACCCGAACGTTTGGAAAGAATTATGTTAGCAGCCGGTGAAAATTAGGGACCTCACGAAACTCCTTGAGAAGGACGGTTGGTACTGGGTGCGCACGAAGGGAAGCCACCACCAGTACAAGCATCCAGTCAAACCGGGACTGGTAACAATACCTGGGCGACCGGGGGATGACTTGGCTACTGGTACTCTAAACAACATCCTCAAGCAGGCAGGGTTGAAGGCATGAAGAAATACTTAATTATCGTCGAAAAAACAGAGACAGGTTATTCTGCGTACTCACCCGATATTCCGGGCTGTGGTTCCACCGGCGAGACTAAAGAAGAAGTCGAACGCAACATTCAAGAAGCAATTCAATTTCATATCGAGGGTCTACGAGAAGAAGGCTACCCTGCGCCGGAACCCTCCACATACTCTTCCTACATCGACGTCGCCGCCTAGTTTTCTTTTTCATGAGTCATAAATTGCGCGGACGTTTCATTTGAAACAGACGAAAGCTCACTTCGTGCAACTCCATTTCCTCTTCACCGCACTGCCCGCGCCGTGGACGACTAAGTCCTCACAAAAGCCGAGACCCGCAGCAAAACTTTAATCGAATGACGTGAAACCTTTTCTAACGCGACACACGTATAGAGGACAAAATCGATAGCCTGCAGGACTTATCAGTTCCTGGGACCACTATAATGACAACTCTTAACTTCAAAGCAGTTTTGGTATGTGCGCTGCTGTTGGCGCCGTTGACAGTCCGTGCGCAAGAGGCATGGCCGCAGTTTCGCGGGCCGCATTCAAATCCGGTGAGCACCAACACAAAGCTCGCCGAACGCTGGTCCAAGACCGAAAACGTCGAATGGTCGCAAGAAATTCCCGGACGTGGTTGGTCATCGCCGATCGTCACTGCCGACAAGGTCTACCTGACTACAGTTACAACCGACGGCAAGTCGAAACAGCCCCAAACCGGCACTGAATACAGCAACGAATACGTCGCCGAACTACAGAAACAAGGTCTCTCGCTGGAGGAGATCCTCAAGCGCGTCACGGAACGCGACATCGAGCTGCCGAACGAAGTAACAGTGCACTACTTCCTTTACTGCCTGAACCTGAAAAGCGGCAAAGTTGAATGGAACAAAGAGTTCTTCACAGGCCGTCCGCCCGGTGGCCGTCATCGCAAAAACAGTTTCACGTCCGAGACTCCCGTGACCGACGGAAAGTTCATTTATTTGTATGTCGCGAACCTCGGCTTGTGGGCGTTTGACTTGAAAGGCAATCAAACGTGGAACACTCCGGTCGAAGCAAATCCCATTTATCTCGACCTGGGAACGGGCAGCTCGCCTGTATTGGCCGGAAGCCTGCTCGTGGTTTTAAGCGACAACGAGAAGCAGCAGTACATTGCCGCATTCGACAAGCAAACAGGCAAGCAAGTCTGGCGCACGAATCGCGACCTTGGCGGCAGGAGCCAACCACAACAACGATCAGGGTGGGCCACGCCGTTTGTTTGGCGTCACCCGCTGCGCACCGAGATAGTGACGATTGGACCAGGGGAGCTCATCAGCTACGACCTGGGCGGTAAAGAGTTGTGGCGCATGAAGGGCATGGCCGGCACGCCAATTCCAACGCCGTTTGCGTACGAGGGTTTGCTTTACATCAACGGCGGTCGCGGCCGTCCGCTCTTCGCCATTCGTCCCGGCGCCTCCGGCGATATCACGCTGAAAGAAGATCAGACGTCGAACGAATACATCGTATGGTCGCAACCGCGCGGTGGAACCTATCTGCCTTCGGCAGTGGCTTACGACGGCGCGGTTTATACTTTGACTGAAACCGGAATTCTGAATCGTTTCGACGCCAAGACCGGAAAACAGACGTATAAAACGCGAATCGATCCTGCGGCAACGGCCTTCACAACTTCGCCCTGGGCGTACAACGGTAAACTTTTCTGTCTGAGTGAAGAAGGACAAACGTTCGTAGTCAACACAGGCGATCAGTTCCAGTTATCGCATGTGAACGAACTCGACGACTTTGCGCAAGCGTCGCCCGCATTGGTCGACGAGCGCTTGTTGATCCGCACGGAACACCGGCTTTACTCAATCCGCCGCAAGAGTTAACGAAGCGGTGAAAAGAGACGAGCGTGCCGAAAGACTCCGAAGACGGCAAAGCGTTGATCGCGGCGTGGCACACAAACCACCGCGTCACGATGTTTCTCATCAAGAATCTGCCGCACGAGTTG
>Ga0207675_100002750_pt1 | contig 17291 bp, 9 predicted proteins | sample KBSSwiS42_FD_184305 | JGI IMG/M metagenome (GOLD analysis project Ga0207675, IMG submission 184305) | Switchgrass rhizosphere microbial communities from Kellogg Biological Station, Michigan, USA - KBS Switchgrass S4-2 (SPAdes) (version 2) | ecosystem: Host-associated > Plants > Roots >... | reverse complement strand
GAGCAGGCCGTGCGGCGTGTACGTCTGCCGGAAGCTGCCCTTGAGCACGTTGCGCACCGCCACGCCGGCCCCGATGGCGAAGCCGCCGACGACGGTGCACGCCAGGCCGGCGCCCGGCGTGGTGAGCGGGATCAGCAGCCCGAACGGTGCGGCCCCCAGCTCCGCGAACACCAGCGGCCGGGCCGAGCCGAAGCGGCGGGCCAGGGCGGTGGCGGAGGCGGCGCCGAGCACCCCGCCCAGCCCGGTCACGGCGGTCAGCGCGCCGACCAGGCCCGGGCTCACCCCGACCTCGCGCACCAGGAACACGACCAGAATCGCCTGATAGCCGACCAGCCCGATATTGCTGGCCGCGCCGAACACGGTCAACACCCGCAGGTACGGGTCCCGGGCCGTGAAGCGGACGCCCGTACCGATCTCCTGGCGCAGCGTGCTGCCGCGCCGGCCGCGCCGCCGAGCGGGTTCGCGGGTCCGGATGGCCAGCAGGCAGAGCAGCGAGACGAGGAAGCTGCCGGCGAGTGCCTGACGAGTGGGACGGCCGAAGCGCTGTTCGACGAAGGCGTAGATCGAGGAGCCGGGCACCGAGCGCAGTGCCGGAAGAAAGAGCACGATGAGCACGATCATCGCGAGCGGAACGGCCAGCTCGTACTGCAGCCAGCGCAGCCCGCCGCCCTCGCGCAGGGCGACGAACGCCGGCGCGCCGACGAGACTCACCGCGCTCGCCTGGTTCGCGAGGATCGAGATCGCGAGGGGCATCCCTCGCATGCTGCGCCCGGCGAGGAAGTAGTCCTCGCCCGTGTGCTGCCGGCGCGCGAACGCGTACGACATGCCGACGACGCCCACGAGATACGCGACGACGACGGCAATGTCGATGATCGAGAGCGATGTGGGCATGAGCCGTTGGGGGGTGGACGACACCGCGACCGCTTGCCATGGTAGCACGGTCCGTGCGCGGTGCAGCACACTGCGCGCCGCGACTGCGTCGCGACGGGAGCTCTCGCAAGATCAGGACATGCCATGGCCCGATTGTCACGCCGCCGCTATCTGCCCAAGCCCGACTACAGGCGCCCGGTCCTCGACGTCTCGCCCGAACAGCGCGAGCGCATCATCGAGAAGCTCACGGTGCTGTACGGAGAGCTCGACGCGCGGGCGTACTACTGGGAAGTCGAGCGGCTCATGCAGGTGCACTACGCGCACAAGCCGCCCGAGATGCTGCGCGCCGAGGCGGAGTTCGACCCGCGCGATCGGTTCACCGAGGAGGACGTCGTCGCCATCACGTACGGCGACCTGATCGACAGCCCGAACATACATCCGCTGAAGGCCCTCTCGATCATCTTCGAGAACCTGTTCCGCGGGGTGTTCAGCACCGTTCATATTCTTCCCTTCTTTCCCTACTCGTCCGATCGCGGCTTCAGCGTCATCGACTACGAACAAGTCGATCCGAGGCTCGGGCGCTGGGAGGACATCGAGCGGCTCGGCGACGAGTACCGGCTCATGTTCGACGGGGTGATCAACCACGTCTCATCCAAGAGCGAGTGGTTCCGTGAGTTCCTCAACCGGAACCCGAACTACGAGGACTTCTTCGTCAGCTTCGACTCGGCGCAGGCCATCAGCGACGAGCACCTGCGGCTCATCCTCCGACCGCGCACGAGCAGCCTGCTGACGGAGTATCAGACGCTTCGCGGCCCGCGCTGGGTATGGACGACCTTCAGCCCGGATCAGATCGATCTCAACTTCCGCAGCGAGAACGTGCTGTTCCGCGTGCTGGACGTGCTGCTGTACTATCTCCGCCGGAGCGCGGACATCATCCGCCTCGACGCCGCCACGTATCTCTGGCGCGAGCTCGGGACGTCGAGCGCGCATCTCCCGCAGACGCACGCACTCGTGCAGCTCTTCCGCGCCGTGCTCGACGTCGTCGCGCCGCGTGCATCGCTCATCACCGAGACGAACGTCCCCCACGACGACAACATCAGCTACTTCGGCGACGGCACGAACGAAGCGCACATGGTCTACAACTTCGCGCTCCCGCCACTCGTGCTGTGGACCTTTCATTCCGGCGACTGGACTCGGCTCGCCGACTGGGCGTCGACCATCGTGCCGCCGTCGGAGACCACGACGTTCCTCAACTTCCTGGACTCGCACGATGGGATCGGGATGCTGCCGGTCGCCGATCTCCTCACGGCGCCGGAGCGGCAGCAGCTCGTCAGGCGGACCACGAATCACGGCGGGCTCGTTTCGTATCGCACCGCGGGCGACGGTACGCAGACGCCATACGAGTTGAACATCCCGTGGTACAACGCGCTCAACGACGTCGACTCCGACGAGCCCGACGACCTCCAGATCGCGCGCTTCCTCGCGTCGCGCGCGATCGCGCTGGCGCTGCTCGGCGTCCCGGCCATCTACCTGCCGAGCATCGTCGGGACCTACGTGACCTCCGATTACCGGGTCAACGAGCGCGACCCGCGGAGCATCAACCGCAACACGATTCGCGTGCAGGAGCTGCTCGACCAGTTGAGCGTTCCCGAGTCGCACGCGTCGCGCATCCTCGAGCGCTTCGTCCATCTCATCCAGACGCGCACTCACTACCGTGCCTTCCACCCGGCCGCCGAACAGCGTGTGATCATGATGGACCCGGCGGTGTTTTCGGTACTGCGAACGGCGCGCGAGCTTGGGGACGTTGTATTGGCGTTGACCAATGTCACACCGGCGGCGCAGGAGTTGCTGGTCCCGCTCACCGAACTCGGCACGACGGCATCGGTCTGGCGCGATGCCCTCACCGATCGCTGTATTCGCGCTGACCACGATACGTTGCGCGTCCCCCTCGACGCGTACGAGATCATCTGGCTGGAACCATTTCGCGGTTGACATGAGCGATTTCTTCCAGACAGGCGTCGTCACCACACTGCACCGCCTGAACCGCGACCGCGACAGCGACGACCTCATCGAAGCCGAGCTGGTCGCGATCTCCGACCACAATCGCATCGGGCTCGTGCTGCCCGCGCTGTACACCGAGTTTCAGCACCGGGCGATGTACGGGATCGTCGACGAGCTGCAGACCGTTCGATACCTGCGACGCATCGTCGTGGCCATCGGTGGAGCGACGCGCGAGCAGTATCAACACGCCGCGTCCTTCTTCCGCCGCATGCCGACGCCCGTCACGGCGCTGTGGATGGAACACCCGCGCATCGAAGAGCTGTTCCGCATGCTCGAGGAGCAGGGCATCGGCGCAGGTGGTCCGGGCAAGGGACGCACCTGTTGGTTCTGCTATGGCTATCTCCTCGCGCGCGAGGACGTCGACATCATCGCGCTCCACGACTGCGACATCCGGAACTACGACAAGAGTCTGCTCACGCGACTCTGCTATCCGGTCGCGAACCCGAACCTCGGCTTCGAGTTCTGCAAGGGATTCTACGCGCGCGTGTCCAACAAGCTGCACGGGCGCGTCATGCGGCTGTTCTTCACGCCGCTCGTGCGGGCGCTCCTCACGCTGCAGCCCACCACGCCGTTTCTCCGCTATCTCGACAGCTTCCGCTACGCGCTGTCCGGCGAGTTCGCCATGCGGGCGGATCTCGCGCGCGTCAACCTCATCCCGAGCGACTGGGGACTCGAGGTCGGCGTGCTCGCCGAGGTCTTCCGCAACTGCTCCATCTCGCGGATCTGCCAGGTGGACATCGCGGACAACTACGAGCACAAGCACCAGGTGCTCTCCGAGGGAGATGCCAGTGGTGGTCTGCGTCGCATGACGCTCGAGATCGCGAAGAATGTCTTCCGCACGCTCGCCGCGCAGGGCTGCGTGTTAGGCGACGCCGAGCTCCGCACGCTGCTCGTACACTATCAGCAGCTCGCACAGGACACGATCAACAAGTACTACGCGGACGCGATGCTGAATGGCCTGCAGTTCGACCGTCACTCCGAGGCGACCGCCGTTACCGCGTTCTCGGAGAGCCTGCGGGAAGCGGCGGCCGCCTACACCGAGAATCCCTTGTCGCTCCCCATCATTCCGAGCTGGAACCGCGTGCTGCACGCGATTCCGGGGTTCTTCGATCTCATCCTCGACGCGGCCGAGGAGATGGAGATGGCGGCGGTTTGACTCGGTGACCGCGCGTCACGGCCAGCTGTCGAGCAGCACGAGCATCGCTTCGTTCCATCCGGCGGGCCCGGGCACGCGTGTGACGGTCGCACGCGGGACGAGGCGCACGATCTCGTCCGCCCGCCCCGACGCCATCACGATCGGGATGTCGACGACACCCAGCAGCTCTGCATCGTTAGGTGCGTCACCCACGCCCACGGTCGTCACGGCCCCCGCCTCGCGCCGATAGAGCTCGGCGAGCCATCGCACCGCGGCCGCCTTGTTGGCCGCGCCCGTGATATGGTGGAAGCGGCCGCCAGTCGTCCACCGCTTCCCTTCGCGCTCGATCGCGGCGAGCAGCGCGTCGGCCCGGTCCGCGTCGATGATCTCGAACGGCTCGTCGAAGTCGCGGCGCCGAGCGAGGCGGGCGTCGCCGAGTGACAGCCCGGTTACCTCGGCGACTTCGGCGTCCGTCATGTCGGCGAAGCCGCGCACGCGGACGCCGCTCTCGCGTGACGCGCGCGCGAGCGCGGCCACCAGCGCCTCATACGGGTCGCCGAGCGGAACGATGACCATGCCCTCGGATCGCTCGCTGGCGGCCGCGTCGATCTCGACGGAGAAGTACCCGTCCGGGATCACGATCGCGCCGCCGTTCTCGACGATGAACGGACTGTCGTTGTCGAGTGCCGCGCGCAGCGGCTCGACCTCCGCCCGTGTCTTGCTGGTGCACAGCACGAGGGGGACGCCCGCCTGCCCCAGGCGCTCCAGCGCGGGGCGCGCGGCATCGAACGAGTAGGTGTCGTGATCCAGCAGCGTTCCGTCGAGGTCCGAGAAGACGACGAGCTGCCGGCGGGGGAACATGATCATCCGGAGCACGGGCGGCCCAGGTCCATCGGGCCGCCCGCGACCAGCTCAGCGCTGCGACGCAACGGGCTCACCCGCGACGATCCGGAACTCGTCCCGGCGGTTGCGCCCGCGGCATTCCTCGGAGGCGTCCTGGCAGGCCGGGCGCTCCTCACCGAAGCTGGCGATCTCGATCCGGCCCGCGTCCACGTCGCGCTGGACGAGGAAACGCTTCGCCGCCGCCGCTCGTCGCTGTCCGAGTGCGAGGTTGTACTCATCCGAGCCGACGTCGTCGGTGTGACCCTCGATCGTGATCCGCATCGACGGATTCGCGTTCATGACCGCCCACTTCGCCTCGAGCGTCGTTCGCGCCTCGGTGGTCAGGTCCGACCGGTCGAAGCCGAAGTAGATCGGTTCTGTCATCGTGGCGCGCATCTCGGCCAGCTTCCGCTCGCGCTCGGCCCGTTCGCGCTCGAGGCGCTCACGTTCCAGGCGTTCACGCTCCAGGCGATCGCGCTCTGCGCTGTTGTCGGTGGTGGCGGGTGGGTTGTTGACGGGGGCCGGCGGTGGCGCGACCTCGGCCTGCTTCTTCTTCTGGCAGGCAGCGGTCGAGAGAAACGCGAATGCGAGCAAGACGGATGCGCGGGTGACGCTGGTCATGTTAGGCATGGATCGTTGGCGCTGGCGCGGGTAGGTGTATCTTGGATTCCTTGCGAGCCCATGATATTCCTACCCCCTCACCTGAACCTCACCTGAGCGTCGACAGCGGGTTGTGTTGAAGCTTCATACCTTCGGCGGCACGTATATCACGCGCGACCGCGAGGCGCTCGGAGGGGCTGCGGGCCAACGACGCCTGCTCGCGCTGCTCGCGGTGCTCGCGACATCACGCGAGGGCGGGGTCAGTCGCGATCGGCTGTTAGGGCTGCTGTGGCCGGAGGTGGGCGCCGATCGCGCCCGACACGCGCTGACTCAGGCGCTCTACAACGCCCGACGGGCGTTGGGCTGTGACGACCTGTTCGACGCCGGAAGCGACATCCGGATCAACAGCGAGCGCCTGACGAGCGACGTGGGCGAGTTCAGCGACGCCATCGCCCGCGGCGACCATGCCGGAGCGGCAGCCAGCTACGCCGGCCCGTTCCTCGACGGATTGTTCGTCGCCGGCGCCGCGGAGTTCGAGCAGTGGGTGTCGACGCAGCGGATCCGGTTCGCGGCCGAAGCCGCGACTGCCCTCGACGAGCTCGCGACCCAGGCAGACGCCTGCGGCGACCCGGCGTCCGCGCTCGACACCCGGCGGCGCCGCGTGGCGCTGGATCCGCTCGATTCGCCGGCGATGGTGCGGCTCATGTCGTCGCTGGCGGACTGCGGCGACGTAGCCGGCGCACTCCAGCAGGCGCGCGTGCACGAGGCTCTGCTGCGGCAGGCACTCGACGTTCCGCTGCCACCGTCGGTGACGGAGCTCGTCACGCGATTGAAGGCGTCGCAGAGCGCCAGCGCGTCTCTCACGTTAGGCGCCGCTAATACAGAGGCTGACGTGGCGGGCCTCGCAGCCCTCGATCGGGACGATGGCGATTCCTCACCTTCGCGCCTGCGGCGCTCCGCTCGGAATGACAGTCGGAGTGCCGGCGCACCAACGGGGCACGGTGAAGCCGCTGTGGCGACACCAGTCGCGACCACGCCTCGACGCACGCACCGATCGCGCTGGATCGTCGGTGCCGCCGCCGTCGCTGCCGCCTTCGCCGCCATCACGATCGCGTCGCTCCTGCGCGACCGATCCGCCGCGACGACCGCCGTCGCCGCCCTCGCGAATCCGGAAGCCGTGGTCGTCGCACCGTTCCGCGTGACCGGTGCTGACCCATCCCTCGCCTACCTTAGAGAAGGCATCGTCGAGCTGCTGTCGGTTCGGTTGGCCAACGACACTGGCGCGCGAGCGGTGGATCCCGGGGTCGCGCTCACGCGCTGGCGAGCGGCCGGGCTCACCGACACCGGGGACGTCGGTCGCGCCGACGCTGCGCGCGTCGCCGAACGGCTCGGGGCGCACACGCTGGTCGTCGGCAGCGTCGTCGGCGGAGCGTCGAAGCTGGTCGTGAGCGCCTCGCTCGTCGGTGTGCCGGATGGCGACGTTCGCGTCAGCGAGTCCGTGGAGGGCCCGGCAGACAGCCTGTCCTCGCTCGTGGACCGCCTCGCCGTGAAGCTGCTGGCCGCGGACGCGGGCGAAGGCGAGCGTCTCGACCGTGACAAGGCACCGCCACTGACGTCGCTGCGCGCATACCTCCGCGGTCAGGCGGCGTATCGACGCGGCAAGTTCTGGGACGCGATGAACGCGTACGAGCTCGCGCTGTCCGCCGACTCCACGTTCGCTCTGGCGGCGCTACGTCTCGCACTCGCCGCCGATCGCCTCAATGCGGCCGAGCAGCACGACCGTGCGCTGCGGGTGGCGTGGACGTACCGCGAGTCGCTGAGCGCGCGCGACCGCGCCCACCTGCTGGCGTTCGCCGGCCCCCGATATCCGGCGCCGTCGTCCGAGGCGGAGTACCTCGCCGCCTGGGAACGTGCGGCGATGCTCGCGCCCGATCGGGCCGACGTGTGGCAGGAGCTCGGCGAGCGGTTCTTCCATGACGGCGCGATCATCGGCGCGACGGACTGGCGTCAGCGAGCTACCGCGGCGTTCCGGCGCACACTCACGCTCGACCCTGACGCGACGCTCGCGCGCACGCTCCTCGTTCTGTCGGCGGCTCGGGTGGGCGACAGTGTGGCGCTGGCGCGTGTTGCGACGGCACCCTTGGTCGCCGATTCGGTCGGCGCGCTGCGGCCGTTTCTCACGTGGCGCGTCGGGCTCGCGCGTGAGGACGCCGATGCGGTGCAATCGGTGCGCGACGCATTCGCGCAGCTCGACGCGGCCAACCTTCGGTCGATTGCGATGTCGAGCCTGTTCGACGCGATTGCCGTGCAGGACGGTGAGCGTGCGCTGCGCATCCGTCGCACGCTCGCGACGCGGTCGACGGACGTGCTCGACGCGCTGCTGTCGCAGCACAGCTTTGCGCTCAATCAGGGGCGGCCGGTTCTCGCGCTGGACATTACCGAGCAGCTGCAGGAGCTGCAGCCCGGAACGCGTGCGCACCTTCGGCTACGCGTCCTCGACGCGCTGTATGCGGCCGGCGACAGTGCCGCGGCTGAGCGCGCGGCAACGGAGCTGGCGCGTTTCGCTGACGCGCGCGTTGCGCCGACGGCGGACGCGCAAGCGGTGCAGCTCGCGGATCTCTGCGTGCTGGAACAGTGGCGTCTCGCGCACGGCGACCGTCGTGCGGCGACGCGCGTGGTGGCACGTCTCCGCGCGGCGGGGTCGCTGCTCGTGTCGGTCCCGGTCGCGGCACCGCCGCTCGCGTGCGCGGAGCTCTTGTCCGGGATGCGCGCGGTCGCGGCAAACGAGCCGACTGCACTCACGCAGGTCCGGCAGCTCGACTCGCTGATGTTCACGGGTCCGGCCGTGAGCGATGTCAGCACGTATGCGCATCTCGTGGTCGCACGCCTGTACGAGCGACTCGGCGAGCCGGGTCGAGCGCTCGCCGCGATCCGACGCCGCGCGTACATGAGCAGCTGGCCGCGTTATCTGGCGACGGCGCGCCGCGAGGAGGGCCGCCTCGCGCTCGCGTTCGGGGACACCGTCGGCGCGGTTGCCTCGTATCGCGGGTATCTGGCGCTTCGAGCCGAGGCGGAGCCAGCGGCGGCTGGCGGGGATGCGGCGATTCGGCGGCTGCTGGCTGGTGTTGCTCGCCACTGACAGTGGTGAGTCGGTCATCAGTCGAAAAAGTCGCCAGTCGCAGTCGCGAGGGGGCAGTCCCGAGTCCTGAGTAGTGAGTACTGAGTACTACCTCGACTGTCATCCCGAGGAGCGACAGCGACGAGGGATCTCGTCGGCGATGCTCGTAGCCGGCTCACGAGAGACACCGGCTAGATCCCTCGTCGCCTCAGGCTCCTCGGGATGACATCGACCCACGTCAGCACTGCCTCCGCAGCACTCCTACTGGATCACTCATACTGGTTGCTCGCGACTGATGACTGACTGCCCACTGTGAGTCTGCCGTACGATACTCGTTAGGCGGCCACGCCGCCGGCTGGCGTGGCGTCCGAGCGGGCCCGTGTGTCGCGGAACCGCGGCCAAACCGGCAGTTCCCGAGAGCTGCGGCCTGAGACGTGCCTTATATGGTGGGGCTGGGCTGTACGCTTCACCACGATAAGGAGACACATCCATGGCACTTGAATCCCTTCAGGATCTCTATCTCGAACAACTGCGTGACTTACACAGCGCAGAGCGCCAGATCATCGAAGCGCTGCCGAAGATGATCAAGCAGACGAGTCACCCGGAGCTGCGCCAGGCATTCGAGCTGCACCTGCGGCAAACGGAGGAACAGCTCCGTCGGCTCGAGCAGATCGGGAAGAAGTCCGGGCAGAAGCTCACAGGCCACAAATGCAAGGGCATGGCAGGGTTGCTCGAAGAAGGCGCGGAGCTGATGAAGGAACGCGCCGACTCCGACGTGCTCGATGCCGCGCTCATCTCCGCAGCGCAGCGGGTCGAGCATTACGAGATGGCGGGCTACGGCTGCGCGCGCACGTACGCGCGGCTCCTCGGGCTCGAAGACGACGCACAGATCCTGCAGCGCACGCTCGATGAAGAGGGGAAGACCGATCATCTCCTCACCTCGCTCGCCGAGCGAGTCGTCAACGTCGACGCGCTCACGGGCAGTGCCAAGGACATCGGATAACGGCAAAGGAACGGATCGGACTGATCGCTCCGGGAGAATTCCGGTCGCGAAACCGCAACGAGCCGTGACGAAAAGGGGAACACCCTCGGGAAACCAAAGCTTCCCGAGAGTGTTCCCCTCTTCTTCATGATTTGACCGGCGGGTGGAGGTTCACCGTTCCACGAACGATCCGCCCGATCCGTTCCTTTGCTGTTTATCGTGTCCCCCTTTCGTCGTTGATGCCTGCCCAGCGCAGGTTCAGAACACGAACACCGCCCGCAGCACCGCGATCTTGGCCCCGCCGCTGATCGCCCACTAACCAGGAGCCCCGCCTAACGGTGGGGCTCCTGTATTTCGTGACCGCTGGTCAGGTATCGTGGGTGACGAAATGGCGTTTGTCCCCTCCGGCCCACTCGCTCAACACCGGGCGCGGGTGTAGCGTAAATGCGGCAGCATCCGGTCGCGCCTGGCTCTCCCCTGCGCGACAACCCGTCGGCCATCCAGCACCTCCGATGCAATGCGTTTTTCCTTCGTCAGCGGTCTCCTCCTGTCCACGAGTCTCACATCCGTCGCCGTCGCTCAGCGAGCGTCTGCGCGCGACACGGTCACCACACTTCCCGGGGTCACCGTGTCGGCCACGCGGAATCCGTCGTCCATTCTGACGACGCCGCTCGCCATCACGAAGCTGAATGCCCCGGAGCTGCGGTCGGTGAGCGGATTCGGGCTCGATGAGGCGCTCTCGCGCGTGCCGGGCGTCATCGCGCAGTCCCGGTACGGCACGAGCGACATCCGGCTCATGATTCGAGGCTACGGCGCCCGAGGCGCCGGCGACCGGTCGAATTCGGGAACCTCGCGCGGAGTCCGCGTGCTGCTGGACGGGTTTCCGGAGACAGAGCCCGATGGACGCACGGCACTCGACCAGCTCGACCTGGCGACGGCGGAAGCGGTCGAGGTCATTCGGTCGAACGCGTCGTCGCTGTGGGGAAACGCGGCGGGCGGCGTCGTGAACGTCATCACCGTGCCGAGCATGACGGTGCCGTCGTACGAGGTGCAGCCGATCTATGGCGGTTTCGGACTCGCGCGGTTTGCCGCGCGGACCTCGATGCCGATCGGAAACGGAACGGGCGTCGTCTACGCCAACTTCACCAACACGTCGTTCGACGGCTGGCGCGATCACTCCGACGCGAGACGCGCGCTCGTGAACGGCGGCGCGGTCGGCCAGGTCGGCGACAGAACGCGGCTCGGTCTCTTCCTCACCGCCGCGAACAATCTCATGCACGTGCCCGGTCCCCTGACACAGGCCCAGGTGGACGCGGACCCCGACCAGGCGAACCCCACGTATCTGCAGCGCGACGAGCGCCGCTACAACCGCGTCGGCCGGCTCGGCGTCAGCGTCGATCACGAGGTCAGCTCGACGCTCTCGCTGTCGTCGATGGTGTACGTGAGCCCGAAGTACCTGCAGCGCTCCGAGCGGAATACGTACCGCGACTTCACGCGGTATCACGTCGGCGGGAACGTGGCCGCGCGGAAGTCGCTCGCCGTGGGCGGCACACAGTCGGTGCTGACGCTCGGCATGGATGAAGCCTATCAGGATGGGGCGATCCTGTTCTACACATTGTCGTCGACGGGCGGCCGCGGCACGACGCTGACGGACAACAAGGGTGAGGGCGCGAACAACCTCGGCGTCTTCCTCCAGGACGAGCTCAGCGTCAACGATCGCCTAACGCTGCTGCTCGGCGCCCGGTACGACAACGTGGCGTATAGCTACCGGAGCTTCCTCCCGGCGCCGCCCGTGAAGTCGGATCGACGCGATTTCTCGCGCGTGTCGCCGAAGCTCGGGGTGAACTGGCTGGTGAACCCGACGCACAGCCTGTACGCGAACATCGGCGGCGGCATCGAGGTGCCGGCGGGCAACGAGACCGATCCGACGCCGGGCGCCCCGCCGGCGCTGCTCAACCCGCTGCTCGACGCCATCCGCTCGACGACATACGAGGTCGGCGTCAAGTCGATGCCGCAGCTGCGCGCCGGGACCTTCTCCCTCGGATACGACGTCGCGCTGTATGACATCGAGATCACGAACGAGATCGTACCGTACAACGGCGGCCGCTACTACCTGACGGCAGCGAAGGCGCGCCGTCAGGGCGCCGAGGTGGGGTTGAACGCCGTGTCCCGCATCGGCGTGTTTGGGAACGCCGCGCTCACGTTCTCGAACAACAAGTACCGGGACTACGTGGTCGACTCCGCCGTGATCTTTCCGAACGATCCGACGAAGATCGGCAAGACCGCCGACTACAGCGACAACAAGGTCGTCGGAGTGCCGTCGACGCTGGCGAACATCGAGCTGGGCACCGAGGTGCCAGGCTTTCGCGCACTGCGACTCAAGGCGGGCGTCGAGCACTCGGGCAAATACTTCGCGGACGACGCGAATCGCGTCGACGTGCCGACGTACACGATCCTGAACCTGACGGCGGAGCTGCGTGACCCGATCATGATCGCCGGGAACTTCGGCGTGCGCGGTTTCGTCTCGGTGAAGAACCTCACGGACAAGCAGTACATCGGCTCGGCGTTCCTGAATCCGGATCTCGTGGGCGGAGTCCCGGCGGCATTCGAGCCGGGGATGCCGCAGGCGGTCACTGTTTCGTTGTCGGTGGGGCGACTCCGGTAGGGAGACGGGAAGCGGGAAGCGGGAAGCGGGTGAAAAGCGGACCCTCGGGACGCAGCTCTCACAGAGAGAGGCATCCCGAGGGTTCGTCGCTTCCCCGCTTCCCCCTTCCCGTCTCCCGCTTCCCGTTCTAGAAAAGGTACCGCAACCCGAGCTGCACCTGGTACGGGTCTCCGCGCTTGCGAAGCACGCCCACGCTCTCGTTCACCGTGTAGCGATATCGGCGCGTCGCCTGATCGAACCCGACGACGTTCAGCAGCGGAAGCTGCTGCGTCGTCGGGTTGCTCGCCGAGATGCCCTGCGGCAGCAGGTACTGCCCGCCCCATCGAGAGCTCAGCAGGTTCGCGAAGTTGTACACGTCCACGATCAGCTCCGCGGCCTGATTCCCCAGCGTCGCGAACCGCCTGGACGCGCGGACATCCACGCGATGCGTCCACGGCGCAGCTCCCCCGTTCCGATCCGCTATCCGACCCAGGTTCGCGCGAATGTAGTCGCGCGCGAAGCTGTGGTTGTTCGCGAGCAGCCGCCGCATCGCCGCCGCGATGTCGGGCGGCGTGGCGGGATCATCGGGATCGAACACGAACGCGAGATCGTTGCTCGCGTAGTCGTCCCCGTTGATGTCGCCGTTCACCGTGAGCGAAAACGGCCGTCCCGACGCGCCGACGTAGCGTGCGCCAAGCGTCACGCCGAAGCCGACCGGGAGATCGGCGTACGCCGCCACCTTGTGACGGAAGTCGAAGTCTGTCGGGCCCCACGAGCCGGAGAGATCGCGTGGATCGCTCTTCACCGGCGTGAGCAGCGATGCCGTGCGCGCGATGCAGCAGCTGAACGTCGAGTTGTCGCGCGATCGATGGTACGTGTACGACGTGTGCGCCTGCCCGCCGCGTGGCAGCGCGATCGTCCCATCCACGATTGCTGACCGCGAGCGAGCACGCCCGGTGGAAACGAGCTCCAGCACGTGCGTGAACTCGGGATACTTGTACGCGAACCGCGCGGTCGTCCGGCCGGTGGACGGAATCGTGCTCGCGGCAACGAACACCGACCGCCCCTGTTCGTTGTCGAGCGTGAAGGCGGGATCGTCACGCAGATTCCGATCGAAGTACTGGTAGTTGCGTCGCGTCTCGGACGCGAGCAGCGTCCCCGAGACCGCGAGCCGGTCCGTCAGCCGTCGCGAGTACGACACGCTCCCCTTCCAGGTGACCGGCGCCCGGAAGTCGGCGCCCATGAGGTTCACATACGCGGGCGCCGTCACGTTAGCGGGCACACCCGGCACCGCTGCGACGTTGGACCGATACGCTAAGAAATCCGGCCGCGGCACCGCTACACTGGTCAGTGACAGATCGGCGAGCTGCGTCCCGTCGAAGAACAGGTTGTTCGCCTGCAGGTAGTAGTGCGGCTGCGCCGTGAACGCGCCGGCCCCGAGCCGCACGACGTCTCGTCCATCGCCCCTCGGGTCGATCGTGATCTGCGCGCGAGGCTGGAGGGCCGACCAGTCCGTCGGCGTGTTGTCCGTTCGCAGGCCCAGGCGCTGCTCCACGAGCGGGTTTCGGTCAGCCGCCGTCAGGAAGCTCGTGACGTCATAGCGCAGGCCGAGCGTCGCCACCACCGCCGCATTCGGCCGCCAGTCCGTCTGCGCAAAGGCGCCCGCGTCGAGCACGTACTGGTGCGCGTACGGCGCGGCGCCGCGGGGGACCTGTCGCGTGTACCGCGACGACACGAGGTTGTCGAACGCACCTAACGAATCGAACTCGAACAGGCCGCCCTCATCCGTGGGGATGAACGTTCGGAGATACGTGAGCGAGTTGTCGACGCCGGCGGTGATGAGCTGCGATCCACGCTGCCAGTACAGCGTGTTCACGAGCTGATACTGCCGCTCGCCGGAGCGCTCCGGCGCGAGCCGGTTGCCGCCGAACTGGAGGCGGACATCACCGGTCGTGCCGTCCGGCAGCTGCGAGCGAACACGCACGAAGCCGCGCGGGATGTCCGTGTTCGGCGTGAGCGACCGATCAGCCAGCGAGAACCCGAGCTTGAGCTCGTTCTGCACGGCCGGCGTGAGGGTCGAGCGCAGCGACACCAGCGTCTGGTTGTCGACGGACTTGCTGCTCGACCGCGACTCGATCACGGCGAGCACCTGGTCACCTACTCCGTCGTTAGGCCCGTCCGACGTGCTCAGGTTGTTCCGCAGCGTCAGCTGATGCGCCTCGCCGAGGCGCCAGTCGAGTCGCGCGAACGCGGTATTCGCGACGGGACGCCGGCTGAAGATGCCGACGGGCGGCGAGCTGGCGCTCCCGCCATACTTCCGCGTCAGAATCTCGAGGAACCGGGTCAGCGAGTCCTTCGCGATCTGCGCGTCGATCTCGTCGCGCGGTGTGCGAAGATCCGCAATGGCCAGTGGCACGCTCGACTGCTGGCGGTCGAACGCCAGGAAGAAGTGGCTGCGATCCCGCACGATGGGCCCGCCGACGCTCCCGCCAAGCTGCCAGACGTCCGATCGACGCAGCTCACGACCGCGCCCGAGAAAGTCGCGCGGTCCGGAGAGCGCGTCGTTGCGGGTGTAGGTGAAGATGCTGCCCGCGAGCTGATTCGTGCCGGACCGCGTCACGGCGCTGATCGCCCCGCCGCCGAGCCGGCCCTGCGTGACGTCGTAGACGTTCGTCACGACCTCGAACTCGCGAATCGCCTCCATCGAGATCGTGTACGGCCCGCGTCCGAGCTCGCCGCCGCGCAACATGTTCCGCGCCTGCAGCCCGTCGATGCGCACGTCGGTCGATGTCGCTCGAGCACCCCCGATGGAAAACTCGGCGCCCATGGTCGGCGCGAGCGCCGCCAGATCCGTGAAATTGCGCCCGACGGCGGGCAGGTTGCTCATCGCCCGCGCGCCGATGCGCGTACTGCCGCCGAGCCGCTGAGCCGAAGCGGCGCCCGTATCGGCACGAACGATCACGGAGACGAGCTCCGTGGCGCGCTCCGTGAGCGCGAAGTCCACGTGGAGCCGAGCGCCTAACGTGAGACGATAGCCGGCCTTCGTGACGGCGTCGTACCCGAGCCGGCGCGCGGTCACCTCGTACGGTCCGCCGAGGGGCAGCTGGGCCAACACGTACCGGCCGGCGGCGTTGGAGTGCGTCGCCGTCGTGAACCCCGTCGATGTGTTGCGCACGGTGACGATCGCGTCCGCCACCGGGGCCCCACCGCCGGATTGCACTCGCCCATCGATGGACGCATCGGTGCCCTGCGCGGACGCGCGACCGACCGGCGCGAGGGTAATCGTCAGCGCGACGAGCGATAGCGAGCGACGGATACTCGCTTGTGGACCACGCAGACGGCGTTCGAATAACATGCGACCGACTCCCGATTCCAGGAACGTTAGTCGCCATATCTTATCGTCTGACGGCCTGTTGGGAAGCTTTGGGGAACGTAAGGGAACGGCCAGCGTCCGCCTCAGCGATCCGAGACCTTTCCTACCATCACCTCGGTCGACTTGATCACGGCCAGCACCTCGTCCCCCTTCGCCAGGCCGAGCCGTTGTGCCGACGACCGCGTGATGATCGCAACCAGGTTCTGGTCCCCGATCGTGATGACGACCTCCGCCATCACGCCATCGGCGCGAATCTCTGCGATGCGCCCGCGTAACTGGTTCCGAGCGCTGATCTCGATGGCCGTAGACAGATCCATCCCGGCAGCCCGCTTCGTCGCGCGCGAACGGCCGCCCACAAGCTCGTTCCGCCGGAACAGCCATTTTCGACCGTAGCGCACAGCCGGCAGCTTGCCTTCACGGGCGAGCCGCTGGACGCGCTTGACGTGCATCCGGAGCAGCGCGGCGGCTTCCTGCGCGGTAATGAGATCGTCCACGGGGGTCGAGTCCCTAGCCAATGCCGGCGCGCTGCTTCGCCCGGGCGATGATGGCCGCCATGACGTCGCGATGGCCGGTGAACGTATCGTCCACCACCTGCAGCGTCGGAATGGCGTTAGGCGAGAGCGACAGCGTCTCGGGGTTGAAGCGCTGAAACCCGGCTTCGTGCACGCCGCTCGAGCCCCGTCCCGGTGCCGGCGCGCTCAGGTGCTGGAAGAAGCGCGAATACTTCTGCCAGCGCGCGCCGCCGCCCGCGTGGTACATGGGGATGAAGCCGTGAAGCGCGTCGTACGGCATCTCGCCGACACACGCGACCTTCGGATACTTCTCCCGCAGATCCATGACGAGCCGGCGCGTGCCCTCGTGCATGTCGCCGGTCGTACTGTTCACGTGCCCGCCGATGATGTCCAGGAAGTACGCGTCCACGCCGTACCGCTCGATGGCGTCCGCGATGCGGCCGGTGACGTGATTGCGCCAGGAGTCGGCGCCGAGGTTCATGTAGGTGAGCCAGCCGTCCTGATGGCGGTCGTTGTTCCAGTCCACCCAGTTCAGGTCGTAGCGGTCACCGTCGATCTTGTACGTCGATCCGCTCTGAATGCGCGACCAGGATTCCTGCTTTCTGTTGGCGGAGTTCGCGCCGAACATCGGCATCATCCGGAAGCCGAGCTTCTGCCCCTCGCTGATGAGTCGCCTGAAGCCGGCCTCGCCGCCCATGCGCGCGGGCGCGACGTAGTTCGGGTAATCCCAGTAATAGCGGCCATCCCACGCCGAGATGAAGGCCAGCACACGGGCCGCGGGGATCTGCGTGGCGATCCAGCGGAGGATTTCCAGCATGCGGGCGTAGTCGTTGAACATGAAGCCCGTGTAGTGCATGCCGTGCAGCGTCGTGACCAGCGCGACGTTCCGCATCCATGGCTGCACATCGGATCGCGTATCCCATTGGGGCAGCGCGTAGGCCCGCTCCACGTGCGCCATGTGCGGCGCCACCGCTCCATCCAGCGACGTCGCTCGGCCCACCCGCCACGTCGGCACGACGACGCGCCGGTCGTTGCGCCACGCGTCGTGCTCGTAGACGGCCTCGACGCGATACGCGCGCTCGCCGGGCTGGAAGTGGAAGCGCTTCGGGCGCAC
>Ga0207675_100002748_pt1 | contig 17293 bp, 11 predicted proteins | sample KBSSwiS42_FD_184305 | JGI IMG/M metagenome (GOLD analysis project Ga0207675, IMG submission 184305) | Switchgrass rhizosphere microbial communities from Kellogg Biological Station, Michigan, USA - KBS Switchgrass S4-2 (SPAdes) (version 2) | ecosystem: Host-associated > Plants > Roots >... | reverse complement strand
GGCCGTCGGGCGAGCCGATGCCGACGGCAAACACCGGCGGCCCGCCCGCCTCGCCGCCTCGTGACCCATCTGCACCCGGCCCAACCGACCCACGCGACCCACCGGACCCGGTGTCGCCGCCATCGGAGAGGACGATGATGCCGGCAACGCGCTGCCCGCGATAGCGCTCACGGACCGCCGTCAACGCGCCGGCGAGATCGGTACGGCGGAAGTCGGCGGTCAGCGCGTCGGGCTTCGCCGGCGTCAGCCCTTCGCCGACGGCGTAGAGCTCGGTCTGAAAGTGAGACGACAAGGCGGTACCGAACTCGCTCTTCAGCAGCGCGTTGGCGCGCGCCACGCGCGTCTGGCCGTCGGCGTCGCCAAGGCGCATGCTGCGCGACGCGTCGACCAGGATCGGCACGATCGCGTCGCGCGATCCGGTTGGCGGCAGGATCGCAATCGGCCGGAACAGGCACAGCACCAGAATCGTCAGCGCGAGGACGCGCAGCCCCACCAGCGTGCCGCGCTGAGCTCGCGTCAGCGGCGACAGCGGCCGGCGGTATTCACCGTAGGCGACCGCGGCAATCGCCGCCGCGAGCACCACCGCCAGCCACCACGGGAGAGGATGCGCAAAATGCATGGGTCAGTAGCCAGTAGCCAGTTCACGTAGCGCAGCCCTTCAGGGCTGCCTCACGGTTTTTTCTTTCCAGCGATGGCTTTGAAGTAACTATCGACCTGTTTCTCGTACCCCGCGGGCGCGTTGTCGTCGGCGCCGGCGGCCAGGCGATCCTTGATCTGCTTTTCCTGGATCTTCTTCGACAGCGACGTTTCGACATTGTCGAGCGCCTGCGTGGCCTGCCGCCGCATCTCCTCCCACTTCGCGAAGTCCTGCTTGAACGCCTCGGTGCCGGGTGCGGAAATGCCGCTGCTGGTCGGCGCCTCGAAGGTGAAGCCGCCGCCGCCGCCGCGCGTCAGGCTCGGATCGTCGCGGCGCATCTGGTCGATGAAGTCCTTGGTCTCCTGGAACTGCCGCGCGTACTGCTCGCGCAGCCGCTCCAGATCGCTGCCGGTGCCGGCGCCCGCGGCCTGGCCCTCTCCGCTCTGGCTCGACTGGCCCGACTGGCCGGTTTGGCCCGCGCTCGATCCCTGCGACTGGCCCTGGCCACCCTGCGCGTTCTGGCCGCTCCGACCCGACTGGCCCGACTGGCCGCCGTTGCCGGTTTCGCCGGCGCGCCCCGATTGTCCGGACTGCCCGGGCTGACCGGCGCGGCCCGACTGGCCGGCGCGCCCCGCCTCTCCGCTCTGTCCCGATTGCCCGGCGCGCGCCATCCGCTCGATCTCGCGGCTCGTCTCGCCGAGTTTGTCGCGCAGCTCCTGCGCGCGCGCACGCTGGTCGGAGAGTTTCTGCGTCTCGCCGTCGCGCCCGGTCGCGGACGAGAGCTTGTCGGCCACTTTGTCGAGCGCGCGGGCGAGCTCCGCGGCGGGCGCCGCCTGCGTGCGCGGGTCGTCGCTCGATCGCGGCGCGGTGTTGCCGCGTCCCTTGGGTTCCTCGGCCGCGCCGCGGATCGCGTCCGCGGTCTGCTGCAGCCGATCGGTGACGCGCTCGCGCTCGAGCTGCCGCGCGGCATCGCCCGCCGCCGCCTTCGACGCCTCGTTCGCTTTCGCCGCCGCCGCGCGCGGATCGGCGCCCTTGGCCGCCGCCTGCTGCTTCAACGCGTCCTGCAGTTTGCGCGCGCGGTCGGCGAGGCGCTCTTCCTCACCCGCCAGGCGACGCACCGCGTCCCTGCCCGCCTCGCCCTGCGCGGTCTTTCCGAGCTCGGTGGCGATCTGGCGCTGCGCGTCGGCCAGCTGCCGCGCCTCGAGCTGCATCTCGCCCAGCGCGCGCCGCCGCTCGTCGGGACGGCCGGCCTCCAGCTGCTGCTGCAGCTCGCGCAGCTTGTCGAGCGCCCGGCTGCCGCGCGCGCTCGCCTGCCCCGGATCCTGGCGGCGCAGCTCGCTGGCGGCGCTCCGCATCTCCTCGGACACATCGCGCATGCGCTTGCTGTTCTCGCCTTGCTGCTGCTGCGCGCTCTGCTGGCCGCTCTGGCCCGATTGACCGCTCTGGCCCGATTGGCCCGACTGTCCCTGCTGCCCCTGCTGTCCCTTCTCGCCCGCCTTGCTGTCCTGCGGCTGGCTCGACGGCTGCTGGCTGCCCGACTGCTGCGCCATCTGGCGCGCCAGCTCCTCGGCCTTCTGCCGCAGCTCGGACTGATCGCGCGTCAGCTTCTCGAGCTCGCGCTTCAACTCCTCCTCGCTCATCTCGGCGCGCCGTCTCGCCAGCTCGTCCTGCTTCTTCAGCAGCTCGTCCTGGCGCCGCGCAAGATCCTTGATCTTGTCGAGCGCGCTCTGGTTCGCGTCCTCCTTCGACTCGGAGGTCGAGGCCTTGTTCTCGTAGTTGGTCTCCTGCTGCTTCTGCAGCTCCTTGTCGAACAGCGACGACATGTCGTAGTTGCTGCGGTTGTTGCCGCTGCCGCTGCCCGCCTGCTGCCGCATGATCTCGCGCTTCTTGACGTCGGCCTGCGCCTTCAGCAGATGGTTGAGCGCTTCCATCTCCGGCGGCAGCGCGTCGGAGGTCTTGAGCGCGTCGAGCGACACCACCGCCTTGTCCATCGCGTTGGCCGCCGCGGTCATGTTGTCTTCTTCGGGCAGCGTCTCGCCGACCTTCAGCTCCGGGGTCGTCGGCGGCGGCGGCTGCGGCCCGCGTCCGCGCTGCGGCTGGCGACGCCGCGGATCGCGCATGTTCGACTCGCGGAAGGTGCTCGCCGTCTGCTCGACGCGCGTCTTCAGCTCGGCCTCGGCCTTCGACACCGACTTGATGTCAGTCTCCGATTTCGCGCCGCTGGCGCTGCGGCCGCGCCGATCGAGCTTCCACGTGGCGACGACGATCTCCTTCTGGGCGGTCACCAGGTCGTCGATCGATCCCTGGCTGCCGCCTGGCATCCCGCCCTGGCTCTGCGCCAGCGAGAACTCCTGTTCGTACGGCTTCACCTCGAGAAAGAAGATGTCGCTGCGCGATTCGTTCGGGCGCGTGCCGCGGGTCACGTCCCTGGCGCGGACGTAGTACGACACGAAGTCGCCCGGCTGGACGTTGAGGTCCTCGAGAAACAGCGTGTGGCGCCCGTTCACCATCGGGCTCTTGCGCTCGATCGGCAGCGGCACCACCTTCTCGGCGCCGCCGCGCACCGAGTAGACGAGATCGAGCCGGTCGATCCCGTAGTCGTCCTCGGCCTGCGCCTCGACGTCCACCTCTTCGAGGCGGGTCACCGATCGATCGGTCGCCGGCTTCAGCACGCGGACATCGGGCGGCCGATCCTCGAGCATGCGGATGAAGTACTCGGTATCTCCGGCACTGCCGAAGCCGTCGCCGTCCGCCAGCGCGATGCGGTACGAAGTGTCCTCGCTGACCCGCAGCGTGGTCGTGAACTCGTTCGATTTGGCGGCCACCAGCCCGATCTTCTTGCCGTCGCCAAGCGACATGCTGCCGGTCGCGGCGGCGCGGTCGGTGAAGACGTGGACCCGCACGTCGGTGCCGGCAGGCGCGTAGATATCGCCGCTGTCGGCCTCGGTGCGCGGCTCGAGCTTCAGCGCCGCGGGATAGGCGTAATCGACGTCGATGCGCGTGACCCGCGGCGGAAACGCGACCGTCACGTCGTAGGTCGGCGAGGTCACCGCGCCGGCGACGACGCGGTACTTGAACGACGAGCCGACCGAGGGCATCGCCAGGCGGAACGAGCCCGGCTTGTCGCTCGCCATCTCGGCGTGGCGCCAGCGTTCGCCGTCGGCAATCTGCACCTGCGCGATCACCGGCGCGCGGTTGCCGACGAGCCGCGCCTGAATCGCCAGCGGCGCGCCCGCCTTCACGCGGGCGTTGCCGGGCGTGACGTCGAGCGTCACCCGCTCAGGGAAGAGCGTCAGCGAGGCGGCGTCGGCCGCCTGGTTCGCGGGGCCGCGCGCGAGAAACAGCGCGACGCCGAGCACGACGACCGCCGCCGCCGCCTGGAACCCGGCGCGGCGCAGCGACTCGGCCGGCACGATCGTATCGATGTCGATCTCGGCCGTCCGCCGCGCGGCGTCGCCGAGCATCTGGTCGGCGAAGGCCGGGGGATGGCTCGCGCTCGCGACGTCCACGGCGGTCACCAGCCGGTCGTCGAGCGCCGGCGCCCGTTCTTCGATATAACGCGCCACTTTGCCGTCGGCCGGCACACGCCGTAGCGGCAGCAGGCACCAGCCGATCGCCCCGGCGGACAACACCAGCGCCACCCCGGCGAGCAGCATCAGCACCACCGGCGCGCCAACCGTCCACCGCGCCGCGAGCACGGTGACGAAGATCACGGCCGAGGCGTAGAGCGCAGCGCGAACCACCGCGTGCATGGCACACAACGCCCGCCACCGCCGCCTCACGCGACGGAGTAGATCGTGAATAGCTGCGTAGTGCTGCATAGTGGCCTCGACCCCGAACCCCGAACCCCGAACCCCGAACCTCTCCGCTCCGCTCGCGTCACGCCGTTCGCGCCGCGAGCAGTCCCTCCACCGCGAGCAGCCCGGCCATCAACGCGAGCGCGTATTGCCAGAGATGCTGTCGATCTTCCTGCTGCCGCGCCTCGACCCGCGCTTCGACGCCGCCTTCGCTCTTCAGCCGCGTCACCGCCGATTGAAAATCCTCGACCGAGATCCGCGCCGGATCCGCTTCGCGCGGATCGACGTTGATCGCGATCCGCCGCTGCACGCCGGCGGCGTCGATCGTCGCCAGGCCCGGCGTCCGCCGCACGCCGGCCGGCGCGGCGCCGACGAAGTATTCCGACGCGTGGGCGCGCGTGCTCGCGAGGTAGCGCACCACCTCGTGTAGGAACGGCACGAAGGTCGCGTGCAGCGGAAAATCGTTCCACCGGTTGTTCAGATCCGAGGCGAAGACGAGCGCGCGGCCGTCTCCCGACGGGCACTCGAGCAGCGCCGGCTCGCCGGTGGTGAATCGCGCCAGCGTCTGGCAGGCGCTGCCGGCGATGCGAACCGCGGTCTGGAAGTTCACGAATCCGAGCGTCGCGGCGCTGCCGGCAAACGGCTGGAACACGGGATGCCGGACGTCGGTCGGCGCCAGCGCCCGCGCCTCCTGGCGGATGCCGTTGGCCGGGGCGATGGTCAGCGTCGACGCGGCGCCGAGCACGTCGGTGACGATGCTGCCGTCCATCTCGGTGCCCGACGCGACCAGCAGGCCGCCGCCGCCGCGCGCATACGACGCGAGCAGCTCGCGTCCCCGCCGCTCGAGGCCGCGCGTCGATACCAGGAAGATCGCCGCCTGACCCGCAAGTCGCTCGTCGCTCCACGTCGACAACTGCGCCCCGCCGACGCCCTGCACCTGGAAGGCGGGCGTCCCGGCCGCGGCGGCCGCGAGCGCATGCTGCACGTAAAAGGCATCGCGGTTCAGATCGCCGGAGGCGCTCACGACCAGCACCGACGGCCGGTTGGCGCCGCCAAGAATCGCGTAGCGCACGTTATCCGCCGCCAACCCCTCTCCATCGTCCACCGCGACGGTCGCCGAGGCGCCGCGAGGCGCGCCGGCAAATGTGGCATCGGCGGACTGATTCGGCCCGAGCGGGACGGTCACCGTCGTCGGCGGCCGATCGTCGATGGCGAGATGCACCCTGGCATCGCGGGCGCGTGCGCCGGAGTTGTGCACGGTGGCGACGACGCGATCGGAGAGCGCGCGAATGCCGGTGACGGCGAGATTCGGCGGCATCGCGCCAATGTCGGCGACCTCGATCGTCGTGCCCTCCGGCACCGATGCGCGATCGCCCGCGTCCCAGCCGTTCTCCTGCAGGTCGGTGACGACGACGATCGTCCCTTTGCGGCCGTTCAGCTGCTGCGCCGCCGCCGAGAGCGCCGCGCGGTACCGCGTCGCGCCGTAGCCGGCCTGCGCGTCGTCGACCGCGGACGACGCGAGCACCCGATCGGCCGACGGCCTGGCGACGATCTCGGCTTCGTCGTCGAAGGTGACGACGCCGACGAGGTCGCTCGCCGGCACGCGGCCGATCGCCGCCCTGGCGAGCTCCTTCGCCCGCTCGAAGCGGCCGGGCGCCGAGACGCTGATCGAGGTATCGAGCGCGACGATGGTGACGCCGGCCGTGCCGAGCGCCGCGCCGGTGGCGAAGAACGGGCGCGCAAAGGCGAGGGCGAGCAGGATCAGCGCGGTGACGCGCAGCGCGAGCAGGATCAGCTGGCGGAGGTGGCGCTTCTGCGTGTGTTCCACCGGCGCGCGCTTGAGCATCTTCACCGCCGCGAACTTCACCCGCGCTTCCGGCTGCCGCTTCAAGAGGTGCAGCACGATCGGCAGGGCCGCGGCCGCGGCGCCGGCGAGAAACAGCGGGGCCAGAAACGAGAGCATCAGAGCGCCCTCGATCGCGTCGAGAGATACGCCAGCAGCGCCAGCTCCAGCGGGCGGTTGGTGTCGAGCAGCTGGTAGTCGATGCCGGAGGCGCCGAGCTCGCGCCGGTAGCGCTCAATCAGGCCGCCCATCTGCGCCAGGTAGTGGTCGCGCACCGCGCCCGGCACCGCCATGACCTCCTCGTTCGTTTCCAGATCCTCGAAGCGCGTCGCGCGATCGAAAGGGAACTCGATCTCGTCGTGATCGAGAACATGGAAGACGATGACGTCCAGGCCGCGGAACTGGAAATGCCGCAGCCCGCGGATGATCTCGTCCGGATTGTCGAGCAGATCGGAAATCAGGACGACGATGCCGCGCTTGGTGATCGTGTCGGCGAGCATGTGCAGCGGCTTGGCGACGTCGGTCTTGTGCGCGGTCTGGAGCCGGTCGAGCGTCACCAGCAGCGCCAGCAGGTGGCCCGGCCGCGAACTCGCCGGCAGCATCGAGACGATGTTCTCGTCGAAGGCGGTCAGGCCGACGGCGTCGCGCTGGCGGTTCATCAGGTAGCCGAGCGACGCGGCGAGGCAGGCGCCGTACTGGAACTTCGACATCGCGTGGTGCGTGCCGTAGCCCATCGAGCCGCTGACGTCGAGCATCAGATGGCAGTCGAGGTTGGTCTCCTCCTCGAATTTCTTGATGTAGTAGCGGTCACTGCGGGCATAGACCTTCCAGTCGATGGTGTGGAGGTCGTCGCCGGGGATGTACTGCCGGTACTCGGCGAACTCGACGCTGAAGCCCTTGAACGGGCTGCGGTGGAGGCCCGACAGCAGCCCCTCGACGACGGTGCGCGCTTTCAGTTCGAGCGTGCCGAGGCGCGCGACGACCGCCGGGTCGAGGAACGGGCGGTCGTGCGCGGCCCACGGCATCGTTACATCCCGCTCCTGGGCACCGGCACCGTCTCGATCAGCCGCTCGATGATCGTGTCGGAGTTGATCCGCTCCGACTCGGCGTAGAAGTTGGTCATGATGCGGTGGCGCAGGATCGGCTTCGCCAGCGCCTGGATGTCCTTCACCGACACGTGGTAGCGCCCCTGCGTCAGCGCGCGCGCCTTGGCGCCGCGCACCAGGGCCTGGCTGCCGCGCAGCCCGGCGCCCCACTTGACGTACTTGTCGATGAAGTCGGGCACGCCGGCGCCGCCCGGGCGCGAGGAGCTCACCAGCCGCACGGTGTAGCGGGCGATCTCCTCGGCAATCACCACCTGCTTGGTCAGCTCCTGGAACTGGAGGATGTCGGCGCCGGTGAGGATGCGCGCCGGCATCGGCCGCTCCGCGCCGGTGGTCTGCGTCACCACCGTCACCTCGTCGTCCTGGCTCAGGTACTGGATGACGACGTTGAACATGAAGCGATCGAGCTGCGCCTCCGGCAGCGGATACGTGCCTTCGAGCTCGATCGGGTTCTGCGTCGCGAGGACGAAGAAGGGGCGCTCGAGGGGATAGGTGCGGCCGGCGGCGGTGACGTGGTACTCCTGCATCGCCTCGAGCAGCGCCGCCTGGGTCTTCGGCGGCGTGCGGTTGATCTCGTCGGCGAGGATGATCTGCGCGAACAGCGGGCCCTTGACGAAGCGCAGCCGGCGCACCCCCTGCTCCTCGTCGAGGATCTCGGTGCCGGTGATGTCCGACGGCATGATGTCGGGCGTGAACTGGATGCGCTTGAAGTCGAGGTCGAGGATGTCGGCGAGCGTCTTGATCAGCAGCGTCTTGGCCAGCCCCGGGACGCCGGTGATCAGGCAATGGCCACCGGTGAAGAGCGCGATCAGCACCTGATCGACCACCTCGTCCTGGCCGACGATCACCTTGCGCAGCTCGGTGAGAATACGCTCGCGGCCCGCCGCCATTCTCTCGGCGCTGACGGTGCCTACCGACAAGTCCATGTGTGACGTCCTTAATGCGTGAGGGCGTAGACGATTTCGTTGATCCCCATCCGATAGGCCATCGCGGTGTACTTGATGTAGCCGGGATATTCGAGCGCGTTCGACCACTCCCAGCCGTCGCCCATGTCGGTGTTCCAGTTGATGAACATCATCGGGCGGCCATGGTCGTCGAGGATCGTGCGCAGGTGCTGCATCACGCCGCCGCGCTCCCAGGTGCGGCCGGCGAGGAACGAGCCGAGGCCGGCCACCTGCGGATAGCCATCGAGCTTGTAGAAGCAGCTGAAGACGGGATGGTCCTTCGGAATCTCGACGATCGGCCGGTCGGGGAAGAGCTTCTTCATCTCCCGCTCGAACATCGCCCACTCGGCCGGGCCGTGGAAATCGTCCATGTAGGCGCTGCCGCCGCGCAGGAGGAACTCGCGCAGCAGCGCCGCCTCGTTGTCCTGCATGCGCATGCTGCTCGGCTCGACGAAATAGATCCACGGGTACTCGAACAGGCGCGGATCGTCGAGCGTCAGCAGGATCGGATCCTCGACCTGGATCGCCGTGGCGGTCTTGATGCGGCGCGACAGGTTCTGCTCCGCCGCCGGCGCGTCGATCCCCCACGGCTCGCCGTAGAAGTCCTGCGCGACGCGCGAGCCCTCGAACATGTGGTGGTACTTGATCCGCACGAAGCGCCACTGCAGGCCGGCGAAGCGATCATCCGGCGCCGCCGGTAATTGCGCATCCGCTCCTGGCTGGAGAACCGGAACGAGCGTGAACAGCGCCAGGAGCGCGGCCGCGAGCCATTGCGGATTGCGGATTGCGGAATGCGGATTGATTGTGGATTTTCGATTGGCAATCGCCAATGAATCCGCAATCCGCAATCCGCAATCCGCAATGTCGCGTTTCACCGATCGCCTCCGCCGACGATCTTGAGCAGCAGATCCTGCGCCCGCTCGTAGCCGGGGGCGATCTCGAGCGCGTTGAGCGTCTGCTTCTTCGCCTCGGCCTTCTTGCCGGCCTGGAAGTAGCTCTCCGCGAGGTCGGTGTAGGCGGCAGCACGGTCGACCGGCCCGAGCGCAATCACCGCGCGGAATTCGCGGGCCGCGCCGTCGGCATCGCTTTTCTGCAGCGCGAAGCGGCCGAGCATGGTGTGCGCTTCGGCGTCGAACGGATCGATGGCGGCGATGCGCTGGTAGACCGGCTGCAGCTTCGCCGCCTCCTCCACCCCGCCCTGCCGCAGCAGGCCGGCGAGCTGGCGCGCCGCCTCGACGTTGTTGAAATCGACGGCAACCAGAGAGGTCAGCGCGGCAATCGCGCGCGGCTGATCTTTCTTTTCGATCGCGAGCTCCGCGATCTGCTCGTGCGGGCTGTCCTGGCCGCCGGCCTGCGGCACCAGCGCCGCGGCGCGCTCGAACGCCTTGATCGCCTCGTCCTTGTCGCCGTCCTTGCGCAGGGCGCGGCCCAGCGCCATCTGAAGCGGAAAGCTGCCGGGGTTGGCCTCGGCGAGCGTACGGATCGCCGCGGCCGGCATCCGCATCACTTCGTCGGCGCCTTCAGGCGTGTCGAGGGCGCGGCGGGTCGCGCCGAACCACTTCTCGACGCTCTTGTCGAAGCCGACCTGCAGCTCGTCGAAGTTGGTGTTGAGGACCGTCTTCAGCGCTTGATCGGTGTCGATGCCCTGCGCGTACGAGCGAATCAGCTTGCGCAGCCCGGCGTCGCCGTAGGTGTTGACGATGTGCTCGACGAGCAGCGAGGCCTGGAAGTAGGCGAGCGAGATGGTCTTGGGGCTCTGGAACGCGGAGTTCAGGTCGCTCAGCTTCAGTGTTTCGCCGCGGTTGAGCATGCCGGCGAAGGCGAGGTCCATCTCGCGCCCCCACTCGGCGCGCGCCTTCTTCTCTTCGTAGACCGAGATGCCTTCGGTCAGCCAGCGCGGCACGCGCTGGTTCGACATCTGCAGCGTGACGACGTGGGCCAGCTCGTGCCAGAGCGTCGCCTCCCACTGGAACTCGCCCGGCGGCCGCGCCCGCGGCGAATCCATGGTGACGACGCGGCCGAAGCAGACGCCGAGCGCGCCGATCATGCCGGGCAGGCCGACGGTGCGCACCGCGAAGTCGTCGTGCTTGGGGAAGATCTCGACCAGGATCGGTCCGCGCGGCGTGAACTCGTAGCGGGCGGCGAGCGTGCTCAACGCCTGCTTCGCCAGCGGCATCGCGTACTCCTGCAGCACCGCGGCCTCGTCCGCGTGCAGCCGCATCACGACGTCGCCGTCGCGCACGGTGACGAACTTCTCGAGCGTGTCCATCATCTGCAGCAGGTTGTAGGTGAGGGTGTTGTAGGGATCGGTCTTGAAGGACGCGTCGAGCGCCGAGCGCGCCGCCGGCTCGTCGCCGGTGCGCAGCAGCTGCACGCCGAGGTCGCCGAGCGTGCGCGGGTTCTGGCCGTCGAGCGTCAGCGCGCGGCGCGTCAGCTCCACCGCCTCGTCGAACCGGTAGTTGTGCGCGGCCAGCTCGCCGGCGATACGGTAGACGTCGCCGTAGGAGGGCGCGATCGCCAGCGTCTTCGCCGCCTCGGCCTCGAACTCCTGCGGCTTGTCCTTGATATAGGCAATCGCGCCGCGCAGCGCGCGCGCCTCGAGGCTCGACGGGTTGACGGCGAGCGCCTTGTCGATCGCCTCGACCGCTTCGTCGTGCTTGCCCGCGTCGGTCGCTTCGCCGGCGAGGAAGATATACGCGTCGACCGACGAGGGATTCAGCTCCAGCGCGCGCCTGGCCAGGGCGACCGCCTGCGGCGGGTTGTCGTCCGAGAGCGCACGCGCCGAGCCGACCAGCGCCGGCACCCACCGCGGATCGGCCTGCAGCGCCATCTGATAGGAGCGGAGCGCCTCGGGCCGGTTGTATTTCTCGAGGAAGAGATCGCCCCACGCGGCCTGGATCGCGGCATCGCCGGGCGCGTCGCCGGCGGCGTCGCGATAGGCGGCGTTGGCTTCCTTGAAGCGACCGAGCGCGCGCAGCGCGCGCCCGGCGCGGGCAATCTCCTGCGCGTCGCGGCTGGTGTCGGCCTGCGCGGCGACGCGCTCGAGGATCGCCGCAGCGTCGTTGCGGCCCAGCATCTGCTGCAGCAGCCCGAGTTCGAGCGCCGCCTCGCTCGCCGGCGCGCGCGAGACGATCGGGCGGAGCAGTGTTTCGGCGTCCGCGTAGCGGCCGCGCGCGATGAGCGATCGCGCCTTGATCGCGGCGACGGCCGGGTCGCGGACATCGAGTTTGTCCAGGGTCGCGTCGGCCTCGTCGAAGCGCCCTTCCACCACGGCGCGCGTGGCGGCCTGGAGCGGCGACGTCGGGCGGCGGGGAGCCTGCGCCGTGCCCGACGAAGTCAGCACGAGGCAGGCGAGCGCGGCGACCAGCAGGGAGAGAGAAACCCGAGAAGTCATCGCGATTCTCATTATATGGCTGCAAGACCAAGGCCGGGCCGGCTTTGCCGGCCCGGTAGGTCGCGTGGGTCGGGTGGAGACATCTACCCGACTTGGTTAGACGTCGACGGCGCAGATTGGGCCGACGGGCCGAGGGCGCGGAGCGCTTCGTTTTCTACGGCGATTCGCTTGCGCAGCAGCAGCGCAAACACGGCGAGGCTCAGTGCACCGGTCACCGGCGCCCCTGCCATGGCCGCGGCGCCGGCGAGTTCGGCGACCACCGCCACGTAGTTGGGATGGCGAAAGAAGCGGTAGGGACCGCTCGCGACGCGCGGTGCGCCGGCGACGACGATGACGCGGAAGGTCCAGGCGGCGCCGAGGGAGACGATCGCCCACCATTTCACAGCCTTTGCCGCTGCGAAGACGATCGCGCCGGCCGCGACGAGCGCCGGCGGCGGGCCGCCGCGGATGGCGCCCTCGACCAGCATCGCCGCGAACGCTCCCGGATACACGCCCTGCATCAATCGGTACACGTCGCCGGGCGGCTCGACGCCGCCCCGGCCGCGCTGCGCGCGCTCGTTGCGGGCCGCGCGCTGCGCTTCGATCGCCATCGGCACGTAAACGAGCGCGGCGACAATGAGAATCCACACGTCGTGTCCGCCTTCCGGCTCGGCGCGCAGCTACCGCGGACCCACCGCGCAGGCGGACCGGCCATGGCAATCCCCTGCCCGCGCAATCACCCGCGCGAGGACGCCGGGCGCGACGCGCGCCCCGGCCGCCGCCACGCCGATCGCGCGCGGCGAGGCGACCAGCGCGCGCAGCGCGCGGTTGAAGCGCCACTTGCCGCCGAACTCGGCGCGGCGCTCGGCGGAGAGCTGCGCGTGCACGCCGGGCCAGCCATGGGCCAGCGCACGAAGCGCCGCGGCCGCCGCGAGCTCGCCGCCGCGGACCGCGAAGCGCAGGCCGTCGCCGGTCATCGGATCGATGAAGCCGGCGGCATCGCCGGCAAGAAGCAACCCGTCGAACGCGACGCGCGCGTCGACGTCGACCGCGAGCGGGCCCAGCACAACGGGCGGCGCCGCCAGGCGGGCGGCAGCGGCGCGGTCGCGCAAGCTCGCGTCGCGCTGCAGCTCGCGCGCGAGGAGCGCAGACGGGTCGCGAAGCTCCGCGTCGCCGGGGCGCGACGGCCGCACGAGGCACACGTTGGTCAGGCCGCCCGGCACCGGCGCGATGCCAATGTAGCGCCCGCGGCGGATGTGCATTTCGCCGAGTCGCGGGGTCACACCGGCGTCCGGTCTGACGCCGACACCGACGCCGAAGTCCGCGTAGTACGCGCCGACCGCCCATCGCCTCGGACGCGCCGGGTGCCGTGCCAGGCCGAGGCCGAAGCCGATCGCCGAGCGCCGCCCGTCCGCGGCGATGGTGATCGGCGCCTCGATCCGCGTGTCGCCGCCGCGTGACGCGGCAATCACGCCCCGCACCTGGCGCCGCTTCCCGTCATCACACACGGCGCCGCGCACGTTGACGCCGGGCTCGAACTGGCAGCCGGCGTCCATCGCCGCGCGGAGCAGCAGCCAGTCGAGATCGCGCCGAACGATCGCACGGCCGTGCGCGCCGTCTGGATACCGTCCCTCGACCGAGACGCCGTTTTCCCCCGTCACCAGCATCCCGTCGACCCGCAACCCGCGCGCGGCGATCTCGTCGGCCACGCCAAGCGCCTGCAGCCGCGCCAGCGTCCCCGGGTTGACCGTGTCGCCGCACAGCTTGTCGCGCGGAAACGACGAGCGATCGACGATCCGGACCCGCACCCCGGCGCGCGCCAACACGATCCCCGCCACGGCGCCCGCGGGTCCAGCTCCAACGATCAGAACGTCGTGCATCTCAACGGCCGCGACTGAAGACCGAGACTGAAGACTGAAGACTTTCGACTCGAGACTTTCGACCTTCGACTTTCGACTTAAGACTTTCGACTTCCGACTTAAGCCCGGCCGATGACGAGCGCGCTGTTCTTCGATCCAAACCCAAGGCAATTACACAGCGCCGCCCCGACCTCCGCCCGCCGCCCCTTGTTCGGGATGACGTCGAGATCACACGCCGGATCGGGATCATGCTGGTTGATGGTCGGCGGCAGGAAGCCGCGCGACAGGGCGAGCGCCGAGGTGACGACGCCGGCGGCGCCGCTCGCGCCCTGCGGGTGGCCGATCATCGACTTGACCGACGATCCCGCCAGGCGCGCGGCGTGATCGCCGAACACCTGCCGCACGCACCGCGACTCCACCGCGTCGTTGAGCAGCGTCGAGGTGCCGTGGTAGCTGACGTAGCCGAGCTCGTCGCGGTGCCGGCCCGAGCGCGCGATCGCCAGCTCGATGGCGCGCACGATCTCGTCGCCGTCGGGCGCCATCTGCACGCGGTGGTAGGCGTCGCAGGTCGAGCCGTAGCCGTCGATCGAGGCGTAGATGGTCGCGCCGCGCGCGCGGGCGCGATCCTCGCGCTCCAGCACGATCATCCACGCCCCTTCGCCGAGCACGAAGCCGTCGCGTCCCTTGTCGAACGGCCGCGACGCTTCCGCCGGCCGGTCGTTGTAGGCGGTCGACACCGCGCGCATCCGCGAGAACCCGAACATCATCCCGGGCGTGACGCACGCGTCGGTGCCGCCGGAGACGATGGTCTCCGCCTCGCCGGCGCGCAGCAGCGCCGCGGCGTAGCCGATCGCGTCGGTCGAACTGGTGCAGCCGCAGGAAAGCACGTGGCTGACGCCGCGCAGCCGCAGCGAGATCGAGATCTCGCTGGAGACCATGCCGACAATCGACACCGGAATCGCGTACGGCGTCACCCGGCGGCCGCGCTCGACGAAGAAATCGTAGTACTGGCGCTCGCCGACGTCGATGCCGCCGCCGCCGCTGCCGATCACCACGCCGGCGCCGGGCTCGGCGATCCGCAGGCCGGCGTCCTTCCACGCCTCGCGCGCGGCAATCACGCCAATCAACGCCGCCCGCGAATACCGCTTCGGATCGGCGCGGTACGCCGGATCCCAGACATCGTCGCCCTCGAGCGGCGGCACATCGTCGATCGAGACGTCGGGCACCGCCGCGGCGACGCGGCTCGCCATGTCGCTGGTGTCGAACTCGGTGATCGCACGCGTCGCGCTGCAGCCGCGGCTGACGTGCTCCCAGAAACGCTCGCGGCCGATGCCGAACGGGGAGACGACGCCGATGCCGGTGATGACGACGCGGGGGGCGGCGCCGTGGACCATGCCGTTATAGTAGTCCGGTCATGGCGCAGCGTGCCTTCGTCTGGCTCGGCGGCGCGCTGTTCGTCGGATCGCTGGCCTACTGCGCGTGGTGGTTCCTGGTCGCGCTGGCGCGGCCCCCGTTCGACGTTGCTCAGGGCAGGCCCGTCGACCTTGCTCAGGGCGCGCGCGGCGCGATCGACTGGACCGCGCTCGCGGTCGACGCCGGGTTGATCACGATCTTCGCGCTGCATCACAGCGTCTTCGCCCGCGAGCGGATCAAGGCGCGCGTGGCCCGCGCCATCCCGCCGGCGCTGGTGCGCTCGTTCTACGTCTGGGTGGCAAGCGCGCTCTTGATCCTGGTGTGTCTGCTCTGGCTGCCGATTGGCGGCGAGCTGTATCGCGCCGCCGGCTGGCGCGCGATCGCGCACGCCGCGGTGCAGCTCGCCGGCGTCGCGCTGATCGCGCAGTCGGTGCGCGGCATCGACCCGCTCGAGCTGGCCGGCATCCGCGCCGCGTCGGCGCGCGGCCCGCTGCAGGTGCGCGGTCCCTACGCGCTGGTGCGCCATCCGCTCTATCTCGGCTGGGTGCTGGCGCTGTTCGCGGCGGCGCACATGACCGGCGATCGCCTGGCGTTCGCGGCGATCACCACCATCTATCTGCTGCTGGCGATCCCGTGGGAGGAGCGATCGCTCACCGACAGCTTCGGCGACGACTACCGGCGCTATTGCCGCGCGGTGCGCTGGCGGATCTTCCCCTTCATCTATTGAAGCGCGAGTCCTCGTCGTCGCCGCCGGCGTAGGTGCGGGCCGGCGCGCCGCCATCGATGAACACCATCGAGTGCTGCGACGGGATATCGAACTTCTTGCCGCAGGTCTTGCAGGTGACCGAGTCGTCGACCCGGATCATGTAGTCGCGCAGCTTGGCATAGAGCGCGCGATCGCGCTCGTCGGCGCCGGGCGGCAGCCGATCCTTCTTCGTGCGGACCACCCAGCGCATCGGATACTCGTTGGAGCGGCGGCAGCGCGGGCAGCTGAGCGTGTCCTGCCGCGTTTCGTTGCGGTTGTTGAAGAAGTCGCGTTCGTCGAGCGCCATTCGAAAATGATAGCGCGGTTTGACGCGGCTCACGCCGGGAAGGACACTACACGGATGGCGACCGAACCGGCACGCACCTACCCCAGCGAGCTTCCGGTCCTGGCGCTGCGGCAGAGCGTCGTCTTCCCGCTCACGCTGCAGCCGCTCGCGGTCAACCGGCCGATGTCGATCGAGGCGGTCAACCGCGCGCTTGCCGCCGACCGGCAGATCTTCCTGACGCTGCAGACCACCGACAAGGATGAGCCGGAGCCGGGCGACCTGCGGGCGATCGGCACCGTCGCCGCGATCCGGCAGATGGCCAAGGTGCAGAACGGCGGCATGCACATCATCGTCGAGGGCCTGGCGCGCGCGAAGAGCGAGGTGGTGTCGAAGGCGAACCTGTCGCTGCGCGCGACGGTGTCGCCGCTGCCCGAGGTGGTCGAGCGGTCGCTCGAAATCGACGCCTACGTGCGGCGGCTGCACGAGCTGATCGAGCGGACGCTGACGCTGGCCGCCGGCCTGTCGCAGGAGCTGCGCGGCATGGTGGCCGGCATCGACGATCCGCTGCGGCTCGCGTATCTCCTGTCGAGCCTGCTCGACATCAAGCCCGAGGACAAGCAGCAGATCCTCGAGGACAACACCGTCATCGGCAAGCTGCAGGCGGTGTCCAACGCGCTCGGCCGCGAGATCGCGCTGCTCGAGATGAAGAGCAAGATCGAGTCGGCGGCGCAGCAGGAGATGACCGACGCGCAGCGTCAGTACTACCTGCGGCAGCAGCTGAAGGCGATCCAGGACGAGCTCGGCGAAGGCGAGAAGACCGAGATCGCCGACCTGCGCAAGCGGCTCACCGACGCGAAGCTGCCCGAAGCGGTGGGCAGCGTCGCCGAGCGCGAGCTGGAACGGCTGGCGCGGATGACGCCGGCCTCGCCCGAGTACCAGATGATCCGCACCTATTTCGACTGGGTGCTCGACATCCCGTGGTCGACGCTGACCGAGGATCGGCTCGATCCGACGGCGGCGCGCGAGGTGCTCGACGCGGATCACTACGACCTGGAGAAGGTCAAGGAACGGATCGTCGAATACCTCGCGGTGCAGAAGCTGAAAATGCGGCAGAGCGCGGCGGCGACGATCAAGGGGCCGATCCTGTGCTTCGTCGGGCCGCCGGGCGTCGGTAAGACCTCGCTCGGGCAGTCGATCGCGCGGGCGATGAACCGCAAGTTCGTCCGCATCTCGCTCGGCGGCGTGCGCTACGAGGCGGAGATCCGCGGCCACCGCCGCACCTACATCGGCGCC
>Ga0207675_100002746_pt1 | contig 17304 bp, 12 predicted proteins | sample KBSSwiS42_FD_184305 | JGI IMG/M metagenome (GOLD analysis project Ga0207675, IMG submission 184305) | Switchgrass rhizosphere microbial communities from Kellogg Biological Station, Michigan, USA - KBS Switchgrass S4-2 (SPAdes) (version 2) | ecosystem: Host-associated > Plants > Roots >... | reverse complement strand
TAGAGTTGGCGTTATCGCTGTTCTGATCGGCGCCTACCGCTAGCGCTCGTTAAGCGCTGGCGTTCGGAAATTCTCTCTCACCTCTCGTTCACCATTGAGAAATCTCATTGGCGAAAAACCTGTAGTGTGCCTTGATCCGACCGACTCGTCTACCCGAAGCGGTCTTAACTCCTATGCGATTGAGAGATGCTCCGTTCAGCCTGGGGCGTTGCAACCAGCGTCAAAGCGACGCGCAGAATAATCGGAAGCTGTGTTAGCTGCAACTGAACGGCCCACAAATTTTGGCAAGCGATTGATATACCGGATATTACACGATCCTGCAACCAGCGACGCAAATGCATTTTCGCCAAAAGAGATTTGGTACGACGTCTGTTATCAAGGACGGAAAATGGCCCGCACACCGACCCGACATCGCGTCAGCGGGGAACCAATCATTAAAGCTGAAACAGGTTATGCCGATAGCGATCGGCTAAAAGACTTCTCCGAGGAAGCGGGCGTCGACGACTCGGTCTCAAGGTTGGCGCGTGGCGGTAAGCCCCTGCCCGCCATCCTTGCAAACAACTCTTCGTAACAATCGACGACGTAATCCCAATCATATTTTTCGGTGACACGTGATTGGGCGCGGTTGCGATAGGCCTGCACGAGCGAGCCGTCGCGCAACACGCGTTGCAGCTTTTCAGCCAGGTCACTCTCGTCGGCATAGGGAATTCCCGCGTCGCCGATCGCTTCGATGTTTTCTGGCGCGGCGAGCGTCAAGACACAGTTGCCAAATCCCATCGCTTCCAGTAACGCCGGATGCGTGCCCCCGACTTCGGTCGCGTGAATGTAGCAGTAAGCATTCTGTTGAAGCGCCTTATAGTCTCGACCGAACACAAAACCAGTGAAAATAATTCGTGGATCCTCTGCAGCCTGATCCTTCAGATCGGCGATGTACTGTTGCGCATAGGGCGCGTCACCAACAATCAGCAACTTCCGCGCAGTTCGCACTCGCTTGAATGCCTCGATAACCAGCCGCGCATTGTTCTCAGGTTCGAGGCGTGACACGTAAAGCACATAACGGTTCGGCTCGACGCCCCACTTACGCACTGATGGATCCGGACGGCGTTCGACGACCGCGCCGTAGGCAATCATTGTCGATTCAGCGCCGTAGCGCGCGAGGTAGTAGTCCTGAATGACCCGCGCGTCTGTCACCGTTTCGGTCGGCAGAATCGTCGCGAGCTGCTCGGCTAACATGTAGTAACGCCGCGCTACCCAATTCCATTTCCTGCGCTTGTGCTCGAGCCCGTCCACGTTAATCGCCACCGGAATGCCGCTGACCCGCAGAATCGGCGCGAACGGCGCGTTCGCAGCGTTACAGATCAGTGCCGCATCGTATCGGCCTGCGACGGCGTGTATCGCCGAAAGGAACGTGTGAACGATGGTGTCGAAGTATTTGTGACGAATCGTGGGAAGCACTTCCAGCCGGACGCCCTGGAATTCGAGTTGGCGGGGGCTGGTATAGTGCGCGCGGCAATAAACTGTCACCTCGTGCCCGCGCGCGACGAGGCGTGTCGACAAGTGTTCGGCGAAAGTTTCAAAGCCGCCGTAGTTCGCAGGAATACCACGCGTTCCGAGAATCGCGATGCGCATAAAAGTGAGCGGGGTGCCCTACATCAAACCACAAAAGCCCTTGATGCGTCGAGAAAATTTTTACAACTATTTCGTTAAGAAACACCTCAAGGCATTCATTGTGCCAACTCAGGAGTTCGCGCGGCACGTTCATAAGCCTGAAGGGTCAGTCGAGCGGTATTTTTCCAACTGAACGCTGCCGCCCGGTCCACGCCTTTGACGCGAAGTTCCGTGCGATAGTCCGCATTTTTGATGAGCCGCACCAGCCCGTTTCCGATTGCCGCCTGGTCAAACGGATCCACCAAAAGAGCGGCGTCGCCCGCCACCCCCGGCAAGCTAGTGCGGTTTCCCGCGATCACCGGCGTGCCGCATTGCATTGCTTCGAGAATTGGCAACCCGAAGCCTTCGAAGTATGAGGGATACGCAAAACACAACGCGCCGCTGTAAACCGCAGGAAGATCTGCATCGGGCACGTAGCCGGTAAACAGAATGTCACCTCGGGCTTCGCTCAGCTCCGCCGCGCGTATTGTTTCAGCTTCCAACCAGCCGCGCCTACCCGCCAGCACAAGTTGGGGCAATTGCTCACTGCTAACAACGCCACGCAGACTCTCGTAAGCTTTGATCAAACGCACCAAATTCTTACGTGGCTGAAGCGAACCGAGCGCGAGAATGTAATCCCGTTGAATTCCATAAGTCATTCGAATTCGTCGCAGTTCTGTTACATCCGTGACCGGCGCGAAATGTGAAGGCGCTGCGGGTGGCGTGACGAAGACGCGTTCAGGATCCAGCGCATACGTTTCGATAATGTCCCGACGCGAGAACTCGGAAAGCGTCAGAATTTGCGCCGCTTTTTTCGCGGTGCGACGCACCGTGAGACGAAGTTGAGCGCGACTGCGCCGCTTGAAAGTTTCCGGCAAGTGTTCGAAAGAGAGGTCATGAATTGTGGCGACCAGCGCACAAGGGGTGCGCGGCGGCGCGGTGTACTGCACATGGACAACGTCGACGCGATTTTTCCGCAACTCAACTGACAGCGTCAGCGGAATCCGAACGAGCGGCGTGTGCGGCAGTGTGCGTTTGACTTGGAAATTCGGCCAGCGGTTTGTGAACCGATCGACTGCCGATTGCCTGGTGACGTAGAGCGTATAGCGATTGGATTGATCGATTTCGGCGAGGGCCTCGATCAGATTGACGGCGTAGGTTTCGTTTCCGGCGAGTTGCGCTCCGACCGAGTGCGCGTCAATAGCAATGTGCATGTCAGAGCCACCTGCGGTAGCGGGTGGTTGATGCTCCGAGGAGGATTTGACGAACCAGGATTCAACCGCCGGCCGCGACGGTTCTAATCGTTATTCCTTGCCTTCGGCCGTTTGACCGCCGCCACCCACGGCAGCGGCCTCGGCGATGTCGGCGTTCTGGCGCGTGTCGCGCTCGCGGATGCGCGCCGCTTTGCCGCGCAAGTTACGTAAGTAGTAAAGCTTCGCGCGACGAACGTGTCCCTTCTTCACGACGTCAATGTGATCGATGATTGTCGCGTGCAGCGGAAAGATTCTTTCCACCCCCACGCCGAAACTGGTTTTGCGAACCGTGATTGTTTCGCGCACGCCCCCGTGCTTACGCGCGATACAGACGCCCTCGAAGGCCTGCAAACGCTCTTTCGTTTCAGATTCCTTGATGCGCACGTGAACGCGCACAGTATCACCCGGCTGAAAATCAGGGATGTTATTTCGTAATTGCGTCTTCTCGACAGTTTCTAAACGATTCATGACTAATACTCCAAAAGTGTACTTGGTGCTTTGTGTTTTGTACTTAGTTTGCTGTCGTAGCTGACGTGGACGTCGATAATCCGTCAAAGTGCAAAGCACAAAGTACTAAGTATGTCTTATTCTTTCAAAAGATCCGGCCTATTTCTCTTCGTTTTTGCTTCCGCGGCTTCGCGTCGCCATTCCGCGATTTCTGCGTGATGGCCGGTTAACAAGACTTCCGGCACCTTCAAGCTTTCAAATTCGGGCGGCCGCGTGTAATGCGGATAATCAAGCAGGCCATCCAGGAACGATTCCGTCGTCGCCGAAGTGTCACTACCCAACGCGCCTGGTATCAACCGAACGACGGCATCAACGACCACGAGAGCGGCCGGCTCGCCGCCGGACAAAACATAATCGCCGATTGAGATTTCGTCGGTAACCAGCGATTCTGCAACCCGCTCGTCCACACCTTCGTACCGGCCGCAAATCAGAACAAGCTGCTCGCATTCCGCGAACTCGCTGGCCATTGATTGCGTGAATTGCCTCCCTTGCGGTGAGAGCAAAACGACGCGTTTGCCGTTCGGCACCTCTTCGGAACGGCGGGCCCCGACAAGCGAGTCAACTGCTGCAAAGATCGGTTCCGCCTTTAGCACCATCCCGTCGCCGCCCCCGAACGGCCGATCATCGACGACGTGGTGCTTGTCCGTGGTCCAGGATCGCAGATCGTGCGGCTGAATACTTATCAAACCCGCGGCCCGAGCCCGGCGAATAATTCCGTACTCAAACGCTTCGCTAAAATAGTCGGGAAAGATCGAAATGATGTCGACGCGAAGCATCTCACAATTCCAAAAGTCCTTCCGGCGGATCGATTCGGATCAGTTTATTCTCCTTGTCGATCTCGATCACAATGTCACCCGCCATCGGAATCAGCCGATCGCGACCGGTTTCGTCTACGACACTCAGCATCTCCACGCCACCGGTGTGCATGACACCGTCGACTTTGCCAATCTGTCTGCCGTCCATCGTTTCCACCCGGCATCCGGTCAATTCCCACTCATAAAAAGTGTCGGACGGCACTTCGACGCGATCGCTTTCCGGCACTGCCAGATGATACCCAACCAATTCCTTGGCCTCATCGATCGAGTCGAAGCCCGCGAACTTTAGAACGAGCCGGTTGCCGTGAAACCATTGCTCTTCAATTTGCAAAGAACGTTTGTCGTCGCTGCTCGAAATTCCGATAAGCGATTTCAGCTTTTCAAACCGTTCGGGAAAATCCGTCAGCAGATCCGCCACAAGTTCACCGCGCAGGCCGCGCGTCTTCACAATGTGCGCGACAACGATCAGTCCCTCTTCATCCGTTGGCGCGGCCACTTACTCAACCACGTCGAGAACGTATCGCCGGTGCTGTTTCACCCCCGCGGCATAAACCAGCGAGCGCAGGGCGCGAACGGTCCGACCTTGTTTGCCGATCACCTTCCCCATGTCCGGCTGCGCCACGCGGACTTCGATGCGGGTGGTTCCTTCGCGATCGATTTCACGAACGTCAACCGCGTCGCCATCATCGACGAGGGCCTTTACGACTAGTTCGATCGTCTCGCGCATCCGTTAGTCCAAAGTCCCGAGTCCAAAGTCCAAAGTCTCCGCGCGTCACTCATGACGTTGAACTTTGGACGTTGGACTTTAGACGGCTTCGGCGCTCGCCTGATTCTTCGCCGCCTGCTTAATCAATCGCCGCACAGTATCAGTCGGCTGCGCGCCTTTGCTGATCCAGTATTGCACGCGATCGGCCTTGAGATTGATCTCAGCCGGTTCGCGTGTTGGATTGTAGGTACCCAGATTTTCCAGGTACGCGCCGTCGCGCTTCGACTGCTTCTCTTTCACTACGATGCGATACGCCGGACGTTTCTTGGCGCCCATTCGCATTAATCTGATTGCTAACAAATCGTCTCTCCTTCAAATATCGGCGGCCGGTAGCCGCCTCTAAACATTTAGAAACGAAACTACTTCCGTTTCTTCTTCTTTTTCTTCTTCTTCCGCGATGAGCCCGGTAAACCCGCAGGCAAACCACCCATCATCGGATCGCCGCCGCCAAAATCCATGTTCGGCATCCCGGCCATGCGACGCACCATCTTGCCTCCGACACCTCCGCCGCCAAACATGCCGGAACTCGAAAGCTGCTGCATCATCCGGCGCATTTCGGTGTATTGCTTGATCAGCGAATTCACGTGTTGCACCGTTGTGCCCGACCCGCGCGCGATGCGACGCCGGCGGTTCGCGTTAAGGATCATGTGATTGACGCGCTCTTCGCGCGTCATCGAATCAATGATCGCCTCGGTGCGCTTCAGTTCCTTCTCCATCATCTCTGACTGTTCGTCAGTCAGATCCGGCATCCCGACACCACCGAGCAATTGATCCGGGAGCAGTTTCAGGATTTTCGAGAACGAACCGAGCTTCTTTACCTGTCTGAGCTGCCCACGAAAATCGTCCAGCGTGAACTGGTTTTTTTGCAGCTTCTTGAGTTGCGCCTCGGCATCTTCCTGATCGATCTTGTCCTGGACTTGCTCGATCAGTGACAGCACATCGCCCATGCCGAGAATGCGTTGCGCCACCCGATCCGGATAGAAGGGCTCAAGCGCGTCATACTTCTCGCCCACGCCGACGAACTTCACCGGCTGACCAGTAACCTGTTTGATTGACAAGGCCGCGCCGCCACGCGCGTCGCCGTCCATCTTTGTCAGGACAACGCCCGTGATGCCGACACGCGCGTGAAACTCTTCCGCCGACCGCACTGCGTCCTGTCCCGTCATCGCATCCGCAACAAAAAGAATTTCAACCGGATGTGTTTCGCTTTTGATCTTGACCAGCTCTTCCATCAACTGTTCGTCGATGTGCAAACGTCCAGCGGTATCAATCAACAGCGTGTCGTAGCCAGTGTCGCGCGCATGTTGCAAAGCGCTGCGCGTCAACTCCAACGGATCATTCGTCTCAGGCTTTTCAAAGATCGATTGGTTTGTCGCTTTCGCGATGACCTTCAACTGTTCGCGCGCCGCGGGCCGGTAAACGTCAGTCGAAAGCAGCAGAGGCTTTCGCTGTTGATTCTGCGACAACCAGCGCGCGATTTTTCCGGTCGATGTCGTCTTGCCTGAGCCTTGCAGGCCGACGATCATCACCACGTTCGGCGCACTCTTAGTGAAAACTAACCTCGACGATTGGCCGCCGAGCAACTCAACCAGTTCATCAAAAACGATTTTGACGACCTGCTCAGATGGCTTTAGTTCGAGCCAAACCTGCTGGCCTTCGGCCTTTTCCTTGACCGAGGCGATGAAATCCTTCGCAACTTTGTAGTTAACGTCGGCTTCGAGTAGCGCGAGACGGATTTCGCGGAGCGCCACGTCCACGTGCTCTTTGGTCAGGACGCCTTCGCCGCGCAGGTTTTTCAGCGTCCGCTTGAGTTTGTCGGAAAGCGACTCGAACATACCTCAGACAACAATTCCGGCAGACGCGGAAACAAGCATGATAGGGGGCGGTCTGGGGGGTGTCAAGGAATGACAACGAATCGCATTGATCATCGCCGGGGAGTTAAATACTACTCATCTCAAGCCTTCAATCAGCACCGCGTCGTGAATCCATCTGCCGCGAATGAAGGCGATGCTACTTCCATCCGGCGAGCTCGAAAGGTGAGCGATCTCATCATTACCCAACTCGCCGACCAGAGTCGGGTTTTCATCATCAAGAGATTGACGCCAAACCAGATTTTGGGAACCATCAGTAGTGACGTAGAAGAGCGCTTTGTTATCGGTCGCCCAAGTGACGACCACCATATGGGACTGTCCGTTAACCTGGGTGATCGTTTTCAAGGTTTTGCCATCAGCAAGAGCCATGACGGCAAGATCGATTCGTGTACGGTTGTCTTTGGGATGGAAGAGATAAGCGACCAACGTTCCATCAGGCGAAAAGGCAGGCTCAAGGATCATTTCATTTAGTACCTCAGTCTCCTGACCGTCGCCGTCCGCCGAAACACGCCATAGATTTTGGTGGAGTTCGGAAAGAAAATAGACCCACTTGCCGTCCGGTGTTACGAAGCGCGGGCCGCCGCCTTCGTGTTTTGTGATCTGCATTTGACTGGTGCCATCGGAGTTTATGCGCCAGACTTGGTTCGAGCCGCTCCGATTTGACATAAAGAAGATATAGCGACCATCTGAAGAAACTCGCGGGTACATGTCCTTAGAAGGACTGTTCGTGAGTTGACGCTGCTCACCTCCTTCACGGTTGATACTCCAAATGTCTCCGTCGTTTCCCTCGTAAACAATTCTTCCGTCCGGCGTGAAGGCAAAGCCGACGCGTGCTGCGGTGAGGTTCTTCGGATTATTCACATCGTCCATTTTTGCCAGATACAAATGGAAAGTGTTGCTAATGTGCGTGGCAATCAGTTTGTCACCCGCCTGGTTTAAGCTAAGGCTGTTGTAATCAACTGAGTCTTTGGTTAGAGCGCGCGCTTCTCTCGTGCCCGTTGAAACGTGCCAGATTCTAAACGTCCCATCAAGACTCTCGCTGGCCGTTAGCAGCAAACCCTCTGCGCCGGGCAGCCATTTCAAATTCAAGATGTTGAAAAAGCTTCTGGCCGTTAGCGCAGTCTCATTTCCGCCGGCGAGATCGAGCTGCATTAAACGGAAATCGCTGCCGCCATTCCATGATTGTCCGGAAGCGAAAGCGATCGATTTCCCGTCTGGCGAGATTTGCGCGCCAGCCAGACGAAGCGGTCTGCGTCGAGTCAGAATTTTTCGTTCATTCGTACCGTTTGCATCCGCAATGTAGAGTGAACAGAAATCGTCATCGTGATATTCGCACCTGATGAACGAAAGCTGTTTGTCATCAGGCGAGAGGCTGACCGTCCCCTCGGTATGGCTTACGAGTTTCACCGGAATCCCACCAAAAGTCATGACTCGATAAATCGCGGATTCCGCGCGGTCTGTGCGCGTCTTGCGCACAAAATAAAGTGAATTCCCATCGTGCGAGATGGTAAGGCCTAAGTACTGTTCATTGACCGGTGGGACAATCTGAATGTTTTCTGATGTCGCCAGTTGGCGCAGCCAAATACTTTCCTTTCCTCCGCTCTCGTTGGTGTAGGCCACGTATTTGCCATCCGGGGTAATCGCGGCGCGGATGACTCCGCCCGTGGCAAATTTCTCGGACTTGAATGGAGTTGAGAGGATCGGCACCGATGAGGTTGAAGTCGCACGTCGAACTCGCGCAAACCATAAAACCAGAGCGGCGACGACCACGATCATCACCGCGATAGCCGCAATCGGCAGATACGCCCTCTTTGGTGCCGGCGGCGAAATTGAAATACCGGCTCTGCTTAATTCAGTTTCAGGAGCGGCGGTCGCTGCAGAGTTTCCGTTTACTTCTGCGATAAATCGGTATCCGCGCCGCGCCACAGTTTCCACAAAGCGAGGTTGGCGTGCGTTATCGCCGAGCGCCTTTCTAATCTGCTGAATGTTGAAGGTAAGGTTTGATTCTTCGACGAAGGTGTCAGGCCAAAGCCGCCGCATCAGCTCTTCCTTCGCCACCAGCCGGCCACCGCTATCAACCAGAATCAACAGGGTGTCGAAGACCTTAGGCGCCAGCGGTAAGGGACGGTCGTTCCGCAACAAAATCTTCTGTTGCGGGTCAATTGTGAACTCTCCAAATCGATAGGTTTGCTCGATCGGCCAGGACATCTTTGCCCTTAGAACTTCCTAAGAACTTCCTCAGCGATTCCTCAGGACTTTTCAAATGTTCGTCGATAAGTTAGCCCGACTTTGACGGGGAATGCTCGGGATTCTAGCACCAAATAAATGATGGAGAAATCAAAATGGAAAGACCTCCTGGTGCTATTGAGTCTGCTGACGTGCACGAGTTGTCAACAGGTGTCGTCGCGAGAGGATTTGCCGGTTTCGGCGCTCTCTTTGGCTGAAGAGTATGAAAGATCGAGCACCGCGGTGCGCAGCAAGTACGACGGCAAAGAAATCATGGTCCGAGGTTACAGCGCAATTGCCGCGACGATGCCTCGGTCGATTGAAGATCAAGGTTCGCTCCTTTTGGCGGAAAAGGACAGCAACTTCGCACAACGAATTGCATGCTGGTTCAGCAAAGATCAAAACGACCGTTTCTCGAAGATCAGACCCGGCCAATACGTGACGGTGATGGGCGTTTTCAACGGAGAAGCCGGGGCGAATTTGAAGTTCTGTAAGCTTGTCAGAATTGAATAGCGGGAGAGCAACATGAAGTTCAGAGCAATATTGAGACGTTCTCTTTTATTGGAGTTTGCCACAACGGCGATTCTGTTTTGCGCGACGGCGGCATATTGCCAATCCACCAGCTTCACCTATCAAGGCCGCTTGACTGACGGCGGCACGGCGGCGAGTGGAAATTACGACTTGCAGTTTGCGCTGTTCGACAGTTTGAGCGGCGGCGCGCAGGTTGGTTCGACGCAAACTCTGAATACGGTGGCGGTCAGCAATGGTGTCTTCACTGTCAGCCTCGACTTCGGCGCGAGTGCATTCAATGGCGCGAACCGGTTTCTGGAAATTGGCACGCGTCCATCGGGCAATGGCTCATTCACAACGCTCAGTCCACGACAGCAAATCACTTCGACACCTTACGCTGTTCGGAGTTTGAATGCTTCATCAGCCGACAGCGTGCCAGCGAGTGGAGTCTCCGCGGGTAGCGGCAACTACATTCAGAACTCAAGCTCGCCACAAACATCCAGCAACTTCAACATCAGCGGCAACGGCACGACGGGTGGGACCTTGTCAGGAAGCATCGTCAATGCAACCACGCAATACAACCTCGGTGGCAATCGGGTCTTCAGTGTGAGCGGTGTTGGAAGTTTCGTAAACTCGAACACGTTTGCGGGCGTCGGAGCGGGCACTGCAAACACGCCCGACAGCAGCGGATTCGGTTCTTCAAACTCCTTTTATGGAAAAGACGCGGGCTTGCGCAACACGACGGGCTTCGGCAACTCGTTCTTCGGCGTGAGCGCGGGCTTCAACAACACGACGGCTGTCGAAAACTCGTTTTTCGGCGGAGGCGCCGGTCGGAGCAACACAACGGGCGGGGAAAACTCCTTCTTCGGCGATTTCGCAGGCTTAAGCAACACGACGGGCCGTGACAATGCGTTCTTCGGCTATCATTCAGGTCTATTCAACACAACTGGAAACGCCAACGCCTTCTTCGGAGATCAAGTAGCGTCTAATTCGAACGGCGATTCCAACAGTTTCTTCGGGTCCCAAGCTGCCGCCTTCAACTTTGGTGGTTCCAGAAATGCCTTCTTCGGAAGTTTAGCGGGTTCTTCAAACTCTGGCGGCAGTAACAACACAATCGTTGGATTTAGTGCGAATGTCGGTTCAGGTAATTTGACCAATGCCTCCGCCCTAGGGTCACAGGCACAAGTAGATGCCAGCAATTCGCTGGTGCTTGGCAGTATCAACGGTATTAATGGCGCCACCGCTGATACCAACGTAGGCATCGGTACGACGTCGCCGACCGCAAGGCTGTCTGTGGTTGCGACTGGTGATCACGCAAGGATCCTATACCTGGGAACTGAACGGCCCTGGGTGTTCAGACAATTCGGATCAGGCGCTGGGACTGCTCTGGAACTGACAGGTGATAATCCTAACAATCCCAAGGACTTCGTCATCACGGGAAACAACGTTGGCATCGGCACGCAAGGCCCGCTGGATCGCCTGCACGTCTTCGGCGACATCCGCGTCGGCACGAATCTCAACAACGGCTGCCTGAAAAACAATAACGGCGGCACGATTACCGGCACCTGCTCTTCCGATGCACGCTTCAAGCGCGACCTCATAACATTTGGCCCGACCCTCCATAAGCTCACCCGCCTGCAACCCAAATACTTTTTCTGGCGCGCTGCGGAATTTCCGGACAAGAACTTCGGCTCGGCACGCGAGGCGGGACTTATCGGGCAGGAAGTTGAGCAAGTGATGCCGGAACTCGTCAGCGAGGACGAGCACGGTTACAAACTGGTTGATTACAGCAAGCTGCCCTTGATGCTTCTGCAGGCGGTTAAAGAACAGCAGACGCAAATCCAGCAGCAGCAAAAACTAATCGAACGGCAACAAGCGTTGGCTGTTCGGCAGCAGCAACAACTCAACGCGTTGAAGAAACTGGCGTGTCGATCGCACCGGCGCGCCGGTGTGTGCCAATAGTGGCTAATGAAGAACTCGCGACAGAAATCTCTTGTGCTGTTAGTCAGTCTGGTAGCGGTGGCCAGCGCTCTGGCCGGTTCGCATTACTTCAAGCCGGAATCGCAGATCGCTGAAATCGGACTGATCCTTCCGGTAGAAAAACAAACGAAGCCAATCGTATTACCGCCGGCTGCGCCCGTGCCGCAAACAGGTCTCCAAATTGGTCCCAGTGTGGTCGCCGGTGGTGGTGGCGCAAGCCAGGGTGGGACGCTGAAGATTGAGGGAACGATCGGCCAATCAGCTGCGGGAACGCAAATGACTGGCGGGCAATTTTCACAAGTCGGCGGGTTCTGGCCGGCCTCAGCCGCCGACGTCAGTCCAACACCGACGCCTTCACCCACGGCAACTCCGACGCCCACACCGCCGCCAATGGCAGTCCCATTACTAATTTTCGTGGCGGCCGACAATCCGAATGAAGCTGCCGCAATAGACTCAGTCACGTTCGTGCGCGGACCGTTCAAGACGCGTACTGGCGTGAACTTCAGCGCTGACCATCAAACGCGCGTGCTTCTGTTTACTACGGCCCTCGGTCTTATTCAGTCAGACGTGTCAAAGGTCACAGTAACCGCCGCCGGGATCTCCCTTACCGTCGAAAACGTCGGGCCGCTCTTTGGACTACCAGGCCGCGATGCTTCTTTTATCGTGGTTCGGCTGCCGGATGGATTGCCACCCGGCAATCTGCCGCTGATCGTAATCGCGAACGGCGTGCAAAGTAGTAACTCGCCTACGTTGGGCATTTCGCCTCCTTGAAGACTAAACCCGAGCAATATCCGCGACCTGCTACCGCAAGCTGATTGCTCTTGTAGCACGGCAAAACTAACGTGACCACGGTCTGAGACTGTGTTATTTTCTTGCCGTTATTAGTTTTGCAACGTGGGTGACTCTCGCGCCCAACGTCCCGCCTTCGGGGTTCGGAGGTGAAAAGCGTAAGTCATTCCGTCTTTATTGATACTTTCGGCAATCAGTAAAGTCAGGGTGAACACTGTTCGCCCTCATAAAGGTTTCCCCTCTCTTGAGTGAAAGAAATCAAAAGAACGATCCTTCCGTAGTCGACCTGGAAAAGGCGCGTGCGCAACTGCGTTCGCGTGGGCAGGCATCCACTGAAACGCTGCAGGCCGAAATCGAAACGATTCGCGATCTCCTCGACCGTGGGCTGACGCGTGAAGCTCGCGCGCGGCTAACCACAATACTTGCCCGGGCAACCAACCAGCCGTCGGTGCTCGCCGCCGCGCGGTGCGCGCTTTCAGTGGCTTTCGAGATGCAAGGCGAATATCGCGACTCGCTCGACGCAGTTGCGATGTATGAAGCGCCGGAAAGCCGCACGAAACTCGAACCGGAAATCAGCATTCGATTGCGAGCGCAACTCGCCGTCGCTTACAACTACAACGGTGATCATCCGAAGGCAATTGCGTTGCTGAATTCCACGCTGCGGGAAATGCCCGAAGACGATCCGCAGATGGGCGCTGTCTACGTGGCATTGGCGCGGGTCTATCGCAGCATCAGCGAGTATCCAATCGCACGCGATTATTCGTTGCGAGCGCTGGAATGCTGCCGTCGCACTGCCAACTGGCGCGGAATGGCCGAAGCGTATTTTGGACTAGCCACCGCAGATATTCATGAAGGACAACATGAAGAGTCACTGAAGAATTACGAGCAGGCGATCAAACTCGTCGGCGACCGTGACGCGACGATGCTGCTTGGCCGGACCTACGCGAACATGGCCGGTGCCTGTTGGTTCTTGCGGCGCCCGCACGAAGGCATTCGTTACCTCGAAAAGGCGATCGCCTACTATGAACGTACCGACCACAAAACGAATGCCGCCGACGGCTATAACAATCTCGGCATCAACTTAGTTCTCATCGGTCAGTGGGACCGCGCCCAGGAAGCCCTTGAGCGCGCGTTGGCCATTGCAACGGAGAGCAACGGGCGTGGCGCAGAAGTCTCGATGATCCTCGACTCGCTCGGCGAGTTATTAACTCTTCGTGGAGAGATGGCCGACGCGCAGGCCCATCTTGAGCGCGCGGTCACGGCCGCAGCAGAGCGCGGCAACCGCTGGTACGAAGGACAGGCGCGCCGCACGCTCGGCCGCTGCTACCTCGCGATGAGTAGCAACACCGAAGCCCTGTCCGCTGCCCAACGCGCAATGGAGCTGGCTCAGGAGATTGGCGATCGCCAGGCGATCTGTGAATCGCACTTGTTGCTTGCCGAGGCTTACCTCGCCATCGGCGATCAGCCACAGTCAGATGAAAACTTGCAGGCAGTGCTGAAGCTGGTTAACGACTCGCAGGCAGATCTACACATTGCCGGCGAAGCACAACGCCTCGTTGGATTGCTCGAGATGGCGAAGTCCGAGGCCGCCAGCGCCGCCCAGCATTTCGGCCGTAGTGTCTCGATCTTTGATTTGATTGGCGATCGTTATCGCAGCGCGCGCGCGCACTTCGAATTAGGACGCGCTTACGTTGTGACGCAGCCGGAACGCGCGGAGGAACATCTGACGCGAGCGCTAAACATCTTTCGCGAACTGGGCGCGAAACTTGATATTGAACGAGCCGAAAAGGCCGCGGCGGAACTCGCCGCGCTCGGTCCAGAGCGAAGAAAGCAACGCGACACGGTTGGGCAGCTGCTCACCCTGCGGTTGGCAGAGGCCGTTGCTTCGCGTGAACTACTCTTGCGCGAGCTTGCGGCCGTGATCCGCCAGGAAACCAACTCGAATCACGTAATTATTTTTGAACCCGAGCAACGCGGTCGCCAGCGCATAGTGATCGCACACGGCTGCGAAAAGGAAACGGCCGAGAAACTGGCGAGTGAAATATCCGCAGCGGACCAGGCGAGCCGCGCCAAACTCGCAAACAAGCGGAACGTCGCGATTATCGAATTGAAATCGGATAACTCGCGACCTGCAACGCTCCTGATCTCGCCCCGAGATCGCGCCGTCCTTCCGGGCGGGCTCTCGCTCGATCCGCTGCTGCGCGTCGTTGAACTGGGCATGGACGTTTGCGCTTTGCGCGAACGAAACCGGACAAGCGATGGCGACGAAGAAGAGAGCACGGCCGCAGGGTCGAGCCTAATGCCCGGTTTCATTCACTCGAGTCCGGCCATGACTCGGCTTGTCGAGGAAGTTCACAAAATTCGATCGTCTGATGTAACGGTGCTGGTCACCGGTGAATCCGGGACAGGCAAAGAATTAGTGGCGCGGGCGATTCACGCGTTGTCAGCGCGCCGAGACAAGATCTTCGTGCCGTTTAACTGCACGGCCGTGCCAAAAGAGCTCTCCGAAGGATACTTGTTCGGCTATCGGCGTGGCGCGTTCACTGGCGCGGTTAAAGATTCGGGCGGGGTAATTAAGTCCGCCGCCGGAGGCACCCTATTTCTCGATGAAATTGGCGATCTGCCGCTTGACGTTCAGCCGAAACTTCTGCGCTTCTTGCAAGAGGGAGAGATTCAACCGCTCGGAGAACAGCGTCCGATCAAAGTGGATGTGCGGATTATCGCCGCGACCAATACGGACCTGGAAGAGATGGTCGCGCAAGGGCGTTTTCGTGAAGACCTGTACTATCGACTGAATGTCATTCGCCTGCGTGTTCCGCCGTTACGCGAACGACGTTCTGAGATTCCCACGATCGTTAACTACTACGTAAATCACTACGGAGCGAAGTTCGGACGTCGTGACATACAAATGACGCCGCAGGCCGTCGATCTACTGATGGTGGCAGATTGGCCGGGCAACGTTCGTCAGCTTTGTAACGAGATTCAGCGCGTTGTCGCGCGCGCAGAAGACGGCGCCACGATCACGCCTGAGCAGTTATCACCCGAACTTCGTCAAATGTCAGCGCCCGTGACGCCGGCGAACGTTACGCCGATCGGAATTGGCTCGTCCGCAGGCTCGCTTACGGTTCCAATGGACAATCTCTCACTGGCTGATGCAATCGCAGAAGTTGAGCGTCGCATGATTGCTGAAGCGCTGCGCAAGCACAATGGAAACATCTCCCGAGCCGCGCGTGAGCTTGGCCTCACCCGTCGCGGTCTTTATCTAAAGCTCGACCGTCACCAAATGACGGCAAGCGCGTAAATCCACTCCATTCCGCCGCTCAAGTCGCCAAAAATGGCTGGGTACTTGGTAGCCACTGGATAGCTGCTACTCAATCGTCGACGACTCGTTTGTCCCTCGCTTTTCCTCGAAAACATTCAGAAAACATCGCGATCGCCTGTCTGGCTGGATAGCTGGTTTCCACTTGGATTTCTTTTTCTCGGGACTCGAAAGGGGCTCAGTCGGGTCGACGTAAACGAATCAATAAGTGGACTTAACACTATTGGGAATGATGTTTTCCTGCCATGGCACAGGCATTGAAATAGAGGCAGGCATGACCACGAAGATTTCATCGCCGAAAGTTGTTAGGAGATTCGCCATGTCACGCCGTATCGCCCAATTCATTATCGTCGCAATCGTTAGCGCATCACTCGCCCCTTTGGCGACTTTTGCCGCTCCCCAGAATTCCCCGCACCGGGCTCGTGCTTCGAAGTTGTCTGCAAGTCTCGCAAGCTCGACCAGTTCGTCGGAAGTTACTCGCGTCATCATTCAAACCAACGGAGCTCCGTCAGCCGCCCAAGACAGCGCCATCCAATCCAAGGGTGGCCGCAAGCGAGGTTCGTTTGACGGATTGAACATGGTCGTTGCCGACGTACCGGGCAGTTCACTGGCTGACCTGGCGGCGCGCAATGACGTGAAATACATCTCGGCCGACAAGGCAGTTCGCGCGAATATCGACCTCGTGACGGAATCGACCGGCGCCGCCGAGGTGCAGGCAGGTACGCCGAGTGCGCCGGCAGCGGATGGCCGGGGCGTTACAATCGCGATCCTCGATTCAGGAATTAGTGGCAATCACCCGGACTTCGCCGGCACGAACAACAAATCACGCGTGATCGCCGCCGTGGATTTCACCGGCAGCAGCGCGACTGGTGATCCTTACGGCCACGGAACGGGCGTCGCCGGAATGGCCGCCGGCAACGGTGCGACTTCGAATGGTTACGAAGGCAACTACGCGGGTTCAGCCCCGGGAGCCAACCTGGTGGACGTGAGAGTTCTGGACAACACGGGCGTGGGCCGCATCAGCAACGTGATCGCCGGCCTGAACTGGGTAATTCAAAATCGCGACCGCTACAACATCCGCGTCGTGAACATGAGCCTGGGCGCAACTCCGGAAGAATCTTTCCATCTTGATCCTGTTTGCAAAGCCGTTGAAGCTGCCACACTCGCCAACATCGTCGTCGTTGTGAGCGCCGGCAATCGCGGACGGACGGACGAGATCGTCGGGCAGAACGCCGACGGTTCGCCGATCTACCAACAAGCGTTTGGCGGGATTAACAGCCCGGGAAACAGCCCTTACGTTATCACCGTCGGTGCGACCGATACGCATGGAACGGTGAAGCGCTCTGACGACACGGTCGCGCAGTTCTCTTCCAAAGGTCCGACGCCGTTCGATCGTCTGGCGAAACCCGATGTCGTTGCTCCGGGACGCCGCGTGATTGCGCCGATGTCGCAAGAATGGAACGCAGCGCTGCCAATTCAATTCCCGGAAAAGATTGTGCATCCGATCTCTGGGGGCACTGACAATGCTTATTTCACCTACTCCGGAACCTCCTTTTCCGCTCCGGTCGTTGCCGGAACGGTGGCCCTGATGCTGCAAGCCAACAAATCGTTGACGCCACTT
>Ga0207675_100002745_pt1 | contig 17311 bp, 16 predicted proteins | sample KBSSwiS42_FD_184305 | JGI IMG/M metagenome (GOLD analysis project Ga0207675, IMG submission 184305) | Switchgrass rhizosphere microbial communities from Kellogg Biological Station, Michigan, USA - KBS Switchgrass S4-2 (SPAdes) (version 2) | ecosystem: Host-associated > Plants > Roots >... | reverse complement strand
GTTCGCGTGGTTTCTCAAACAAGGTATGGCTCCCTACGTGTCCTCTTTTATGGACCTGCAAAATGAATATATCAGTTATTCGGGAGACAGCACGTTGTATAATCCCACATTACAGCGGCTTTATGACTCATTAGTATCAGAAGATTCAATGCTTAAGTCTGATTCAGTGATTGTGAAAACCGAGCTTTTGCTTACGCTCCAGTTTTTTCGGTATGTCAACAGGGCATATGCCGGGCGAGGAAACATAAACTTGCAGGAACTCGAGTGGTATATCCCCCGTAAAAAGATAAATGATGTTGCACTGCTGGATTCTCTGCTTAATAATGTTGGAAAAGATCTTTCTAAATATGAACCGGTAAATCGCCAGTACGGGCTGATTAAAAATTATTTGCTTAAATATTACCGGGTTGAAAAAAATGGCGGCTGGATAAAAATTACAGCCGATAAGAAAACATACCAGCAAGGAGATTCTTCTACTACCATTTCACAGATCAAAAGGAGATTATTTTTAACGGAAGACTTGCAGGCCAATGACACAACACGGATCTTTACGCCGGCATTGACTGAAGCTGTAAAAAGCTACCAGCGGCGACATGGCTATAAAGAAACGGGTTTCATTAATGTTTCTATTGTTGACGAGATGAACCGGCCAGTGCACGAAAGAATAAGGCAAATGCTGATTAACATGGAACGAATCAGGTGGGTACCGGCAGAACCACCGGCCGATTATCTTTTGGTGAATATCCCGGAATTCAGATTACACGTTTATGGAAAAGGACAATACAAATGGAATATGAATGTTGTTACAGGCTCCGTTGCAAATAATACAGTAATATTTTCGGGAACGTTGAAATATATTGTCTTCAGCCCTTATTGGAATGTGCCCCCGGGCATTCTCAAAAAAGAAGTGCTACCCGGTATTAAAAAAAATAAAAACTACCTCGCAAATCACAATATGGAATGGAACAATGGCGCAGTCCGTCAAAAGCCGGGCCCCAGGAATTCCCTGGGCCTTGTAAAATTCCTTTTCCCTAACAGCTACAGTATTTATTTTCATGATACCCCTTCAAAAAGCTTGTTTGATGAACCGAAACGGGCATTTAGTCACGGATGTATTCGCCTCGCTGAACCGCAAAAACTCGCCGAATATTTATTACGTAATGACCCTTCCTGGAACTCAGAAAAAATCTCGAAGGCAATGCATGCAGGGAAAGAAAAATATGTTACCATAAAAGAAGATATACCCGTTATCATCGGTTATTTTACCGCCTGGGTTGACCGGCAGGGAAAACTCAACTTCAGAGATGATATTTATGGCCACGATAAAAAAATGGCAGAACGTTTATTCAGCACGGCCCGGAAATAACGGGAATAGCTTTTATTTGCAACATGCAACTGGTCGAGGTTAATTCTCTAATATTAGAAAAGGAGTTTATCAAGGTGAATGTGCAGATCAATAAAAATGATCCGAACTATATTCAGCCATTGGATAAAGATATCTTGGAGGTCTTTGATAGAAAAAAGAACAAAGCCTTCCGTCATGGAGATGCAATCCGATGGATATTGAAAACAGATAGCGGGGAACCCATTGGACGCATTGCTGCCTTTGTCAATGAAAAATATAAAAACAAGGGTGATGATGTTCGGGTTGGGGGAATAGGTTTTTTTGATTGCATCAATGACCAGGCTGCGGCCGATATGTTGTTTGATGTTGCGAGGCATTGGTTGTTGCAACGAAACATGGAGGCCATGGATGGTCCAATCAATTTTGGAGAAAGGGACCGGTGGTGGGGTTTGCTGGTCGACGGGTTTGAACCTCCGGTTTACTGCCTTAATTATAATCAGCCGTATTATAAGCAGCTTTTTGAAAGTTATGGTTTCAATAATTTCTATAACCAGGCCTGCTTTGCGCTAAAAGTTGGTGTCCGGCAGCAGGAAAAACTTTATACCCGGCATGCACAGTGTGCTAAAAACCCCGATTTAAGTGCGGCCCATATACGAAAGGACCAGTTGGACAAATTCGCCCGGGATTTTTGTATTGTCTACAACAAGGCATGGGCGGGCCACGGCGGTTTGAAACAGATCGAAGAAAGAACGGTTCGCAAGATGTTTCAAACGATGAAACCTGTAATGGATGAACGAATCATCTGGTTTGTGTATAACAAAGGTGAACCGGTTGGAACATGGTTAAACCTCCCTGACCTCAACCAATGGTTCAAATATTTGCGCGGTAAGTTTGGACTGTGGGAGAAGCTTAGATTTCTTTGGATTAAAAAAACACGGAAGTGCGATAAGATGATAGGTTTGGTTTTTGGAGTGGTGCCCGAATGGCAGGGAAAGGGCGTGGATAGCTTCATGATCGTCGAAGGATGCAAATTAATACAAGGGTTGACAATAAATAATGGTGGATATAGACTTGGCAAACCCATTTATTCAGATTGTGAGATGCAATGGATCGGCGAATTCAATCCCATAATGATCAACGTCGCAGAAAGCCTCGACACCTACCGCAACCGTACCCTGACTACATATCGCTATCTATTTGATCGCACAAAAGAATTCAAACCACACCCCATCCTGCGTTGAGAAACCCCGATCTTTGACGATTGCCTTTTGCTGATTGCTGATTGCTGATTGCTGATTGCTGATTGCTGATTGCGTTGCTTCGCTCCGCTCGCAATGGCAGCCCATTGCCTATTGCCCCTCAAAATCCCACTCCAATTTGCAACATGAAATAATTAGCCGGAGCTTCACCCACTTCATATTCGATGCGGCCGTTGGAAGGATTATAGACAACAGAATTTCTTACCACGTAACTAATATCTCCCCCGCGATTATATGACAGCCTCAAAGCAAACTTCCCGTCGCCTACCTTCTTTGGTTTTCCAAAATAGCATCCAACAGCAATCCCCTTGTTGAAGCTTGATGAAGAATGACTGTCAAGATCAATGTTGTCGATTCCCAGCGCCGATTCGATCACGCCGAAGTTTTCTTTGATCGTCGAAATATAAAAATTACCACCTGCAAGCAATTCGACAAACGGGGTAACTTGCTCCCTCACGCGGGGCCGAATTTGTAAAATTCCGTTCAGCTGTATAATACCATAGCTTGTTTTATAGTCTCCATGATAACCGCCCACCTCTACATCCGTAATAAATCGTCCATAATAGGTGTAACCTGCTTCAACGCCCAGCCTCAATGGGCTGTTTTTCTTGTTTTTTCCCCAGGCTGCAGGGTTGCTCAAAATCATTAATGCGCCGCCAAACCCTGCATCGCCCATTTTGTTTTGAATGGCCTCCTGCATCTTATTGGTCGGGAGGCCCACCTGGAATGCAAACATTCCGTTGACTATTTCAATGTCTTTTTTGTCGCTTGTTTCCTGTCCTCTCGCCGTTGACATGCTGAAAGCAAATAATATTAGGTATATGGAATAGCGCTTTATTTTCATAACCATTTTTTTAATCAGGTAGCAGTGAATTAATCGGTCTCTTTTAGAATATCCAAATCAGAATTATTACAAGAATTGCGGCTTCGAAAAAACAGCCGGTCCCAAAATGCGTAAGTCACTAAAGCTTAAGGTTGAAAAGTACTTACGCTGTTATAATACCAAAATAGCACTGAAAAATCTTAGACCCAAAAATATCGTAACACTTACATTTGCACAATACCCGTTTAGCGAATGGATCGTTTCATTGTTTCAGCACGCAAGTACAGGCCACAGTTGTTCGACGCGGTGGTCGGTCAGTCGCATATCACCACCACTTTAAAGAATGCTATCCGCCACAACCAGCTTGCCCATGCATTCTTATTTTGCGGTCCTCGCGGCGTTGGCAAAACAACCTGTGCCCGTATACTTGCCAAAACGATCAATTGCGAAAAAATCACCAAAGAAGGAGAAGCCTGCAACAAATGTCACTCCTGCATTTCTTTTAATGAAGGCACCTCGCTGAATATTCATGAGCTTGATGCGGCAAGCAACAATTCGGTTGACGATATCCGGACCCTGGTGGACCAGGTTCGTTTTGCTCCCCAGGCCGGAAAGTATAAAGTGTACATCATCGATGAGGTTCACATGTTAAGTTCTTCTGCATTCAATGCATTTTTAAAAACACTTGAAGAGCCTCCTTCCTATGCAATTTTTATCCTGGCGACAACTGAAAAACATAAAATATTACCGACGATTTTAAGTCGTTGCCAAATATTCGATTTCAAGCGAATTACGACCACTGACACAGTAGAACACCTCCAGGATATTTGCAAAAAGGAAGAGGTAAAAGCAGAAAAGCCGGCCTTGCAGATCATTGCTCAGAAAAGTGAGGGCTGTATGCGCGATGCCCTCAGCATAATGGACAAAATTGTAAGCTTTACCAATGGCGAGCTTACGTATGCCAACACGCTGGAACATCTCAATATACTCGATGCCGATTATTATTTCAAGTTGCTTGATTGCATGCTTCAGCAAGATACTGCCGGGGCCCTGGTTTTATATGATGGCATTAACCAAAAAGGTTTTGAAGGCGACCTGGTTCTGAATGGATTTGCTGAATTCATTCGCAATCTTTTGGTGTGTAAAGATGCAAAGGCTGCCAACCTGCTGGAAGTAGTGGAAAGTTTTAGAGACAGGTATGTGGAAACTGCACGTAATGTTTCAATGGCCGTTTTAATAAGCAGTCTTAATATTTTGAATGAAGCAGAAATAAATTACAAAGCCGCACGCAACAAGCGGCTGCATGTGGAACTGGTGCTGATCAAGCTTTGCTACCTGCAACAAGCCCTTGAGCTGACGACTGACGCCGGGACGCTGAATAAAAAAAAACTAATTGAATCAGTCCGACCTATCGCCTTCCGAAAAATCGCACCATTAGAGGTAAAAGAGCAGCCGAAAGGTAAAGCTGACAAGGTAACCGGTGACGAGAAGCTAATCATCGAAACACCTGTCCTGGTTGTTGAAGACGACCTCCAACCTCCAACATCCAGTATCAAGCATCCAGCATCCAGTATCCAACATCCTGCTTCGGGCTCTACCCTCGCAGTGACGCCGTCCAACAAACTCTCTGCACTCGATAAGATCCGCAAGCAATATCAAAGCAATGAAACTTCTGCCAACGGCCACAGTAATGAACCTTTGGAATTTGAATCATTGAAAAAAGCGTGGGCAGACTATATCGTAAAACTTAGGGAAGCAAAAAGTCCCGCCGTCCAATCATTTGAACTGGCACAGCTGCAGCTGAAAGATGAAAATTCATTTGAAGTGATCGCGTCTAGTAATATTGAGCAAAAGTTCATTGAGCAGGAACGCAATCAGCTTTTTTCATTCTTACAACTGCAATTAAAAAATCGCTTGCTGCAATTCAATGTTATCGTTAATGAAAACCCGGCGGAAAAGAAGATTGTCGATATTCCTCTTTCTTCCAGGGAGCAGTTTTTAAAATTGGTTGAAGAATACCCTCTGGTGGCGGAATTAAAGGAACGATTAAGATTGGACCTGGACTATTGATTCGTAGTCAAAATACTTAAACCACATAGGACATAGGGCACATAGGCTGACACATAGAAAACCTATGTGCTCCTTCTATTGTGTCCTATGTCTTATGTGGTTCCGACCTCACCCCAGGCAAATTTATCATTCATCATTTTACCTTAATTTCGGACAAAATTTAAAGCTAAATGGCTGAAGTGATTTTGATGCCCCGCCTTAGTGATACGATGACTGAAGGCGTGATCGCTGCCTGGCATAAAAAAGTAGGTGATAATGTCAAGAAAGGCGACCTGCTTGCGGAAGTGGAAACCGACAAAGCCACAATGGAACTCGAAAGCTATAAGGATGGTACGCTGCTGCACATAGGTGGAGACAAAGGTTCTAAACTGCAGGTAAATGACCTGCTTGCAATCATCGGAACAGCCGGTGAAGATGTGTCTTCTCTGGTAGCAGGCGGCAGCAATGCTGCGGCTACAAAACCTGAGAAACAAGAAAAATCACAACCAGAAAAGAAGCAGGATAAAAAGGAACCGGAAAAACAAACGGCCGCCCAACCTCCTGCTTCTCCCGCCCCTGGCGGGATCGCAGTGACGACCTCAATCCCGGATCAAGTCCGGGAGAAACCTCAAACTTCGCCATCGATAGACATATCGAAGATGGAAGAAGTGGTGCTGATGCCCCGGTTGAGTGATACAATGACAGAAGGTGTAATTGCCGGGTGGAATAAAAAAGTAGGCGATACAGTGAAAAAAGGCGAAGTGCTGGCGGAAATAGAAACTGATAAGGCTACGATGGAGCTGGAAAGCTATAAGAACGGAAAGTTACTTTACCAGGGAGCACAAAAGGGTGAAAAAATTGCAGTGAATGACCTGCTATGTATTATAGGTGAAGAAGGTAAAGTTGACGTCAACGCCGTTGTTGCTGCCGCAAAAGGCGCAGGGGCTACGGCGCCGGCGCCCGCCAAATCGGAAGAAGCGCCAAAGGAAGCTGCTGAGACGGCTGAAGTAGCAGTAGCAGATGAGTCCCACTCGTCAGTAAACGGCCGCGTTAAGGCGTCGCCCCTTGCAAAAAGATTAGCTGCGGAAAAAGGTATCGATATCAGCAAGGTCAACGGTTCCGGCGATGGGGGAAGAATTGTTAAGTCTGATATTGATAACTATAAACCGGCGGCTGCGGGTAAAGAAATGGCGCCGGCTGCAAAAACTCCGGCTGCCGCTGAACAGCCAGCAAAAGGATTCAAGGAAACTCCGGTTTCACAAATGCGGAAGGTAATTGCAAAACGCCTTGCCGAAAGCAAATTTTCTGCGCCGCATTTTTATCTCACTATGAGCATTGATATGGATAAGGCGGTAGAAAGCCGCGCCAAAATCAATGAAGTGAGCAAAGTCAAAATATCGTTCAACGATTTTGTATTAAAGGCATGTGCCGTTGCACTGAAACAACATCCTGCCGTTAACAGCAGCTGGTTGGGCGACAAGATCCGCACAAACTATGACATCAATATTGGGGTAGCCGTAGCCGTTGAGGATGGATTACTAGTTCCCGTCGTAAGAGCTGCCGACACTAAATCCTTATCTGAGATTGCTGTTGAAGTGAAGGATTACGCACAACGGGCAAAAGATAAAAAGCTGCAACCGCAGGATTGGGAAGGCAATACATTCACCATTTCCAATCTTGGTATGTTTGGTATTGAAGAATTTACTGCCATTATTAATCCGCCCGATGCATGCATCCTTGCAGTGGGCGGTATCAGCCAGGTACCGGTGGTGAAAAACGGGGCTGTGGTTCCCGGTAATGTGATGAAGGTAACGCTGAGTTGCGATCACAGGGTGGTGGATGGTGCGACCGGTTCGGCATTCCTTCAAACGCTGAAAGGATTATTGGAGGAGCCATTGAGGATGCTGGTGTAATGATTTTTGGTCTTGAAACTTAACAGTCCCGCCAAATGGCGGGATTTTTTGTAGATCTATACAAGCTAACCTCCAGATTGAATAAATTATATTTTCAATAATTTTTGAAAATTCAAAATATTCATACTAATTTCAGGTCATGAAACTTACAGAAGCCAAACAACAATTCATCAGCAGCTGGGGCGCTTTTGGCACCAATTGGGGCATCAACCGCACCATGGCACAAATCCACGCTTTGTTACTGGTAAGTGCCGATCCGCTGACACAGGATGATATTATGGAAGAGTTGAACATCAGCCGCGGCAACGTAAATATGAATATCCGGGAGCTCATCAGCTGGGGACTAGTGGAGCGTGTAATTCTTACAGGTGAACGAAAGGAATTCTTTACAGCCGAAAAAGACATTTGGAAAGTGGTAAAAATGATCGTGAAGGAAAGAAAAAAAAGAGAGCTCGAACCTATGCTGCAACTTCTTGACCGCCTCGAAGAAGTAGAAGGAGATAAACGCGACAAGAGCATTAAATCCTTTGTTGATACGGTAAGCAGCATAAAAAAACTGGGCCGGCAGGCAGACAAAACATTGGATACAATGATCCATGCCGACGAAAATTGGTTTGTCGGTGGTTTGATGAAGATCTTCAAATAAAGTTTATGAGCAGCCAGTTCAAACCCAACCGGGCGCATTATTTTATTGCCGCCGTTTGGTTGATCAACGGACTTTTTTGCAAGGTGCTTAACCTGGTGCCTCGCCACGAAGCAATTGTCTCACGCATTTTACATACAGACAATGCCCGGCCTCTCGCAATTTTGATTGGTATGGCCGAATTCGGAATGGCAGCGTGGATTATAAGCGGAATACACAGGCGATTGAACGTAGTAACGCAAATTCTTTTGATCGCTATGATGAACGCGCCGGAATTTTTCCTCGCGCCGGATCTTCTGCTTTGGGGAAAAGCAAACGCAGTCTTTGCTCTTGCATTCATCGTACTGATCTATGCCAATGAAATGCAGTCAAACAAGAAATCAATTAATCCACCAGCATGTTACCCTTCCTAAAAAATCATCCCTTGGCTGTCGAAGCCTTTTTTAAAAGTTCGCTGGTGCTGACGTTCGCAGTTCCCAAAGAAGAGTTACAACATCTCATTCCTGAACCCTTATGCCTGGACACCTTTAACGATAAATGGGCATTTATAGCTGTCGCAATGGTGCAGACGAAGAACTTAAGGCCAAAGGGATTTCTCCGTTTTTTGGGAAATGATTTCTTTCTTATCGGCTATCGTGTGTTTGTCAGGTTCACCAACAAGGCGGGAAGAAATTTGAGAGGTTTATACATCCTTAAATCCGAAACCAATAAAACTATGATGACTTTTTTTGGCAACATCTTTACCCACTACAACTACACGACTACAGACATTAGGTCTACAATAGAAAAAGATAGGCTGGAGTTTTGCTCAATTAAGTCGGGATTTAAACTAAAGGTTGAACGCGGCGACGCCAACAAAACTTCTCTTCCGGATGAATCTCCGTTTAGTGACTGGCCGGAAGCCAGAAGATTTGCAGGACCATTACCATTTACGTTTACCTGTAAATCCACCGGGAAGGAAGTATTGATCATTGAGGGAGTAAGGAAAAAATGGAAGCCTGCACCTGTCAAAGTACTTAACTATCGTTTTTCATATTTAGAAAACCTCAATTTGCGGGGAATACGATTGGCTAATGCCTTCATTATTGACAATATTCCCTATTACTGGAAAAAAGGAAAATCAGAACCATGGAAAAAAGAAGACAATTCCAGGGTGCGTTAAATATTTTAAGCTTTAATCGCCATTTTTATATATCCGGCCTTGCCGTGCTGGCGGTGTTTATTGCGTGTCATTTTGTTTTTGACTGGCCGAATCTTATCCTCTGGTTGGTCAGCGCTGCGTTTCTTTACGGGCTCATCATGCCTTTAATTGTGTCTGCTTATGTATACGATTTCTCCGGTTACTACAATTTTTTTTGGTTAGACCCTCTTGTTCCAAATCCCCAAAAAGCCGCCTTAGTTGTCAATATCAATGCGGGTTTTGATGAAACCAGTTTTATCATTAAAGACAAGTTTGCTCAATCCGAAATAAGGGTGTTCGATTTTTATAATGCCGGGCAACATACAGAGCCGGCAATAAAGAGGGCTCGAAAAGTAAGCCTGGTATATCCGAATACCCAACATATTGATCCGGACAATATTCCTTTGCGTGACAAATGTGCCGACATCATATTCCTGCTGTCAGCTGTACATGAAATCAGATCACAAGAAGAAAAAGTCCGCTTTTTAGCAGAATGTCATCGATTGTGTAAACCAGGCGGCCAGGTAATCATGGTTGAACACCTGCGTGACATTCCGAATTTCCTTGCGTTTTCGGTTGGCTTCACTCATTTCTTTTCACGCTCCATTTGGAAAACTGCATTTAAAACGGCGGGTTTTTCTTCATTCCGGGAAACTAAATTCACTCCCTTTATGTCAATCTTTAGCTGCGCACCCTGACGCAGGTTGAATCATAATTTTGTCAGTCATGGAATTGAATCTAAAAATTATAAGTGTTCTATTAATGGTCCTGGCATTAATACACTCCATTTTTCCTAAATATTTTAAGTGGAAACAGGAGTTACATTCGCTGAGTATTATCAACAGGCAATTGATGTATGTTCACTCATTCTTTATTGGGTTCGTTCTTTTGCTGATGGGGTTACTTTGCCTGACGTCAGCAACCGAGCTTATTGAAACATCGTTAGGACGACGAATATGCCTGGGCATTGGAATTTTCTGGACCACGAGGTTAATTGTCCAGTTCTTTGGTTATTCGGCAAAGATTTGGAAAGGCAAAACTTTTGAAACAGCCGTTCATGTCGCATTTTCGATACTGTGGGCATATTTTAGCCTGGTCTTTTGCCTGGTTTATCTTGCCTGGTGAATTCGACCGAACTAATTCATCCCGGGGCATGCCTTTTGTAATCTATATATTTGGATAGCTTTAATGAATGAAAGAACAAAAGAAAACACTGGTGCTGGGCGCCTCAGACAATCCTTCCCGTTATAGCTACCTGGCTATTCAACGGCTGAGAAATCACGGCCATCCGGTTATTGGCATTGGTAAAAAATATTCGAAGGTCGCTGATGTAAATATTACATCGGAGCGCGAACCCCTCAGCGATGTGGATACCGTTACCTTGTACCTGAATCCGCAACACCAGCAACAGTATTATGATTATATTCTGTCTTTAAAACCGAAACGGATCATCTTCAACCCCGGAGCAGAAAACGAACAGTTGGTCGCACTGGCCAGGAAAAATAATATAAAACCCGTAGAAGCCTGTACGCTGGTAATGTTAGCGACTGGCCAATATTAAAATCAATGTTCGAACATTTACGATTCGGCGGGCGTACTACCACTCAATTTGTAATAATCTGTTAACGGACTACTTGGAGTTCTGAAAAACCTTTTCGAATCTTTGATCCCCCGTCCTCTCTGACAACTAAGTAAGCCGCACCTGCACAACCAGGGTCTGTTAGTTTTTAAAAATATCCGATGAATTACTTGAAAAGTCCAGGCCTCAGCCTGCTATTTCTTTTATTCACTGCTCACGCTTTTCCGCAAAGCGAAGCTTCCATTAATAAGTCGGATCAAACCAAACCCTTTTTGTTTTCAGGCTTCCCTGACAGGATTGCGGTTAACATCACTGATTTAAAGACTGTTTTCAGCGATATCGCTTCGAAAGGAACGAATGTAGCCATAAAATTTGCGGACCAAACGCTGCCGGGCTTTAAAGGAGAAACCGTTTCGGCCGCCAGTAAATATAATAACAGCATTCAAAGTGTTGTTATTCGTTCGACACAGTTCAACGGTGCTACGTTGACCCTTTCCTCATCCACTGCCACTGATGGTGCGGCCCATTATACAGGCCGTATCATCAGTTTTCAACATGCAGACATGTATGTGCTGGTAAAAGAAAATGAAAAATATTACTTCATTAAAAAGAAATACGATGACGTAATTAACGAATAGCCTGAGTAATCCGTCCTTCCTTCCAAATCCTATCCCTGTGAAAACTAAATTTAACCATAAAAGAAAGCTGCTGCTGTCATGTTGCATACTGACTGTATCAGCTTTTATTTTTTCATCGTCTGCACAAACGCCGCTGCTGAGAAGCTACCCATCGGCAACGTCTGTAATATTCCTCGATTTTGATGGGCACAACGTTGAAGGAACCAGCTGGAACTGGAGCCTTCCGGTCATAGAGTGCCAACCATCGGGTTTAGATTCTGCACAAATCACTGAGGTATTCAATAGAGTAGCTGAAGATTTTCGTCCGTTCAACGTTAATGTCACTACGGACTCAGCGAATTTTTTAGCAGCCCCGGCAAACCGGCGCATGAGAGTTATTATTACCACAACATCGGCATGGTATGGAAATAGTGCAGGAGGCGTGGCATTCATTTCATCGTTTACATGGGGAGATGACCAGCCCTGCTTTGTCTTCTCGGCGCCATTGGGGTACAATACCAAGAAAATTTCTGAAGCCGCGTCGCACGAAACAGGTCATACCCTGGGCCTGTATCACCAGGCGCAGTATGATGTCAACTGTAATAAATTAACAGACTATAATGCGGGCCAGGGTAGCGGTGAAATCGGATGGGCGCCCATCATGGGCATCGGGTATAACCAAAACTTTACTTTATGGAGCAATGGCTCCAATTCATTGGGCTGTACAAATTATCAAAGTGACCTTGATATAATTGCTTCCGTCGACAACGGATTAGGCTTTCGTCCTGACGACCACAGCGACTCGCTGGCAAACGCTACTATTCTTTCCCTGGTAAACAAACAATTTGAAATTGCAGGTATCATCCAGCGAAACACGGACCAGGATATGTTCCGGTTTAGTATGGCTGATAGAGCCCGCGTTCGTTTAGATGCTACTCCCTATAATGTCGGCAACGGAAACGAAGGTTCTGATCTTGATATTCAAATAAGCCTGTACAATGCATCAAACGCCCTTTTGAACATTTATAACCCCGGCCCCTTATTAAATTCTACCATTGACACCATCCTGAATCCTGGTTCTTATTATCTGAAGGTAGAAGGAAAAGGAAATATATATGCACCTTCTTATGCAAGCCTTGGCTCCTACGCAATCAAGGGGTCTGTCGAAGCCGGTATACTATTTCCAATTCGACTGGTCAAATTGCAAACATTGAACATACGCAACCAGCTACAATTCCGATGGAATGTGGAAGCAGATGAAAAAATAAAGAGTCAAACTCTGGAGGTATCGAAGGACGGAAGCTTCTTTAAGTCATTCACAGAAGTGCGGTCAGAGGAGAGGTCATATTCCGATAATTTCAACAGCATACCGCAAAGTCATTACCGCCTGAATATTTTGTTTGAGAACGGTGAACATAGTTACTCAAATATTGTTATTCCCCCGGGAGCCGGGGCAAGTCGCCCGAAATTGATGGGCAATGTGATCCATTCTGATATCATTAGTGTTCAGAGTTATGGAAATTATCAATATGATGTCGTGGATCTAAATGGAAACATTATTACTAAAGGTGAACTCTCCAATGGTACCAATAAGATCAAATTTCCGGTTACCACACCCGGTATTTATATTTTGCGCACAAATGGAAATAACCAGCAATGGATTGAAAAACTACTTCGCCCATAAGCAGGTAAGCCAGTCTTAACAGAGTATAAAGGGTAACCCCCTTTGATTATTCAGCGTTTTTTTATACCTTAGAAAAACCTCTTTTTATATGCGCTGGAGAAAATTTAATGGTGACACAATTGATCTTCCTATTGTCAAAGCTGTTGAAAATACCATCAAGCGCGAAACTGCACTCGGTTTCAAACTGAAAGTTTGCATTGGAACAGACTCCCAGGTAAAGGGAAAGGAAACGGAATTTGCTACCGTGATCGTTTTTTTAAGAGAAGGTCATGGCGGTTTTATGTTTATTCATAATGAAAAAACCCGCCAGCAATTTACCATCAAGGAAAGAATGCTGATGGAAGTGGCTAAAAGCATCGAAATTGCTTATGAGCTGTGCAACTTGTTTACCGTGTATAATGTCGACATGGAAGTGCACGCAGACATTAATACCAATCCACATTTCAAGAGCAATGATGCTCTTAAAGAAGCCATGGGCTATATCCTGGGCATGGGGTTTGCATTCAAAGCTAAACCTGAAGCATTTGCCAGCAGCAGCTGCGCCAATAAGGTAGTCAATTAGCCTCACCAATTGCTGATAGCTTGACCGGTTCGTGGTTATCCCCGAGCCCTCACAATTTTATTTTGCCTGCAGATACATATTTTCAGCCCTGGGGGGTGGTTCGCTAAGTCCCGAAGTTTGCTTTGGGGCGGCAATGACCGAAAATGTGGTGGAATCGTGATGATAGAGTTTTTCTGCTTTTTTTGCGTCTTCCTGCGCAAACGAAAAAACTATTAATGCCGTAATAAAAAGGATGACAACCCAATTGCGTTCCGATAAAACTTTCCTCATTTATATATTCCTGTTGTTTGCAAAGAAACATATTTAATCTCAAAATAGGCCAACCCAAATCTTTTAATTATTCACGCTCCAAAAGGCATTGTTAAGGCCCGATAAATAACTCAATAATTCCTTGCGGCCCTCGCTGCTGATCGCAGAACTGATGAACCAGCGAGGTGGCTCTTCCCAAAAACTCATCATTCCGTCCAGGAATTTTTGAACATTCTTCTCTGTGATCCCGGGTTTGTTTTTATCTGTCTTGGTAAAGACTAAAGCGAATGGCACTTCCCACTTTCCGATTTTATTCAAAAATCCGTAATCAATATCCTGTGGTTCATGCCTGCTGTCAATTAAAACAAAGAGACAGCCAAGATTCGGCCGATTACGCAAATAACCTTCGATCATTTGTTCCCAGCGGCGCCTGCTGCGCTGCGCTACCTTGGCATAACCGTAACCCGGAAGATCAACGATATACCATTTCCGGCGATCATCGGATAAAATTTCAAAATGATTGATCAGTTGTGTTTTACCGGGAGTTGATGAAGTTTTTGCTAATGCTTTTCTATTGCATAGCATGTTGATCAGCGACGACTTTCCCACATTGCTACGGCCAATAAAACCATATTCCGGCTTATCGGGCGCAGGACATTGTGTATAGTCGGCATTACTGATGAGATATTTGGCATCAATGATTTCCATCGGCATGCAAGATAGCGGATGATCGAGAGATAAATAGTAGCGGTTTTTTCAACGTTAATTAGAAAATGATCCCGCAGCCATCAACCCCTGTCCCAAAAAAAAACACCCGTCATTTCAAATGACGGGCGCTTAAGATCTTTTGTCAATCGAAAAGGTTGGTTATAGTTGATAGATGACCACTAACTTCGGATGTTTCGAAGAGTCTGCGTGTTTACTGGAGCAGAAATTTCTATTGTTGTAATGAACTTCATTTTGCAATTGGATCTTAAATCCATAATTGCCGTTAGAACGCATTCTTCCAATTAAATTTTTCACGTCAATATCAACTAAATCAAGGAAGGCAGCGCTGGTATGCGGTATCAAAATTTGTTCGGTTGTTTCCGTTGGAGGTTGTGTTGCCCACGTCGAAGTAAAGGCGTCCCATGCTGAAGTTATCCGCCGGAGATAAAATGCATTATTAGTACCAAAATTTGCCGCTACGGCACTACCATTTATCGGTGTCGGATTTGAATAGAGAGTGAGTTTTGCGGAAATTATGGTAGCATTAGCAGGAATACTGCTCAAATCAAATTGAAAAGCCGCTCTTAATTCACCAGGGATACCGTTCCATGTCCACGCACCAGCATTTAGTTCGGGTGCAGTTTGATCTGTGTGACCGATATCGGAATTTATGTAATCTATTTCATTTGGATTATTCCCCGGTTGAAGTGATAAAGTTTGGATGACAGGGGGCTTCACAGTTACCGATAGCGTATCTACACCGGTCAGGCCTGCACTGTCGATAGCCAGGAATTGAAATATATAAGTGCCTTCTGCCAGATCACTAACCTCGGTTGTCAGCGAACTTTCGTCAGGGATTGATGCTACACCGGGACCTGACACCTGGCTCCATAAATACCCTACAATCGGGCTGGTACTCTTTGTTACCGTACCAGTTAATTGAACTGTGTTTACCGGCAACTGAACGGTTTGTGAATTACCGGCCTCGACAGTTGGCGCCGGGCCACTTAAAATATTAGTAACGTACTCTTTTGTACAACCAGTAAAAAAAAGAACAAACATCAAAGCAGCAGTCAATGGTTTAAGGACAAATTTCATCATGGTTTTTTTCTTTGCAAAAACGAGATAATTCATTTAAAATTTCAATTATTATAAATAAATAACAGAAAAAATCGATTAAAATCGTGAGCTAAGCGGTGACATATAAGCGAAAAAGGACATTTGAATAAAATGGTTCTATTTTCGCGACTAATAAGTAGAAGAAGGAATTAAATCCCATAAAAGTATCTCATGAAATATGTTATTCTTCTGTCAAGTGTGCTCTGTGCCTTTGTTTGCCCTGGACAAAACCTGAAATCCGGCGGAAAACTCAGTCCCGACCAGGCTATCATGGACATCAGGCATTACACCATATCGCTTACGGTAGATCCCGATCAGAAAAGTATAGATGGATACACCGAAATTGATCTCATTTTGTCTGTACCAACCGACCGCCTTGTGTTCGATCTGACAAATGTTTTGAAAGTAAATAAGGTGTGGGTGAATGGGAAGGAAGCAAAACAAGAACATGCCGAAAATAAATTATTTATTACTTCGGGTTCGGCGTTTAATAGCGGCAGAATAAAAGTCAGGATCGCATATGGCGGCCAACCCACTATTGCCACACGGCCCCCGTGGACAGGTGGCTTCCAATGGGACAAAGATTCTAAGGGAAATCCGTGGATAGCGATAACCTGCCAGGGTGAAGGTGCCAAAATTTATTTCCCGTGTAAAGATCATCCCAGCGACGAACCTAACGAAGGAGCCGACATGATCATCACGGTTCCAAAAGGGTTGACTGTCGCTGGTCCCGGTCTGCTGCGAAAAGTAAGCACCAAAAAAAATCAATCAACTTTCCATTGGAAAACAAATTATACGATTGCCAACTATTGCATACTATTTAACGTGGGAAAATATAAAGTAGCGAAGCGGACATATACCACGATTGATGGCAATAAAGTTCCAATGGAATACTATGCGCTGGAAGAAAATTTTGATAAAGCCGGAAAGATCCTTGATTTGTTTGAGCAGTCGTGCCTTATACTGGAAAAGTATTTTGGAGAATATCCATGGGTTAAGGAACGTATCGGAGCCTCGGAGACGCCACACCTTGGAATGGAACATCAAACAAATATTGCGTACGGAAATAAGTACCGGTTTGAAAAGATCGGCGGCAAGGATTTCGACTGGCTATTGCATCACGAATTCGGCCATGAATGGTGGGCAAATAAAGTTACCAATCGCGACTGGGGTCACATGTGGATACAGGAGGGAATTTGCACATATGGCGACCGGCTGGCAATAAGAGAGCTGGCTGGCGAAGAACAATATATGAACAGTATGCGGGAGACTGCAAGACTTACTAAAAATAAAATTCCGGTGGTTCGCGGAGATGAAGTGGATTCTGATAGCGCCTACCAGGTCGATATTTATGGTAAAGGTGCTTTCTTTATGCACACATTGCGCTACGTGATGGGTGATGACATTTTTTTCCCTACCCTAAAAAAACTGGCCACGGATCCGCAGTATACCTATAACAATACGGTAGTAACCGACGACGTGGAAAAACTATTCAGCAATGCCTACGGCAAAAGTTTAAAACCTTTATTTCACCTTTTTTTATATACTTCAGATAAGCTGGAAGTATCAGTAAAACAAACT
>Ga0207675_100002744_pt1 | contig 17315 bp, 17 predicted proteins | sample KBSSwiS42_FD_184305 | JGI IMG/M metagenome (GOLD analysis project Ga0207675, IMG submission 184305) | Switchgrass rhizosphere microbial communities from Kellogg Biological Station, Michigan, USA - KBS Switchgrass S4-2 (SPAdes) (version 2) | ecosystem: Host-associated > Plants > Roots >... | reverse complement strand
GGCAGCTCTCGGCGCTCAAGTGGTGCGCGCGCGTCGCGACCAAGCCGATCATCGCCGACGGCGGCATCCGCGACCACGGCGACATCGCCAAGAGCGTCCGCTTCGGCGCGTGCATGGTGATGATCGGGTCGCTGTTCGCCGGCCACGAGGAGTCGCCCGGCCGCACCGTCGAGGTCGACGGCAAGCTCTACAAGGAGTACTACGGCTCGGCGTCCGACTTCAACAAGGGCGAGTACAAGCACGTCGAGGGCAAGCGGATCCTCGAGCCGATCAAGGGCAAGCTCGCCGACACGCTGCGCGAGATGAAGGAAGACGTGCAAAGCTCGATCTCGTACGCCGGCGGCACCCGCCTCGCGGACATCCGCAAGGTCAACTACGTGATCCTCGGCGGCGACAACGCCGGCGAGCATCTGCTGATGTAGCGGTTCGCAACGAATGAAGACGACGACTCGATGGCTCATCGCCGGCCTCGCCGCCGCGCTCACCGCGTGCGGCGCCGGCCTGCTCGGCAACCAGGGCAGGATCCGCCTCGTCAACGCGACGAACGGGCTCGGCGCGCTCGACCTGCAGATCAACCAGGAAACGGCGATCAGCGGCGTCGCGCCGGCGAGCGCGAGCGACTACGTCCTGCGCAAGGCCGACACGTACACGCTCGACATCAACCAGACCGGAAACGCCGCGTCGCTGCTGACGACGACGACGGCGCTGGTCGCCGACAAGCACCAGAGCGTCGTCGCCTACAACAACGCCGGCGTGCTGACGGCGACGATCCTCGACGACGAGGAAGGCGATCCCGGCCGCAACAAGGCGAAGCTGAGGATCTTCAATACCGCGACCGCCAGCGACGACCAGGTCGACGTCTACCTCGTCACCGCGGCATGCAGCACGCTCGACGGCTCGCTGGCGGCGCCGACCGCCGCCGCTGTCTCCGGCCTGCAGACCGCCTACACCGAGCTCTCGGCGTCGACGACGGCGTATCACCTGTGCGTGACCAGTGCCGGCGACAAGAGCGACGTCCGTCTCGAGATCCCGTCGTTCGTGCTGAGCGACCAGCGGATCGTCACCGTCATCCTCGCGCCCGGCTCGGGCGGCCACCTGATGAACGCGATCCTGCTCGACCAGCAGGCGGCAGCGACGCAGGTCCTCAATCCGTCGGCGCGCGCGCGCGTCGCGACGAGCGTGCCGACCAGCGTCGACGTTTCGGTGAACGGCACGCCGATCGCGGCCGGGCTGGCGTCGCCGAACGTCGGCTCTTACGTCCTCGTTCCGGCCGGGCCGGTGACGTTGAAGGTGAACGGCAACGACATCGCTCCGGTCGCGCCGCTCACCGCCGGCCCGGGCGCCGACATCACCGTGCTCCTCACCGGCACGACGCCGACCGCGGCTCTCTTCGCCGACGACAACACGCCGTCGTCGAGCACCGTGAAGCCGGTGAAGATCCGCCTCGTCAACGGCCTCAACGGCACGACCGGCACGGCGACGCTGACGCTCAACAACGCCCTCGTCGGCAACGGCGCCGCGCCCGGAGCCGCTTCGGGCTACACGCAGGTCGCCTCGAGTGCCGGGCTAGCACGCCTCGAGGCGAGAATCGGCACCATGCAGTTCTATTTCAACCAGACCGCGACGCTCGAATCGGGCCACGTCTATTCGCTCTTCCTGCTCGGCGACGGCACCACGCCCTCGAACCTCGGCATCCTCTTCCAGGACCGATGAGCGACCGCGAGCTCGCCAAGTCGTTCGATCCCGCAGCCATCGAGGCGCACTGGGGCCCGCTCTGGGAAGAGAGCGGCGTCTACGAGCCGACGCTCGATCCGGCGCGGCGCTCGTTCTGCATCCAGCTGCCGCCGCCCAACGTCACCGGGACGCTGCACATGGGGCACGCGTTCCAGCACACGATCATGGACGCGCTCGCGCGCATGCACCGCATGCGCGGCGACAACACGCTGTGGGTGCCGGGGACCGACCACGCCGGCATCGCGACGCAGATCGTCGTCGAGCGCCAGCTGCAGGACGCCGGCCTCAGTCGCCACGACCTCGGCCGCCGCAAGTTCATCGACCAGGTCTGGGACTGGAAGGAAACCAGCGGCACGACGATCACGCGCCAGATGCGCCGCATGGGCGATTCGGTGGCGTGGAAATACGAATACTTCACGATGGACGAGCGGCTCTCGGCCGTCGTCACCGACACCTTCGTCTCGCTCTACGACGAAGGCCTGATCTACCGCGCCAAGCGGCTCGTCAACTGGGACCCGGTGCTGCTCTCGGCCGTCTCCGACCTCGAGGTCGAGAACGAGGAGCGCGACGGCACGATGTGGCACATCCTCTATCCGTTCAGCGACGGCCCGCAGCCCGACGCCGACGGCAAGCTGGTGGCGGGGATGCACATCGCGACGACGCGGCCCGAGACGATGCTCGCCGACGGCGCGCTCGCCGTCCATCCCGACGACGAGCGCTACAAGCATCTGGTCGGCAAGCTCGTCGACCTGCCGCTCTGCGACCGCCGCATTCCGATCATCGCCGACGATTTCGTCGACCGCGAGTTCGGCTCGGGCTGCGTCAAGATCACCGGCGCGCACGACTTCAACGACTACGCGTGCGCGCTGCGCCACGGCATCCCGCTGATCACGATCTTCACGCTCGACGCCAAGATCAACGAGGCCGGGCCGAAGGCATACCAGGGCCTCGATCGCTACGACGCGAGGAAGGCCGTGCTGCGCGACCTCGAGGCGCAGCGCTTCCTCGAAAAGGCGGTGCCGCACAAGCACGCGGTGCCGATCTGCGTGCGCACCGGCCAGGTCGTCGAGCCGATGCTCACCGACCAGTGGTTCGTCGCGATGACCAAGGCCGGCCGCGACGGCACGAGCATCGCGAAGAAGGCGATCGACGCGGTCGAGACCGGAGCCGTCAAGTTCTACCCCGAGCAGTGGGTCAACACCTACAACCACTGGATGCGAAACATCCAGGACTGGTGCATCTCGCGGCAGCTCTGGTGGGGTCACCAGATTCCGGCCTGGTACGGCGCCGACGGCGAGCTCTTCGTCGCGCGCAGCGAGGACGAGGCACGCGCGAAGGCGAGCGCCGCGGGCTACTCGGGATCGCTCGTGCGCGACCCCGACGTCCTCGACACCTGGTACTCGTCGGCGCTGGTGCCGTTCTCGTCGCTCGGCTGGCCGAAGGAGACCGAAGAGCTGGAGCTGTTCCTGCCGTCGTCGGTGCTCGTCACCGGCTACGACATCATCTTCTTCTGGGTTGCCCGGATGATCATGATGACGACGCACTTCACCGGCAAGGTGCCGTTTCGCGACGTCTACATCCATGGCCTCGTGCGCGACTCGCACGGCAAGCGGATGAGCAAGTCGGAGGGCAACGTCCTCGACCCGGTCGACCTGATCGACGGCATCGCGCTCGAGCCGCTGCTCGAGAAGCGCTCGACGGGGCTGCGCCGTCCCGAAACCGCGCCGGCGATTCGCAAGACCACCGCCGCCGAGTTCCCGAACGGCATCCCGGGCTTCGGCGCCGATGCGCTGCGCTTCACGTTCTGCTCGCTCGCGACGCTCGGCCGCAACGTCAACTTCGACTCGAAGCGCTGCGAGGGCTACCGCAACTTCTGCAACAAGCTCTGGAACGCGACGCGCTTCGTGCTGATGAACTGCGAAGGCAAGGACTGCGGCCTCGCCGAGCACACCAAGGCCGAATGCGCGCCCGGGCAGCCGTTCCACAACTACCTTACCTTCTCGCAGGCCGACCGCTGGATCACCGGCGAGCTGCAGCGCGTCGAGGCCGCCGTCGAGCAGGGCTTTGCCGAATACCGCCTCGACGCGGTCGCGCAGGCGATCTACGCGTTCGTCTGGGACGAGTACTGCGACTGGTACCTCGAGATCGCCAAGGTCCAGCTGCAATCGAGCGCCGAGTCGGAGCAGCGGGCAACGCGACGCACGCTGCTGCGCGTCCTCGAGACGGTGCTGCGGCTGCTCCATCCGATCACGCCGTTCATCACCGCCGAGCTCTGGGAGCGCGTCGCCGTCGTCGCCGGCAGGAAGACCGCCGACACCGAGCACGGCATCGTCGTCGCCGCGTACCCGAAGGCGCAGCTCGAGCGCGTCGACCCGGCCGCCGACGCCTGGGTGTCACGGCTGAAGGCGATCGTCGGCAGCTGCCGCAACCTGCGCAGCGAGATGAGCCTCGCGCCAGGCGAGCGCGTGCCGCTGCTCGCGATCGGCGATGCCGACTTCGTGCGCGCTGCGACGCCGCTCCTGAAAGCGCTCGCGCGGCTCGCCGAGGTGACGGTGTTCGACGACGACGCCGCGTTCGCCGCAGCGACGAGCGACTCGCCGGTCGCGGTCGTCGGCGCGACGCGCGTCGCGCTGCAGATCAGGATCGACCGCGCCGCCGAGCTGACGCGGCTCGCCAAGGAGATCGACCGCCTCGACGGCGAGATCGCCAAGGCGAACGCCAAGCTCGGCAACGAGCGCTTCGTCGGCCGCGCACCGCAGGCGGTCGTCGATCAGGAGCGCAGAAGAGTCGCCGACTTCACGGCGACATTGAGTCGGCTTCGAGATCAGCGAGCGCGCCTGGAATCGTCGACTTGAACTCGGCGGGCACCGTCGACGGCGCCTCGAGCACCTCGTCGATCCGGCGCGCGACCGACCAGGCGCTCCTCTGGCGCGACTCGCGCGTCGTCGACGCGACGCGCGGCGTGACCTGCAGCGTCTCGATCGCGGCGAGCGGGCGATGCGGATCGAGCGCGCCCGGCTCGACGGTGTCGAGCCACGCCGCGGCGATGCGGCCGCTCTTCAGCGCCGCGGCGAGCGCGGCCTCGTCGAACAGGCGCGAGTGCGCGGTGCTGACCACGACCTGGTTCGGCTTGCTGTGGCGCAGGAACCGGTCGCCGAGCAGCCCCGTGTAGCGGGTGAAGTAGTCGAGCTGGACGCAGAGCACGTCGGCGCGCTCGACGATCTCGCGCAGCCCCGCGGGCGTCACCTGCCAGTCGGCCCACGACGGGTCGGTCGCGTGCAGCGCCGGGTCGTAGCCGAGGATCTTGACGCCGAAGGTGGCGAGCAGCTGGGCGATCGTCCGCGCCGACGGCGGCATGCCGACGAGCCCGATCGTCGCGCCGCCGAGCTCGCGGCCGGCGACCGCGCCGTCGGGCCCGCGCACCGGGACGCGCCTGAGCAGCGTCAGCATCGCGCCGATCATGAACTCGGCCTCGGCGCGCGCGCTCGCGGTGAGGCTGCGAACGACCTCGACCTTGCGCCGCTCGCACGCTTCGAGGTCGATGTTCTCGGAGCCCGCGCTGACGCGGCCGACCGCGCGCAGCACCGGCGCGAAGTCGAGCGTCTCGGCGTCGATCGAGACCGACGACGGCACGATCGCGGCGCGGACGTTGTAGAGCGCGCGGCGCAGCTCGCGCGGCGAGAACGCGAGCTCGGGAGCGAACTGGAGACGGTGGCGCGACGCCAGCCAACGCATGACGTCGGCGTCGATCGGGTCGATGACGAGCAGATCCACCCCGGCCCTATTCCTTTCCTCGCTGCAGCAGCCGCCCCGGTGCCAGAATCCGGCAACTTCAGGATTGTATGTAGATGACCGTACGACACGCGATCTTCCCCGTGGCCGGGCTGGGCACCCGGTTTCTCCCGGCCACCAAGGCGCTGCCCAAGGAGATGCTGCCGGTCGTCGACAAGCCGCTGATGCAGTACGCCGTCGAGGAGGCGTACGCCGCGGGCGTTCGCGAGATGGTCTTCGTGACGAGCCGCCACAAGCGCGCGATCGAGGACCACTTCGATCGCACCTCCGAGCTCGAGGACGCGCTCGAGAAGGCGGGCAAGGCGGCGCTGCTCGAGGCGGTGCGCGCGGTCAAGCCCGACGACATGGAATGCATCTTCGTGCGCCAGCCGCAGGCGCTCGGCCTCGGCCACGCGGTGCTCTGTGGGCGCGCGATCGTCGGCGACCATCCGTTCGCGGTCATTCTTCCCGATGACCTCATGATCGGAACGCCGCCGGTGCTCGCCCAGATGGTCGAGCAGTTCGACGCCCGGCAGGCGTCGATCATCGCCGTCCAGGAAGTGCCGTCGGAGCATACCCGCCGCTACGGCATCGTCGCCGGCAAGTCGGCGGGCGATCGGCTCGTCGACGTCGAGAAGATCGTCGAGAAGCCCGCCCCCGAGGTCGCGCCGTCGCGGCTCGGCGTCGCCGGGCGCTACGTGCTGACGCCGCGCGTCTTCGACGAGATCGCGCGGCAGGAGCGCGGCGTCGGCGGCGAGATCCAGCTCACCGATGGCATCGCCGGACTGCTGCGCCGCGAAAAGGTGTACGCCTACCGCTATCAGGGCACGCGCTACGACTGCGGCAGCAAGGAGGGATTCCTGCAAGCCAACGTCGAGCTCGCGCTCGCCGACCGCGAGCTCGGCACCGAGTTCCGCGCCTACCTGCGTTCGCTCAAGCTTTGAAGGGAAGCGCCGGAGCGCTCGCGAAGCGACTGCTCCCCGCCCTCGTGCTCGCCGGCGTGCTGCTCGATGCACACGCCGGCGACATCGCCGACGCCTGCGTGGCCGACCTCGATGCCCTGCCGGACTTCGTCGTCGCCAACGATGCCGGCGGACGCGACATCGTCGCGCGGCGCGGCGCGGCGCTCGACGAGGCGCTCGCGCGCGCGCGGGCTCGGGCGCGCGAAGCGATCGACGACGACGCGTGCGTCGACGCGCTGCGCGGCTATCTGCGCGCCTGGCGCCACGGTCACCTCTCGATCGTGGCGCGTACGGTCGCCGGCAATGCGGCTGCGGCGTCTGCGCCGCCGACGGGCGACCCGAGGGCACCGCGCTTTCGCGTGCTCTCGACCCGAACCTCGCTGCTGACGCTGCCGAGCTTCGGCGACCACTACGCTCGGCCGATCGCGCAGCTCGTCGCCGCGCACCGGCGCGCGATCGTGTCGCGGCCGTACCTCATCGTCGACGTGCGCCGAAACGGCGGCGGGTCCGATCGCTCGTACGGGCCGCTCCTGCCCCTCGTGGCCGCGAACGTCACCCGCACGCCGAACGCCGAGTTCCTCGCGACGCCCGCCAACATCGCTGCCAGCGAGGCGGTGTGCAAGCTGCCCGAAGTGTTGGCCGCGGACTGCCTGAGGTTCATGTCGCCGGTGATCGAAGCGATGAAGGCCGCGCCGACGGGGACGTTCGTGCTGCCGACGGGCGAGCGGCCGGTCGACATCGACCTCCCGCGGCACGTGCTCGCCAAGCCGAGATGGGTCGCCGTGCTGATCGACGGTCGCTGCGGCAGCTCGTGCGAGGAGTTCGTCCTCGCCGTGCGCCAGAGCTTCAAGGTCAAGACGTTCGGCCGGCCGACGGCCGGATCGCTCGACTATTCGAACCTGCGCCCGCACGACCTGCCGTCGGGGAAGCGGCGGCTTTTCTATGCGACATCGCGGTCGCTGCGGCTGCCGGCGAACCCGATCGACGCTGCCGGCATTGCTCCTGACCAGCTCCTGCCGACTCCGGAGAACGAGGCGGCGTTCGACGCCGAAGTCGAGACCGTGCGCGGCGTGCTCGAGGGCCGCGATCCTACGGACAGCCGCTACCGGCGGCGCAGGTAGTGGACGAACTCGTCGTTCGCGCTCGTCTGCTCGAGCAGGACGTTTCCGGTCTGGCGCGCGAACGCCTGGAAGTCGCGCACCGAGCCGGGGTCGGTCGCGACGACCTTGAGGACGTCGCCGCTCGCCATGTCGGCGAGCGCCTTCTTCGCCTTCAGGATCGGCAGCGGGCAATTGAGCCCGCGGGTGTCGATCTCCTTGGTCGCTTCGACGCTCATTCGGTGTCCACCTCGATCGCCCGCTTGCCGGGCGGGAGCTCCATCCACTGCGGCTCGACGCCGCGCGAGCGCAGCCAGTCTGCCATCGCGCGGCCGGTTCCTGCCGGCCAGCAGCGCACCTTCTCGGGCGCAAGCACGCGATAGTCGACGAGCTCGGGCGAGAGCACGATCTCGCCGCGCGCTGCCGCATGGTAGGCAATGATCACCTGGTTCATGCGCAGGAACTCGTAGACCCCGATCAGCGCGAGCGAATCGACGGTGAGCGAGGTCTCCTCGGCGACCTCGCGGCGGATGCCGTCCTCGGGCGTTTCACCGGCCTCCATGAAGCCGGTGATGAGGCCGAAAAACTTGCCCGGCCAGGCGGCGTTTCTCGCCAGCAGCACCTGGCCGTCGCGGTCGAGAAGCTCGATCACTGCGGCGAGCACCGGCGTCGGATTGTTCCAGTGCGTCCAGCCGCAGGCGGGGCAGCGCAGCCGGGTCTTCGTGCCGCCGTCTTCCTCGGCCACGATCGGCGCGAGCGCAGTGCCGCAAGTGAGACAGAACTTGGCGTCGGCCATCACGCGGGAAAAACGCCGGTCGAGAGATAGCGATCGCCGCGGTCGCAGACGACGAACACGATCGTCGCGCGCTCGACCTGCGCCGCGACCTGCAGCGCGACCCAGCACGCGCCTGCCGACGAAATGCCTGCGAAGATTCCTTCCTCGCGCGCCAGCCGCCGCGCCATCTCCTCGGCGTCGTTCTGGCTGACGAGGACGAGCTCGTCGACTGCCTTCGGGTCGTAGATCTTCGGCAGGTATTCCTCGGGCCACTTGCGGATGCCCGGAATCCGCGAGCCCTCGTTCGGCTGCGCGCCGACGATGCGCACCTGCGGGTTCTGCTCCCTCAGGTAGCGCGAGACCCCGGTGACCGTGCCGGTCGTTCCCATCGCGCTCACGAAATGCGTGATGCGCCCGCCGGTGTCGCGCCAGATCTCCGGGCCCGTCGTCTCGTAGTGGATGCGCGGGTTGTCGGGGTTGGCGAACTGGTCGAGGACGCGCCCCTGGCCGTCCCTCTCCATCTGCGAGGCGAGATCACGCGCGTACTCCATGCCGCCCGAGCGCGGCGTCAGGACGAGCTCGGCGCCGAAGGCCTTCATCGTCTGGGCGCGCTCGACGCTCAGGTCCTCGGGCATCACGAGCACCATCCGATAGCCGCGGATCGCCGCCGCCATCGCGAGCGCGATCCCGGTGTTGCCCGACGTCGCCTCGATCAGGGTGTCGCCGGGCTTGATCGTGCCGCGCTCCTCGGCGCGGCGGATCATGCTGATCGCAGGCCGGTCCTTCACCGAGCCGGCCGGGTTGTTGCCCTCGAGCTTGCCGAGCACGACATTGCCGCGCGCTGCATTCTCGGCGCCCGGCAACCGCACGAGACGCACCATCGGCGTGGCGCCGATCACGTCCTCGATCGTCGGATAGGTCGGCGCGGGGTCGCTCATCGTCAGGTTGCGATCAGCTGGTGCCTCGGGTCGGAATCGAACCGACACTCCTCGCGGAACGGGATTTTGAGTCCCGCGCGTCTACCAATTTCGCCACCGAGGCTACGGAAGCAAGCGGAAGGAAGCCAGTTTGCCATAGGCCCTAGACTCCACGCCGGCCGCACCCGGAACACCGCATGCCACCGCTTCTTCCCGCCACGCAAGCGCTCCTGCTCGCCAACGTCGCGATCTTCTTCCTCGGCCAGTTGCTCGGGTCCGGGCTGCTGTCGACCTTCGAGCTCTGGCCGATCGGCGGCGAGTTCCGGCCGTGGCAGATCGTCACCTATTCGTTCCTGCACGCGAACTTCAACCACCTGTTCTTCAACATGCTCGGGCTGTGGATGTTCGGCACCGAGCTCGAGCACGTCTGGGGGCAGCGCCGCTTCGTCGTCTTCTACTTCGCGAGCGTCATCGCGGCAGCGCTGACGCAGCTCGCCGTGAACCTCGTGATGGGCGGCGGCGGACCGACGGTCGGCGCCTCGGGCGGGCTGTTCGGGCTGCTGCTCGCGTTCGCGATGCTGTTCCCGAATCGCACCATCCTGCTCTTCTTCGTCATCCCGATGAAGGCGAAGTGGCTGGCACTTCTCTACGGCATTCTCGAGCTCTACCAGGGCGTCTACGTCATGAACTCGGGAGTCGCCCACTTCGCCCATCTCGGCGGCATGCTCGGCGGCTACCTGACGCTGCGCTACTGGCGCGGCCAGGCACCGTTCGGCCGACGCTGACGCCCGGTCGTCGGAAAATTGCCCCTCACGCGGGCATGACGCGTGCAAGCGCTCATGCTGGAGCTTCGCCAATGGAGGCCGCCATGCGTCGCGTCCCGTCCTCCCCAACGCCCGTCTCGTCGTCGCTGGTCCGCGCTCGGGCGCGGCGATGCGCGACCGCCGCGCTGATGGCGCTGGCAACGCTCGCCGGAAGCGTCGCCAGCGCCGACGAGTCGACAACGAACGCGGCCGAGGTGCGCGCCGTCGTCGCACGCCTCGAAGCCAACAAGGCCGCGCTCGCGCGCGCCAGCGCCGCGGTCGTCGGCATCGAGACGGTCGCGGTCGACGACGCCCGCTCGATCCAGACCCTCGGCCGCGAGCGCCAGGGCTCCGGCGTGCTGATCGGCGACGACGGCCTCGTCCTGACGATCGGCTACCTGATCCTCGAGGCCGACCACGTCGACCTCGTCACCGCGAACGGCCGCCGCGTCCCGGCGCGCGTCGTCGCCTACGACCTGGCATCGGGATTCGGCCTCGTGCAGGCGCTCGCGCCGCTCGGCATCGCGCCGGCGCCGCTCGGCACCTCGGCGAAGGTCGCGGGCGACGATCCGCTCCTCGTCGCGAGCGGCGGCGACGACCGCGATTTGAGCCTGGCGCGGATGGTGTCGCGGCGCCCGTTCTCGGGCTACTGGGAATATCACATCGACGACGCGCTCTTCACCGCACCGGCGCGCACCGACCACAGCGGCGCCGGACTCTTCACCGCCGAAGGCGAGCTCGTCGGCGTCGGGTCGCTCCTCGTCGGCAACGCCGCCGGCACCGGCTCGCCGTCGCTGCGCGGCAACATGTTCGTTCCGATCGATCTGCTGAAGCCGATCCTCCCTGAGCTGCGCGCAAGCGGCAGCTCGCGCGGCAGCACGCGGGCGTGGCTCGGCGTCAACTGCGTCGAGATCGGCGGCGCGGTGCACGTCGTCCGCCTCGCCCCCGACAGTCCCTCGGAAGCCGCCGGCGTGCAGCGCGGCGACGTCATCGTCGCCGTCGACGGCATCCGCGTCACCGACCTCGCGACGTTCTACGAAGCGTTGTGGAAAGGCGATCGCGCCGACCGCGACGTCATCCTCGACATCCGCCGCGGCGACGACACGATGAAAACGACTGTGCACGCCGTCGACCGGATGAGAACGCTCAGCCGTCCGAAGGGCGTGTAGCGGCCTCAGTAGCCGCGCGTGCGGTCGACTTCGTTGGGCAGCGGATCGCCGCGCTCGTACGCGCGGGCGCTCGCCACGAACTGCTCGGCGACGGTGTCGGTCGACGGTTGCGCTGCGATGTGCGGCGTGATCGTGATGCCAGGCACCGTCCACAAAGGATCGTCGGCCGGCATCGGCTCCTGGCGCTGGACGTCGAGCGCGGCGCCGCCAAGATGGCCCGAGCGCACCTCGGCGATCAAGTCGGGCTCGACGATGTGCGCGCCGCGCGCGACGTTGATGACGTAGCCGCCGCGCGGCATCGCCGCGAACGCCGCGGCGTCGAGGATGCCCTCGGTCTCGCGCGTCAGCGGCAGCGCGCAGACGACGATGTCGCTCGCTGCGAGCAGCTCGTGCAGCGTTTCGGCGGAGCGCCGGTTCCAGCCGCGGACGACGAGGCCGCAGCGCTCCAGCCAGACCGCGATCTCGCCGCCGGTCGCACCGGTGCCGAGAACGCCGACGCGGTGCCGCGCGATCGGCAGCGGCCTGCGCGTCCACGCGCGCTCGCGTTGTTGCGCCTCGTAGCGCTCGAGCTCGCGGGCATGGCGCAGCGCCATCGCGACGACGAACTGCGCAATCCCCGCCGCCTGCTCGCGATCGACGACGCGCGAAACGCGCACCTCGGGCGCAAGATCGGGAGCGAGCAGCTTCTCGACGCCGGCCGCGACCGAGCAGACCCAGCGCAGCCGGGGCAGCCGCGCCGCGAGGCCGCGCGGCATCTGCCAGCCGAGGACGACGTCGACATCGGCGAGGTCGGCGTCGCCGAGCGCCGAGCGGTACTCGACCAGCTCGAGCTCGGGCGCGCGGGCACGGATCGCGTCGATGAAGATCGCCGCCGGCATCGGTTGGGTCGCAAGGAGGATCTTCATCGCCGCTCCGCGAGACCGTCGGCGACGGTCGGATGGCGCAGGACGAGGCGCAACTCGCGCTTCATCCGCTCGTTGACGAGACGCCGCGACTCGGCGAGAAAGCTCATCTGCAGCGGCGAAAGTTGCGCCGCCGCTTCGGCGCGCGAGACACGCGGCGGCCGCGACAGCGCGAAGCGGTCGGCGACGAGATCGAAGTAGTCGCCCATCTTCAGCGCGCTGTCGTCGACGACGTTGACGATTCGCTGCGGCCGGCCGCGGTGCAGCGCGGCGACGCACGCGCGCGCGAGGTCGTCGGCGTGGACATGGCCGGTGTAGACGTCGTCGGCCGCGGCGAGCACCGGCGTGCCGCGGGCGACGCGCTCGCGCGGGTCGCCGCCGGCGCGGTCGAGCGCATAGATGCCGGGGACGCGCAGCACCGTCGCGGCAGCACCGTGCCGGCGGCCGAAGCGGCGCACGCGCTCTTCGGCGTCGGCGCGGCGCCGCGCGCGGTCGGTCGCCGGCCGCGCCGGCGCGGTCTCGGCGGTCGGTGCGCCGGCGCGGTCGCCGTAGACGCCCGTCGTCGACGCGTAGACGATGCGGCGAAGCCGCCGCGAACGAGCGAGCGCGTGCAGCAGATGCGCGGTGCGAAGGTCGCGCGCGCCACTGCTCGCAGGCGGCGCGAGATGGAGGACCGCATCGGCAAGCGCGGCGAGTCGCGCGAGCGATGCGGCGACGTCGAGATCGCCGCGCAGCGGAACGACTCCCGCGGCGCGCAGCGCGGCGACGCGCGGCGGCGTCGAGGTCAGCGCGAGGACGCGCCAGCGCCTCGCAAGCAATGCAACGACACGCAGGCCGACGTCGCCGCAGCCGACGATCAGCAGCACCGGTCTCTTGAAGCGGGTCGGGCGGTCGGTCACGGTGGCGGACGAGGTCGCCGCGGCGCCCGGCGGCTGGCCACGACGGCAACGGGCAGAATCGCGCGAGTCTAGGCGACGCGTCCGCGCCCGCCGCTCACCAGAGCCTCCATGCCCTTCACCGTCACCGTCCAGCCGAGCGGCAAGACGTTCAGCGTCGACCGCGACGAGCCGATCCTCCACGCCGCGATCCGCCAGGGCGTCGGCCTTCCCTATGGCTGCCGCGACGGCGCGTGCGGCTCGTGCAAGTGCCGGATGCTCGAAGGCCGCGTCATCCACGGCGTTCACCAGCAGAAGGCGCTCAGCCACGAGGAGGAAGCGGCGGGCCTCATCCTGACCTGCCAGGCAGCGCCGCAGACCGACATCGTCCTCGAGGCGCGCACGGTGCCCGGCGCCGGCGACTTCGCGATCCGCAAGATGCCGAGCCGGGTGATGGCGATCGAGAAGGTGGCGCCCGATGTCGCGATCGTGCGGCTGCAGCTGCCGGCGAACGACCTCTTCCAGTACCGCGCCGGCCAGTACATCGAGTTCATCCTGCGCGACGGCGCGCGGCGCAGCTACTCGATGGCCAACGCGCCGCACACGGTGGTCGACAAGCCCCAGGTCGAGCTGCACATCCGCCACCTGCCCGGAGGCAAGTTCACCGACCACGTCTTCGGCGCGATGAAGGAAAAGGAGATCCTGCGCGTCGAAGGTCCCTTCGGCAGCTTTTTTCTGCGCGAGGACTCCGACAAGCCCATCATCCTGCTCGCATCGGGAACCGGCTTCGCGCCGATCAAGGCGATCCTCGAGCACATGATGTGGAAGAAGAGCGACCGCAAGGCGGTCCTCTACTGGGGCTGTCGCAGCCGTGCCGACCTCTACCTCCACGACTGGGCCGAAGAGGCGACGCAGAAGCTTCCGAACCTGCGCTACGTTCCGGTGCTCTCCGAAGCCAAGCCCGAGGACGACTGGCATGGCCGCACCGGTTTCGTCCACCATGCGGTGATGCACGACTTTCCCAACCTGCTCGAGCACCAGGTCTACGCGTGCGGCGTGCCGATCATGGTCGAATCGGCGAAGCGCGATTTCATCGCGCGCTGCGGCCTTCCTGACGACGAGTTCTACGCCGACGCATTCACGTCCGAAGCCGACAAGCACGGCCCGTAGCAGCGCGCCCCGCGGTGTCGGAGAACGACGACGCGCCGGCGGACCCTGGCCCCACACGACCAGAAGGCCTCTCCCGATTCGATCGTCTTCGCCATGCGGCGAAGCTGTGGCCATCCCCGGCCGCGGTCGCTCGACCGGCCGGACACGTTCACAGATCACGGAGACACTGCCATGCTCAACCGTCCGCTCACGACCACGCTTGCCGCCATCGCGGTGGCCGCGACCGCCGCGTGCACGACCACACCGTCCACCGCGCCCGGATACTCCTCCGGGTACTACGCGCCGGCACCGGCGCCGGTGTCCTCGTATTCGCGGCCGGCGCCGTACGCCGACGAAGGTGTCGTCCGCGCCATCGACGTCATTCCGGTCGCGTCGCGACCATCGGGCGCCGGCGCGATCCTCGGCGCGATCGTCGGTGGCGTCGTCGGCAACCAGTTCGGCAGCGGCTCGGGCCGCGCGCTGACGACGATCGGCGGCGCAGTCGCCGGCGGCGTCGCCGGCAACGCGGTCGAGCAGCGGACCCGCCGCGACGACGAGGTCTACCGCGTCTCCGTCCGCTTCAACGACGGCAGCGTCCGCGACTTCGACTACCAGCAGGTGGGGGGCCTGCGCGTCGGCGATCGCGTCCGCCTCGTCGACGGTCAGCTGCACATGATGTAGCGCCCTCGCCGCGTGCCGCGGCACGCGGCTTTGTTGGCGCTCGTTCGGGGGACTGCGGTGCCACGGGCGAGCGGTTGCACGGACAATCCGGGGTCGACCCAGATCCCGGAGAAGAACCATGCCGACCGCTCGTCTGATCCTGTTTGCCGTTCTCGGCGGCGCTGCCGCTTGCGCAGGTGCGCAGACGCTCGGCAAGGGCGGCTCGATGGCGACCGGGGGAGCCGGTCCCGACGGATCGCAGAACGCGAGCAGCCAGCTCGAGCGCTGCGACGCGCCGAAAGGAACGCTCGCCGTCGTCGAGCCGCACACGCAAGCCGGCCAGAGCCTGCAGCGCTACGGCCTCGGCTCGCCGACCGGCGTGCTGCGGATGCTCGTCCAGCAGTCGAACTGCTTCCAGGTCGTCGAGCGCGGCGTCGGCATGAACAACATGGCGATCGAACGCCAGCTCGCAGCGTCGGGCGAACTGCAGCGCGACCAGAACATCGGCAAGGGCCAGATGATCGCCGCCGACTTCATCCTGACGCCGTCGGTCGTCTTCAGCGAGAACAACGCCGGCGGCATCGGCGGCGCGCTCGGCGGCCTGATCGGCGGCGGCAAGGGACAGGCGATCGCCGGCATCGCCGGCGGCGTCAAGTTCAAGCAGGCCGAGACCAACCTGCTGCTCGCCGACGCACGCTCGGGGCTGCAGGTCGCCGCCGCGCAAGGCAGCGCCGAGAAGGCCGACTTCGCGCTCGGCGGCGCGGTGCTCGGCCAGATCTCGGCGGCGGGCGGCGGCTACGGCAACACTGCCGAAGGCAAGATGATCGCGGCGTCGTTCATGGACAACTGGAACAACATCGTCCGCAACATCCGCAACAACCCTTCGCTCGTGCAGGCGCGCGCCGGCGTCGCGTCGCAGCAGAACGCGGCGATGAGCGTGCAGGCGAACGCGGGCGCCGCGGGCGACGTGCTGATCACCAAGATCGCGGGCGTCAAGGTGATGCGCCAGCCGCGCGACAACGGCGGCGAGCTGCAGACGCTCGGCCGCAACGAGGAGGTCATCCTCGCCGGCGAGGACCAGAACGGCTACACCAAGGTGACGACCTCGCGCGGCGACGGCTGGGTCAAGGCGATCCTGCTGAGAAGGCCGTGAGGCGGCGCGCTGTGGTCGCCGCGCTCGGCGCGGCCGGCTCGACCGTGCTCGCGCCGTTGCGCGCGCTCGCGCAGACGACCAGGGTGCTGCGCTTCGTCGTCCCCTACCCGCCCGGCGGCCCGCTCGACCTCGTCGCGCGCGCGCTCGCCGAGCGCGTCAAGGACAGCCTCGGCGTCGTCATCGTCGAGAACCGCGCCGGCGCCGGCGGCAACATCGGCGCCGATGTCGTCGCCAAGTCGCCTCCCGACGGCGCGACGATCGTCATGGGCGCGGTCGCGACCCACGCGATCAACCCATGGCTCTACGCCAAGCTGCCGTACGACCCGATCCGCGACTTCACGCCGATCACCGGCGTTGCGCGGGTGCCGAATGTGCTCGTCATGAGCCCTGCGGTCGCGGCGCGGCTCGGCATCGCAAGCGTCGCCGACCTGGTCGCCTACGCGAGGAAGAACCCGGGCAAGCTCAACTACGGCTCGGGAGGCACCGGCAGCGCCGGCCACCTCGCCGGCGAGCTGTTCAAGACGGACGCCAACGTCTACATGGTCCACATCCCGTACGCCGGCGGCAACCCGGCGCAGCTCGCGCTGCTCGCCGGCCAGGTCGACCTCAACTTCGACAACCTCGCCGCGGCGTCGGCGAACATCAAGGCCGGCAAGCTCAAGGCGCTGGCGGTGACGACCGCGCAGCGCTCGACCGCGATGCCCGAAGTACCGACGATCGCCGAATCGGGCGCCAGGCTCGGGCTCGCGCGCTTCGACATCGACACCTGGTTCGGCATCTTCGGCCCGGCGCACCTGCCGGCGGAGACGACGGCGCGGCTCAACAAGGCGTTCGTCGACGCGCTCGCGAGCGCCGAGGTGAAGAGCCGCCTGGCGAGCCTGTATGCCGAGCCGATGGCGATGACGCCCGAGCGGTTCGCGGCGTTCGTCAAGGCCGAGCTCGCGAAGTACGAGCCGCTCGTCAAGGCGTCGGGAGCCCGGGTCGAGTGAGCGGTCGGCCGGGGGCCCTTTGATAGACTCGATCGCGTTCCCGACCGGCCCTTGCGAGCCCGAATGACCCCGACCCAGACCGACCTGCAACGCGAGCTCGCCGGGCTGCTCGTCGATGCCCTCAACCTCGACATCGGCGCGGAATCGATCGATCCCGAAGCGCCGCTCTACGGCGAGGGCCTCGGGCTCGACTCGATCGACATCCTCGAGGTCGCCCTCGTCGTCTCGCAGCGCTACGGCTTCCAGCTGCGCTCCGACGACGACGAGAACGTGCGTATCTTCAAGTCGCTCGCCAGCCTGGCCGACCACGTCGCCGCGCACCGCAAGAGCTGATTCCGGCAATGGCACTCCGCCTCGTC
>Ga0207675_100002742_pt1 | contig 17331 bp, 18 predicted proteins | sample KBSSwiS42_FD_184305 | JGI IMG/M metagenome (GOLD analysis project Ga0207675, IMG submission 184305) | Switchgrass rhizosphere microbial communities from Kellogg Biological Station, Michigan, USA - KBS Switchgrass S4-2 (SPAdes) (version 2) | ecosystem: Host-associated > Plants > Roots >... | reverse complement strand
GCCGGCACCGGCCATTTCTATGTGGCCACGAAGAACAAGCGCCTGCATCCCGACAAGATGGAAGTGAAGAAGTACGACCCGGTCGTGCGCAAGCACGTGTCGTACAAGGAATCGAAGATCAAGTAACGGCATCGCTCCGGCGAACATCGCGTCGGGAGCGGTCAACCAGGCCACAAAAAAGCCCCGCCAGTCACCTGGCGGGGCTTTTTCTTGGCGTCGTCACTCATCCACAAACCACTCGCGAAGTGGTTAAATCTTGGGGCGGCAGCGGTAGAGTGTTTCTGCTCGGACGAGCTAGACGCACTGGTTCTCTTGCAGGAGGGTTCCGCCGCCGCCCACAACCGTTCGTGCAGGTATAGACGCGCGAAGGCAGCCAAGGGTTGCATGCCCTTCGACGAATGGTGCGCCGCCAGCGCCGACCCGACACACTCCTACGTCCACACGTGCCCGAGTTACCAGAAGTTGAAACGACACGACGCGGCATCGAGCCGCACGTGGTCGGTCGCCGCATCGATCGGTTGCTGGTTCACGATCGGCGCCTGCGCTGGCCCGTCGATCTGCAGATCGGCGCCGCGGTCGCGGGCCAGGCCATCCGGCGCGCGGGTCGCCGCGCCAAATACCTGTTGCTGCAAACCGACGCCGGCACGCTGATCCTGCATCTCGGTATGTCAGGTTCATTACGCGTGTTACCCGCGTCGACGCCGCGCATTGCGCACGACCACGTGGACATCGAGCTGGATTCCGGACAGACACTGCGCTTCAACGATCCGCGCCGCTTCGGCAGCCTGTTCTTCACGGCGGAGGATCCGGCGTCCCACCCGCTGCTCAGGTCACTCGCGCCGGAACCGCTCGAACCGGAATTCGACGCTGCGTATTTGTGGAAGATCACCCGCCGGCGTTCGGTGGCGATCAAGCAGCTGATCATGAATTCACGCCTGGTCGTGGGTGTAGGCAACATCTACGCCAGCGAGGCGCTGTTCCGCGCGCGTATTCGTCCGCGCCGCCAGGCGCGTTCACTCAAGATGCAGGAATGCGCGCGACTGGCGCGCGCCATCAAGACAACGCTGACCCTCGCGGTGAAGGTGGGTGGCACCACGCTGCGCGACTACGTGGGCGCCGATGGCAATCCGGGATACTTCCGCCAGAAACTCTACGTCTACGAGCGCGCCGGCAAGCCGTGCCGCGTCTGTCGCAAGCCGGTCCGGCAGTTCACGCAGGGACAACGCTCGACCTACTGGTGCGCCCACTGCCAGAAGTGAGTCGGCGCGTACCGTTTCAAATATCATCGGGACCGTGAATACACCGGTATCGATGTGCACGGCCGCCGAGCTCACGGCCTTCAAAAGAAAACTCTCCCGCATCGACCCGGTTCTTGCGAACCTGATGCGCGCCGCCGGCAAGTTCACGCACGTCCCGAATGCGGAGCACACGCCATTTCACGCGCTGGCGCGCGCCATCGCGCACCAGCAGCTCAACGGCACCGCCGCCGAAAGCATCTTTGGACGATTCGTCGGCCTGTATCCCTCGAACGGCGCGACCGTGGCGCTGCTCGAAGCGGAACTGGTGCTCGCGACGCCGGACGAAAAGCTGCGCGCGGTCGGGCTGTCATTTGCCAAGATCGCTGGCATCAAGGATCTCGCGCAGAAAACCATCGACGGGACCGTGCCGCCGTACGAGATCCTGCACACGCTGGCCGACGAGGAGATCATCGAGCGGCTCACGCAGGTGCGCGGCATCGGGCGCTGGACCGTGGAGATGCTGCTGATGTCCCGGCTCGGGCGTCCCGACATCCTGCCGGTGGACGACTTCGGGGTGCGCAATGGTTTTCGCCTGGCCTACGGCCTGCGAGGCATGCCCACGACGCGTGCGCTGGCGGAATACGGCGCACGCTGGGCGCCATTCCGCTCGGTGGCGGCCTGGTACCTGTGGCGCGCCGTCGATCTGCATCGCGCCGGCAAACTACCCGCGCCCACGATGCACACCCGCATCAAGCTGGTAAAGAAGCACAAGAAGAAACCGGGGCGCGTGGCCGCGAAGAAAAAGGCGAAGCGCGCGAAGCAGGCGCGCAAGCGTCAATAGACGAGACCCACGCCGGCGCCGCGCGGATCCGACGCCGCCTCGACCTTGCCGCTCCTGTAGTCCCAGGTCACCACCTGCATGTTGCCCCACTTGCGCGTGCCCTCGCGCAGCGTGTGGCCACGCGCTTCGAGCTCCTTGCGCTCCTCGGGCGAGAGCGCGTCGGTCTCGAACTGCAGCACATCGGGCGAGAACTGGTGATGGAAGCGCGGCGCGGCGACGATCTCCTGCGCGCTCTTGCCGTCCAGGAAATTCAGCGTGCCGAGAATCACCATACCCGGGATGTAGCTGCCTCCGGGCGAGCCGAGGATCATGAGCCCGTTCGGACCTTCGACGAAGGTCGGTGTGCTCGATGACAACGGCCGTTTCTTCGGCGCGATGGCATTGGCATCCGCGCCGATGAGCTGAAAGCCGTTCGGCACCCCGGGCTTCACCGAGAAGTCGTCCATCTGGTTGTTCAACAGGATGCCGGTGCCCGGCACCATCAGACCGGAACCGAAAAAGAAGTTGAGCGTGATGGTCGCGGCGACCATGTTGCCCCTGGCATCGATCACCGAGAAATGCGTGGTCGAAGGACCGGGCGATGGCGCATCGACGCCCGGCAACGACGCGCTCGGAGTCGCCTTGTCCATGCGGATCGAAGCGCGCTGGCCGGCGGCATAGTACTCGTTGATGAGGCGCGCCACCGGCACGTCGACGAAGTCCGGGTCGCCCAGGTACACGGCGCGGTCGCGATGCACGCGCCGCATGGCTTCGACGATCAGGTGCGTGCGCGTTACCTTGTCGAGCTTCGCCAGATCGAAACCGTCGAGGATGTTGAGCGCATCGATGAGCGCGATGCCGCCGGAGGTCGGCGGCGATCCCGAGACGATGCGCGCGCCGCGGTAGTGACCCACCACCGGCGTCCGCTCCACGACCTTGTAGTTGGCCAGGTCCTCGAGGGTCCAGTTGCCGCCGAGCTGCCGCACGCCGTCGACCAGCTTCCGGGCGAACTCACCCTTGTAGAAGCCGTCTGCGCCCTTGTTGGCGAGATTCTCGAGGCTCGCGGCCAGCTCCGGCTGCTTCATGAGGTAGCCGAGCTCGGGCAGCTGCCCGTCCACGAGGTATACGCGCGCCGCGTCGGGAGTCTTGAGGAAAGCGTTCTTCTTGAACTCCATGCCGCCGCGCAGTCGCGGATACAGCGGGAATCCTTCGCGTGCCAGCCGGATCGCCGGGGCCATGCTGGTGGCGAGCGGCAACTTGCCGTACTTCTTCGCGAGCATGGCCAATCCCGCGGGCTCGCCCGGAATTCCGGCCGCGAGTGCCGAGTCGCGCGACAGCCCGGGAATCGGATTGCCGTCCTTGTCGAGATACATGTCGCGCGAGGCCGCCGCGGGCGCCATCTCGCGCAGGTCGAGCATCATTTCGAGGCCGTCGCTGGCGCGGCGTATGAGGAAAAAACCGCCACCGCCCAGGCCGGAGCTCGACGGCTCGACTACCGCCAGGGCCGCGGCCACCGCCACGGCCGCGTCGAAGGCATTGCCGCCTTTTGCGAGGATTTCCTTGCCGGCGTCGCTGGCGAGTGGATAGGCACTGGCGATGGCCGCATGCCCGGGTCCGCCGGCGGGAATCTTCGTATCCGCGGCCTGCAGGGGCGCCGCATGGACGATCAGGAGAAAGGCCAGCGCACGCGTCATGCGTGCCAGAGGAGACGTCATGTCAGACCCGCTTCATCTTCTTCAGTTCTGCCGCCACCACCGGATGGACGAATTCGTGCACGTCGCCGCCCAGCACCGCGATTTCACGCACCAGCGTCGACGAGATGAAGGTGAATTGTTCCTGCGGCGTGAGGAACACGGTTTCGAGGTCGCGCATCAGGTGCCGTGACATGTTCGCGAGCTGGAATTCGAACTCGAAGTCCGACACGGCGCGCAGGCCGCGCACCACGACCTGCACACCGAGCTTGCGCGCAAGATCCACGGTCAGGCCGGCGTAACCCATGACCTCGACGCCCGGGATGTCGCCCAGCACCTGGCGCGCCAGGTCGACGCGCTGCTCGAGCGGAAACATCGGCGCCTTGTTAGGGTTCGAGGCGATCGCGACGATGACCCGCTCGAAGACACTGGCGGCACGTCGCACCAGGTCCTGGTGGCCGTTGGTGATCGGATCGAAGGTCCCCGGATATACGGCGCTGCGTTTCATGTGACCCTGTCAATTTGAAAGAGATGATACCCGACCTCACCCGCCTTCCCGTCGCGAATGCTTTGCCAGCCGTCGGGCAGCCCGACCAGTGGCTGGCGTGCGCGGTGCTCCACATAGATACGTGCGTCGGGCGCAAGTCTGTCGCCGGCCACCAGCATCGCGGCGGCGGCGGCGAGCAGGTCGGCGTCGTACGGCGGATCGAGAAATACGATGTCGAAGGGCGCGACCTGCGCTCGCCCGAGCCACGCCAGCGCGTCGCCGGACTCGACCGACACACCCTGCTCCTGCCATTCACGCGCCACGGCCTCGATGGCGGCGGCGGCGCGCCGGTCCTTTTCCACGAATGTCACGTGCGCGGCGCCGCGCGACACGGCCTCCAGGCCAAGCGCGCCGCTGCCGGCAAACAGGTCCAGCACGCGTGCGCCGGCGATGCGCGGCTGCAGCCAGTTGAACAGGGTTTCCCGCACACGGTCCGGCGTCGGGCGAATCTCCACGCCGGGCGGAAAACGCAGCCGCCGCCCGCGATGCCGGCCGCCGATGATCCGCAGCACGCGCGGTGCCGCGTGCGACTTGCCGGGCGACTTCGGATTCGACTTCCGGCTCGGAATCTTCGAGGCCGCGCGTGCACCACGAGTCGCGTCATTCGCGCGCTCCACACCGCGACTTTTCCCGCTGTTTTTGTTCACGTAGTGAAATCCGCGGCGGCCTTGCCACCTTTTGGGGGCCAAGCGTACGCTACGGCCCCAATACGACAAGTTCGGCGCATCGTTCTGTACGACGAGGGAATGCGACCGTTCCGAACCTGAATTTCCAAGGAGCGACTCATGAAGAGGCTATTTGCAGCCGTGGCGATTTCCGCTGCCGCACTCGTGGCGGCCGGCTGCTCCAGCTCCACCGGCAACCCGCCAGCCGTGACACCCACCAACCCGACGACCGGCAATGGCGCACCTCCGGGGACGACAGCGCCTCCGACTCCGGCGGCCACCGCGGCCCTGTATCAACCCGCACAAGGCATCTTCCCGTTTCCGAACGATCTCTACTTCTCGGGCACCACCGACGGCACGATCAACATACAGCCGGCGAACGGACTGAACCCCAACCAGGCGGGCCTGAATGCGCTCGATGGCTGGTCGACTACCGCGCCGATCCGCATCCGCTTCGGCGGCGCGCTCGATCCCGCCTCATTCAGCACCGCGAACATCCGCGTCTACCAGGTCACGGTCAGCAACACTAACAAGGCCGTGTCGGGCTTCACCCGCCCGCTCACCTACGGCACCGAGTTCAGCGCGAACCTCGCCACGGATACCGGCGTCGGGCCGACCATTCTCGAGATCACGCCGCTGGTGCCGCTGACGCCATCGGCCGGCCCCGCGACGCCGACGGATCCGGTGCCACCGGCGGTCGGTTACCTGGTGCTGGTCACCGACGGCGTGCGCATGGCAAACGGCGCGGCGGCCACGGCGGACACCGACTACGCGACGATCAAGACCACGCTCGGACCCACGGTGAATCCGGCCAATTGCGCCGGCTTGCCGAACACACCGATGCAGGGCGCCTGCGGCTTCACGGCCTCGCATTTCGCGGTTGCGGCCAATGCCGCGCTCGGACCGCTGCGTCTCAATCCCGCCAACATCATCGTGTCGTTCCACTTCAGCGCACTTGCGACGCGCGACACGCTGCGCGTGCTCGGTCTCACGATCTTCAATCCGGCGGCACCGGTACCCGCCATCCTGGTCGGCCCGACTGCGGTACCGCTCAATACCATCAATCCGGCGTTACCGGCCTTTGCGAGCGCGCGTGTCGGTACCGTCACGGTGCCTTACTACTCGTACATTCCGACGGCGCAGGCGCCGGGCGGCATCAGCACGGACTCCGCGGTGTTGCGCACCGCGTGGCGCGCGGCCGCCGCGCCACCGGCCCCGCTCGCCGACCCGAACAGCGAACGGAACCTGACACGTTTCAATCCGATTCCCGAGCTGCGCGCCAGCAAGGCCATCCCGCTGCTGGTGACCATGCCGAACGCGAACGCCGGCGCCGCCGGGGTGAAACCGGTCAACGGGTGGCCGGTGATCATCTTCGAGCACGGCATCACGCGCGACCGCAGCGATTCGTTCGCGCTCGCCCAGGCCTTCACCTCGCAGGGTTATGTGATCGCGGCCGTGGACCTGCCGCTGCACGGCATCACCAACACCGCCAATCCGCTGCTCTACCAGGCAGCCAATGAGCAGACTTTCAACCTGGACCTGATCGTCAACGCCACCGGCGCTGCCGGCCCTGACGGCGTCATCGACCCGACCGGGACGCACTTCATCAACCTCTCCTATCCACTCGCCAGCCGCGACAACCTGCGCCAGGGCGTGGTGAACCTGCTGGCACTGACGCGCGCACTGCCGTCGCTCGACCTGGACGGCGACACCGTGGGCGACATCGATCCGGCGCGTATCTCCTTCGTCGGCCAGTCGCTGGGTTCGATCGTCGGCACCTCGTTTGGCGCGGCGCTGCCGACACCCACGACGCTGCCCGCACCCACGGCGACGCCACTTCGCGTGCCGACCATGGTGCTGTCCGTGCCCGGCGGCGGCGTGGCGGCGCTGCTGCGCGATTCGCCGACCTTCGGCCCGCGCATCAACCAGGGATTGCAGGCCCAGGGCCTGATCCCCGGCACCTCGCTGTACGCACAGTATTTCCGCGACGTGCAGAACATCGTCGACGCCGGCGATCCACTGAACTTCGTCGCGCTCGCCGCGCAGCAGCGATCTATCTACTTCCAGCAGATGGTCGGCCAGGTCGGGCCGCCGGCGGTGCTGCCTGACCAGGTGATTCCGAACTCCGCCACGCAGCGGCTGATCGCCGCCATCATCGGCAGCGGCCAGGCATTCCCGCGCGTGGTTCCCGGCGCGCCGGTAAACGGCGACGGCTACGTGAACTTCATCCTGGGCGATCACGGCTCGTTGCTGAACCCGGCCGCCAGCGCGCCGGCGACCGGTGAAATGCAGGCCGAATCGGTGGCCTACACCGCAACCGGGGGCACCATCGTCCCCGGCGCCCTCACGCCCGTCCCGGTTCAGCCGTAGACTGCGCTTCTTTCGAGTCAGGGGCGGTCCGTCACTCGGGCCGCCCTTTTTTTTCACGGAACTCCATGGCTGAAGGCAAATCGCAATCTTTCCTCGCGCGCATGCGCGCCAGGATCAACCGTCCCGGATCGTGGCTTTCCTACGATCTCGCCAACCTGGTGCCGGGGCGCAAGATCGACGCCGAGGTCCTCGACGAGCTCGAGACACGGCTGCTCACGGCCGACGTCGGCGTCGAGGCGACCACGCAGATCCTCGACGAGCTGCGCAAGAAAGTGGCCCGCAAGGAACTCGATGACGTCGACAAGCTGATCGCGGCGCTGACGGACGCCATCACGGCAATCCTGCTGCCGGTGCAGCGGCCGCTGGACATCTCGGCCCAGCGGCCCTTCGTCCTGCTGGTGGTGGGGGTCAACGGTTCGGGCAAGACCACGACCATTGGAAAACTCGCGCGGCGCTTCGCGGACGCGGGCAAGCAGGTGGTGCTCGCCGCGGGCGACACCTTCCGGGCCGCGGCCATCGAACAGCTCGGCGTGTGGGCCTCGCGCAGTGGCGCGCACATCATCCAGCAGCAGGCGGGCGCCGATCCGGGCGCAGTGGTATTCGACGCGGTGACCGCTGCGCGTTCGCGCCGCGCGGACGTGGTCATCATCGACACCGCCGGCCGCCTGCACAGCCAGTCGCACCTCATGGACGAACTCAAGAAGGTGAAGCGCGTGATCCAGCGGGTCGATTCATCGGCTCCGCACGAGGTGCTGCTGGTGCTGGACGCCAACCAGGGACAGAACGCCCTCACGCAGGCCACGCAGTTTCACCAGGCCATTGGCGTCACCGGTCTCACGCTCACCAAGCTCGACGGCACCGCCAAGGGCGGCATCGTCATCGCCATCGCCCGCAAGCTCGGCATTCCGATCCGCTTCATCGGCGTCGGTGAACAGGCCGAGGATTTCGGGGAATTCGACGCGCGCGCTTTCGCCACCGCGCTGGTGTCGGGCAATACGAACTAGCGTCCGAAGGGCGTGGAGTACAACTCGCGCCAGTTGCGCGGCGCCGCACGGCCGGCGATGCCGAAGCCGTGAACCTCGCGCGGCGGCGCGTAACTCCCGAACAGCCGGTCCCAGATCACGAATATGCCGCCGAAGTTCACGCCGCGCGCCGGCATGGCGATGTCATGGTGCATGCGATGGTTGGCGGGCGTATTGAGGAAGGCGTCGAGAACCGGCAGGCGCCCGATGGCGCGGGTGTGCACCCAGGCCTGGTAGTGAATGGCGAATACCTGGAGTCCCACGACCAGCACCGGTTCGAAACCTGCGAGCACGCAAGGTAGATAGAAGACCGGCGCGACGAGCTGGTTGGCGAACGACACACGGTAGGCCGTGGCCACGGTGTAGTCCGGCGAACTGTGGTGCACGGCGTGGTACAGCATCCACAGCGGCCGCAGCCGATGTGCCGCGCGGTGTTCGGCGTAGTAGCACAGGTCCGCGAGCAGCAGCGCCGGCAACAGTGCGGCCAGCGAGGTGTCGATCTGCCAGGGCGCCAGGCGCGCCGCCGCCATATAGACCAGCACCCACCAGCCCGAGAGCGCCACCGTGATCACGATGGTCGGCAGCAGCGGACTCAGGCTCATGCGCATTTCGCGCAGTGCTGCACGCGTCAGGCGGCCGTGGCGCCTCATCCACAGCAGTTCCTCGATGGCGATCGCCACGCCGGCGCCGATGCTGAGCGCGATGGCGGCCCCCAGCGCGGTCTGCCAGGGCTCCATCACGCGCCGCGCACCGTCTCGGCGAGTTCCGCCAGCTCGACCCGGTGTTGCAGCTGCGGCAGCGCGGCCCACGAGTCCGCGGCGCGGTGCCGCGCGTTGTATTCGCAGAACGACTCGAGCCGTCCGCGCGTGTCGAGCACGTGGTGGCAACAGGCCGAGACGCGATCCTGGTCGTAGGTGTAACGGTCCATGAAGGGCTTGACGACGATGCCGAACACGTCGCGCGGCCGGATCAGCTTGCGTGCCAGGCGCGCCAGCAGGCGTTTGAACGGATTTTCGCGACGCGTGCCGACGATGTCCTGCATGCTGCGCTGGTCGAGAACGGTCTTGTAGGCCACGTCGTTCATCACGGCGTTCAGGTCCACGTGCCGCGCGATGTTGGCGAAGACTCCGAAGCGCCGTGCGAACAACGTCACCCAGCCGCAATTCGGGTGACTGCAGGGAATCGGCAGGAAGTCCTCGTCGCGCGAGCGCGCACCCAGTCCCGCGCTCACACCCTTGACGACGTCCGAGAGCGTGATGCGGTCCAGCGGATCGTGCTCGATGGAAAATCGTCCGGAGAAAAACGCCGGGAGCATCGCGACCAGCCGCACGTTGCGATGCCGCACTCCCTGGCGCACCACCCAGGCGATCTCCCGCTCGCTGACGCCGCGCGCCAGGGTCATGGTGAGCTGCATGGGCACGTTCAGCCGGTCGAGGCGCGCCAGCAGCCGCATGCGTACTTTTTCCGGATTCGCCTGGCGCAGCGCCTTGTTGGTCCTGGCCTCGAGTCCGTCGAACTGCAGCAGCACCAGGGTCTTGTCGCGGAAGGGAACCAGCCTCTCGGCGGCGCCGGGCTTCTCGAGCGCAATGCCGTTGGTGGCCACGTAGATTTTCGCCACGCGTGGCTCGGCGTGCAGCCACGCGAGCATTTCCCAGAATTGCGGATGAATCGTCGGTTCGCCACCAATGAGTTGCACCGAATCGAGCGGGCCTTTCTGATCGAGCAGCGCGCTGACGTGCTGGCGGAATCCGTCCAGCGACAGGATGCGATCGCCCTTCGAATCGGCGTAACACACGTGGCAGGCGAGATTGCAGGCGTCGGTGATCTCGACCAGCACCGTACAGGTCTTGTTGGAGCGCTGGTCGGTCGAGTCGAACGTCCAGGCACCGGCGGAATTGTCGCTGCTTCCGGGCCCGCAGCTTTCGCCCGGCCCGCAGCAGGCGCCGCCGAATTCAGGAACATGCTCGGTGCGATCGGTGACGAAGGCGCGACCCCAGCGATCCTTGTTGGACAGCTTGTAATAGCGCGCGTCGTTCTCGAGCAGCGCACGGGCGAGACCATGCGTGGCGCAACGCTTGCTGATGAACACCCGGCCACGCGCCTCGTACACGGCCGCCGGCACGTGCGCCAGGCATTCGGCGCACAGGCTCAGCGTGGTCTTGAGCAGCACGCACTCGGCCGGCAACTCGTGTTCACGCCGCACCTCGTCGGCGTTCATCTGGCGCAGCGGCACGGCCAGCCGTTCGAGCCGCGCCTGCAACGTGTCCGCTGGCGGCCGTGCCTCGACGCGGACGCCGATGGGAATGGATTTACGCAAGAGCCAGTACTCCCCTGAGCAGGGCCGTGCAGGCCCGGTAGACCTGGCCGCGAAGCCGCGGAAATCGTGCCGCCTCCTCGCGCACCAGCCGTCCCAGCTGGTTGGCGGAAAAGTCCAGGTTGGCGCGCCGCTCCGCGGCGGCGTGCAGTGACAGCACCGCGACTGCGGCCCGCGCCGGGAGCACCTCGCTCACCACCTCGCGGGTGTAGCGCACGTGACGGCGCTCGTCGCGCAGTACCGCGTCGATGACTTTCTCCGGGTAGTCAGACTCGGCATGCGCGCATGCGTCCAGGTGGTACTCGAGCGAACGGGCCACGCGTTTCTCGAGGAAATGCAGGTGCGCGAAGAAATGCGCCAGCTTGAGGCGGCTGGAATCGCGCGATTCGCCGGCTTCGAGCCTGAAGCTCGCCGGCGTGTGCCGGCGGATGACCTCGTTGAACACGCCTTCCAGCGGCTGCACCACCACCGGCTGCCCGAGTTTCTCGATGGCGCGCGTGTAGAGTGCGATGTGTTTGTCCTCGTCCGCCACGTGGGCGCGCATGGTGCGTTCGAGCTCGGCTTCTTCGACCGCCGCGAACGGAAAGTAGTCCGCCACCCGATGCGGATACTGCTCGCCATTCAGGTACAGGTTCAGCACCAGGCCATGCAGCACCGGGTCCGCGACGATGTCGCGGTGCAGGCGCGCCTTGATGCCGTCGATCACCATCGCGACAACGCGATGAAACAGGCGCCGACGATGAACAGGAATATCAGCGCAGCGATTCCCAGGGCAATGCCGCAGCCGCGCAGCCATTTCTGGCCGGTGCTCGATTCCCGGTCTTTCTGCGTTGGGTCGTGCTCCGGAAGCGGAGCATCGGATGGCCGATAACGCGGATCCCCGCGGACATCGGTGCCCTTGTCCTTCTTGTCTTCGCTCACGAAGCCCCCTTGGCGGCGAGTTTCCATTTTTCCCAGGAAGCGGGTTGATGCAGGGTCCGCGCGACGAGCGCCACTCCGCCGGCGGCGATCATCATGAGACTCATGAGCTGGTAGGCCGACAGGTCGCCGAAAGCTTTCGGCGTCTCGCGGATGAACTCGGTGAGGAAGCGGAACACGCCGTAGCTCACCAGGTAAAACGCGAACAGGCGGCCGAAGAGCACCTGTCGGCGCCAGAGCGCGATCAACACGAAACCCATGGTCCAGTGAAACAGCATTTCGTACACGGGCACCGGGTGGCGGGGAATGCCGTCGCCGTAGGTGATGGCCCACGGTCCATCGAAAGGCACACCCCGGCAGCAGCCGACGATGAGACAGCCGATGCGGCCGATGCCGATCGAGAACGGCAACACGATGGCGAAGCGGTCATTCGGCGGGATGTCATAACGCAGCAGGGGCTTGGCCAGCTCGGCACCGAGAAAACCGAACAGCAAGGCGCCGGCCAGCGAGCGGCCTCCTCCCAGCAGCGCACCCCAGTCGTGGAACTCTTCCATCGGCCAGAGCGCATCGCCGAACAGCACCGCGAGCTTGGCGCCGAGCAACGCGCACACCGCGGTGATCGCCTGCATGACGTAGTAGCGGCGGCGGTCGCCGGGATCCTGGAAGTGGCGCGTCATCGGAAAGGTGAGCGTCAGCGCGAAGCCCAGCACCACCATGAGCGCATAGCCGAAATGCAGGTCGAATCCCAGCTTCATGGCAGCAGGCGCCAGGTACCGACCCATGTAATTACAAAGAGGACGAGCGCGGCGTAGGACACGAAATGTACTCTGCGCTCAGCGGCCGAAAGCTGACGGTGGAAACCGATCTCGTCCACCGCCGCGCAGACCGCGAAAGCCGCCAGCAGCGGCAGCGCCGCCGCGGACTCGAGGAACACGGCGCAGGCGAAGGCGGCGAACAACAGGCCCGCCGCGTAGTGGAAGAACTGCTCGGCGCGCGGTACGCGGCGCGCCTTCTCGTGCATCCATGTATCCACCGACACCAGCGCGAGATAGGGCGTGAGCGCGGCTCCGAGCAACATGGCGCGTGCGGCAGTCATTTGCGCCGCCGATGTTCACGGCGCGACAGCGTGAAAGCAACTAGAATCGCGCGCATGATCGCCTTCGACAACGTGGCAAAACGTTATCCGAACGGGCGCGAAGCGCTCGGCGGAGTGACGTTCGACATCCAGCCCGGCGAGTTCGTGTTTCTCACCGGGCGCTCCGGCGCGGGCAAGAGCAGTGTCCTCAAGCTGATCGCGCTGCTGGAACGCCCGTCGCGCGGCACGGTGACGGTCGCCGGGCAAAACACTTCGAAGCTGCGCGCCGGCAGGATTCCCGCCTACCGGCGCGCCATCGGCGTGGTGTTCCAGGATCACAAACTGCTGCTCGACCGGCCCATCTACGACAACGTCGCCCTGCCGCTGGTCGTCGCCGGCACGCCGTACAAGGAAATCGACCGGCGCGTCCGTGCGGCGCTCGACCAGGTCGGGTTGTTAGGCCGCGAGCGCTCCGCGCCGACGGAGCTGTCGGTGGGCGAGCAGCAGCGGGTCGGTATCGCACGCGCGGTCATCAGCAAACCGCAGCTGCTGATCGCGGACGAGCCCACCGGCAACCTGGATCCGGCGCTCGCCGTCGAGGTCATGCTGGTATTCAAGCGTTTCCAGGAAGTCGGCGTGACCGTGGTCATCGCCTCGCACGATCCGCACCTGGTCGAGACATTTGGCGAGCGCGAGATCGTGCTGGACGGCGGACGCATCGCGGCCGACACGCTGCACGCCGCCGCGGCGAGGCGCATGACCGCCGTGGCACCGCGGCTCGCGGACCTGCCCGACATACACACATGAGCGGCGCAGTTTCCTCGTACGCCACGCGGCATCTGCAGGCGCTGTTCGGTGCGGCCGGCAGGCTGGCGCGGGCGCCGCTGGCCACCTTGCTGACACTCATCGTCATCGGCGTCGCCCTGGCCTTGCCGGCCGGCCTGGCGCTGCTGGTGAACAACCTGCGCGTCGCCACGGGCGAACTGAGCAACGCCGTGAATTTCACCGTGCACTTCAAGCTCGGCACGCCGATCGAACGCGTGCGGCAGATAGCCGCCAACGCCGCGGAGCGCCCGGGCGTCACGTCGGTCACCGTGACCACCGCCGACGAGGCGCTGGAGGAGTTCAAGCAGGGCTCGGGATTCGGCGATGCGCTGGCGGCGCTCGAGGACAATCCGTTGCCGCACCACCTCACCGTGAAACCGGACGTGAATGCCAGTGGGCCGGCCGAAGTCGAATCGCTGCGCCGCTACTTTGCGGCCTTCCCGGAAGTCGAGATCGTGCAGCTCGACCTCGACTGGGTGCGACGCCTGCATTCATTGCTCGAGGTCCTGCGACGTTCGCTCTGGGTGATCATTGCGGTGCTGGGCCTCGGCGTGCTGGCCGTGATCGGCAACACCATTCGCCTGGAGATCCAGCAGCGGCGGCCGGAAATCGAAGTCACCAAGCTGGTCGGCGGCTCGAATGCCTTCGTACGCCGCCCGTTCCTGTACACCGGGATCTTCTACGGGCTGGGCGGCGCCCTGTTCGCGGCGCTGATCGTGGCCGGAGGCCTGGCGTACGTGGACCAGGCGGTCCGGGAGCTGTCCGCGCAGTACGGGGGCGGATTCAGGATGGCGGGCCTCGGCAGTCAGGGCTTGGGGCTCCTGGCGGGCGTGGGCGTGGTTCTGGGCTGGTTTGGAGCCCTGATCTCCACCGGCCGGCACCTCCGACGGATCGAGCCCCGCGCCTGACGGATCAATAACTTATGGTTCTGCCAGGGAACCTTTTAGGGCATTAGCACTCTATACCTCCGACTGCTAGTATCTCGACCCAACAGAGATGAGTAGACCGCCCAAGGAGGTTTCGTACCGATGACCGCCACTGCGCCCACTGCCATCGCCCTGGTCAACCGCCGGAATGAATCAATTCTTGCCGGCCCGGTTGGCAGTTTCGATGCCTACATGGATCAGGTGAGCCGCATTCCCGTGCTGTCGCGCGAGGATGAAGCGCAGCTCGCCAATCGCTTCCGGAATGACGGTGACCTCGAGGCTGCCCGCCAGCTCGTGTTGTCGCACCTGCGTTTCGTGGTGCACATCGCGCGCGGTTACATGGGATATGGCCTGCCGCTGGGTGATGTGGTCCAGGAAGGCAACGTCGGCCTCATGAAGGCGGTCAAACGTTTCGACCCGACCGTGGGCGTTCGCCTCGTGTCGTTCGCCGTTCACTGGATTCGCGCGGAGATCCACGAATACGTGCTGCGCAACTGGCGCCTGGTCAAGGTCGCGACCACCAAGGCCCAGCGCAAGCTGTTCTTCAACCTGCGCAAGATGAAGAAGAACCTCGCCTGGCTGTCGGCGGACGAAACCGCGGCCGTGGCCCGCGACCTCAAGGTGTCGCCCGAGGAAGTGACCGAGATGGAGAAGCGCCTCGCGGCGCGTGACCTGTCCTTCGATCCGGTACCGGACTCGAGCGAGGACGGCGACGAGACCTATTCGCCGGCCGCCTATCTACCGGCGCCGGATGCCGATCCCGCGGTGCAGATCGAGAACGCCGAGTGGGACGACACCACGGGCGACCGGCTGGCGTCGGCGATGAAGACGCTCGATGCCCGCAGCCGCGACATTCTCGTGAGCCGCTGGACGGGCGACGCCAAGGCCACGCTGCACGATCTCGCCGACAAGTACGGCGTGTCGGCGGAACGGGTTCGCCAGATCGAGGCGAACGCGATCAAGAAATTGCGAGGTTTGATGGTTGGCGCCTGAGTCCTTCTCAGGTCCGAGCTCAACTCACCCAGACCCCGGCCCCTGAGCCGGGGTTTTTCTTTCCCGGTGCAGGGCTAAAGACCCGTTAAGTTTTTGCGGGTTGTGGCCGGGACCGAGGCGTGAATTAATCGCCGCACCATGAGCGCCAGCGCGAATCTCAATCCCCAGGGCGAGCAGATGGCGGACGAATCGATGATTCGCTGCCTGGCCGCGCAGATCGAGGCGATCTGGCCGCAGGAAAAAGCCCTGCTCAACTTCTACCGGCTGCCGCGCAATGCGCGGGTACTCGATGTCGGCTCAGGCACCGGCGAGTTCAGCGCGCGGGTTGCCGAGGCGCATCCGGACTGGCAGGTGCTCGGCATCGAACTGCTCGAGGCATGGGTCGAATTCGCGCGCGGCAAACACGCGGCGCTCGGACCGCGGCTCGGTTTCGAGGTCGGCAACGCGTTTGCCCTCGCCCAGCCGGACAATTCGTTCGACCTGGTCGCGAACCGGCACATGATCCAGTCGGTACCACACGTGGAGAAGATCCTGTCCGAGCTGGTGCGGGTCACGCGGCGCGGCGGCCGGGTGCATGTTCTGGCCGAGGACTACTCCATGCTGCACTTCATGTCCGGGCCGCTCGACCCGGACGAGTTGTGGCGCAAGGGACCGGTGGAGTTTTCCGAGCGCACCGGCACGGATTCCCGCATCGGTCGACGCACATGGACGCTGCTGCGTGCGGCCGGGCTCGTCGACGTGCGCGTCGACTATGTCGTCGTCGACACCGTGCGCGTCCCCCGCCGCGTGTTCGCGGACATCATCACCGCCTGGCGCGATGGTTACGTGGACGCGCTGTCCACGCCCGAATGGCCGCCCGCGCGGGTGCGGCAGCACTTCGATGAGGTGATCACATCCATACTGAATCCGGAGCACTATGCCGTCTGGCATCTACCTATTGTTTCAGGAGTGAAACCATAGCAGCAGAAAGAAGGGGTCAGACCCCGTTGGGATCAGACCCCTCGCACGTCGATTCGGCGACGGTCAGCCGCGGACGATGGGCTGCAGCTTCAGCTCCACGCGGCGATTCTGCTGCTTGCCTTCCGGGGTGCTGTTGCTGGCGACGGGACGCGCCTCGCCGGCGCCGAAGGTAACGATGCGCTGGCCGTTCACGCCACGCGAGTTCAGGTAGCTGCCGACCGAGTTCGCGCGCTCCAGCGAAAGCTGCTGGTTGTACGCATCGCTGCCGTCGCTATCCGTGTGGCCTTCGACATCGATGGTGGTCTTGTCGTACTCCTTGAGTACCAGGCTCACCGAATCGAGAACCCGGAAGAAGCTGGAGTTCAGGTCTGCGCTCGCGGTCTTGAAAGTCACGTTGCCGGGCATGTTGAGGATGATGTTGTCGCCGGACCGTGTGACGGACACGCCCGAGTCCTGCAGCTGCGCGCGCAGCTTGGCCTCCTGCTTGTCCATGTAGGCGCCGACACCCGCGCCCGTCAGTGCGCCGACGCCGGCACCAATGAGCGCGCGTTCGCGGCGTTCCTTGGAATTGTCGCCGGTTGCGGCGCCCAGCACCGCGCCCGCCAGCGCGCCGATGCCGGCACCCTTGGACGCGTTGTTCACTTTCTTTTCGCCCGTGTAGGCGTCGGTGGTCGTGCAGCCGGCTGCCGTCAACGCGGCGGCGACGGCTAACAAAGTGCTGCGAACCCAGGTCGATGTCTTCATGCAATCCTCCTTGCGGGCATCATGGCGGCGAGCATCTGAACGCCGAATGAACCCGGTTTCTGTGCGCCAGTTCTCAGTCGACGGCTACGCTGGACGCCGGTGGCGTCGTCGCGCGTTTATAGCCGCGCGGACGTATCGCAACGGTGTTGCGAATGACCGTGCAGCGCACCCCATCCTTGCGGAAATAGCCGTATTCGAATGACGGCGTCGAGCGACCGTCGCG
>Ga0207675_100002741_pt1 | contig 17333 bp, 17 predicted proteins | sample KBSSwiS42_FD_184305 | JGI IMG/M metagenome (GOLD analysis project Ga0207675, IMG submission 184305) | Switchgrass rhizosphere microbial communities from Kellogg Biological Station, Michigan, USA - KBS Switchgrass S4-2 (SPAdes) (version 2) | ecosystem: Host-associated > Plants > Roots >... | reverse complement strand
GGAGTGCGCTTCCTGAACGCGCACCCGGAGGGGATGCCCACCATTCCCGCGCGGCGGTCGATCATGTCCGGGCGCCGGGTGTACCCGTTCCGCGGCTGGCATCCGTGGCCGAATCTCCCGCCACAGCCCGGCTGGGAGCCGGTCGGAATCGATGGCGAGATGTGGACGGTCACGCTCGGCAAGGCGGGCTGGACCACCGGCTACGTGACCGACAACCCGCACCTGCTCGAGCCCGTGCACAAGCGCTTCAGGTCGAAGTTCGACCGGGTCGAGCTGATCGAGGGCCAGGTGCCGGGCCGTCACCGCGGCCGGGCCCGCGTGTCCCGCCGCGAGCTCGACCAACACCTGCCGAAGTCGCTGCGCGGAACCCGCGCCGAGCCGAGGATGAAGGCATACCTGGCCTGGAATCGCCCGGGTCGGGACGAGCAGGACTACAACGCGGCGAAGGTCTTCCGGAATGGGATGGACTGGATCGAATGGGCGCGCACACGCCAGCCGTTCGCGCTGGTGGTCGACTCGTTCGACGCCCACGAGCCCTGGGACGCACCCCGGCGACTGATCGACATGTACGGAGACCCGAATCCGCACGGCGTCGAGCCGATCCAGCCGTTCGCCACGCCGGCCGGGAAGGCGAGCGAGCTGCAGCTCACGCAGCGGCTGCTGCGCCGAATGCGGCAGCTGTACGCGGCCGAGGTGACGATGGTGGACCTCTGGCTGGGCCGCTTCCTCGACCGGCTGGCGAACCTCGGCCTGGCCGACAACACGCTGGTGGTGCTGGTGTCAGACCATGGAGTGCTGCTGGGCGAGCGCGGCTGGGTTGGCAAGCGCTACACGGAGATGCACGAGGAGCTGACGCACGTGCCGATGGCCATGCGGCACCCGGCGGGAAAGGCGGCCGGGCGCACGACGAGCTATTTCGCCTCGACCCACGACGTCGGCCCGACCGTGCTGTCGGTCCTGGGAGTGGACGAGCCGCGCGGGATGAACGGCGCGGACTGGTCCCCGCTGTTCGACGGAAGGGCGCCGCGGAGGAACCGGAGCTACCGCACGGCTGCCTACAACACCTACGTGAGCGCCTCCGACGGCCGCTGGCTCCTGATCGCCGGGAACCACCGCGAGGAGCTGCGGCTGTACGACCGGAAGCGCGACCGCTACGAGCGCCGCAACATCGCCCACGGCCATCCGCAGAAGGTGCGTGAGCTGTGGGGCAAGATCGTGCACGACGCGGGCGGAAAGCTGCCGCACTTCAAGGGCGTGGGCGGGGAGGGGTAGGCGTTGCGCCGGGCGCGCCGCGCCGGGACGAACTACGGCACTGAGGGGTAGGTCCCGGCCGCCGGTTCTCCGACCATCCTGCCTAAGTGTTGCTGGGCAACACTCATCCAGGATTGTCGTCAGAAAACCACCCTCCGGGCCACCCCTCAATGCCGCCGTTCGCCGGCGCCCACGGCTACTCAATCGGGATGTCCTCGACCTCGGGCTCGTGCTTCGGCGCGTCGAGGCGCTCCAGGTACCAGTCGATCAGCGAGCGCAGGGTGATCAGGAACTCGCGGATCAGGTTCGTGAGCTGATCCTCGAGCTCGCGTGGCGCCATCCGGCGCATTCCGTCGAGCATGGTGAAGAGCGCCGCCGGATCGGGTGGCCGCTGCTCGTGCTCGTCGTGTGGCTGGCGGTCAGCTTCCATCGCGGGCCTTCTCGAAGGTGATCTCCAGGGACCCGTCGTCGAAACGGGCGCCCGCAGTCGCGTAGGCGCCGAGGGCCGGCGGCAGCATGATCGTCCGCTTCTGGGCGCCCACGCGCACGATCACCTCCAGGCCGATCTTCTTCAGGCTGAGGTCGCCGCGCTCGGCGAAGGGCACGTCCACGCGCAGGGTCGCTGTCCCGTTGTCGGTTACCAGCTCCTGAGAGAGCCGATCGTGGAGCACGGCGGCAGGGTCCTGGCCGTCGAAGATCGCGTGCGCCAGCCGGTCGAGCATCTCGTCTCCCATCACCTCCCGCTCCAGGTAGTCCGCGGTGAGGACGGGGACCGGCGCGAAGGCCGAGCGGACCAGCTCGAGCTGCTCCTCCTGAGACCTGCGCCAGGCCGCGAAGTAGCCGTCGGCCGGCAGCAGCCGGTTCACCACCACGGCGTCCGTGAGGTAGCCGTACAGGTTCAGGTAGGTGAAGGTCCGCATCGACTCCTTCACCACCATGCGGTCCGGGCTCGTGACCAGGCGGATGCTGGTACGCGAGCGGTCGCGCAGGATGCCGTTCATCGCCACCAGGTTGCGCGCGAGCTTCTCGACGTCGTCGAACACGGCCTCGCCGGGCAGCGGGATGTCGAACAGCGTGCGGGCGAACGGGGCGAGCCGTCGCTGCGAGGGGAGGATCCGCTCGAGCCACCAGGTCACGACGTCGGGGAACGAGAGCAGCCGCAGCGTCTCGCCGGTGGGGGCACAGTCGACGATCACGCAGTCGAACTCGCCCTCCTCGTGGTGGCGCTTGATCCACAGCAGCGAGAACAGCTCGTCCATCCCGGGCGGGACGGTCAGCTCCTCGGCTGAGATCCGGTCGATGCCGCGCTCGGCGAGCAGGTCGCCGAGCCAGCCCTGGACGCCGTCCCAATGGCGCTCCATCTCCTCCTGGGCCTGCACCTCCTGGCCGAACAGGTTGCCGGCGATGGGCGTGGGCTCGGGGCCGAGCTCGGCCTCGAGCGAGTCCGACAGGCTGTGCGCCGGATCGGTCGAGAGCACGACGGTGCGCAGGCCTGCCTCGGCGCAGCGGCGCGCCGTGGCGGCCGCGACGCTCGTCTTGCCGACCCCGCCCTTCCCTGTGTAGAGGATGGTGCGCGGCGTCATAGGCCGCCGCACTCTAGTGCGACTAGCCCGGCCGGTTCTCCACCTCGATCTCGGCGGTCACGCTGTCGCGCTTGCCGAGCCCGGTGCGGAGCTCCTTGGCCGCGACGCGCACCCGGAACGTCGACGGCCCGCGCGGTGTCCAGCTGAAGGAGCCGTTGCCGCGGCGGAAGGTCGCCAGGCGGTCGAACACCACCTTCCCGTCCGGCCGCGTCACCGTCACCTCCACAGCGGACAGCTTCGAGACGTTGAAGCGCAGCGAGACCGGCTCGTCCTCGGTGCCGAGCGCCGGGCCCTCGTATTTCACGACCGGCGGATCCACCTGATAGCCGCGGTACTTCTTCGCGTAGTCGCAGTAGACCTTGCCGAGCCGCCGCGTGCACATGCTCTGGAGGAACTCGCGCAGCAGCTCGTGGTAGTCGCGGTCGGACTCGTGGCCGGCGTAGTTGTAGAGCGACCAGTCGCCCACGTCGCTGTAGGGCACCTCAGCGCGCGCCTCGGGCTCGGCGTCCTCGAAGAGGCGGTGGGCCTCGGGGTCGCCGACGATGTGGCCGAAGTCGTAGAGGCCGATCAGCGACTGGAGGAACGCGTTGAAGATGTACAGACCCGGGGCGAACGAGTACTGGAGGTAGTGGACGCCGCCGCGCGGTCCGGTCGTGCGCACCCCGGTGGGCGGCGCGGTCTCGAACGCTCCCAGCGCGTGGCGGGCGGTCTCGGCGTACTTGGGCTCGTTCAGGAGCTTCGACGCGCGCCCGAGCGCCTGGATGCCCGTGGCCTGCGCCATCCCGCTCATCCACGGTGGCGTGCCGCCACCAAAGTAGAACTGGTACTCCCAGGCGATGAAGTTGCGGCCGCGCTTCACCGCGAGCGCCGTCATCTCGTCCAGGATCCGTCGGAGCGCGGCCTCGTCGCAGTCCGGCTCGCCCCGCTCGCAGAAGCCATGCAGCGCGTTCGCCTTCTTGAACGTGGAGAGCGGGTGGAGCTGGAGGCCCTCGCCCGGGAAGTACACGAACACGAGCTGGCTGCCCTTGAAGGACACCGCGTCGCGTGAGGCGGGGTAGGGGAGGCGGGGCCAGTACTGGCGGTTGCGCTCGAGCTGGAGGAACGCCGCCGGCATCCGGGTCGCGCCCAGGCGCCGCCGCAGCGCCAGCGACTCGACCGAGGTGAGCACGTACCGCAGCTGGGTGGCGCGCGCGCCGCTGAGCCGGCGCAGCGTGCGGACCGAGCGCACGTAGGTCCTGCGCCAGCGGCGATAGCTCGCCTTCGTGATGTGCTTGCGGCGCAGCTCCTTTCGGAGAGCCGCGTAGACCGCTCTGCGGCCGCTCGTCGTGCTGACGCGCGCCCGCACGCTCGACGCGGTCGCCCCGGCGGAGTGCGTGCCCGGAGCCACCAGCTCCGCCTCGGCGCGCGTCGGCACGGCTGGTTCGAAGACGCGCTGCGCGTGGTCTCCGTCCACCTCGATCACCTGCCCGGCGTGCGCCGGGCCGGCCGCCACGGCGGTGATGGCGACAGCCAGAAGTGCGGTTCTCCTCACGTACCCCATTCGTTCATCCAACGCCTCGACCCGTGCCGAGTTGCGGTCCCTTCCAGCTACTCTGCGGCGGGTGCGCCGCGCCCTGCCCGTACTGCTCTTCGCCGCTCTCGTGCTCTCCTCCTGCGGCGGGAGCGAGGACACGGGGGACGTCCAGAGCCTCCTCGACAAGGCCTTCAGCAACTCGATCAAGAGCGCAGACCTCAAGGTCGACGCATCGGTCCAGCTGAAGGGTAGCCCGGGCCTCGACAAGCCCGTCCGGATCAGCGCAACGGGCCCGTTTCGCAGCAACGAGGGCAAGCTGCCGTCGGCCGACATCGAGCTGAAGGTGGGCAACGACGGCGGCGGCCAGACGATCACAACAGGCTTCCTGTCGACGGGCGACCGCGCGTTCGTGAAGTTCCAGGACGTCTACTACGAGCAGCCCCGCTCACAGGTGGCCAAGGCGAACGAGTCGCTGGCGCAGAAACAGGGAAAGAAGAACAGCTCCCTTCGCGCGCTCGGGCTCGACCCGCGCAGTTGGCTCGCCGAGGCCAAGGACGAGGGCGAGGAGGAGATCGCCGGCGTGAAGACGCGTCACGTCTCCGGCAAGCTCGACGTCGAGGCGGTCATGCGGAACCTGAACCAGTTCGTGAAGAAGTCAGGGACCGCATTCGGCAGCGCGACCGGCCAGGCCCCGCCGAAGCCGCTCAGCGCGGCGGACATCCGCAGGTTCGGCGAGGTCGTGAAGGACCCGACCTTCAACGTGTACGTCGGCGTCGACGACAACATCATCCGGCGCGTGGCCGGCAAGATCGAGTTCGACGTGCCGGAGGAGAGCCGCCAGAAGCTGGGCGGGATCCAGTCCGGGTCGATCGAGTTCCAGGTCGAGTTCTCGGACGTGAACGGCGACCAGCAGATCGAGGCGCCGGCCAACGCGCGCCCGATCTCGGACCTGACCCGCTCCCTCGGCGGCGGCGGGACTCTGCCCGGGCTAGGCGCCGGCACCGGTTCGGCGACTCCGAACGTGCCCGACAACTCGAGCCCCGAGGCCCAGGACTTCCAGAACTACGCGGACTGCCTGGACAAGGCGCGGCCCGAGGACACCGAGGCGCTGCAGCGCTGCGCCGATCTGCTGCAGAGGCCGTAGCCGAACCCTCGACCACCCTCAAGGGGGTCTGACCCTTTAGACGCGCGCGGGGTCGCTCTTGCGGAGGTCGCGCTCGGGGTCGATGCCCCAGCGGGCGGCGAGCACGGCGTACTCGGGGGTCATGGGCCAGCGGTCCGGCCGCTCGTCGCCCTCGTGGTCGGGGGTGGCGCCCTTGAGGAGCATCGACCCGCGGTTGTCGCCCACCGCGCGGATCTCGACGAACTCCTCGTCGCTGAGCACCGGGTGCGCCGGCACGGCGGCAAGCTCCTCGCGCTTGCGCTCGATCGGCTTGGCGTCCGCGCCCGGCTCCTGGATCAGCGTGGGGGCCACGCACTCGACCGCGTGGTGGGCGAGGTTCCACACGCACGCGAGCTGGAGCGGGGTGAGCCCGTGCCGGTCCGCGATCGGCCGGATCCGCTCGAGCCGGTCGCGCCCCGCGTCGACCCAGCCGCTCGGACGGAAGCCGCGGTGGTCATGCGAATCGAACCGGTGGCCGGGTAGTACGTCGTCGTGGAACAGGCCGCCGTAGTCCACCACGCGCGTGAGCACCTTCACGTTGTGGCGGACCGCCGCGTCGAGCGCGAGCTCGCCTGGCCAGGGCTCGAACGGGTTGAGGATCAGCATCGCCCAGTCGATCAGCTCGCCGTAGCGCTCGAAGCAGCCGATCATGTCGAGCGTGAAGCCGTTCGCGGGGCCGGGTGCGAGGCCGACTGCACCCGCGAGGCCCTCGTCGCGCAGCTCGCGGAGTGCCTCCCAGACCTCTGGGGACTCGAACCCGCGCCGATCGGGGTTGTGGAGCAGCAGCAGGTCGAAGGAGTCGACCCCGCAGCGCTCGAGGCTCCGCTCCACGGCCATGCGCAGGTAGTCGCCGTAGCCCTCGGGCCCGCGCAGGCGCGGGTCGGTGAAGCGCGGGAAGCCCTTGGCGCCCTCGCGCTCGCCCTCGTAGAAGTCGTGCCCGACGGCGCCGGCGATCGCGTACTCGGAGCGCGGCACGCCGGCGAGGGCGCGGCCGAGCAGGGTGTCGGCGTCGCCGGCGCCGTAGGCGTCGGCCGTGATCACGCTGGCAATCCCGTCTCCGGGGCGAATCAGGGCCTCCAGCCGCTCATCGGAGATGGGCTCGCCGAAGCGCATGAAACGCCCGCCGCTCCAGGTGCCCACTGCAAGATGACCCCTCATGCCTTCACTCTAAGGTCCTGCCCGTGGAACTCGATGCCCTAGCGCCGTGGGCAGCGCTGATTGCAGCGCTGATCTTCTTCCTGTGGCTCGACCTCCACTTCTTCGCGCGCGGGCGCGAGCCGAGCTTCAAGGAGGCCGCCTGGTGGTCGGTCGGCTGGCTCGTTCTCAGCCTCCTCGCGGCGATACCCGTCCTCATCCTCGAGGGCTCGAATGACGCGGTCACCTACACGACCGTCTACCTGATCGAGCGCTCGCTCTCGCTCGACAACCTGTTCGTCTTCCTGCTGCTGTTCGCCTACTTCGGCGTTCCGTACCAGTACCGCCCGCGCCTGCTCTTCTTCGGGATCGTCGCGGCGCTGGCGCTGCGAGGCGGGTTCATCCTCGGCGGCACCGCGCTGATCGAGCAGTTCCACTTCGTGGTCTACCTGCTCGGCCTGGGCCTCCTCGTGCTGGCGTACCGGGTCTTCCAGGGGGTCGAGGAGAACGTCGACCCCGACCGAAACCTGATGGTGCGGCTGGTTCGCCGGTTCTGGCCCGTCACGAGCGAGTTCCACGGCAGCCGCTGGTTCGTGCGACCCAAGGGCGAGCACCGGACCTACGCCACGCCGATCTTCCTGTGCCTGGTGGCGATCGTGTTCGCGGACATCGCCTTCGCGATCGACTCGATCCCGGCCGCGTTCGCGATCACCCGCGACCCGCTTCTGATCTGGATGGGCAACGTGTTCGCTCTGCTCGGGCTGCGCGCGCTGTTCGTGCTCGTGGAGAGCCTGATCGCCCGCTTCCGCTACCTGGACGAGACGATCGCGATCGTGCTTGGCCTGGTCGGGGTGAAGCTCTTGATCGAGGACGTCTGGAAGATCGGGCCGGTGGCGAGCCTCGGGGTCATCGCGGTGGCGTTCGCGATCGGCATCGGGCTCTCACTGCGCGCGGACAAGCACGACCCGGAGGCGGAGGAGCACCGCGAGGAGCGGGTCGAGGCGATGCATCGCTCGCACAACCTGGCCGACGCGGAGCACTCGCACGGCGCCGCGTCGGAGCCGGCCCGCGAGCGGCAGCGCTGAGGTCCTAGGCGGACACGCTGCGGCGCCGCGCCAGCTGGCGCTCCAGTGCGGCCAGGCGGTCGTCCCACTGGGCGCCGACCTCGGCCATCCACTCGAGCGCCTCCGACATCGGGCCGGGTGTCGGGCGGTAGAGCACCTCGCGGCCCGAGCGGCGGGTGGCGACCAGTCCCGCGGCGGCGAGCGTTCCGAGGTGCTTCTGCACCGCCTGGCGGCTGACCGGCAGCTCGCGCGCAAGGTCGGTCGCGGTGGCCTCACCGCGCTCGCCCAGCGTGGCGTAGAGCGAGCGCCTGGTCCCGTCGGAGAGCGCGGCGAAGACGGCGTCGGCGGGGTCCGCGGTCGGCATCAACCGACGAGCGAGCCGGCCAGTGCGACGGGTCCGGTGCTGTCGCCGAACTCGATCTCAGGTCCGCTGCGGCCGCCGAACTCGATCGCGAGGTCGCGGCCGTCCAGGATGGCGAGCGGGCGCGATTCGGTCACGCGGATGTGGGTTCCGGTGTCGGTTTCGTCGAGATCGAGCTCGACGCGGGTGGCCTCCTCGTCCGGTGCGCTCCACCAGAAGACCAGGCGGCGCGGCGCGTCGACCTCCTCGACGAACCCGCTCCGGTCGCCGGCCTGCACGGAGCCGGCCTCGCGCAGCTCGATGGCAGCGTCCTCGCCGAGCCAGTCCGGCTCGGTGAGCGAGCGCCAGACCTCCTCGACTCCCTCCGGAACAGTCAGCTCGCGCTCAACCAACTCGTCCATACCGGCCTCCGTGTTCGCCGTGTGCAACCAAATCTCCAACTCGCCCTGCGTCTGCCATGTGCAACCAAACGGTTGCTATTGTGATCGCAACCAAGTGGTTGCAGTTTAACGAACAGGGCTCGCAGGGTCCGGACAAGGAGAGGCACATGCAGATCGGGCGCGTCCACACCTCACTCGTGCCGATGGTGGTCGAGCAGACCTCGCGCGGCGAGCGCTCCTTCGACATCTACTCGCGTCTGCTGAACGAGCGCATCGTGTTCATCGGGCGGCCGATCGACGACGAGATCGCCAACCTCGTGGTCGCGCAGCTCGTGCATCTCGAGTCCGAGGACCCGGACAAGGACGTGTCGGTCTATGTGAACTCGCCGGGTGGCTCGCTGCACGCGGGACTCGCGATCTACGACACGATCCAGTACATCCGTCCCGAGGTGCAGACGATCTGTTACGGGATGGCGATGTCGGCCGGCTCGCTGATCCTGGCCGGCGGCACCCCGGGCAAGCGGCTGACGCTGCCGAACTCGCGGATCCTGATCCATCAGCCCTCGTCGGGATTCCAGGGCCAGTCGTCCGACATCGAGATCCACGCCCGCGAGGTGCTGGAGCTGCGCCGCCTGCTCGAGGAGATCTACGCGCACCACACAGGGAAGACGCCCGAGGAGGTGCACGACGACATGGAGCGCGACCGCTTCTTCGGCGCCGAGGAGGCCGTGGACTACGGGCTGGTCGACCGAATCGTGACCGCGAGCGAGCTGCGCCGCCCACCGTCCGGCTTCGCGGCAGCAGCAGCCACCACCGACTAGGGGGTCAGACCCCTTGAGTCGACCACGCTTAAGGGGTCTGACCCCTTCAGTCGGGCGGGCTTAGGGGGTCAGACCCCATTGGGTACAACAGGGGCGTGCGCGTTCTGGTCGCCTCGTTGGTGCTTGTGCTCGTCGCGCTCTCCGGTTGCGACTCCGGTGGGGGTGGGGAGCCTGAGCCCGTCCCGAGGCCGTCGCCGGCGATCACCAGCAGGGAGCTCACCGATCATCTCGCCGCGCTTCAGCGGATCGCCGACGACAACGGGGGGAACCGGTCCGCCGGCACGCGCGGCTATGACGCCTCCGCCGACTACGTGGCCGCCCGGCTTCGCGACGCCGGGTGGGAGGTCCGCCGGCAGCCGGTCCCGTTCGGATACTTCAGGCTCGACGGCGCCTCCCTCGTCGTCGACGGCCGCCGGCTCGAGCGCGCGAGGCAGTTCCAGGTCCTGAGCTACTCGGGCTCGGGGCGAGTCGCGGGCCGCCTCCGCTTCGCCGGCAGCGGCTGCTCGCAGGCCGAGTTCGCCGGGCTCGGCCCGCGTGACATCCCGCTCGTCGACCGCGGCATCTGCTTCTTCCGCGACAAGGCGCGCAACGCCGAGCGGGCCGGGGCGAGGGCGCTGGTGGTATCGGAGACGGTCCGAACCCGGCGCGGCGTCCCGAGCGGGACGCTCGCAGGTACAGGCGTGCAGATCCCGGTCGTATTGGTTTCGCTCCGCGCGCTGGGAAGGCACGCCGACGGCTCCCCCGCGACCGTCGACGTGGACGCCGTCTCGCGCAGAGGCCGCACCGAGAACGTGATCGCGGAGACGCCCGGCGGCAGCGCGGACCGCGTCGTCATGGCCGGCGCTCACCTCGACTCGGTCGCCGGCGGCCCGGGCATCAACGACAACGGCAGCGGCGTGGCGACGCTCATCGAGGCGGCGGAGGCCATCGGACCGCGGCCCGAGGGCTCGAAGGTGCGGCTTGGCTTCTGGGCCGCCGAGGAGCTCGGTCTCGTCGGGTCGCGCGAGTACGTGCGCTCGCTCGACGCGGACGAGCGTCGCCGCATCCGCGCCTACCTCAACCTGGACATGGTCGGGTCGCCCAACCCGGTGGCGGAGCTCTACAGGGACGGCGACCCGCGGCTCGCCCGGGTGCTCCGCAGGTCCGTGGCGCGCCCGCTCGGCGGCATCGCAGCCGGCCAGTCGTCCGATCACGCACCCTTCCAGGCGGCGGGCATCCCGATCAACGGCCTCTACACCGGCTCGACCGAGCGCGGCCCTGGCGGCCGCCCCCGCGACCCCTGCTACCACCTCGCCTGCGACACCCTCGACGACGTGAACCGCGCCGAGCTGCTCATCATGGCGCGCGCGACCGCCGGCGCCCTCCGCGCGCTCTCGGCACGTCACAAATAGCGGCGCAGCGGAAGATAGGTAGGTAGTGGGGGACTACAGCCGACTGCCGGACGACGAGCTGCTCCGCCTGACCGCCGTGGACCGCGAGGCGTTCGGCGAGTTCTACGACCGCCACGTGACGGCGGTGCTGGCGGAGCTCCGCGGCCGGGGCCTCCCAACCGACGAGGCCCTCGACCTCACGGCGGAGGTGTTCGCGAACGCGCTTCTGGCCAGCCGCCGCTACCGGCCCGGCGAGGCGCCGGCGCGCGCCTGGCTGCTGGGGATCGCCCGCAACAAGCTCGCTCACCGCCACCGCCGGATGGGCGTGGAGGCGACCGCGCGCCGCAGGCTCGGGATGCCGCATTTGACCTACTCGGACGACGCGCTCGAGCGGGTGGAGGAGCTTCTCGACGCCGAGTCGCAGCGCTACACGAACGGCGCCGCGGCCCTGCCGCCAGCAGAGCGCGAGGCGGTGATCGCCCGAGTGATCGAGGAACGCGACTACGACGAGATCGCCGCCGCCTCCGGTGTCAGTCCGGCCGCGGTACGCCAGCGGGTGAGCCGCGGCCTGGCGAAGCTCGCGCGGCTCGGCAGGGAGGAGGACCGATGAGTGCGACCCGCCATGTCGAGGCGGACGCGCTGGCCGCGGTCCGGGCCGAGCTCGTGGGCGCCGCAGGGCGACGCATCTCGCGACGGCGCGGCAGACGGCGGACGGCCCTGCTCGTTGCGGTGGCCGTGCTCCTCGCGGCGGCAACGGCGGCTACCGCGGCGCTGATCGACTCCAGCACGGGGGTGCCGGCGGTCGACAAGCTGCTCGACGTCGACGTGCCGGGCTCGCGGCATCCCGCCGGCCCCGGCGCGGCCAGCGAGTCGCTTCGCGTGCCGGAAGGCGATCACATGACCAACGTCGTGGCCTACTACGCGCGCGACGGCTCGGTCTGCATCACCTCAGCCGACCTGAAACGCGGGGGAAGCGCCCGGGGCAGCTTCGGCGGCTGTCCGCCGTTGCGCGACGTCAACCGGCGCATCCTGCGGCGGGGTGGCTACTGGTTCGGCGCGACCCTGGGGACCGACCAGCGCGCCAGCAAGCTCCTGGTCGCCGGCGACGTGCGCTCGATCCGGCCGCTCGACGACGGCGATTGGACGGTTCACATGACCGCACCCTGGACGCCGCCGACCAGAGGCGGCCGCCCGTTGCGCCTGGTCGTCGTCGTCGATGAGGTGGACATCGCCGAGCAGGAGCTGTCGACCACCACCCCGCTGGGGCCCGACCTCGAGCTCACCCATGCCGACGGGCACAAGCGCGTCCTGCGTGGGCCGTAGGGCGGCGTCCTCAGGGGCCGTCGGGCGGCGTCCTCAGGCGTAGTAGAAGACCAGCCCCAGCACCGCGTACAGCGCCACGAGCTGCACGCCCTCGAACCAGTTCGACTCGCCGTCCTGGGTCACGAGGTTGGCGATCAGCACGGCGAACAGGAGCGCCCCGAGCTCGTAGCCGTTGAAGACGAGCGCCAGCGGGTCGTCGCCGACGACGAACGACAGCAGGACGAGCACCGGCGCCACGAACAGGGCGATCTGAGCGCTCGACCCAATCGCGATGTTCACGGCCAGGTCCATCTTGTCCTTCGCCGCGACGAGCACTGCGACCCAGTGCTCGGCGGCGTTGCCGACGATCGCCACGATGAACACGCCGACGAAGAACTCGGACAGCCCGATCTTCTCCGACGCCTCGGTGATCGAGCCCACGAGGATCTCCGACATGACGCCCACCGCGACGGCGGCCAGGGCCAGGTAGATCGCCGCTCGCTTCACCGGCCACGGATGGTGTTCCTCCTCCGCCGTCTCGTGGTACGGGTTGAAGACGTCGCGATGCGTCTTGAGCGAGAAGTAGAGCCCCGACGCGTAGCTCACGAGCAGCACGAGCGCGACGCCGAGCGACAGGTGCTCCACGTCGGTGCCGAACTCAAGGTTCTCCGCTCCCACCGGCGGCAGCCGGCTGCCGTGAATCAGCTGGAACAGGGCCGGAAAGACGAGCGCCGCCACGGCGAGGGTGAGCATCGCCGACTGGGCATTCGCCGCGGTGCGGCTGAAGGTCTGCTTCTCACGCGTCCAGCCGCCGACGAACATCGAGGCTCCCAGCACCAGCAGCACGTTGCCGATGATCGAGCCCACGAGCGAGGCCTTGACGACCTCCTGCAGGCCCTCGATCAGCGCGAAGAAGGCGATGATCAGCTCGGGCGCGTTGCCGAACGTCACGTTGAGCAGCCCGCCGATCCCCGGCCCGGTTCGCGCGGCGATCGCCTCGGTGGCCTCGCCCATCACCGCGGCGCACGGAATCACCCCGAGCGCGGCCGCACCGAACACGAGCGTGGGCGACGCGTGCGCCAGCTCGACGGCGATTGCCACCGGAATGAAGATCCCGAGGAAGTAGACAGGGCGCATGGCGGCGCAACGTTATTCGCCAAGCACCGGGTCGTGCCCGGTGCGCAAGCATGGTTTCCCCGGGGTACAGTCGAGGGAGAGGGTTTGATCGACCACGTCAACAATCTGAAGCTGCAGCATCTGGTCGAGCTCTCGAAGCTGGGCGATCGCTGCGCGGGCATAGAGGAGGAGATCGCTTCCTGGCTCGCGGAGCACGACGTCGTCTTCGCCGGCAACACGATCCCGTTCGTGCTGATGCCGCACTTCGTCTCGCCCGGCCAGCTGCGGCGCGTGAAGCGCGCGGTGGGCTGCCTGTCCGCCGTCCTCGACCGCTTCTGCGACGCGTACGCCGACGACGAGCGCCTCCGCGAGGAGCTGGCGCTCCCGGCCGCCGAGGACGCGCTGATCCGGCTCGACCCCGGCTTCAGCCAGCCGCTCCGGATCTGCCGCCTCGACGCCTTCCTTCAGGGCTACGACGTGAAGTTCCTCGAGTTCAACGCCGACTCCCCGGCCGGCATCGGCTACACGGACGTGCTTCACGAGGGGCTCGCCCGCGCCATCTCGCTTCCGCGCGTGAGCGCCGAGTTCGAGACGTCGTACACGCCGATGCTGCCGGTGCTGATCGACACGCTCCTGTCCGCATACCGGGAGCTGCGCGCGGAACGCGCCGAGCTCCCCGAGACGCCGCGCCTGGCGCTCGTCGACGTGGCGGGCAGCCCGTCCGTCCCCGAGTTCCGGATCATCTGCGAGGCGGCGAAGCGCGAGGGCATCGAGGCGCTCCACGCGACGCTCGACGAGGTCGAGTACGACGGCTCCGTGCTGCGCGTGAAGGGCGAGCCGGTCCACCTCGTCTACCGCCGGGCGCTGCTCGAGGATCTGCCGGAGGGCGACCTGATCGCCGCGGCGCGCGACCGCCGCGCCGCCGTCGTGAACCCCTTCCGGGCGCGCGTGGCCAACAACAAGAAGCTGTTCGCCCTGCTGGCCGACCCGCGCTTCGCGGAGCTGGTGGAGGACGCCGAGCGCCAGGTGATCGCCGAGACGATCCCCTGGACGCGTGTGCTGCGCGAGGGGCGCGCCGGCTACGGGGACTGGGTCGTGGACCTGCTTGCGTTCGTATCCGACAACCGCGAGCGGCTGGTCCTGAAGCCGGCGTCCGACTACGGCGGCCACGGCGTGTCGCTCGGCATGGAGACCTCTCAGTCCGATTGGGACCGGCTGATAGACGAGCACCACGCGAACGGCGACTACGTGGTCCAGGAATACGTCCCCGTGCCGGAGGAGATGTTCCCCACGGTGGAGGACGGGCACGTCCACATGCGCCTCAAGCGCTTCAACATCAACCCGTTCGGGATCGGCGGCCGCTATGCGGGGATGATCACGCGGATCTCCGATCAGGCGGTCATTAACGTGTCGGCCGGAGGCGGCCTCCTGCCGAGCGTGGTGGGGCGGCACAGGGAGAGACTTCTGGCGGAGGAGGGTGCGGATGACGAGACCGCTCGGCTACGACGTTGACGACAACGCCAGCCGGTTCTCGAACTACTTTCACGTGCTGCGCGAGCTCGTTCACTTCACGAACGGGTGGATGCCGCTCGAGCCGAGCTGGGAGCGCAAGTACGCGCTCGGGGACCACGTGCACGACGATGCACGCGCGCTGACCAAGATCAAGCGCCGTCTCTACGAGCTGCGCCACCCGAGCGAGTACCCGGGCTCGCCCTCGCCCGAGCTGGCCGGGCTGCTCGACCGGATGGCCGGGGCCGGGACGGCGCAGGAGTACCTCACGGTCGCCTACACCGAGGCGAAGCCCGCGCTGATCCGCGCGATGCGGATCCACCTCGACAACCTCGACCCGGTGGCCGACGAGCCGTCGCTGCGGCTGCTCACCCAGATCGTGGGGCGCCAGGAGCGGCACACCGAGGGGCACGGGAGCTTCGACGCCGACATCGGGGCGCTTCCGGTCGTGCTGCGGGCGGAGCCGCGCGAGCTCGTCATCCTCCCGCCGCTCGAGGAGCCGCTCCGCGACGACTTCGTGGAGGTCACCGAGGCCGGCGACCCCTATCTCGCCCGCGAGCTGTACGTGAACGGCGCCGAGAACCACGTGCCGGTCGAGCCCGAGGAGCAGCAGCATTTCTTCCACGGGCTGATGGACGCCGAGCTGTCCGCCGCCGAGCTGATGGCCCGCAACTCGCACGAGCATCCCGAGATGCCGTGGGACTTCCACGTGGACATGGCGCGCCAGAACTGGGACGAGGTCCGGCACGCGCGGCTGCACGATCTCCTGATGAAGGACGAGCTGGGCTGCGCGTGGGGCGACTTCCCCGTGGGCTTCTCCTACTTCAAGTCGATCTACGCCTACGACCTGCTGGGCCGGCTCTGTCTCTTCAACGGGACGAGCGAGCAGCGGGCGATGTGGCGCCACTCGCACCGGCGCAAGAGGCTCTTGGAGCTGGGGCAGGAGCGCGTGGCGATGGTGTTCGACTACCTGCTGGCGGACGAGGTCCCGCACGTGCACAACGGCGTGCGCTGGGGCTCGCACCTGCTGGGGGGCAGCGAGGCGGCGTACCGCGAGAAGGTCAGAGAGCTGCGCGCGGCGCTGGACGAGACCGGCGCGCCGGCGTCGGCCTAGGGCTCAGATGTCGTCGACTTCCTCGTCCGGCTCCGGCGGGGCGTTCTCGTCCTCGTCGACGTAGTCGTCGTCCTCGTTGTCGTCGAGTGAGGCCGCGCGGATCTCCGCCGTGCGCCCGTCGCCGCCGTGGTAGGTGGCCTGGAAGCCCTCGAGCAGCTCGTCGCGGCGGGCCTCGTCGACCGGGACCTCGTCCGCGATCAGGACCCAATCCGCGCCCTCGAACTCCTCCAAGTTGAAGATCTCGCCGTCGATAGAGGGCGAGTCGTCCACCACGACCAGGATCTCCGTCTGCGGATTGAGGTAGCAGCCGGGGCGGAGCAGCAGGTCGTCGAGGTCGAAGCGGCGTTCGGAGGCCATCGCGCGCAGCCTATACCCGTGGATGGTGCGAAATCACCCCGTGACGTCACGCAGCTGGCGCTCGATCTCGGCCTCCACGTCGAGCGGCTCCTTGCCCTGGCGGGCGCGGCGCTCGTTGCGGGCCATGACCAGCTGGCGCACCTCCTCGCGGAGCGCGGGGTCGCCCGTGCCGGGTGAGCCGACGGTCAGCGAGGCCAGCTCCGCCTCGATGTCGAGCGGCTCTTCGCCGCGAGCCTCGCGCCGGCGCGACTTTGCTTCGAGCATCTGCCGGATCTCCTCGTTCGCCTCGGCCGCCGACGACGGGGCGGAGGCCGGCCGGTCCCGCTCCATCTCGAGATCCCCTCGGCCGAGACCGGAGTAGATGCGCCCGCTGCCCCAGTAGGAGACCGTTGCCGCGATCACGGCAATCACCGACACGCCGATGATGATCACGCCGAAGGCATCCACCACGGGTAGTTTGCACCCGATGTGGAGACGACTGCGCCGCCGGACCTTCGCGCCCAGCCGCCCGGCCGTGTTTCCCGATCAGATCGGGCTCCTCGTCATCACGCTCGTCGCGATGGCCGCGGGTATCTACGTGGTCGCGCGTTTCCTGCTGTAACCTGCAGGGTACGTCGTTGACTGACCAGTCAATCAGAGGAGCAGCAAGCAGTGGTCGACTTCACGCTTACCGACGAGCAGAAGGACATCCGCCAGCTCGCCCACGACTTCGCCGAGAAGGAGATCCGGCCCGTCGCGTGGGAGCTGGACAAGGACTCCACGTTCCCAGACGAGATCGTCAAGCAGGCCTGGGAGCTCGGCCTGATGAACACCCACATCCCCGAGGAGTACGGCGGCCCGGGCCTCGACTACCTCAGCGGTTGTCTCATCGAGGAGGAGCTCGGCTGGGGCTGCTCCGGCATCGGCACGTCGCTGATGTGCAACGGCCTCGCGACCGCGCCCGTGCTCCTCGGCGCGTCGGATGAGGTCAAGAAGGAGTTCCTGGGTCGTTTGACGGAGGAGCCGAAGCTGGCTTCTTTTTGTTTGACGGAGCCCGATGCGGGGTCGGACGTTTCCGGAATGCGAACCACTGCAGTGAAGAAGGGCGACTCCTACGTCATCAACGGGACGAAGTGCTTCATCACCAATGGGTCGCACGCCGATTGGTACACGGTCTACGCGAAGACCGACAAGGAGGCCGGCCACCGCGGCATCTCCGCGTTCGTGGTGCCGCGGGAGCTCGACGGAGTGACCGTGGACAAGAAGGAGGACAAGCTCGGGCAGCGCGCCTCCGACACGGCGATGATCTCCTTCAGC
>Ga0207675_100002740_pt1 | contig 17341 bp, 12 predicted proteins | sample KBSSwiS42_FD_184305 | JGI IMG/M metagenome (GOLD analysis project Ga0207675, IMG submission 184305) | Switchgrass rhizosphere microbial communities from Kellogg Biological Station, Michigan, USA - KBS Switchgrass S4-2 (SPAdes) (version 2) | ecosystem: Host-associated > Plants > Roots >... | reverse complement strand
GTGCTCAGGCAGTGGGGCGCGGCAGGCCATCACACGGGATCTCTCAAAGCCGAGCCGCCCTCCACGCCCGATGCCGAGGAGAGCGTGCGCTTGCTCCGCCAGCAGCAGGATGAGCTCCTGAAGAAGGAGCGTCTGATCGTGCTCGGGCAGCTGGCGGGCAGCCTGGCGCATCAACTGCGCAACCCGCTGTGCGCCATTTCCAACGCCGTGGCGTTCCTGCGCCGGGAACTCGCGGGTCTGACCACGACCTCGATGGAGGACGCGCTGCGCATCGCGGGGGAAGAGGTGTGGGTCGCCAACCGCATCATCGAAGACCTGCTCGACTATGCACGCATCCGCCCGCCAGCGCCGCGCAACCTGAGTGTGCAGGAGCTGGTCGAAAGCGCCCTCGGACGCGAGAGTATCCCGCCCGGCGTAAAGGTCGAGCAACGCCTCGGCGACGAACGCGTACACGTCGACCTCAGCCAGATCTGCGACGCGATGGGCAAGCTGATCCGCAACGCCTTCGAGGCCATGGATGGCTCGGGCACGATCACCATCGCATCGCGTCCGGACGATGACTTGGTGGAGCTGACCATCACCGACACCGGTGTGGGGATTTCGCGCGAGGAGGCGGCACTCCTGTTTGAACCGCTCGTCACCAGCAAGCCGCTCGGAATTGGTCTGGGCTTGACCACCGCGCGAGCCTTGGTGGTAAACCAGGGGGGCACGCTCGAGGCGGAGGGAGAGCGCGGCAAGGGCGCCCGGTTCAAGCTGCGATTGCCCTCCGCTCTGGGGCTGCAATCCCAGGCGCCGCCGCCCGGCAAGCGACCAGGACAATGACTTCGATGAGAACGCTTGCGCTGACCATGCGCTCGAAGGGAATGAGGAACGACAGATGCTGATCGATCAGATCAAACAGCGCATGTTTCAGGCGATCAAGTCTGGGGCGCTCGTCGAGAAGGAAGTCTTGCGCACCGTGGTCGGTGAAGTCACGCGCACCGGGGAGGCGGCCAGCGATGAGCGCGTGCTGCAGACCGTGCGCAAGCTGGTCAAATCGAACCAGGAAACGCTGCGCGCCGCGACCGACGAGGCGCAGCGCACGACCCTGGAGCAGGAGATCCGCGTGCTCGAGGACTTTCTGCCGCGCTCCCTCGGGGCCGCCGAGGTCTTGGAGCTGCTCGGGCCGGTGGCCGCTGAAATTCGGGCTGCGGGGGGGCCTGGGCCCGCACTCGGAATCGCGATGAAGTTGCTGAAGTCAACGGCCGCGGTAGTCGACGCGCAGGAGGTGCGAGATGCCGTCACGCGGCTTCGCCAAGGCTCCTGAGAACGCACGCGCCGGGCGAGCAGCCGCGCCGCCGGCCTGAACCGCGGCCGCTGGCCCGTTGGCCAATCCTCGGCAGTCACGCTGGCTTCAAAGCGGGGCAGAACGGTCCGGGCCGCGTGGCTTTTGTGGCGCTCGGCGCGAAAGACTCGGGGTACTGTCGTGGGCATGAGCCGAAACAAAGCCCCGCGTATCAGTCCCTGCGGCGGCACTTCCCGATTCTCGTTGGTGCGTCGAGCGTGTGCACCTTTCTTTGCCCTGTTCGGGCTCAGCGTTTTTGGAACCTGGATCGCCTCCTGCAATGACGATTCCAACGGCCGCGTCTGCGTCTCCGGAACGACGCGCCTGTGCTCGGACGTGGACCACTGCCAAGGCAGCCAAAAGTGCCTCGCGGACGGCTCCGGCTATGGCGAGTGCGACTGCACGGGGCCGCTGCGGCAGCCCTCGACGGACGTCACGGGCGACCAGGCCATCACGCCGCTGGTCGGTCGCCATTGCAAGGTCGATCCCGACTGCGGCGAAGGCTTGCGCTGCTTCACCGAGAGCTCCAACGCATTTTTCGGCGGCGGTCCTGCGGGGGGTTACTGCAGCACGGACTGCGTGGGCGCCAACACCTGCACGGCCATCGATCCACAGTCGGATTGCATCGGCCTGCCCGGCACTCAGACGGTGTGCTTGCGCACTTGCCGCAGCCAGGATCCGACCTCACTCGCCGAGAACAAGTGCCTCACGCGCACGGACGTGGTGTGTAAATCGGAGGTCGCGCTCAGCATGGCCACGTTCTCGGGGGCGCGCCAACGCGGCTGGTGCTTTCCGCAGTGCGGCAGCGACGAGGACTGCCCGGGGCGAGTCTGCGATCTGGAACGCGGCCTGTGTGTGAACGCGGCTCCTGCGGGTCTGCCGCTGGGAGAGCACTGTGAAAGTACCGCGGAGTGCCTGGGCGGGCTGTGCATTGCAGTCGCACCGGGGGAGCAATTCTGTTCCGCGCCGTGCATCGTGGACCAGCCGGTGGGCTGCGGCTACGGTCCCTCGGTCGCGAAGCGCGACGCCGGCTGTCTCGGCGCGCTATATAGCGGCATCCTGTCGTCCGAGGGCGCCGGAGACGTCGGCTTCTGTGCGGAGCTTTGTGACGTGGACGCCGACTGCGTGCAAGCCACCAGTCACAACTGGGTCTGCACCCAGAGCGCCCTCAACCTCGCGCGCTTCGGACGCGCCGGGGTGTGCTTCCCGCCGGACGCCACCGACGCTGGCCCCGGCACGGGCGACGCAGCCACGGCCGGAGACGCCAGCTCCGCTGACGGTGGTTGACGAGGCTTCGCGGCGCGCCCACCCTCACGCCGTGATCGGGGACCCGGATCCGACTGCTTCGCTCGGAGAAGAGATCGACGCGCGGCTCGGGCGCATCGATCTCTCCTTCAACGCGCACGGCTTCGATGCCTATGGGGTGTCGAGATCGTCGCTGGCGGCGGGCCTGCGTGTCATCGGCTGGCTATACCGCCACTATTTCACGGTGCGTTGCCGCGGCATCGAGCACATCCCGCCGCGCGGCCGCGTGATCCTGGTGGGCAATCATTCGGGTGGCTACGCGATCGACGCCGGCATGGTGATCGCGGCGTGCTTCCTGGAGCTCGAGCCACCGCGTCTCGCGCATTCGATGGCCGATCGCTTCATCAATCGCATTCCGTTTCTGTCGCAATTGGCGAGCCGCACCGGGCAGATCACGGGCTTGCCGCAGCACGCGCTGCAATTGTTGCGCGACGACCGCGTGCTGCTCGTCTTCCCCGAGGGCACGCGCGGTACGCAAAAGTTGTTCTGGAATCGCTATTCGCTCGGGCAGTTCGGGACCGGCTTTCTGCGCCTGGCACTGCGCACCGGTAGTCCGATTGTGCCCTTTGCCTATCTCGGGGGCGGCGAAGCCGTGCCGACCATCGCCAACCTGACCTTTCTCGGCAAGCTGATCGGCGTACCTTATATTCCCGTCACCCCGTACTTGCTGCCCTTGCCTCTACCGGTTGGGGCCGAGCTGCGCTTCGGGGCACCCTTGCGCTTCTCGGGCACAGGGGAAGAGAGCCAGCCTGCGATTCAGGCGCAGGTCGATCTGGTCAAGGCAGCCATCGCGGACTTGATCGCGCATGGCCTGGGGGAACGCGAGTCGCGGCCGCCGTCGGCGGCGGCCCCTCGCGAGTGAACGGAGCGCGGCAGACATGAAGATCCTGATCACGGGCATCTCCGGCAAGCTAGCGCAGCAGGTCGCCCTCGAGCTGCGCGCGCGCGGCCACACGCTGACCGGTATCGATCTCAGGCCCTGGCCCGAGTGCCCCGCCGACGTTCAGCTGATACAGACCGACATCCGCAAGCCTGAGGCGGAAGAAGCATTCCGCAGCGTGCGACCGGACGCGGTGATCCACATGGCCACCGTGTCGCACCTGACCACGCGCCGCGACGAGCGCTATCGCATCAACCTCGGCGGTACGCAAAAGGTGTTCGAGTACTGCGAGACGCACGGGGTGGGCCAGGCGCTGTTCGTGGGCCGTCACACCTACTATGGCGCCGTGCCGGATGCCCCGCTGTATCGCAGCGAGGACGAGCCCCCGATGGCGCTCGAGAGCTTCCCCGAGCTCGCCGATCTGGTTGCCGCCGATCTGTTCGCGGCCTCGGCCTTGTGGCGCTTCCCGGAACGGGCCACCGCGGTCTTGCGCATGGTGTACACACTCGGGCCGACCCTGCACGGCACGCTGGCTTCATTTCTGCGCGGCCCACGCGTGCCGATGATCCTGGGCTTCGATCCGCTGTTTCAATTCATGCACGAGAAAGACGCCGTCGCGGCCATCATCCTGGCGCTGGAGCGCCGGTTGCGCGGGGTCTTCAACGTGGCGGGACCGCAGGCTCTGCCGCTGAGCGAGCTGATCCGCGTCACCAACCGGGTACCGACGCGCATGGCGCGCGTGTTGCATCCGTTCTTGCTCGGGCGTTTTGGTTTACCCCGACTGCCCGCGGGCGCCGTGGCGCACATCAAATACCCACTCGTGATCAGCGACCGGGCGTTTCGCGAGGCCACGGGTTTTCGGCACACGTACGGAGAATACGAGACGTTGGCTGCTTTTCTGGAGGCTTGCCCGCCGCCGACGGCGAGCAGCGCCGAGGCAATACCGATTGCGAGCCCGGGCCCTCGAGGTTAGGGTCCGCTGGTATTTTCGACACTGCGATCGCGCCGAGATCGGACGTTGCACAGACCGAGGCAGAGGTCGCGTAAGGCAGGTCGCGTAGGGTAGAGGTCGCGTAGGGTAGAGGTCGCGTAGGACAGGTCGAACAGATCGGGCTCGAGCGACAATTCGAGCCGCAGCCAGGATCAGGAGGCAGGCGTGGCATATTTTCTAGGACTCGATTCGAGCACCCAAAGCCTTTCCGCCATCGTCATCGACACCGACGAGCGGCGCGTCGTGCTCGATCAGTCGGTGAATTTCGGCCGTGACTTGCCGAGCTACGGCTCGCCGCACGGGGTACTGCCCCACCCCGATCCGCGCGTCTGCCACAGCGACCCGTTGATGTGGGTCGAGGCGCTGGATCTGCTGCTCGGCAAGGTGCGCGCCCAGGGCTTCGACTGGTCGCGTGTCTCCGGCATCAGCGGCGCCGGGCAGCAGCACGGCTCGGTGTACCTGAAAACGCCCATCTCGGAGGCGCATGGTTGGTCCCCGGCGCAGCCACTGGTGGGGCAGATCCGGCCGCTGCTCAGCGTAACCACTTCACCGATGTGGATGGACAGCTCGACGGCCGCGGAATGCGCAGAGATCGCTGCCGCCGCGGGCGGCCGCGCGCGGGTCCTGTCGCTCACCGGCTCGAACCCCATCGAGCGCTTCACCGGGCCGCAAATCCGCAAGATCTGGAAGACCCAGCTCGAGGCATATTCGGCGACGCGGGAAATTCACCTGGTCAGTTCCTTCATGGCGTCACTGCTCACGGGCTCATCGGTGGCCATCGATCTGGGTGACGGCGCCGGCATGAATCTGCTCGACCTGTCGAGCGCACGCTGGGATCGTTCCCTGCTCGACGCCACCGCGCCCGGGCTAGCGGAACGCCTGCGCCCTGCCTTGCCGTCGCACAGCTCCGTGGGCGGCATCAACCGTTACTTCGTGGAACGCTACGGCTTCCGCCCCGGTACCCCCGTCATCGCTTTCACCGGCGACAACCCGAGCAGCCTGGTCGGCATGGGGGCCATCGAGCCCGGTACCCGTCTGATCAGCCTGGGAACGAGCGACACGGTGTTCGCCGCCATGGACGGGCCGCGCACGGATCCGCATGGCTACGGCCACGTCTTCGGCAACCCGGCCGGCGGTTTCATGAGCCTGATCTGCTTTACCAACGGCTCGCTGGCACGCGAGCGGGTGGCGCAGCGCTTCCAGCTCGATTGGTCTGCTTTCGCGACGGCGATCGCGGAGACCCGCCCTGGCAACCGCGGCAACCTGATGCTCCCCTTCTTCACGACGGAGACGACTCCGCGCCTGCTCGACCCCGGCGTCGAGCTGTTCGGGAGTCCCGAGTTCGTCGCCTGGCAACGCCCTGCCGAGGCGGTGCGGGCCGTGGTCGAGGCCCAGGCTCTCTCGATGCGGCGCCACTCCGACTGGATCGGTCACGCGCCGCGTCAACTCGTGCTCACCGGCGGCGCCTCCCGCAACACCGGGGTCCAACGTGTCATCGCCGACGTCTTCCAGACCCCGGTGCGCGTGCTGCAGGTGGCCAATGCCTCGGCACTCGGCGGTGCGCTGCGAGCCGCCCAGGCGGTCGGCAACGTGCCCTGGGCGGAGCTGTTCGGCACGTTCGTCGCCCTCGATCCGAAGGTGCGGGTCGAACCCGACGCGGCCACGCGCGGGGCGTATGCGGCCTTGTCGAGCGCATTCGACGACAAGCTCGCGCAACGCCTGTCTCGGCTGAACTGAGACAGTCAAAATTTTACGAAACCAACTCAAACTCTGAGCCGATGACACGGATTTAGCAGGAGCTGGCAATGAGCGGTTGCGTCTTTCGAATTCAGTTCGCCGATGGTCGGGTCGAGGAGCGGGAGTTTGCCGATGGCCGATTTCAGATCGGCAGAGAACAAGGCGCGATCGTGCTCGCTGATCCGAAGTCGTCGGCCATCCACGGTGAGCTGGTGATACAAGGCGCCGCGGTCACCTACACCGATCTCGGCTCCTCCAATGGCTCGCTCGATGCGCATGGCCGCCGCCTCACCGAGCCCACGCGGCTCTCGCCGGGCCAATCGGTACAGCTGGGCAACTCGGCGATCACTTTCCTGCGTGGTCCCAGTGTCGTGCCCGTGGCCCCGGTCGCGGCGGTAGCGCGCCCCGGCATTGCGCCGACGCAACCCATGGCGGCGGTCGAGGCGGCTGCCGCTCCCGCAGGCCTGCGACTGGCAAACCCCGTGCAGGCTCCGCATGGCGCAGGCTCTGCCGGCAGTGACTCCCGGAGTGACTCCCGGAGTGACTCCCGCACTGACTCCCGGAGCCCGTTCGGCGCTGGCTCTAGAGGCGTGTTCAGCCATCCGAACGCCGAGGTACGCCACAGCTATCCACTCCAGATCAGCTCTGCCGGCGTCGGCGAAAGTCTGAAGCTGTTGCTCCAGACCCTGCCCTTCCTGCTCGTGCGCTTCGGCATCCTGTGCGCGCTCACCGTAGCGTCGATCCTGTACCTGGCGGTCTTGCTCGGAGGCGCCGTGCTCTTGTCCAAGGCCGCGGCCGCGCTGGCCTGGATCTGGGTGATCGGTCTGCTCGCCGTCGGGGGCAGCCTGTGGCGCTTCGTGGTGCGCTACATGCTCTACCTGATCAAGCTGGGGCACATCGCCGTGCTCACCGAGTTGATCACCAGCGGCAGCATCGCCAACGGCACGCTGGGCATGTTCGAGTATGGCAAGAGCGTGGTCACCGAGCGCTTCGGCGAGGTAAATGCGATGTTCGCCCTCGACCTGCTGATTTCCGGCATCGTCGGCGCGTTCAATCGCACCCTCAACTGGGTAGCGAGCTTGCTGCCGGTCCCGGGACTCGATTCGGTGATGGGGGTCGTGAATGCCGTGCTCCGGGCCTCGACGACCTACATCGACGAGACGGTGTTCTCGTACAACCTGGCGCGGGGTGACGAAAACGTGTTCCGGAGCTCCAAGGACGGCCTGATCTATTACGCGCAGAACGCCAAGGAGGTGCTGAAGACGGGCCTCTGGGTGGTGGTGCTCGACTATGTGCTGACTGGGGCAATCTGGGTCGTGATGCTCCTGCCCGGGTTCGCGCTGAGCTACCTGATGCCGGGCAACTCGGGCGGCATCGTGATGATCGTGATTGCGGTGCTGTTCGCGGGCAGCGTGCGCTCGGCCTTCTTGAAGCCGCTGTTTTTGACCATGGTGATGGTGAAATTCCATGCGGCCGTGCGAAATCAGCCCATCAACCTGGAGTGGGACCAGCGCCTCGGCAGCGCCAGCCGCAAGTTCGAAGAGCTGAAGCAGCAGGCCGAGGCCTGGGTCCGACCCGGTCGAGGCCCGCAGCCCGGTGCCGCGCAGGCTGCCTGAGCGGACCTGAGGCGGGCGTTCCCCAGCCCGAGCCGACACCGACGCTGTCTGCCGCGAGGTGCGGAGCGCGTCGGTGTGCCACCCACCCCGCCCCGTACCCCGGCGGCGCGAGATGGGTCAGTGCAAAAATGGGGTTTTGAGCAGGGCTTCCGCGGTCGTCAGTAGGGACACCCCGACGCACGATTTGCGTGCCCGTGAATGTCCGGGCGCGCACAATCAACTGATCGAGCGACGCCGCGGAGGCCCCCTGACTCACCGTATTTTCCTTTCTCCTCCCGACGTTGGCCCCCTGGAGCGGCAGGCCCTTCTCGATGCGTTCGATTCCAATTGGATTGCCCCGCTCGGCCCCGAGGTGGATGCGTTCGAGGCCGATTTTGCCCGGGCCGTCGGCGTCGGTCACGCCGCAGCGCTGAGCAGCGGCACGGCGGGGCTACACCTGGCTCTGGTGTTGCTCGGAGTGAGCCAGGGAGATGAGGTCTTCGTGCCCACGCTGACCTTCGCGGCCACGGCCAACGCCGTGTTGTACCTGGGGGCGCGGCCGTTTTTTCTCGACGTGCAGCGGGATAGCTGGACGCTGGACCCCGAGTTGCTCGAGCGCGCCTTCGCCTCGCGCGCCCGCGCCGGGCGGCTCCCCAAGGCCGTGATCAGTGTCGACCTGTATGGGCAGTCCGCAGATTACGCGGCGATCGGTGAGCTGTGCAAAGCGCACGGCGTGCCGTTGATCCAAGACGCCGCCGAAGCACTCGGCGCGAGCCATCAGGGCGTGCCGCTCGGCAGCCAGGGCACGCTGGCCGTCTTCTCGTTCAACGGCAACAAGATCATCACCACCAGCGGCGGCGGTATGCTGGTCTCCAACGATGGCGCCGCCATCGCTCGTGCGAGGCATCTCGCCTCACAAGCGCGCGAGCCCGCGCTGCACTACGAGCATCGCGATCTCGGTTACAACTACCGCATGAGCAACCTGCTCGCCGCGCTCGGCCGCGCGCAACTGCGCTCGCTCGGCGCCAAGGTCGAGCGGCGGCGGCGTATCTTCGAGGTGTATCGCGACGCGCTCGGCAAGTATCGCCAGCTGAGCTTCATGCCGGAAGCGGCCTGGGGCAGCGCCACTCGCTGGCTCAGCTGTCTCACCTGTGGCTCGCAGGCGGAGCGCGACCGCGCCATCGAGAGCCTGGCGCGCTCCAATATCGAAGCCCGCCCAGTCTGGAAGCCCCTGCATCGGCAGCCGGTGTTTGCGCGTTTCGAATGCGCCGGGGGAGACGTGGCCAGCGATCTGTTCGAGCGCGGACTGTGCCTGCCGAGCGGCTCCAGCTTGACCAGTTCCGATCAGGCTCGGGTCATCGAGCTACTCGAGCAGTGTCTGGCGGGGGGGGAAGTCGCATCGTGAGCAAACGAGTCGCAATCTTGCGCAGCATTCAGGTGGCGATCGACCTGTGCGGGCTGAGCGCTGCCTTGTGGTTCGGTTTTTACATCCGCTTCGACTGGCAGGTGCCGCAGGCCATGCTGCGCAGCTTGCTCGTGCTCTGGCCCTACGTGGTCGGGCTCGAGTACGTGGTGCTATTTGCGTACGGCGTGCCGCGTTACGTATGGCGCTACGTCGGGCTGCGCGAGGTGAGCCGGATCCTGGCGGCCAGCGCCGCCGCTACGCTGCTGCTGCTCGCCCTGCGCGCGGCCAGTGGCCATTGGCTCAGCGAGCTCAGCAAACACGTGATCTTGCCGTACGGCGTGATCGCCATCAATTTCACGCTCAGCTTTCTGGGCATCGCCGGCGTGCGCACGCTGCGGCGCCTGCTGAGTGAAAAGTCCAAGGCGGACAGCCGCCGCCAGCGCGGGGTCGATCCGGTGCCGACGCTGCTCGTGGGCGCGGGCCAGGCCGGCGTGCTCGTGGCCAAGGAAATCGAGAACCGTCCCGAGCTCGGCATCAGCCCGGTCGGTTTCCTGGATGACGACCCCGCGAAAAAGGGCACGCTGGTCCATGGCATTCCGGTGCTCGGCAGCATCGACGCCGTCGGGCGGATTGCGCCAGGACTCGCGGCGAAGCAAGCGCTGATCACCGTCTCCGATGCGCGCGGCACGACCGTGCGCCGCATCTCCGAGCTCTGCTCCAAGGCAGGGCTCGAGGTGAAGATCATCCCGGGCGTGTACGAGCTGGTGGGTGGGCAGATCAATCTGTCCAGGATCCGCGACGTCGCGATCGAGGATCTGCTGCGGCGCGATCCCGTCACGCTCGATTCCGAGGCAATCGCGCACTCCATCCAGGGCCGCACGGTGGTGATCACGGGCGCCGGCGGCAGCATCGGCAGCGAGCTCTGCCGGCAGGTGTCTCAGTTCGCGCCGCGCTGTCTGCTCTTGGTGGAACGCGCCGAAAATGCCCTGTTCGAGATTCACCGCGAGATCGCCCGCAACTTCCCCGAGCAGCGCACGCTGCCCTGCATCGCCGACATCACCGATCGCGCGCGCATGTCGCAGCTGCTCGCCGACTACCAGCCGGACGTGCTGTTTCACGCCGCTGCCCACAAGCATGTACCGCTGATGGAAGAGCAACCGTCCGAAGCGGTGAAGAACAATGTGCAAGGCACGCGGCTGTTGGCAGACCTGGCCGACGAGCATGGCGTCGAGACCTTCGTGCTGATCTCCACCGACAAGGCGGTCCGCCCCACGTCGGTGATGGGCGCCAGCAAGCGCGCCGCGGAGATCTATGTGCAAGCGCGCGCGCGCTTCAGCCAGACGCGCTACGTCACGGTCCGCTTCGGCAACGTGCTCGGCTCCGCGGGCAGCGTGGTCCCCATCTTCAAGAAGCAGATCGCCCAGGGTGGGCCCGTCACGGTGACGCACCCGGACATGGAGCGCTACTTCATGACCATCCCCGAGGCGACCCAGCTGGTGCTGCAGGCGGGCACCATGGGTGCGGGCGGCGAGATCTTCATCCTGGACATGGGAGAGCCGGTCAAGATCGTGGATCTGGCGCGAGACCTGATCCGCCTCTCCGGCTTCAGCGAGGACGAGATCCGCATCGAGTTCAGCGGCATCCGGCCGGGAGAGAAGCTATTCGAAGAGCTGTCCACGACGGAAGAAGCCGCCCATCACACGCACCACCCGAAGATCCTCGTGGGCCGCACCAGCGCCGAAGGCGTCGAGGACATCGAGCACCTGCTCGACCGGCTCGTGGAAGCGGCCCTGCAAGGCGCCTCGTCGCGCGTGAAGACCGAGCTGCGCCGCATCGTGACCGACTATGGCGCGCCCGCCGACGCCGCCTCGGAGCCGCTGCCGTCGAGCGAGCAGCACAGTCTGCCGGATACCGGAGCCACCAGCACCACCCGCATCACGCGGCCGCCCGGCCCCGTGCTGCCGGTGCGCGGCGTCGCCAACGGGGGCGCCTTCGGCATCGGGCAGTAGGAGACCCCGGGGGTCGAGGGCTCTGTCCGTTGGCTCGGAGCGCAGCGGCGGTCGGCCCAGTCACCATCGTCAGCGGCTGAAGGCCGCGGCGTCCGGCCAGTAGTGCGCCAGCACTACCCCCAGCAACAGCCCTGCGCCCAGCCAGGCGAGCGCATGAGTCGAGCGCGGCACGTGCACCGGTTCCCGGAACTCGATGCGCTGAACCTGCTCGGCCTCCGCGTCCACGAGTAACACGCCCTCCACCCCGAACGCGTGCCGATACTCGAGCAGCTGCCGCCGCGTCGGTCCGTGACGCAGGCTGAGCGCGCGGTCGCCAGTCTTCACCTCCGCAACCCAGGGCTTGCCGCCAGCCTCGACCAGATAGTCGGCGATCAGGTCGAAGCTCACCTCCTGCCCGTCTGCCAGAACGGACCAAGCTCGGCGCACTTGGCGCCCCACAACGGCATAGCCCGCGCGCGCCAACACCTGCGCCGCCGCGCGTTCGGCGTGCAGCGCTCGCCCGGCCCGGCGCACACGCCGACGCCGCGCCAGGTGTTTCATCAAATGAAACGCCAGATACGCGATCAGCGCCGTCACACTCATCCCGAGAAGGAACGCCCCTGGACCGATGCGGGACAAATCCGAGGTCTGCATGCGCCCACGACTGTCTCACGAACACCCACGGGCGGGAACTCTCGGCGCCATCGCACCGAGATCCCCTCCCCGAAAAAATTTGCGCCGCCCGCGTTTCCAAGGATTAAGACGAGCGCTCGACGCACTGCTGCATCAGACTGATGGAGCTGCATGCTGGCATTGAGAGACTCCGCGGATGGCATGAAGGAGGAGTTGCCTCCTTCTACGTCCGCGACTCGTGCGAGCTCGCCGACGGAGGCCTCGCCGCCGCCTTCCGAAGGCAGCGAGTCTCGCCGCGAAGGCAAGACGCACAGGGCCGGCGACGTGGTCGACGGACGCTACGTGCTGATCCAGCCGCTCGGCAAGGGCGGCATGGGCGTCGTCTGGAAGGCACGCTCCACGGCTCTGGACGTCGAGGTCGCGGTGAAGCTGGTGCGGGGCTCGACGCCCAGCGCCGAAGCGTTCAAGCGCATGGCGCGCGAGGCTCACGCGGCCGCTCGCCTCGGCCACCCCGCCATGGCCACCGTGCTCGACTTCGGCGCCACACCGGACGGCGACCCGTACGTGGTCATGGAGCTGCTGCACGGTGAATCGCTCGGCGAAGTGCTCGGGCGCGATCGACGCGTCGACGCGCTACGCGCCGTCAGCATGCTGCTGCCCATCATGGATGGGCTGCGCGAAGCCCACGACAAGGGCATCGTGCACCGCGATCTCAAGCCGGAGAACCTGTTTCTCTCGCGGACGGCGCGCGGGCGCCTGCAGCCCAAGGTGCTGGACTTCGGCATCGCCAAGCTCGATCACGCCACGGACTCGAGCACGCGCCTGACGCAAGACGGCGCGGTGCTCGGCAGCCCGGGGTACTTCTCCCCGGAGCAGGCCCGCGGCGAGACCGACATCGATTTCCGCACCGACATCTGGTCGATCAGCGTCGTGCTGTACGAGCTGATCACCGGCGAGCTGCCGTTCACGGGTCCAAACTACAACGCGCTCTTGATGGCCATCCTCAAGGACAACCCCAAGCCCATCACCAGCTATGGCTTCGGGGACGAGGAGCTGTGGCGCATCGTCCAGCGTGGTCTGCATCGCGATCGCACGCGGCGCTGGGGCTCGATGTGGGAGCTCGGTCGCGCGCTGGCGAGGTGGCTGTACGACAAGGGTGTGCGCGCGGATGTGACCTCGCGCTCGCTGGAGGAAGTCTGGCTCGAGCCGCGCCAGAGCGAGCACGCACCGCCCGGGCGGGACGCTCCCAAAGAGGGCGGGGCTCGGCGCGTGCTGAGCACGCTGATCAAGCGCCGCTCGGCGGATACGCTCGCGGGCGAGACAATCTCCACGCTGAGCGGGCAGCGCCGGGTCGCGACGCGCGTGCTCGGCTGGGGCGCAGCCGCCGCCGGCATTCTGGCCCTGGTCTGGAGCGTGCTGGCGCAGGCTCCGAGCGCGCGAGTCGTGCACGCCGCCTCCGAAGGGGGCAACGCGCTGCCCGAGCCGGTAGCGGCGAACGTGCCCTCTGCCCTCGAGACCGCGGCGCTGGCAGCGCCCGTGGGGGAGCCCATCGGCACGGCCATGCTCAGCGCCAACGCGCTGCGGGCCCCGAGAAAGCCGGCTCTGCAGAGCAACGAAGTGCGCGCCGCACTGGGCGAGCGCAGCGCGGCTGCCAACCTCGACCCGGCAAGAACGTCGATGCAACACGGCGGCAAGCCAGCGGAGCCCGCCAAGGCCAGCCACCGCGCCAGTGCACGCCCGGTCGGGCCGCCCAAGCAGCCAGCGGTGCGCAAGCGCATCGACCAAGAGTTCGGTTTCTGACAAGACCGACGGCCAGGGCTGCGTCTCGGAACTGACCATCGTCTGAACGCGCCGCTCCAGGCAGAGGCCGGAGTCTGACCAGCGCGAGCCGCCGCACGTCGGCGCCGAAGGCGCCGCATGAAAACAGCGATGCGCGCGATTTCGGGCTACAAAGGCCAGGGTTTGGGCCGTTCCGATCCGATGGAAGGTCCTCGATGTCGAAAAGAAATCGGAACAGCCATCGGGCGCGCTGCCTTCGCGGACTGAACCATTGGGCGGTCGCGTGCGCGGCGGCCGGATGGCTCGCGACGACCCCGGCGCGCGCCGCGGACGGCGCTGCCGACCCAGTCGCAGGCGACAACCCCAATGCCAGCCTGGACCTCGCGCGCAGCGTGGCAGTGACCGGACGCGAAGCGTTCAACGCGGGCGACTACGAGACGGCCCTGGCGCTGTTCCGCCGAGCCTACACGCTGTATCCGGCGCCCACCGTGGTGCTCTACGAGGCGCGCACGCTGGAGAAGATGGGGCTCTTGCTGGAGGCGGTCGCTGCGTACGTCCGCACGACTCAGATTGCCATCCCCTCCGGCTCCCCGGGCCAGTTTGCGGAAGCCATCGCCGCCGCACGGCAAGAAGAGCGCGCGCTGCGGGCGCGCGTCCCGACGCTCACGCTACGCGTGGATGGCGTGAGCGCCAACGACCCCAACCTCAAGGTGTCGATCAACGGCCGCGCCATCGGCGCCGCGCAGCTCGGCCAGGCGCAACGACTCAACCCGGGCACTTACCGCATCACCGGATCCACCAGCGGCGATCGTTCGGACACCGCCGAGGTGGTCCTGAGCGAGAGCAAAAAGACCTCCGTGGCGCTCAACCTGGCGGCCCCTTCGCTCAGCCCGCCGGCGCCGGCTGTGGTCGGCTCGAGCTCGGCCGTGAATGACGAGCCCGCGGCTTCGCCCGGCAACTCGTTGCGGCTCGCCGCCTATATTTCGGGTGGCGTCGGCCTCGCCGGGATCGGTGGCGGCCTGGTGACGGGGTTGATGGCCGTGAGCAAGCACACGCAGGCCGAAAAGGATTGTGAGAATCACGTCTGCGTGGCCGACTCGTCAGGGCCCGGCATCGTCGACGACTTCCGTTCGATGCGCACGCTCAGCACCGTCTTCTACGGCGTCGGAGCCGCGGGTGTCGCCGCGGGCGTCGTGTTCTGGTTGGTCTCGCCCAGCGCGCCCGACGCCAGCCAGGCGCAGGCGATCGCGCCGTGGAGCGACGCGCACACGCTCGGCGTGCAGGGCGCGTTCTAGAGCGACTACCTGGCCGCGCGGCGCGCTGCCGGGATGAGACGCCAAGGAGCCGGAAGCCCTCTCCACGTCGGTCCCCGCCGACGCGACGGCGAAGAACGCAACGCTGGCTGCTGCCTGGATCTCCGGGGCTCGCGTCCCTATAGTCCGAGCGTGCTCACCCTACGCTATGTGCTCTGCGACGTCTTCACCGAAACGCCGCTCGAGGGTAATCCGCTCTGCGTATTCACGGACGCGCGCGCGCTCGACGCGGCGAAGATGCAGGCCCTGGCGCGCGAGCTCAACCTCTCGGAGACGACCTTCGTGCTGCCCCCGGAGCAGGGCGGCCACGCGCGCGTGAGAATCTTCACGCCCGGTCGCGAGCTGCCGTTTGCGGGGCACCCGACGCTGGGCACCGCCTTCGTGCTCGGCGGCCCGCTGCAGATGGAGGAAATCCGGCTGGAGCTGGCTGTCGGCATCGTGCCGGTGCGGCTCGAGCGCGAGGGCGCACGCGTGAGCTACGGCTGGATGACGCAACCCACGCCCCAGCCCAGCGCAGCACCTGACGAACGGGCGGTGCTCGAGGCGCTCGGCCTGCGCTCGGGCACGCTGGCCTGGCAGGCGTACGACAATGGAGTGCGACACCTGTGCATCGGCGTCGCGGAGCGCGAGCTGGTGAGTGGGCTGACACCGGATTTCTCGGCGCTGGCACGCGCCTGCAACTTCGGAGTGGGCGTTTTTCACTACGACGGCCAGGTGTGCAAGGCGCGCTATTTCGCGCCGGCTGGGGGCATCAATGAGGATCCCGCGACGGGCTCGTTTGCGGGGCCGCTGGCGCTGCAGCTGCTCGCGGACGGGCGGCTGCGCCCGGGCGAGATCTTGCGCATCGAGCAGGGAGCGGAGATCCAGCGCCCCTCCACGCTCTACGCGCGCGTCAGCGACGACGCGCAGCAGCGCGTGGAAGTGGGCGGCTGCGCCCGCATCGTGGCTCGCGGTCAGTTCCTGATCTGAGCCTCCGGCGAGCCCGCGGGCGCGATGCTGAGCTGCGCGCGCACAGCCTGCTGCGACAGCAGCGCCAGCTCTTCGGCGACGGCACGCATCCCGAGCGCCAGCCGCTCCGCGGACAGAAAGGCGAACCCGACGCGGAAGCCATTCAGGTGCGGCTCTTGATAGAAGTGCCCTTCCGCTCGCTCGATGTACACGCCCCGCCGCGCGAGCTGCTCGCTCAGTTGCGCGACGGCGATCGAGCGCGGCAGATCGAGCCAGAGCGTGGGGCCGCCACCGGGCGTGCTGAAGCGCACCCCCGCCGGCATCCATTCCCGCAGCAGCTCGAGGCACGCCAGATAGCGCTGGTCGAGCAGGCCGTGGAGGCGTCGCAAATGCGCGTCGTAGTAGCCGCGGCTGATGAATTCGTGCAGGGTAGCTTCCATCAGCATGGCGTTGCCGAGCGTGGCGACGCGCTTGGCAGCAACCAAGGTATCGCGCGTGGCTTCCGAACACAGCAAGTAGCCCAGCCGCAGCGACGGCAGTAGCTTCTTGGTGAACGAGTTCACGTACAGCACGTTGCGACCGCCCAGCGCGCGCAACGTCGGCCGGTACTCCGAGCAGGACAGCATGTCGGAGCCCCAGTCATCCTCCAGAATGGCAAAACCGTAGCGCTCCGATAGCTCCAGCAGCCGCTCCAGCTCGGCACTGGAGTACGAGTAGCCCGTCGGGTTCTGATAGCTCGAAATCAGATACACCAGGCTCGGCCGCTGCTCGGCCAGCGTCGCCTCCCACTCGGCAAGATCCACGGCGCGGAACGGGTCGAGCCGCAGCGGGACCAGGCGGCAGCCGAGGTGCAGGAACAGCTGCCGCGCGAGCGAGTACACGGGGTTCTCCGTCGCCACGACCTTGTGCTCGAGCGAGCGACCGACGATGTCGAGCGCCTGCTGCGAGCCCGCCGTCACGATCACCTCGTCTGGGCTCGCCTCGATGCCGCGCGCGCGCAGGCGCTCCGCGATCACCTCGCGCAGGCCGGGATGGCCCTGCGCATCGTAGAAGGTGTGCAGCCCGGGGTTGGCGAGCACGGAGCGGAAGCAGTCGCTCAATTGCGCGTGCGGCAACAGCTCCGGATCGATGAACACATTGCTCAGCTCGAGCCGCTGCGATCGTATCGGCTGCGGCCGGGGCAAATCGGGCCCGACCAGCCGCGGCGCGCTCGGATGGCGCACGGGCGCGGCCACGATGCCCGCAGCGGGCGCGGCCACGAAGACACCCTGCCGCAGCCGCGCCTCGAGCAGCCCGCGCGCCACCAGCTCATCGTAGGCGGCTTGCGCCGTGTTCTTCGAGATGCCGAGCTGGTGCTCGAGGGCACGCACCGGCGGCAAGCGCATGGCTGGCCGCAGCCGCCCGCTCGTGATCTCCTGGCTCAGCTGCTCGACGATATCCTTC